>Ga0308160_10000049_pt1 | contig 369616 bp, 238 predicted proteins | sample PhyFR1_FD_201036 | JGI IMG/M metagenome (GOLD analysis project Ga0308160, IMG submission 201036) | Phyllosphere microbial communities from UC Gill Tract Community Farm, Albany, California, United States - DLSLF.R1 | ecosystem: Host-associated > Plants > Phyllosphere > Unclassified | place... | reverse complement strand
ACTGATGTTGTTGTTTCGTTTTGGTGATGCAAATATAGGCAGATTTATATTTCTGTCAAGAGATTTCTTGTTAAAAATTTAATATTTAATTTAAATTGCTGGCTTTCAGTACAAGTAAAATTAAATCGGTTTCAAAACCTTTTGCCAGAAGGTAGCTCATTAGCTTATTTTTTCTTTTAAACGGATCATTTTCGCTTAAACTTTGCGCTTTTTTAATGGCTAATTTTTCTATTGTTTGAAGATAATCATCATCATCGATGCTGTAAATTGCCTTTTGCAGAATTTTATCCGGTACGCCTTTCAATTTTAAACCCTGTTTAATTTTAACACGGCCCCAATGTTTAATGTTGAATTTGCCCGATGCATAACTTTTAGCAAACCTTTCTTCATTTAAAAAATTATTCAGAATCAACTCGCTTATTATTTCTTCCAGTTCATCGCCACGCATACCCCATTCTACCAGTTTATACCGTACTTCCTTTTGCGAGCGCTCCTGGTAAGCACAAAAATGCTCGGCTTTTACCAACGCTTGTTTTTTATCTAATAATACTGCTTCTTGTTTACCGCTTTTCATAATTATTTACTGAAATTCGTAAAAATAATAGCGATTACCGTATTTTTCTGAATATAATAGCATGCAAAATCCAATATATACCATTGCCAAAATAGCCGAAATTTTAAATGCTGATGCCAAATTAGTTGATGAACAGGTAATTATTCAATACCTGGTGATCGATAGCCGTTCGGTTTTGGTTCCGGAAAATTCTGTGTTTTTTGCCCTGTCTTCTCACCGCGATGGACATGAATTTATTAGAGATGCTTATGCAAAGGAAATCAGGAATTTTGTAATTACCGAAGCGAAATACATTAACGAGTACCCCGACTGCAATTTTTTATTGGTAGATGATGCTTTGGCGTCGCTTCAAAAGCTTGCTGTAGAACACCGGAATCAATTTGATTTAAAAACCATCGGTATTACGGGGAGTAATGGGAAAACAATTGTTAAAGAATGGTTGTATCAGCTCCTGGCCGCCGATTTTAATATCGTTAAAAGTCCGAAAAGTTATAATTCGCAGATTGGGGTGCCGCTTTCAGTATGGCAGATTGAGGCCGATCATACGCTGGGTATTTTTGAAGCTGGTATTTCAGCAGTTAACGAGATGCAATACTTGGCAGAAATTATCCGTCCCGAAATCGGAATCCTAACCAATATCGGTGAAGCACATGCAGAAGGATTCGGTTCTAAAAAGGAAAAACTAACGGAGAAACTGAAACTTTTTGCAGCATCAGAACTGTTTATTTATTCGCCCGAATACGTAAGTGAAATAAGCGTGAAAGCGCTACCTGGTAAAAAACAGTTTAGCTGGAGCAGTAAACAAACAGCAGATCTTCAGGTTATTGCGGTTGAACCCATCGAAGGCAACTGCTACCTGAGGGCCATTTATCAAAATAGGGAAATTGAATGCATTTTGCCTTTTAAAGATAAAGCTTCGATAGAAAATGGAATGATCTGCTGGGCAACCTTACTGGCTTTAGGCTACACGCCAGAGCAGGCCGATTTACGTTTGGAAAAATTGAGCCATGTGAGCATGCGTTTAGAGCTGAAAAATGGGATTAACCAATGTTCCATTATCGACGATTCTTACAGTGCCGATATTTCTTCGTTGGCCATTGCCCTTGATTTTTTAAATCAACAGAATCAGCACGCAAAGAAAACCGTTATTCTTTCCGAATTATTCGAAACGGGAAGGGCGGATTTGGATTTATATACGGAGATTTCCGAATTGCTTTTACAGAAGAAGGTAAACCGCCTGATTGGAATTGGGACTCATATTTCTAAATATGCTGATCTTTTTAAGTTTGAGACGCAGTTTTTCGACGAGACCAATGCCTTTATCGAAGCTTTCCCTGGTTTACAGTTTAACCACGAAACGATATTGGTAAAAGGGGCCAGACGGTTCGAATTTGGGCGGATCAGTAAACTGCTCACACAGAAGATACATGATACGGTTTTAGAAATTGACTTGAATGCCATGGTTGGTAATCTGCAATTTTATCGCTCTAAAATCAAACCAGGTGTTAAAATAATGGCCATGGTTAAAGCTTTTTCGTATGGGAGCGGAAGTTTTGAAATTGCCAATTTATTGCAGTTCCATAAGGTAGATTATCTGGCGGTAGCTTATACCGATGAAGGTATCGCTTTGCGGAAAGCGGGAATCACGTTGCCGATTATGGTGATGAGTCCTGAAGAATCTGCCTTCGAAGCCATCATTAAACACAAACTCGAGCCCGAAATTTATAGTATAGAAATTCTGAATAGTTTTTTAAATGCACTCTCTGATTATGATTTCGATTACCCCATCCACATTAAAATAGATAGTGGCATGCATCGTTTGGGCTTTGATCAATCGGAAATCGATCCATTGTCCAATCTGCTTAAAGACTCGGCGAGGGTAAAGGTTCAAAGTATTTTTTCTCACCTGGTGGCAAGCGATGCAGCAGAGCATGATGGATTTACGCAACAGCAGATCGCACGGTTTAAAATCATCGCTAATCAGCTGGTAGATGTTTTAGGTTATAAACCTTTGCTTCATATATCCAATACTTCGGGCATTTCGCGTTGGCCAGAAGGGCAAATGGATATGGTCCGTTTGGGCATAGGCCTGTATGGTTTCGACGCTGCATTGCCGAATAACCGGGGTTTGCAAACCGTAATGGTGCTTAAAACTACGGTTACCCAAGTGAAGACATTAGCCCCAGGTGAAACTGTAGGCTATAGCAGGAGAGGAGTAATGCCAAATGGTGGAAAAATTGCAACAGTAAAAATTGGCTATGCCGACGGCTATACCAGGTATTTTGGCAATGGAGTGGGTAAAATGCTTGTTAATGGCCACTTGGTATCAACAATTGGTTCAATTTGTATGGACATGACCATGTTAGATATCACAGGCATTGATGTGAAGCCTGGTGATGAAGCTATTGTTTTTAATAAGGAGCACACCATTATGCAGTTGGCCAAAGATATCGGCACCATTCCTTATGAAATTCTGACCAATATCTCGCAAAGGGTTAAAAGGGTTTATTTTTATGAGTAAGAGCAGTGCTAAATTGTTTAATTGATATATTGTTGGTTGTATCGCAGTAACAATTGAGCCATTAAACAATATAACAATCCTAACCATTTAACCATATTTTTCCTAAGTTTGCACCATGAATAAAGTCGGGAAAGCTATTTTAAACTATTTGATTAAAGGTTTATTAATTGTTGTGCCCATTGCCGTAAGTATTTTTATTGTGGTTTGGGCGGTTACAACTGTAGATAGCTGGTTAAATGTAAACAATATTTTAGGCGTAAATCCAAGTACAGGCGAAAGCCGGAATATCCCAGGTTTAGGTTTGCTGACCGTTTTAGCCCTCATTTTGCTGGCCGGTATCTTTGTAACCAATTTGGTAACTGAGCCCATGTACAATTGGTTTCAGCGGATTATGCAACGGCTGCCCTTACTTAATTTTATCTATTCATCCATAAAAGATTTAACAGAGGCTTTTGTAGGTGATGAGAAGAAATTTAACCACCCGGTGCTGGTAGAAGTGGAGGGAGGCCTAAAAAAGATTGGATTTTTAACGCAGAACGATCTGAATAAACTTGAACTTCCAGACGAAGTTGCCGTATATTTTCCTCTTTCTTATTCTTTTGCAGGTCAGCTTTGTATTGTAAGAAGAGATAAAGTGACTGATTTGCATATGACAGCAGCTGATGCCATGAAACTGGTGGTTAGCGGTGGTGTGAGCGGGCTTTAAACATTTCTAAATGATTACGATTTACCATAATAACAGATGCACTAAAAGCCGTTGTGCTTTAGATGAACTCGAAAAAAGCGGAAAAGATTTCGAAGTGGTTTATTATTTGGAAACCCCGCCCAATAAAAGTGAACTCAAAGAAATTATTCGAAAACTGGGGATTAAACCATTGGAATTGATCCGTAAAGGTGAAAAGGTTTTTACTGAAAATTATAAAGGAAAAGTCTTGACTGATGAAGAATGGATTGATGCCATGGTTGCACATCCTATTTTAATTGAAAGACCGATTATCATCTCAGGAGATAAAGCTGTTATTGCCAGACCAACCGAAAAGATAAAAGAGATTTTGGGATAATCCAATCGTCATTTCGAGCGGAGTGCAACGCAGTCGAGAAATCTATCTCGAGAGTGTTTTGGGATGTAGATCTCTCCATTCCGCTGCGCTTCAGTCGAGATGACGGATCTTTATATAACTAAAAATGCTAACTCTAGTCGTCGCCTCGCTACGAGATGAGATAGTTCTATAATGCAAGATTAATATTTTCTAGTGTTTTGGCGAGATGCAAAGACCAGATCGTTTTGTGTATATCTGATGACTGCCTGCACACAATAGCCCTGATGGAAATGAAAATCCCTTTTGGTGTTGGCAGTTGTTTATATGGAATAATTTCCAAAAGGATTGGAATGTACAGCAGGACCGGAGCCTTCCCACTGATTACGGGTGTTAGCGCTTCAAAAGAAATGCTTTGCTATGAAAAGTTTGAAATGGCAGTATTGGCCTAAAAAATATTCTTGAAACTAAAAAGAAAGAATACTACAATGATAAAGCCAACAAGCAACCTTGAATAATATTCCCGGATAAAAAGCCCGCATAAAATCAGTTTATCGTCGTCTACATTGCTATGTAACATGCCATTTCCGCTTGAAGCATTGAATAAAATCTGTTTATCCTGATGGTCGTTTAACGACCACCGGCTTAACCAGCTGTTTTGAAAGCTCCAGTCAAAAGTATCGCCAGAGGCAAATATAATTTTTGCTTTAAAACGAAGCCAGTCATAAGTAATTATAGCTAAAACCTCATTCTGATTGTTCAGTAATTTAGTTTCAGGTTTAGAAAATCCTTCACTTTTTAACAGGTAAATACCTGCCTGGGTAGTGGCTATTGCCGAATTTTTCCACGAATTAAAATTCAACGAAAATTTTAACAGACCGTTGTTAAATACCTGATAATTGCTATCAAATAAACCTTTTCTCCAATTTAATACCTGTTCCATCTCACAAAAGATTTAATTTCACTACTAATGGCGCATTGTTGATATCACTATAATTGGCATGAAGCAGGCAATAAGTGTAACTGCCCGTTTGTTGTAAATATGCTTAATAAACAAACCTGCAATAATCAATAATTCATTGTCTGTATCCGATGATATTGCACCGCTATAGCTGCTTGCGTTATAGGTGATGTGCTCGTTGTTATAATTGCTTACCGTAAACTGCGATTTCCATATTCCGGTTGACGTCCATTCGTACCGTTCGCCGGATTTTAAGCTGATTACGGCTTTTGATTTCCAGCTGTCGTAAGTGATTACCGCAACCAGTTCATGTGTTTTTCGGTCGATTACATTAGTTCTCGATTGCCAAAATCCCACATTCGAGAAGAAGTAATTTTTGTCATCAAACACGCCCTCTGCATCACTTCTCCAGGTTCCAAAAGCGATCATTCCTTTCTGAATACCATCTACAAAGAGTTGAAAATCCCCGCTCAACCAATTACTTTTCCAATTGATAAATTTCGCCATTTCAATTACATTTTATTTTAGATAGCAGTTTTCTCCAGTTGTTACAATAAATGAAGACATAAAAAAAGTGCTTATTGTTTGTAAGCACTTTTTTTAGTTAGCAGTTTCCAATTTGCAATTTCAGTTTATAGTTTTCAGTTAACCATCTAGAACTGACCAATGAACCAATGGCAAATGAACCATTGAGCCAGCCTAGAAATTCGGTTTAAGTACGTATTTATCGTAGAAACGGAAAATGTGCTCTGCAGCTTCTTCTGCGGTATCTACCAACCTGAAAAGGTTTAGATCTTCTTCGTGGATATTGTGTTCCTTCTGCAACATCGTTCCTTTAATCCAATCAATTAATCCACCCCAATAATCAACCCCCACCAATACGATTGGGAAACGTGCAATTTTTCCGGTCTGGATTAAGGTTAAAGCTTCAAAAAGTTCATCCATGGTGCCAAAACCGCCTGGTAAAACCACAAAACCCTGGCTATATTTCATGAACATTACTTTGCGCACAAAGAAATAATCAAACTCCAGCAATTTATTATGATCGATATATTTATTGTGGAACTGCTCAAAAGGCAACTCGATGTTTAAACCTACCGATTTACCCCCATTGGTGTGGGCGCCTTTATTACCGGCCTCCATAATACCGGGACCACCGCCAGTGATTACACCATAACCACGATCGGTTAATAATTTACCGCATTGCTCTGCCAATTGATAATATCTATGTGTTTGAGCGGTACGTGCCGAACCATAAATGGTAACACATGGGCCAATTTTAGCCAGTTTTTCAAAACCGTCTACAAATTCGGCCATGATTTTAAAAATTTGCCAAGAGTCTGTTACTTTAATTTCTTGCCAGTCTTTGTTTTCAAAAGCGCTTCTAATTTTTTCTTCACTCGTCATATACTGTTATTCTAATATTAAAATCTGGTTTGCGCATCAGTCTTTTTACTGATGAACAACAAGCCTATAAATGTGATCAAACCGTTAATTAAAATCAGTTCAACACTAAAAACGTAACCGCCCAATAAAGTGGTAGAATACGTGGAAAGCAAGTAACATAAAAAAGGTGATAATAAGCAAACTATTGGTACTAATTTATCGTGAAGACCACGTTTTTTTACAAATAATCCAAAACTATAGAGTCCTAAAAGCGGCCCGTAGGTATAAGAGGCAATGGTGAAAATTAAGCTTACAACCGATGAGCTGTTAAACGCATTGATGACGATGATCACCAAAAACATTAGAATAGAAAATGCCACGTGTACGGTATGGCGCTTTTTTACGGCGTCTTTGGCATTTACATTTTCCGCCTTGGCCATGCCTAAAAAGTCGACACAAAAGGATGTGGTTAAAGCGGTAAGTGCCGAGTCGGTAGTGGCAAAGGTTGCTGCGGTTAAGCCCAACATGAATATAATTGCCGGTATGGCACCCAGATTATTTAAAGCAATTTCAGGAAACAATAAATCTGTTCTTGGTTTCCCGGTAATATGATCTAATGGAATATCGATGCCGTTTTTTGCGGCGAAAATGTATAACAAGGCGCCCACGCTCAAAAAGAAAACATTCAGGATTACGAATACCCCTGTAAAAGTAAACATGTTTTTTTGTGCCTCTTTGATGGTGCCCATGCTCAGGTTTTTCTGCATCAGATCCTGATCTAAACCCGTCATGGCGATGGTAACGAAAATACCGCCGATAAACTGTTTGCTGAAGTAGAATTTATTGGTTAGGAAATCGTTTAGAAAGAATATTTTCGAGTAACTGCTGGTTTTTATGGTCTCGAATGCCTGTGGAATGTTGAAATCAAGACTGTTGCAAATAAAATAAATCGTCAGAAAAACCGAAAGCACCAGGAAAAAAGTTTGCAGTGTATCGGTAATGATAATGGTTTTTAAGCCACCTTTAAAGGTGTACGACCAGATCAGTGCCAACGAAATTAAAACCGTTAACCAGAACGGAACACCATAATTGTCGAATATAAAACGCTGTAAAACAATCACTACGAGGTATAATCTTGTTGCTGATCCCAACGTGCGGCTCAATAAAAATATTGATGCTGCCGTTTTGTAACTGTAATGACCTAACCTCTTTTCGATGTAGCTATAAATGGATGTTAAATTCATCCTGTAATAAAGTGGAAGCAAAACTGTAGCGATGATGATAAAACCAACTGCATTGCCCAGAACGAACTGGAAATATTGAAACTGGTTCCCACTGGGGGCGCCAACTTCTCCGGGCACTGATATAAAGGTAACACCCGAAAGTGCGGTTCCTATCATCCCAAAGGCAACTAAATACCATTTAGAATTCCGGTTGGCGATAAAGAAAGTGGAATTATCAGATGATTTTTTTGAGGTTACGAATGAAATAATAATCAGCAGTAAAAAATAGCCGATCAGAAAACATAAGAGAATGGTTGGAGACATAGTTTTGTGTTAAGCTGATAAATGTAAAGAAAAGTATCAAATCAAGCAATATTGTTGAGTCCGAAGTCTGTGTTATGGAGTCCGGAGTCTGAAGTCAGAAGTATGGAGGGAAATCAAGTCCCCCTTCTAAAGGGGGCAGGGGGATGAAAAAAACTCGACCTGTCAATATCCAAGTTTACTTACCAATGAACCAATGACCAATGACTAATGAACCAATGCCTATTGAACTAACAAACCATTTTACCTATTTTTGTAATATGAATTTTTCATCCAAGCTGCTCGAAGATGCGGTAAACGAATTCTCGAAACTTCCCGGTGTAGGGCAAAAAACAGCTTTACGTTTGGTATTACATCTTTTAAACAAAGAGCAGGAGGAGGTAAACCAGTTTGGCAATACTTTTATAAAACTTAAGGAGCAGATTAAACATTGTAGCACCTGCCATAACATTTCCGATTACGTGGTATGTGAAATCTGTACTTCGCCAAAACGCGATAAAGAAACCATTTGTGTAGTTGAAGATACCCGCGATGTTATGGCGATCGAAAATACCGGTCAATATTTTGGGGTTTACCATGTTTTGGGAGGCTTAATTTCTCCGATGGATGGCGTCGGTCCTTCCGATCTGTTTATTGATGGATTAGTAGTCAGAATGGCAGCAGGAGGGATTAAAGAGGTGATTTTAGCATTGAGTCCGAATATGGAGGGCGATACCACATTGTTTTACCTGTACAAAAGATTAAAGGAGTTTAATGTTCCGGTAACAACCATTGCACGAGGGATTGCTTTTGGCGGTGAGCTGGAATATACCGATGAAATTACACTCGGCAGATCGATTGTAACCCGCGTGCCTTACGAAACTGCAATGATGAAATAATGGTAAAGCATTTTTTATTATTATCTGTAATTATTTTTGCCGGTTGGTTTGATCAAACACCTACCCGGATCCATTCTCATAACGATTATACCCACAAAAAACCTTTTTACGAAGCTATTCAAAACAAGGCTTTTTCGATAGAGGCCGATGTTTTTGTCGTTGGCGATTCGTTAATGGTGGCACACAGTAAAGAAGAGATTAAAGCTGGGAATACTTTGGAGAATATGTACCTGAAGCCAATTCTTGCCCTATCTAAAACCAAAGATTTTTATAGCTTTCAGTTGATGATCGATTTTAAAGAAAGCTGGGATTTAACCTATCCCGTTTTGCTGAAAACATTAAAACCCTACGAAAAATTATTTTCTAAAGGAGGGAAAAAAGTAAGTATTGTTATCAGCGGAAACCGTCCGCCACACCATACTTTCCACCTTTATCCAGAAATGATCAAGTTTGATGGTTTGCCTGGTGTAAATTATGCACCCGAAGATTTAAAAAAGATCACAATGATCAGTGCCAATTTTGCTGATTATTCTAAATGGAAAGGTATTGGAAAAGTACCAGAAGCTGATCGTCAAAAAATAGCGACACTTATATATGCCGCTTATCAAATTGATAAACCTTTTCGTTTTTGGGGAGCTCCTGATACTGAAGGCTACTGGGAGCAATTAATGTCAGGCATTATTAATACCGACAGGGTTACCGAAGCTACGGCGTATTTTAAACAAAAACATTTGATGTAAGAAAGTCGCGGTAACTGGGTCTTACTACTACGCTAAACTTAATATGGATTTAAAAAATAAAGTAATCATTATCACTGGTGCATCGAGCGGAATTGGAAAAGCTTGTGCCGAAGAATTTGCTAAACGTGGTGCCAATTTGGTTTTAGCCGCACGCCAGTACGTAACCCTATGCGAAATTACGGCCGATCTGGAGAAAAAATATAACATCAGGGCCGTAGCAGTTCAGGCCGATGTAAGTAAAGAGGCAGATTGCGAACTGATTATCAAACAAGCTTTAGTATCTTTTCAAAAGATTGATATTCTGGTAAATAATGCCGGATTATCCATGCGTGCCCTGTTTAACGATCTGGATTTATCGGTGCTTAAAAACCTGATGGATGTGAACTTTTGGGGGACGGTTTATTGCACCAAATATGCTTTACCAGAGATTTTAAAAACCAAAGGAACGGTAGTGGGTATATCATCAATTGCAGGTTACCGTGGCTTGCCTGGCAGAACGGGTTATTCGGCTTCTAAATTTGCAATGAACGGATTTATGGAATCGTTACGTACCGAATTATTAAAAACCGGGGTAAACGTTTTATTGGCCTGTCCTGGTTTTACCGCTTCCAACATCAGGGTAACCGCTTTATCAAAAGATGGTGCTGCACATGGCGAAACCAGTATGGATGAAGGCAAAATGATGTCATCAGAAGAAGTAGCAAGCATTATTGCTGATGGTATCGAAAAACGTAAACGTACCTTAATCATGACCGGACAAGGGAAATTAGCCGTTTGGATGAATAAACTCTTCCCGGCTTTTGTAGATAAAAAGGTTTTTGATCTGTTTGCGAAGGAAAAGAATCCACTGATAAAGGGGTAGAAGGTTGAGGGTATAGAGGTGGAAGGCTTAGGGTTTAAGGCGTAAGGTAAACGTATTGCGGTTGGGGTTTGGCGTTAGGTGGCACCGTTATGTTGGCGGTTTGAGCTAATTAATTGTCAGTCTGAGCGGAGTCGAAGACCTTTAACTCTGAGTTTACCTGGATTTACATGAGGATATTGGTGATTTTATAAGTCGCTGAAACACCCCGTCCTGCGGACACCCCTCTGAAAGAGGGGAATGCACATCGCATAGAGACGATGAGGGGCAATTCTCCTCATCTGGAGGGGTGCCTGTAAGGCGGGGTGGTCATGTTTAGCACAGACCAGACCGTCTTAAACCCGGTAGTAGCGGAAATCCTTTTTGTTAGCAGCAAACTTAAATATCCTGCTATCTGCAGCCTATGAAACAGATCCTTCGTGCCTCAGGATGACAGCACCACAAAAAGATTGTAGCGAATAACGGGACTACCGCAACCGATTAGCACTATCATTGCTTTCCAAAAAAATCGAAAATGAAAATTAGGCCTTACGCCGTCGGTGTAACCTTATCCAGTTTACTATAATCCATCACCATTTTACCTTCTTCATTATGGTAATACATTTTATCAAACTTAGCATCCATTTCGATTTCCTCATCCTGATAACTGGTCCTGGTGTGGATGGTCTGTGAGAAAGTATCATCAAAAGCTTTTAAGATTACAAATACCTCTACTTCGGCATGTTGCAGCTCGGTTAATGATTTTTCGAAAAACGGACTTTCTTCTGTAATGGGGTGTACCAAAGTCCAGTTTAAAGATAAAATACCAATTTTACTGCGCTCTAATGGCAAAGGATAAAACCTACGTACATGTTTACCATCAATGGTTTCGTTGTACGACATCACCATCTGCACCTCAACCTCTATCAATTGGTTGCGGCGGAGGTTAACCAAACGGCACATCAATCCGTGGCCTTTCTCGTAAGGGGCAATCACCATTTTTTTGCTGAAGCTTACTTTTGAGGTGGGCCTGCTAAAACGGCCATATAATAAACCAGTTGCCAGTGCAAAGGCCAATAAACCCAACATACTCTCGAAAGCGGCAAGCACACTGGTAACAAAACCCTGGGGCGAAATATGGCCGTAACCCACGGTAGAAATGGTTTGGGCAGAAAAGAAAAAGGCATCAAAAAACTGATCACGAAGCGTTACGCCTTTGGCGCCATTTAAATTTTCGATACCCACTACATTATACAAAACCGCGAATATGGTGTTTACAACAAGGTAGGCAAGCAGGATGACAAAGAAAAACCGCGGCCAGCTCATCGTAACCAAGCGGGTATAGGTATCATCGAACTTAAACCAGGGAAGGCCCGTTCGTTCGATATTTGCCGAACCATCTGGGTTGAGCATGCGCTGGTTTTTGGTTACGGGGTTGGATCCGAAACCGAAATCATCATTAAACTGTACTTTTCTTTTAAAAAAGACCATATATTTTTAGAAAGATTTTGGAATATTAAAAAACTATGTCAATATTTGCTTTATACAAACATGATAATTAAAAACTTAAATAACAATTGGTGGTGGCATAACGAAATTCGTTAGGCAAATTCTATTGTTATATATTTTAAAATATTTTAAACACAACGAAGAGGATTGCCCAAAAAGCAATCCTTTTTTTTATGCTTTCCCCTCCCATGGAGGGGTGTCCGAAGGACGGGGTGGTTTAAAAGTGGTGCGTCATGCTGTCCCGATTAATCGGGATCAGCACCTATAAGATAAGATTTATAAAACATTAAGTGGTCTGTGGGGACACAGACCACGGAGATAAAAATAAGATTTAGAAAATTTTACAACGCCCCGGTTCGTGTCTCCACGAAACGGAATATTTAAATGGTTTATGGCGACACAAACCATGGCGTAAAAAATAATTTTTAAAAGAATCGTCATGCTGAATTTAGTTCAGCATCTACGTGAAAGATTCTGAAACAAATTCAGAATGACGGCAAGCGTTATACAAAACATGAAAAAAATATTAAACCATTTATTCGAGAACAAGAGTTTTAGCAGGGGAGAGGCAAAGAACATTTTAATCTCCATTTCGGAAGGCACATTTAATTCTTCGCAGATTGCCGCTTTTATAACGGCTTATGCCATGCGTAATATTACGGTGCAGGAGTTACAGGGTTTTCGTGATGCGATGCTTGATATGTGCGTTAAAGTAAACTTATCGGGTTACGAACTGATCGATCTTTGTGGTACCGGAGGTGATGGTAAAGATACTTTCAATATTTCTACCTTATCCTCATTTGTGGTGGCAGGTGCTGGTCATCATGTGGCCAAACATGGTAACTATGGCGTTTCTTCGGGCTGTGGCTCTTCTAATGTAATGGAATATTTAGGTTATACTTTTACCAATAATGAAGATACTTTAAGGCGCAATTTAGATACCGCAGGGATCTGTTTTTTACACGCTCCGCTTTTTAATCCTGCCATGAAAATAGTAGCACCGATCCGTAAAGAACTGGGCGTAAAAACATTTTTTAATATGCTTGGTCCAATGGTTAACCCAGGGCAGCCAAAATACCAGATGGTAGGGGTTTTTAGTTTGGAGCTCGCCCGTTTATATGCTTATTTATATCAGGACACTGATAAAAGTTATACCATTGTACATGCACTGGAAGGTTATGATGAAGTTTCGTTAACCTGTGATGTGAAAACCTTTTCGAACAAGGGCGAACAGATCTTAACCCTTCAGGATATGGGTTTTGATAAGGTTGATACCAATGCGATTAAAGGTGGCGATACCGTAGAATCATCAGCCAAAATATTTATGGATGTATTAAATGGCGAAGCCACAGATGTACAGAACAATGTGGTATTGTGCAATTCGGCACTGGCCATCAAGACCATTAAACCTGAACAATCTTTTGCCGATTGCTTTTATGAAGCGGAAGAATCTTTAACCAGCAAAAAAGCGTTAAACAGTTTCAAAAACTTATTGGCATGTTAAAGTTAAAAGTTTGCGGCATGCGTTTGGCAGCGAATATTGCTGCGGTAGCCGAGCTTCAGCCAGATTACCTGGGCTTTATTTTTTATGAGAAATCGCCCAGACTAATCAGCGATGTTTCTGCAGAATTGATTAAATACATTCCCTCAGAAATTAAAACTGTAGGTGTTTTTGTAAATGAAGAGCTGGAAAAAGTAAAAGATAAAGTAAACACATTGAAGCTAAAGGCTGTTCAGTTACATGGCAGCGAATCGACTGAATATTGTGCAGCATTAAAATCAAGCTTTCCTACCTTAGAAGTAATTAAAGCTTTCGGAATAGATGAAGATTTTGATTTTTCAGGTCTCGAAGCTTATTTAAATGTGGTGGATTATTTCCTGTTCGATACCAAAACCAAAACACATGGCGGATCGGGAAAAACATTCGATTGGTCTGTTTTAGACCGATATACTTACACCAAACCTTACTTTTTAAGTGGCGGCATTGATTTAGAACATGCACCGGCCATAAAAGAAATAAATGATGAGCGCTTATATGCCCTGGATATCAATAGCAGATTTGAAATTGAGCCAGGTTTAAAGGATGCAGAGAAGATTAAAGAATTTATTAAAGAAATGAATAAATAGATTGTTATTCATAACCCTTGGTTTCAACCAAGGGAAAAAAGAGAAAAAACATGAAATACAAAGTAAACGAAAAAGGATATTATGGAGATTTTGGTGGCGCGTACATCCCCGAAATGCTTTATCCAAACGTAGAAGAATTGCGTCAAAACTATTTAAGGATTATTGATGATGCCGATTTTCAAAAGGAATTTCATCAGTTGTTAAAAGATTATGTGGGCCGCCCTTCGCCTTTATATCTTGCCAAAAGATATTCAGAAAGGTATGGTGCCAATATTTTCTTAAAAAGAGAAGATTTAAACCATACTGGTGCCCATAAGATCAACAATACCATCGGACAGATTTTATTGGCCGAAAAACTGGGTAAAAAAAGAATCATTGCCGAAACTGGCGCAGGTCAGCACGGCGTAGCTACTGCAACCGTATGCGCGCTGCGTAATCTCGAGTGTGTAATTTACATGGGCGAGGTAGATATCGAGCGCCAGGCATCTAACGTGGCCCGCATGAAAATGTTGGGTGCAAAGGTTGTTCCGGCAAGTTCTGGAAGCAAAACCCTAAAAGATGCCACTAATGAGGCAATGCGCGACTGGATCAATAATCCGGTAGATACACATTATATTATTGGTTCAGTAGTTGGGCCACACCCTTATCCTGATATGGTGGCGATTTTCCAATCGATTATCTCTGAGGAAACCAAAAAGCAGTTATTAGAGCAGACAGGAAGCGATCAGCCTGATTATGTTTTAGCTTGTGTAGGTGGTGGAAGTAATGCTATGGGTATGTTCTACCACTTTATGGATGATGAAAATGTTAAACTGATTGCTGTTGAAGCAGCCGGAAAAGGTGTATCGAGCGGGTTTTCTGCTGCAACCACATATTTAGGTAAAGAAGGTGTTTTGCACGGTAGCAGAAGCATTTTAATGCAAACGCCAGACGGACAAGTTGTTGAACCGCACTCGGTTTCTGCCGGATTAGATTATCCAGGCATTGGCCCACAACATGCACATTTGTTTAAAACTGGTCGTGGCCAATATGTTTCCATCACTGATGAAGAAAGTTTAGAAGCAGGCTTGCTTTGTACACAATTGGAAGGGATTATCCCGGCGATTGAAAGTGCACATGCCTTGGCTTACTTAGAAAAAATGGAATTTAAAGGTGGCGAAAACGTAGTGGTTTGCCTTTCAGGCCGTGGCGACAAGGATCTGGATACTTATATTAAATATTTTAATCTTTAAGATAGATTTGAGACGTGAGATATGAGACAGTAGACTTCCCTGCCAGGTCATCAATCTCAAATCTCACATCTCCAATCTCACATCTCAAAAACATGAACCGAATTAAACAACTCTTCCAGGAGAAGAAAAATATATTATCAATATACTATACTGCCGGTTATCCAAATACCGGCGATACCATTAAAATTGCCGAAGCACTGGAAAAATCGGGTGCAGATATGCTCGAAATCGGATTTCCTTACTCCGATCCTGTTGCTGATGGACCGGTAATTCAGGCGAGCAGCAAACAATCGCTCGATCAGGGCATGACACTTAATCTGCTTTTCGAACAATTGAAAGACTTACGAAAGACCGTTACCATTCCCGTTTTGTTAATGGGTTATGTAAATCCTGTTTTGCAGTTTGGCGTAGAAAAATTTTGCGAAGCCTGTGCCGAAGTAGGGGTAGACGGTTGTATCGTTCCCGATCTGCCGATGGTAGAGTATGAGGAGTTTTATAAAGATTGCTTCGAAAAACATAACCTGAGCAATGTATTTTTAATCACCCCTCAAACCGCTGAAGAACGTATCCATAAAATTGACGGTTTAACCAATGGATTTATCTATTTGTTATCATCGTCGGCTACTACAGGTAAAAATCTCGAGGTTGGTAATACTACCGAAGCTTATTTCAGCAGGATTAAAAACCTGAACCTGAAGAACCCAACCATGATCGGTTTTGGGATCAGCGATAAACAAACTTTTGATAAGGCTTGTTCTTACGCCAATGGTGCAATTATCGGTACAGCATTCGTTAAAGCCATTGCTGATGGAAATTTGGAGGAAAGCGTGAGTAACTTTATGAAGAAGTTTAAGGGTTAGTGTTTTACCACAAAGGTACATTCAGTTGATTCGTCATTTCGACCGTAGTGGAGAAATCTAACTAGATAGATCTCTCCATTTCGCTGCGCTTCAGTCGAGATGACGACCCTTTTAATTAAAACCTGTTTATGGTAGCATAAGCGATAAATCTGTTTGTAACCTAATCAATTTTATAGATTTCTATTTTGCTTTCTCTCGGTCCGTCACCCTGAACTTGTTTCAGGGTCTTAGTAGTTAAATTTTACCGTAGCTTTTTTTTACCATATAAGAAATGGAAGAACATTTAAGGCATTGAGCTTATATGTAACTTATATGCCTTATATGGTTTATTTTTTTGCGCTACATTACAAGGCACTAAACTTCGTGTTCTTTGTGTCTTGGTGGTAGTATCTTCTACGCTTTGTCGTCATTCCCAACTTGATTGGGAATCCTAATGCCATGTTAGGGGTTTGTAGGTTTCATTAAGATTAGCTTCGCTGAGCACTTCGTGGTTCCCGCCTGCGCGGGAAAGACGACTGTTCTTAGCAATCTCACAACCATCGCTACTAGCGAGCGCTTTAAGATTGCTTCGTCGGCTGAAAAAGCCTTCTCGCGCTGGCGGTATTTTGAATAGATTTATCTACTCACCCAATCCTCATAACTCATTTCAAATTTCACTTCCCCTTTATTTACCATGCCCACTTTTTTCCAGCCTTGCCGGGTATAAAATTCTGCTGCACGGGTATTGGGAGATGTACCCAACCAAACCAACTCACGTGTTTGATCGAAATACCAGTCCATCATTAACCGGTGCAGTTCTTTGCCAATACCTTTGCCTTCAAATTCTGGACGGAGAAATAAAGCCCAAATGTTGTGTTCTTTTAGGTCGACAATAGAGAAACCCACTACCTCACCATGCATTTCGCAAACCCATCCTTTGCCACGTTGTGTAATAAATTCTTCGCAATCTTTGTCAGTAACCAGTGCCGGATCTGACAAAGTGTTCTCTTTTACCGTATGTCTGACAAATTGTATCGCAGGTATGTCAGTGGTTTTTGCTTCTCGGAAAATCATTTTTATAAGTTCTTGAGAAAATTAATTTATTTGAAAAAGCCTTTTAAATGCTTTAAAGGTTCATTATCAGCTATAAAACTAAACAATAAAATGTTTATGACAAATGAATGATTGTCAATTCTGGAATTGGTTCTACATTTGCTTAACGGTGTTAGATTATTTACACTGTATATTCCAAGTCATGGGAAGTAAAGAGAGAATTCTACGTTTAAAAGATGAAACCAGAACAAAAATTCTGGATGCTGCCTTGAATATTGTTCAAACAGAGGGCTGGCAGGCATTGAGTATGCGTAAAATTGCCGACCAGATCGAATATACTGCACCAATTATTTACGAATACTTTTCTAACAAAGATGGCATCTTACTGGAACTCACCAGAAGGGGATATTTAATGTTGGCGAAAGATATCCGCGAAGCCAGAGATAAACACGAATCTCCGGAAGATAAAATGGAAGCAATGTGGATTGCCTACTGGAACTTCGCCTTTACCCACAAAGAATTTTATCAATTGATGTACGGTGTGGATATGGTTTGCTGTACCGTTAAAAATTCAATGCCCGAAGCCGAAAACGTAGGTAGTATGTTAGGCGAGGTGATCGAATCGTTATTCGAGAAAAAACCAGTATCTGATGATGATATCTGCATGAAGTATTACACTTATTGGTCAATTATCCACGGTTTAATCTCCATCAATCTGGTTCGCCCCAACGGAAGAACAACTGACGAGTTAAACCAGCAAATTTTAAAAGATGCCATCAAGGGCATTACATTATCTATCAATAGTTAATTTTTTTTACAAAGTAATTTAACACTGTTAAATTATTATACACACTAATTCCAATTAAATTTAAATCATATGAAATCTCTACATCGCTTGTACCCTTTACTTAACACCGTTAAATGGTTTAATAGTATTAAGTTATTGTTAACAATTTCTCTTCTATCTATAATTTTAGTGAGTTGTAAGTCGTCTCCAGATCAGGCTGCAGCGGCACCACCGCCACCGGCTTTACCTGTGAGTGCGATTAACGCGAGCACAGAAACCACCTATATCGAATATCCGGCCTCTATTCAGGGTGCTGTTGATATTGATGTTCGTCCGCAGGTAAGTGGTTACTTACAGAGCGTTTTGGTTAACGAAGGCGCTTATGTAACCGCCGGACAAACCTTGTTCAAAATTAATGAAAACCCTTACCGCGAGGCTTTAAACAATGCCAAAGCAAGTTTACATGCGGCAGAAGCGGCTATTTTGAACGCTCAATTGGAAGTTGATAAATTAACACCACTTGTTCAAAATAAGGTAGTTTCTGATTTTCAGTTAAAAACTGCTAAAACAGCTTACAAAATTGCCCAGGCAAATGCGGAGCAGGCTAGAGCCAATGTTGCTTCGGCACAGATTAACTTAGGTTATACCAATGTTAAGGCTACTGTAAGTGGTTACATCGGCCGTATCCCTAAGAAACAGGGAAGTTTAGTTTCGCCGACAGATCAGGTTGCTTTAACGCAGTTATCAGATATCCACGAAGTACATGTTTATTTCTCACTTGCAGAAAACGACTTCAACAACTTTAATGCAAACTACCCAGGTAAAACACCTGCCGACCGGATTAAACATTTACCAGCAGTTGAACTTTTATTGGCTGATAATTCTGCTTACCCAATTAAAGGCAAGATCGATATGATCGATGGTCAGTTTGATAAAAACACAGGTGCCATTACGTTAAGGGCAAGTTTCCCTAATGCAAGTGGCGTTCTTCGCTCGGGTAATACGGGTAAGATCCGTTTAGGTTTACAGCACGATAATGCCATTCTGGTACCGCAGTCATCGACGGTAGAAATGCAGGATAAAGTATTTGTATTTACCGTAGGCGATAGCAGTAAGGTGAAAAAACAATCAATTACCATTGTGGGTAAAGCCGGAGAAAATTACCTGGTTAAAGACGGGGTAAAAGTTGGTGATCAGATTGTGTTAAGTGGGGTTGATAAATTACAGGAGGGCATGGTGATCCAGCCTCAAAAAGCAGCAGATAAAGTGGCTGTTGCAAAAACAAAAAATTAATAAGACCTAAAATCTAAAAAGTCATGTTTCAGAAATTTATAGACAGGCCTGTACTTTCGACTGTTATTTCCATCTTATTGGTAATAGTTGGTATACTAGGCTTAACAAAGTTGCCCTTAGAGCGCTTTCCAAATATCGCACCTCCGTCGGTATTGGTAACAGCGGTGTATCCTGGGGCCAATGCCGAAACGATTTTACGTTCGGTAACTCCATCACTGGAGGAAGCAATTAATGGTGTAGAGAACATGACATACATGACCTCCAGCGCCAGTAACGACGGTACTCTTGCAATCACGGTTTACTTTCAACAAGGTACCAACCCCGATCAGGCAGCGGTTAATGTGCAAAACCGGGTTTCGCAGGCCACCAGCCAGTTACCTGCAGAGGTTGTACAGTATGGTATCACCACCACCAAACAGCAAAACAGTTTTATTGGCGCTATCGGTGTTTACTCAGAAGATACAAAAAAATACGACGCGGTTTTTGTAAATAACTATGCACAGATCAATATCATTCCCGAACTTAAACGGATCCCGGGTGTAGGTTCTGCCAGTGTATTTGGTGGTATTAAAGATTATTCAATGCGTATTTGGTTAAACCCAAGTCAATTGGCTACTTATAAAATTACACCTAATGAAGTAATCACAGCCATTCAGGACAAAAACCTTGAAGCAGCACCTGGTAGGTTCGGAGAAAGAAGTAGTGAGGCCTTTGAATATATCATTAAATATAAAGGTAAACTTACCAAACCAGAAGAATATCAAAATATAGCGATCCGTTCTAATTCTGATGGTTCTATATTACGTTTAAAAGATGTGGCCCGTGTAGAATTGGGTGCTTACAGTTATGGTAGTGTAAACCGTTTAAACGGACATGATGGTATTACCATTGGTATAATCCAGTTATCAGGCTCGAATGCCAACGAAATCCAGATTGCCATTGATAAACTGATGGCAAAACTATCCAAAGATTTCCCTGCAGGTATTAAGTTCAATCAGTTTTACCGTACCAAAACCGATCTAGATGAATCCATCAATCAGGTGGAGCATACTTTGATAGAAGCCTTTTTACTGGTATTTATCGTTGTATTTATCTTCCTTCAGGATTTCAGGTCTACTTTAATCCCGGCTATAGCGGTTCCGGTGGCGATTATCGGTACATTCTTTTTCATGCAGTTGTTCGGCTTCTCTGTTAACCTTTTAACCCTTTTTGCACTTGTACTCGCCATTGGTATTGTGGTAGATGATGCGATTGTGGTGGTAGAAGCGGTGCATGCCAAAATGGAAGAAAACCCTTCGCTTAGCCCCAGGGCGGCAACTACTGAGGCAATGAATGAAATTACCGGAGCCATTATATCGATTACGTTGGTAATGGCGGCAGTATTTTTACCAGTTGGTTTTATGACCGGCTCAACAGGTATTTTCTACAAACAATTCGCTTTAACCATGGCTATCGCCATCATTATCTCGGCTGTTAACGCTTTAACCTTAAGTCCTGCGCTGGCGGCCTTATTTTTAAAGAACAAACATGCAGAGGGTGGTCATAATGCGCCTAAAAAAGGTTTTGTAGAAAAGTTTTATGCAGGCTTTAACGGTGGTTTCAATTATATGACCAACCGATATGTTGGCGGCTTAAAAGTGCTTATCCGCAACAAATGGATCAGTATGGGCGGATTAGCTTTAATCGTTCTGGTTACCATTTTCCTTGTAGGCAGAACCAAAACAGGCTTTATTCCTACAGAAGATCAGGGTTTTGTGGCTATCGCGGTTGCCAGTCCATCGGGAACATCATTGGCCAATACCAATAAAATATTAAAACAGGCAGAAGCAGAGTTGAGGGCGATGCCATCAGCAAGATTTGTGATGTCGTTGGCAGGTTATAACTTTTTAACTGCATCAAACAGTCCATCAGCTGGTCAGATCTTCTTATTGTTAAAACCAAACGATGAAAGAGGGGCGGTAAAAAATATCGATGAGATCCAAAATATAGTAAGGGCTAAAATGGCGGCCATATCTGCCGGTACCTTCTTTGTATTCAGTTTCCCTACGGTTCCAGGCTTTAGTAATGTAGAGGCCATGAACGTGATGTTACAGGATAAAACGAATGGCAGGCTGGATAAATTTAGTGGTGTAGCGAATAACTTTATTGGAAAGTTAATGGCGAAACCGGCTATTGCTTATGCTTTTACTTCTTATAAAGCAGATTATCCGCAGTTACAATTGGATGTTAACGACGAAAAGGCAGATCAGTTGGGTGTAAGCAAAAAAGATATCCTACAAACGATGCAGACTTATTTTGGTACTGCGCAGGCATCAGATTTTAACCGCTTTGGTAAATACTACCGTGTAGTGGTTCAGGCTGATGTTGCCGATAGAACCGATCCTGCAAGTATCGATCGTGTATTTGTTAAAAACAAGGCAGGAGAAAGTGTGCCAATCAGTACCCTGGTTAAACTAACCCGTGTATATGGTTCGGAAACGGCTTCGCGTTATAACCTGTTTAACTCTATCGAGGTAAATGCGATCCCTAAACCAGGCTTCAGCTCTGGTGATGCGATTAAAGCGATAGAAGAAACTGCCAGAGAACAATTACCTACCGGCTATGCTTATGAATTCTCCGGACAAACACGTGAGGAAATTTCTTCAGGCGGACAGTCGACGGTGATATTCCTGCTTTGTTTGGTGTTTGTTTACTTCTTATTATCAGCACAGTATGAGAGTTACATCCTGCCATTGGCGGTAATCTTATCTATCCCTACAGGTGTATTCGGTGTATTTGTGGTATTGGGTTTAACCGGTATCGAAAATAACATTTATGTACAGGTAGCGCTGATTATGCTAATCGGTTTGCTGGCTAAAAATGCGATTCTGATCGTGGAGTTTGCCGTGCAGCGACGAAAGGCGGGACTCAGTTTGGTTGATGCGGCTATAGAAGCAGCGCGATTGAGGATCAGACCGATCATTATGACCTCACTGGCCTTTGTGTTTGGTTTATTCCCGATGAGTATTGCAACCGGTCCATCGGCACAAGGTAACCACTCCATCAGTATCGGTGCAGCAGGTGGGATGGTATCGGGTGTAGTTTTAGGTTTGTTCATCATTCCGGTACTTTTCGTCATCTTCCAGGCTTTACAGGAAAAAATATCAAAAAAATCAAGAAATGAGGTTGTTCACCACAATGGAGAACCTGTAAATAATAATCATGTAGTTTATGAAACGGTTTAATATCATTACCATCCTGCTCCTTGCTTTAATCTGGAGCGGATGTTCGGTTTCGAAAGATACAGCCTTGCCCAATATTGCGCCAGGCTTATTCAGAAATTCATTGCCTAAAGATTCTTCGAGTGTTGGCGGTATGCCTTTGAAGAGTTTTATCAACGACCTTACTGTTCAGAATTTAATAGATACAGCTTTGGTTAAAAACTACGATATGCAAATTGCATTGAAAAATATCGATGCAGCCGAAGTACTGTTTAAACAATCGAAACTGGGTTATTTACCTGAGCTGAAACTGCAGGTAGCGGCAAGTTCGAGCCGCCCATCTGATAACAGTTTAAATGGTTTAAGCCTTAACCAGTTTACAGGCTCAACACACATCGAAGATTACAATGCGAATCTGGGTGTGGTTTGGGAAGCTGATATCTGGGGTAAAATCCGTAATCAAAAAGCTGGCGGTCTAGCCAGTTTTTTGCAGACAGAAGAGGCACGTAAAGCAGTACAGACACGCTTGGTGGCCAATGTTGCGCAAGGGTATTACAATTTGTTAATGCTTGATGCGCAATTGGAAATCGCGAAAAAGAACTTAAAATTGAACGATAGCACATTAAGGATAATCAATTTACAGTTCGATGCCGGTCAGGTAACGTCATTAGCGATACAGCAGGCACAGGCACAACAGTTAAATGCGGCACAGTTGATCCCCCGTTTGGAGCAAAATGTAACCTTACAGGAAAATGCTTTAAGTGTATTAATTGGTACTTTGCCAAAAACCATTAACCGCGAGAGCCGTTTGGATAAAATGAATATCCCGCAGGATTTAAACGCAGGTTTTCCTTCATCGATGTTAAGCCGCAGGCCTGATATTAAAAGTGCCGAACTGGCGCTTACCATTGCCAATGCAAAGGTTGGCGTAGCGAAAGCAAGTTTATATCCATCGTTGGTAATTACCGCAAGCGGAGGTATTAACTCTTTTAAAGCGAGCAACTGGTTTAATGTACCTGCATCGTTGTTCGGTTTGGTTGGGGCAGGGATTACCCAGCCGATTTTTCAAAGAGGTCAGCTGAAAACTTCTTTGGAGCTGGCTAAAATAGACCGTGAGAAATCGGTGATCCAGTTCCGTCAGTCGGTATTAAATGCTGTTGGTGAAGTGTCAGACGAGTTAACGAAAGTAGAGAAGTTAAAAACACAATACAGCATTGCCGAAAAAAGAGCGCAGACTCTACAACAGGCATCAAGAAATGCAAGTTTGTTGTTTAAAAGTGGTATGGCTAATTATTTAGAGGTAATTACCGCGCAAGGCAATTTATTGCAGAGCGAATTGGAGTTAACTACGATTAAAACAGAGCAGTTAAATGCAGTTGTTGGTTTGTACCGCTCGTTAGGCGGCGGCTGGCAGTAAAAAAAATCTCACCCAAACCCTCCCCGAATGGGAGGGGTGCAAACTGAAGAGACCTATCCGAAGTTTATGACGCTCGCTATTTCCCCCTTTGGAGGGGGGAGCGATGGTTGTGTTGTGGCAGGGGGAGGAACTGATTTTTAACCATATAAGAAATGTAAGAACATTTTAGGCGCTGAGCTTATATGATCCTTAAATTTCTTATATGGTTATTTTTTTGGAAAGCAGGTTTTGTGCTAGTCGGTTCCGATAGTCCCGCTGTCCGTTTTATCCTGATGCTCATTTAGTGCCGAATCATCGGCAAAGGATCAGGATGCTCACTTCCATCGGGTTTAGTTTACTTAGGGCAGTGCATCGTCAGCTAGACCGTAGCGTTCCGAAGGAACTCCTTTGGAGGAGAGATCTTTGAACTTTCTAATACGGTCGTCATTCCCGCGCAGGCGGAACCTTAATACGCTGGCTATTCTTTGCCGCTGGCTCAGTCTTGCCTCGGCTCACCGCCGCCGAGGGGCTCTTACCTTTTTCTTGATAAAAAGGTAACCAAAAATCAAGGCTTGCACCGTTTTTTATGTGATCATATTGCTTTTATAGGTATAAAAGATTGCTGCGCAATTCTTGTAAAAACCTACGGAAATCTTAATTGCGGCAGCATCGAGGCTCTTACCCTTACTTGTCCCACCGCTCCCGCTTGATTCTGCCTTGGGCTGCGGGGTAATGAGGGGAAGTGCACAGATTTCCGTGCTTTTTCCAGCGAAAATCTGCTAGGCTGAATAGCATGATGCAGATAGCAGGGAGCAGATAGCATGAGGCAGTGGATTTATCGATTTCTTTCAATCGCGATCAGTTCATCCTCCTTGTATTTTCCTCTGGTTTTTTGTCATCCTGAGCGCAGCGAAGGACCTTCTTCCATCATCTCCTATGCCGGATAGCAGGGTGCAGATAGCATAGGGCAATGGATTTATCGATTTATTTCAATCACGATCAATTCATTCTCCTTGTATTTTCCTCCGGTTTTTTGTCATCCTGAGCGTAGTCGAAGGATCTCCTTCCATCATTTCCTAGGCCAGATAGCAGGGCGCAGAGAATCATTCGCGTTATTTAATCTCGATAAATTCGTCATTGCGAGGCTGGGATTGAGCGAGCCGAAGCAATCTCATTAGTAGTGTTTTTACCATTAAGTCATTCTAACTCGATCAATTCGTCATCTCGATCGTAGTGGAGAGATCTTTGCCGCTGGCTCAGTCTTGCCTCGGCTCACCGCCGCCGAAGGGGCTCTTTCTTTTGGCTTGGCCCAAAAGAAACAAAAACCCAAGGCTTGCATCCTTTCTTGTAAAAACCTACGGAAATCTTTATAGCGGCAGCATCGAGGCTCTTACCCTGGCTTATCCCAGCGCTCCCGCTTGATCCTGCCTTAGGTTGTGGGTTAATGAGGGGGACTGCAAAGATTTCCGTGCTTTTTCCTGCGAAAATCTGCTAGGCCATATAGCATGATGCAGATCGCTTGGAGCAGATAGCATAGTGCAGCGGATTAATCGCGTTATTTCAATCGCGATCAATTCATCCTCGTTGTATTTTTCTCCGGTTTTTTGTCATCCTGAGCGTAGTCGAAGGACCTTCTTCCATCATCTCCTAGGCCGGATAGCAGGGTGCAGAGAATCACTCGCGTTATTTCAATCGCGATCAATTCATCCTCGTTGTATTTTCATCCGGTTTTGTCATCCTGAGCGTAGTCGAAGGACCTTCTTCCATCATTTCCTAGGCCGGATAGCAGGATGCAGGGAATCACCCGCGTTATTTCTATTGCGATTAATTCGTCATTTCGACCGTAGTGTTCCAAAGGAACTCCTTTGGAGGAGAAATCTTTGAACTGCCTTTAAGCTGCATTGCAGTTAACAACATTATACCTGCAGTTAATAGATTTATGCTTGCCGATGCCAGCATGATGAGCGCAGTTAACAGATCTATCAGCGCAGTTAACAACATTATACTTGCAGTTGGTAGGTTTATGCTTGCCGATGGCAGCATTATCAGCGCAGTTAATAGTTCTGAACTTGCAGTAGATAGTTCTAAACTTGCAGTTAACAACTTTATACTTGCAGTTGGCAGGTTTATACTTGCAGTTAACAGTTCTATCAGCGCAGTTAACAACTTTATACTTGCAGTTGGTGGGTTTATGTTTGCAGTTGATGGTTTTACCAACGCAGTTAACAACTTTATTAGAGAGGTAGGTTACTTTTAGTTTGCAGTGAACAGCTTTTAGTTTGCAGTTAAGAATATGATAAATGCAATTAGTTGCTCTGGTTTCCAGTTAACAGTTTGCAGCATGTCTTTTAAACGAAAACAGCAACCGAGTTGCTGTTTTAAAATGTACATTGGGATGGGATGATTTTTTTCATGATAGGTTAAATTTTTATCGGTTTAAACGGAATGCCCGAAATTTGTTTGTACTGTGGGGTACTTACGCCAAACAACGATTTGCTGTAGTTCTTGGCATCTAAAGCGAGTGCCACTATACCAGTTTCGGTATCATACAGGATTTTGTTGCGGTTAAGCCTAAAGGTACTTAACTCTGATGTTTTTGATACCACATCGCGGTTTTTCTGCAATAAATCGTTATACAAGGTGGTAAGGGTGGCCTGCTGCAGCTCTACTTCGTTGGGCGCATAAGTGGGGATGGTAGCCAACAGTTTGATCTGTTTATCGAAGGTATCGAGCTGGCTATCGAAACTTTGTTGCGAGGCCGATACCTGGTTAACAACGGTGCCGCTTGCTGCCAGCTTCTGCTTTTCTTCTTCGGTTAACTTTACCGAAGCCCTTTGGCCCTGAATTTTGCGGTTGTGGGTAACGGCATTATCAATTACCTGCTGCGCTACATCGCTCGCTTTTATCGCATTTACGATTCGGGTACTCAGCTTTTTTAAAGGCTGAAAAGCCAGATCGCGGATGGCAATGGCATTGCTGTTTTTTGCAGCCGCATCGTGTACTTGCTCGCTAATGGTTTTTGCTGCAGCTGCTTTCTCTGTTAAACTCGTTAACTGGATGTTTGCATTGCTGGGGTTGTAAACGGCACCATAACCGGTTAAATAGGTAATGAGGGCTTCGAAATTGGCTACGTTTTTGGCGTGGCCGGTGTCATTTGTCTTAGACATAAGATGATGTTTAAAAAGTAAATGGATATAATTAATTAGTTGTAAGATAGTATTATTTTCTTTACAACTAAAAAGATAGGTTGATTTTTTTGAACGAAGAGATAAAACGTTAAAGAATCGATATCGTAATTTCTACAATCATATTTCCCAAATCAACACTATATTCTTAAATTGGGCATCATTAGCCTTATGACCGAAGAGATAACAGCAGCATTATTAAAGTTTAGAGACGAGCGCGATTGGGCCCAGTTTCACAATCCTAAAGATTTAGCACTCGCTTTGAATATTGAAGCAGCAGAGTTGCTCGAATTATTTTTGTGGAAAAATGCCGAGGATGCGAACGTTGATAAGATAAAAGAAGAACTGGCTGATGTTTTTTCTTATGCGCTGTTGTTGGCCGAAAAATACAATCTGGATGTAAAACAGATCATTCTCGATAAGATTAAACTTAATGATGCCAAGTATCCTGTTGATAAGGCTAAAGGGACGGCTAAAAAGTATAATGAACTATAAATGAGTAAGCGTTATCTAATCAGTACGTCTGAATTTTCCGAACAAAGTTTAACAGATCTAAGTTTAAAACATCAGAATTTTTTATCCTGGCCATTAGTTTACTTTTTAAGTGAAAACAATAAGTATGAAGCTTACGTTGGGGAGACTACCGACCTTGTTAGTCGGATGAAGGCCCATTTAAAAAGTGATCATAGAAAAAATCTTAAATCAGCACATTTAATTTCAAGTGATCTTTTTAACAAATCTGCAACGCTTGATATTGAATCTAATTTAATAAAATACATAGCTGCCGATGGCCGCTATCAGTTACAGAATGGTAATTTGGGCATTGCTAACCATCATTTTTACCAAAAGAAGGAACTTTATTGGGAAATATTTAAAGATATTTGGTCTGAACTCCGAACGCTGGGTATTACCAGACATTCTTTAGAATATATTGATAATAGCGACCTTTTTAAATATTCGCCTTATAAAAGTTTGTCGGATGAACAGGTTACTGGTTTAAAAACGATACTTAAATGTTTGTTGGATGATCGGGCAAAAGTAAGTTTAATTGAAGGTGGTGCAGGAACAGGAAAGAGCATTTTAGCTATATTTTTATTTAAGCTCTTAAAAACAGATACCGAAGATTTTAATTTAACTGATTTTGACGAGAATGATCTGGAACTTTTTGAATTATTTAAAAAAGTTAAGCAACAATACGGTCGTTTGGAAATGGCTTTGGTGGTGCCTATGTCGTCGTTTAGAAAAACAATAGAAAAAGTTTTTAAAGGGATTAAAGGGTTAAAATCAAATATGGTTATCGGGCCTGCCGATGTGGTTAAAAAGAAATACGATTTATTAATTATTGATGAATCACATCGTTTAAGGCAAAGGGTAAATTTAGGCGCTTATTTTGGTGCCTTTGATCAAAACTGTAAGGCACTAGGTTTCGACAAAATGACGAGTTCTGAATTGGATTGGGTTTTAAAACAAGCCAATAAAAGCATCTTATTTTATGATGAACAGCAAAGCATAAAACCTTCTGATGTGTCGGCCAGTGCATTTAAGAATTTAAAGCAAAAAGCAGATACCCGTTACGAAATATTGAAAACTCAATTTAGGGTTAAGGGCGGGACGGATTACGTAAAATTTATTCAAGGTCTGTTTACCGAGCAAAATAATGCATTAAAACCCTATGTTCCTGGCTTAAACTATGAGTCATATCTCTACGAATCTTTAGATGATATGGTGAATGATATAAAATTAAAAGATCAGCAATTCGGCTTATCCAGATTAGTTGCAGGTTTTGCCTGGAAATGGATTTCAAATAAAGATAAAAGCAAATTTGATATTGTTATCGAGGATACAAAGTTGCAGTGGAATGCCGTAACCGTCGATTGGGTAAATACACCAAATGCCATAAATGAAGTTGGTTGTATACATACTATTCAAGGATATGATCTAAATTATACTGGCGTAATCATTGGGCCTGAAATCGGCTATGATCCTATATCAGAAAAACTCATTATTCATGATCAACTATATCAGGATAAAAATGGTAAAAACTCTATTAGAGATCCTGAGATATTAAAAAGCTATATTATTAATATTTATAAAACCATTTTATTGAGAGGAATTAATGGAACATTCATTTACGTTTGCGACCCAGCACTGCGTAACCATTTTAAAAAATTTTGGCGGTTAAAAGAAACCTTAGCTAAAGTTAAGCCGCTAAACATGCATCCCAACAAAACCAACGGGCAGTGCATTCCTTTTTATGATTTAAATATTGCTGCGGGTTCATTTTCCGATTATCAGCAAGTTGAAAATATTAGCTTTTTGGAGTTGCCTGAAAGCTTAAGGACAAATACCGATCTATTTGCTTGCAAGATTGTTGGCGAATCTATGAATAAAGTTATTCCTAACGGATCAATTGCGTTATTTAAAAAATATAGCGGAGGCTCCCGTAATGGATTGATTTGCTTAGTCGAATCAACCAATATCTATGATAAAGAATTAGGTGGTCAGTATACTATTAAAGAATACAGAAGCAAGAAAACCCAAACTGATGATAGTTGGGTGCATGAAGAAATTACCTTACACCCCTTATCTACCGATGAGTATTTTAAGCCTCTTGTTTTAAGAGATGAAGAAACTATTGATTTAAAGGTTATAGGGATTTTTGAACGTGTGTTGGCTTAACAGATTATTTTAAATAAAAATTTCTCTCTCCATACGGAAACCCGTAATTTTTACGTCTCATGGCCCGGTATCTTGGTGCCATGAAAAGATTTTATTATATCCTGTTTTTAAGTATTGGCATACTTGCCTGTAGCAAACAAAATGAAGTTGGTGCGGGTACAGATACCGAAACTTATACACCATGTGGCACGTATAAATCCGGGCAAAAATTATATCAAGGTTCTAAAGGTGGGTGTTTTTATTATAATAGTAAGGGTAATAAGGAATATGTGGAGAGGAGTGCGTGCAAGTGTTAGCTTAAAAGACGATTTATAGATTTGAGTATAAAAACAGAAACGCTTAATAAATCATCGTAAGTTATTAATCTGACGATAATTGTGCTCTGAATATTATTAATTTTCTTGATGTAAAGCTTTACGGTTTCCCGTAAAATGCCTTATTTTCAGTGTTTTATAGTGTTTTTGAGTTTTTTAAGTTATTAACACAACCTTTAATTTGGCAATTTACAGTTCTAACTCATTCTTCACCAGTTTTTGACAATTGAATGATTTTATAATCAGTCCCGAACACATTGGTGTTAGTAACTTCTATTAAACTAGTTTTTAAGTTTTCCTATATTGTGTCTTTGTGATAAGACGTAAATATTAATTTTGGGATTATAAGAATAAAAAGGCTCAGGAGACTTCGACATACCCTGAGCCCAATAAAATATATTATTCGCAACTAAGGGAATTAGAAACGAACATGAGATAGCCTCGTTATTTAGAATGTACAAAAGTAAAATTATTATGCTTTAGTACAGTGATAAGTTCATATTCTTTTTCTCCTATTGCCTTGGAGATACCAGCCTTGCAAACCTTCTGGAAATAATTAAATATGCTCAATTTATTGAGCATGAATTCTTTATTATCATTTTTTTTAAAAGACATGGATAAAATAACAGTTGCAGACATAGTAAGATTTGTGAGAAAAACTCCTGCTAGTAGAGTTACTTTTATTGCAAATCTAAAAAAACCAAAAATACAGACGGACGATGAGGGAGGCAACTATTGGATAATTTCTTCTAGCACAATAAGTCAAGTTTTTAGATCTGAAGAATTAATCGTGCTGGATGATAAAATTGAAAGCGTTAGTGAGAAGAAAAAAAAAGCTACTGCTAAGATTTCAAAAGATATGTATCAATGCAATATTGATATTCTTCATAATGCAAAAGAGTTTGATTTTCACGATTTGAAGCCATATTTTTTAGTTAATTATATTAAGAGTACCAAATCAATTTTAGAATTGCAGGGAGTGCCTATACAAGTTATCCCTAACCACGTATTCACCTTCGAAGAAAACGGTATTCAAAAAGTAGGAGCTATTTGGTTCGTTGCAAAAAAGGATACTTATCGTAAAGAGGAGCTAGCTATTTTTGTTCATAGTTTATATCAATATTTATTGAATATATGGGGAGATAAATACGAAGTAAGCCAAGATTATTGTATTGCTTTCGATATTACAGTTGGATACAAACTAAATCATACACAAATCGCTGGTTCTGAATATCAGGAATTTATAAATGATACTTTGAGCGAGTTAAAGAAAGCAATATAAATGACATTCATTTGTCGTTTTTATATGAAGTTGAATTATAATTGAGGTTATTTTTATGATTATTGATCACCATATTCGAAAATCAGGTCATTAAAATGCGCTCAAATCTCATCAGATCGAATATTCGATCCTTCAAAATACCAGTAACTACTCCCTAAATAATTTACTTTGTATTAAAAATTCAAAAGTTAACCCTCAATGAAATATAAATACCAACTACTCCTACTTGGAGAAAACGAAGAGTTATTCAATAAAATAAAAATTGAATTGACAAATAAATTTGATGAACTTAAACTAATTCAAGATTTACTTAAAATCATAACTAAGGATAACATTAGAGAATATACTGGGGCTGAGCCAGCGTATGTAATTTATTCAGGCCATAAAAATAATTTAGATTCTGAAACTGAGGGAATTTTACATGATCAAAAATTAGATGGAAATGTAATTCTACCTGTTTTTCTAGAAAGTTTTACTGATGAAATGCCGAAAATTTTACAAAATCAAAATGGGTTACAGTTAAAGGATAACATAAAAAAAATCTGCAATCTAATTTTAGAAGGCTTTGAACTACTACGTAAGAACAGAAAAATCTTTATTTCTTATAAAAGAGCTGAGTCGAGCAATGTTGCAATCCAATTATATGAGATTTTAGAGAAAAACAATTTTGATGTTTTTATTGACACTCATTCAATTGATAAAGGAGAAGAATTTCAAGAAGAATTATGGCATAGAATGACAGATACAGATGTAGTTCTAATGCTTAATACCAAAGAATTCTTAAAGAGTGAATGGTGTGATCAAGAACTTGAAAAGGCACATATTAAACGAATCGGTATTGTGCATCTAATTTGGCCAGATTGTGATTTCGATAATTTTGCGCACTTAGCATTTTCTATGAAATTAAAAGAAGCTGATTTTGATAAACCACTTTTTTCCGATTTATCAAAGGGAAGACTTAAAGATGTCATAATCACTGATATTCTTAATTTGGTTGAAGGTGCCAGAGCAAGAAATTTAGCCTCTAGACAAGATGCTTTAATCACAGAATTCACTCAAGCTGCACACAATAACAACGTTGATGTAAACCTTCAATATAGTAGATATATATCACAAGATTTAGGAAGTAAAAAAAGGATTATATATATTCCAACTGTTGGTATACCGCAATCTATAAATTGTCACAATTCTCAAAAATTAACGGCAAAATTAGAGAAAGGTGATATAGATTCAATTCATTTAATATATGATGATATGTCAATAAGGGATTATTGGTTAGAGCATTTGGATTGGTTAAATAATTACTTGGAAATAAAGACAATAAAAAAGCAGAATTTTAATACCTGGTTCTCAAAATTTTAAAATATGAAGAATATATTTTTATCAGCCAGTATTCCCTTACCGGATCGCCACCCAAAATATTATGAAACGGCAGATATAATAGCTATTCGTGATGCGATTATAGCTCTTGTTTCAATCTCTTTGAATAAATGCAGAATTGTATGGGGAGGTCATCCTTCGATTACACCACTAGTTTATTATGTAATAGAACGAATGCTTGTGAATAATTTACAGAGAGAAGATTATAGTTTACTTCTATCAGTTGAAGAAAAGGAGCAAATAGCTCAAAAGCTTAAAACACAAGCGCAGAAACATGTTAAACTTTATCAATCCCTATTTTTTAAAGAAATCTTCCCTAAGGATAATGATAAATTCGAGAATATAGTATTTACCGAAAATGCCGGAGATATCCATTCAAGCATTCAATTAATGAGGGAAAGGATGTTTTCTGAGAATGAATTTTCTGCTGCGGTATTCATTGGTGGTATGGATGGAATAGAAGTTGAATTTAATATGTTCAAAGAAAAACATCCTGGTGCGGTTTTACTTCCGGTAGCAAGCACAGGAGGGGCTACAAAGATTGTTTACGACAATCTATTGACTGAAGATTATAAAAATGAGCGGTTGGTCAAAGATTATGGATATATGTCTTTGTTTCAAAAATTATTAATAGAAAAAATTTAATTATGGCTAGAAAAGTTTTCGTATCCTATAAGTATGCTGATGAGCAAGTGCCTGATTTAGATATGTTTGACGAGATTACAAACGTATTAGGGACATTTAAATTGAAAAGAAATACAAGAGTAAGGGACTTTGTAGATTTGCTTCAGAAAAAAATCGGTTCGGACCACATCAATTTAGGCGAGAAAGATGGTGAAAGTTTAGCAGAGTTTTCAGATGAAAGTATTGAAACATCTTTGAAAGAAAAAATATTTCAAAGTAGTGTTACTATAGTTATGATTTCAAAGGGAATGGTAAGCCCTACTGTTGAATATGAGCAGTGGATACCCTGGGAAATTTCTTATTCCATGAGAACTGTACCTAGGGAAAATAAAACCAGTCAAATGAATGCCGTTTTAGGCGTAGTTTTGCCCGATAAAAATAGTTCTTACGATTGGTATTATACCCATAATTCTGCTTGTGATAGTATAACACATCACACTAGTCAATTATTTGAGATTTTAAGTAAAAACATGTTCAATATTAAAAAACCAGAACAAACTATTTGCAACGGTACGACAATTAACCATGGGGAGGCCTCTTATATCAAGACGGTAAAATGGAAAGATTTTATGTATAAAAATAATTTTGATGACTATATAAATACATCTATACTGATTAGAGACAATAAGCAAGCTTACAATCTATTTATTAATTTAACTAAACCATGAGTTATATCTCAGAATCTCAACTAACTAATTATCGGACGAGAACGAAAATTTTTTCGGCAGATAATATTGTAAATCTTAATGAAAGTTATTCGAGGGACAAAACGAAGCCCATGATTTTCCTTTCACACAAACATGAGGAGGGATCAATTCTTCAAGATGCTATAGCTTTTCTAAAAAGTGAAGGGGTAGATGTTTATGTAGATTGGATGGATGAGGAAATGCCCGCTCATACCAGTGGCGAGACAGCTTCACTACTAAAAAAGAAGATTCGAACAGCAAATAAATTTATTCTTTTAGCTACCCGAAATGCAATCAATTCTAAATGGTGTAATTGGGAATTAGGGTTAGGAGATGCAGCAAAATATATTGAAAATATTGCATTGTTACCCATAAATAGGACATATGAATCTTTTAATGGTGCCGAATATTTAAATATTTATCCAAGAATTGAGTATCAAGATGGCACTACTACATATAGTGGCGGCAATTTTATCCCAAAAGGTTATTACATTCTTTATCCTGCTAAAAATGGAACTAGCACAATACTTTCTTTAAAAGACTGGCTAAAGAGGTAATCTTTGAGAGAATTTCATATGACTAAAATAACTAACCTTACTTTAGAGTTAAAAGCCCAATCATCTCTGATCGGGCTTTTACTTTTATAGGTGTTTTTTTATTTATTTTTCAAAATCTCTACTTTTTCTTTTTTACTAGCCAATAATCTTTCTTACAATTCTTTGTTAGCATCTAAGTCCTGCATTAACTTGCCTAAAGGGTTAAATGTAGGCTGAATATTTATTACATTGATTGTGGAGTTGTCGTTACTTATAAATGTATTCGGAATATTTCTTAATCGCTTCTTCCCAAAGCCTTGGCTACTTTTTCTAAAGTGCTGCCTTCAACTTCTTCATTTTCCTGAACCAGTTTGCTTTAATGGCTTGTTATTTTTCTGTTGATTTAGAAAAATCTAGTAAATCGGATACTGAAATTTTCAGATGGTCAGCAATCAATTTAAGGCTGCTTATAGAAACGTTAGTTTCAGCTCTTTCAATACGACCTATTTGTCTAGTATCAATTCCGGTTAACTCTGCTAGCTTCTCTTGTGTGATTTTTCTAAGATCACGGATTTCCACAATGCGTTTTCCAATTTTGACTAAATACTCTTGATCCCGATATTGTTTTCCCACAACGCAAAATCCACATATTATTGAAAAAATATTAGGACTTATTTGTCCTTTTGTTTTGAAGTTATTATATTTGATTAATTAATAAAGAGTTATAAATAAGAGTTTTGCAGCTCCACATCTCAGGCCGTTGATGCAAAACAGTAGATTTATAGCCCATTCTTGTGTAGTTTATGCTATTTTAGCATTTCTAAATGAGAGTGGGTTTCTGCTGTAATTCCATATCAACGTAAGGCCTGAGAAACTTTAAGGAGCTATGGTAGGTAGAAGCCCACTTTTATATTTTACCCCAACAAGACTCGTAGAACCATACGAGTATGATGACTAAAGCAATTACAATTGCAGGGAAACCACTTTCGCAGTTTTACAAACTGCCTTTCGAAAAAGGGAGCAAGGTATTAAGGTTGGAAGCCCTTGAATTGCACAGCACATTTAAGGAGCGTAAAAACCCTAATCTGGTAGAAAAGAAATTGCTTTCTTTTAAGCAGGGTTGGTTAACCTTTAGTGTTAAGTTGGAAAATGAGGCGCCAGAAAGGGTTTACATTAGGGTAGAATACGATCATCTGCTGGTGAGCTGTAGTGTAGATACTGATGAAACGTATCTGGGGCGTTATACTTACCACACCTTGCGCACCATGCTGTGGACGGGTTGCCTTGATTTTAATAAATATTACTGGCCCGAATGTTTCGGGGTGAATACCGAGCGATCTAAATATGTAGATATTATTAAAAAACCTAACGGACCGGAGATTAGATTAAAGAAAAAGTTTATCGGTTTATTTAGGCCTGGTGATTATTTTCCGGAGGTTAAGGAGCGGGTGCTTGCGCCGCGGCCAACAGGGGCTAAACACGCCGTTGCTGATTTGGCACCAATGGGTGTTGGTTATTGTTTTGCCAATACAGATCTGCAGAATTTCCATACCAACCATTATCCTTTTCTTATTCCTTATGTTTATGCTGCCACTGCTTACCTGAAAACGGTAAAATCGTACAAAAGGTTTGTGTTTAATGCACAAGATGTGGAGGGGCTAAGTGTATCGCCACAGCAGGAGGAGCTGAACAGCATTTGCTTTGCCATGAAACAGCTAGCTGCAATACGTTTCAGTGCATACGCTGCGCTACCCGAAGCCGTAACTGAAATTAGCAGGATTAATGAGGCTAATCACCTCGAAATTTTTAAGCTCTGGAACAAGGCCTTACCATTATTGGTACAGCAACCTTTTACGCATCACCTATATACGTATGGCATGCGGAATGTTGCGGGCAAACCAGTAAGGAGGGATATGAAATTGGCTTTTTTCTCGATTGATATTCCTGTTTTAAGCTTTGTATTAAGGGATAAGGGAGATTATTACGAACTGCAGCTTAGGCTTAAGGTGAAAGGGAAGCTGTTGAAATTAAGTAACGATAGCTTTGGGCTGTTTTTGGTTTGCGATCGGGTTAAAACGTATTTGTGGTATTTGCTTGGAGCGGAAATGGATTATAGGTTGGTATGGTTTTTTAGTAAGGTAAATTTTAGGGTTCAGGTACCGAAAGGGTATTATAACGCGCATTTTGAAAGGTATGTTGAGGGGATTGAGCGGTGGTATGTGGTTAAGAGGGTTTAATGGGTGGTGTTTGGTTTTTGCAGTATCTCTAATACGGTCGTTATTGCGAGGCACGATCTGCAAGTTTTGCCTTCGCGCAGTCTTGCCTCGGCTCACCGCCGCCGAGGGGCTCTTACTTTTTCCTTGATGAAAAAGTAACAAAAAATCAAGGCTTGGAACTGATGTCGGATAAATTCGTCAAAGCTTTTTTAGTCGTCAGCACAAGCCCCCGATGAAGGATCGGGGAGGGCGTGCTGCCTCGGGGTAGTGGTAGGTTGGAAGGAGGTGCTAAAGCTTTAACGTTTTCTCCCTCCATCATTTCCGATGCCGGATAGCATGGTGCGAATAGCAAGGGGCATATTGCAGGGTGCGGTGATTGTTTTTAGTCCTTTCCCTTTCAGGGGAAAGGTGCCGATAGGCGGATAGGGGTTTAAGGCGTTCGCTATTATACGGTCGTCATTCCCACGCAGGCGGGAACCTTAAAGCATTTGCTATTCTTTCACCATAGGCTCAGTCTTCCTCGGCTCACCGCCGCCGAGGGGCTCTTACCTTTTTCTTGATAAAAAGGTAACCAAACCTGAGCGTAGCGAAAGCATGACTACCTATGAAAACAACAACTAAGAAGGCATAAATCAAGGCTTGCATCCTTTCTTGTAAAAACCTACGGAAATCTTTATCGCGGCAGTATCGAGGCTCTTACCCTGGCTTATCCCATCGCACCCGCTTGATCCTGCCTTGGGCTGTGGGGTTATGAGGGGGACTGCAAAGATTTTCGTGCTTTTTCCGGCGAAAATCTGCTAGGCCGGATAGCGGGGTGCAGATCGCATGGGGCAGAGACAGGCATCCGTAGATTGATTACTCTGAAACTATGAGGGGCATGTTGGGTCGTCATCTCGACCGCAGTGGAGAGATCTTTGGACCTGATTCTTACTAAGAAATTTCCTAGGCCGATAGCATGGAACGTATTGCAGGGTGCAGTAATTTGTTTTTTAGTCCTTTCCCTTTCAGGGGAAAGGTGCCGATAGGTGGATAGGGGTTTAAGGCGCTCGCTATAATACGGTCGTCATTGCGAGGCACGAAGCAATCTTAATGCGCTCGCTATTTTCTTGCCCCTTGCTCAGGCTTGCCTCGGCTCACCGCCGCCGAGGGGGCTCTTTCTTTTGGCTTGGCCCAAAAGAAACAAAAACCCAAGGCTTGCATCCTTTCTTGTAAAAATCTACGGAAATCTTCATCGCGGCAGCATCGAGGCTCTTACCCTTGCTATTCCCAGCGCACCCGCTTGATCCTGCCTTGGGCTGTGGGGTTATGAGGGGGACTGCAAAGATTTCCGTGCTTTTTCCGGCGAAAATCTGCTAGGCCGGATAGCGGGGTGCAGATAGCATGTACGCTAGAAAGAAATGCGTTATTTCTAATACAATAAATTCGTCATTGCGAGAAGGCTTTTTCAGCCGACGAAGCAATCTTTATAGCCGGGATCACTAGCAGGAAAGATTGCTTCGTCGTTCTTCCTCGCAATGACGACCTTTCTATAGGAGCCTACCAATGGTAGCCTGTCGAAGGATCTCTTTCATCATTTCCTAGGCCGTATGCAGGGAGCAGATAGCATGGGGCATATTGCAGGATGCGGTAATTTGTTTTATAGTCCTTTCCTTCCAGGGGAAAGGTGCCGATAGGCGGATAGGGGTTTAAGGCGCTAAAAGTAACGCTTGTAATCGCGTTCTTTGCGAAAAACTTTGCGTTCTTTGCGGTTAAATATTAGCTTATCTTTACAACGCATCCAAAAAATCTAAATACAAAGGAACGCTTTCTTCTATCCATTTTTTCGAAGTGTTATACTCCATTCCATAATAAGCAAATGGGGGTCGGTAATCGGCTTTTACATATTGGAAGGAGAGTTCGTACGGACGGGTTAATTCTGCTAATGTATATTTATACTTTTCTGATGGACGCAGTTCGTGTTCTTCAACACCCAATGAAATGGCGAGGGCAATTTTCTTGTCAGCCAATTTGAAACCGCTTTTGCTCCCATAGGCCCAGCCATGAGTGAGTACTTCATCCATCCATTTTTTTAACAGTGAGGGACAATTGAACCAATAATAGGGAAATTGGAACACAATTTTATCATGTTGTTCAACCAGCTTTTGTTCTGCCAATACATCAATCTTTTCATCTGGATAGGTCTCATACAGTTGATGGACTACATATTTCTCGGGGTATTTATTTAATTCTTCAATCCACCGTTTGTTGATTAGGGAGCTTTTAATATCGGGATGGGTTGCAACGATTAATGTTTTCATTTTTACAAATTTTGGTGATTATAAAGCGCAAAAATAGATGCATAACCGCTTATTTTGTAAATTAGCAACCAATTGTAAGGTACTATAAAAAATGTAAGCATGTCTAAAATCAAGGAAACCTCAACCAACTACGCTAACAAACAAGCTTTAGCTGATGAGTGTTTAGAAGTTTATGCGGCCAACATTATCGGTGGGCAATGGGCTTTAGTAATCTGTTCGTGGTTAATGAACGGTAAACTCAGATTTGGCGAGTTAAAACAACATTTGCCTAATATTACCGAGCGGATGCTAACCTTACAACTACGTAAATTAGAAGCAGATAAAATTGTTAAGCGAACCGTCTACGCAGAAGTTCCGCTACGGGTGGAATATGAACTAACCGCAATTGGCCTCGAATTGAGACCGATTATCAATGCACTCGAAAGTTGGGGTGTAAAACATAAAAGTCTGTTAGGGGAGTAGCTGGCCTGGTTTATTTAAGCTCAGCATCCGAAACGCAATGTTTATCTCTTTTATTCGAAGAGCATCCTCAAGGGTAAGCAGAAGGTTTGAAAACGATACGCGGATTGGGGTTTAAGGCGCTTGCTATAAAACGGTCGTCATTGCGAGGCACGAAGCAATCTTAATGCGCTCGCTATTTTCTTGGCCCTTTCTCAGGCTTGCCTCGGCTCACCGCCGCCGAGGGGCTCTTACCTTTTTCTTGATAAAAAGGTAACCAAAAATCAAGGCTTGGATCTGATGTCGAATAAATTCGTCAAAGCTTTTTTGGTCGCCAGCACAAGCCCCGATGAAAAATCGGGGAAGGCGTGCTGCCTCGGGGTAGTGGTAGGTTGAAAGGAGGTGCTAAAGCTTTAACGTTTTCTCCTTCCATCATATCCTAGGCAGGATAGCGATGTGCAGATAGCATTGGGCATATTGCAGGGTGCGGTAATTTGTCTTTCAGTCCTTTCCCTTTCAGGGGAAAGGTGCCGATAGGCGGGTAGGGGTTTAATGTGCTCGCTATATACGGTCGTCATTCTCGCGCATGCGGGAATCTTAATGCATTCGCTATTTTCTTGCCCTTCGCGCAGTCTTGCCTCGGCTCACCGCCGCCGAGGGGCTCTTACCTTTTTCTTGATAAAAAGGTAACCAAAAATCAAGGCTTGGATCTGATGTCGGATAAATTCGTCAAAGCTTTTTTGGTCGTCAGCACAAGCCCCGATGAAAAATCGGGGAAGGCGTGCTGCCTCGGGGTAGTGGTAGGTTGAAAGGAGGTGCTAAAGCTTTAACGTTTTCTCCTTCCATCATATCCTAGGCCGGATAGCAGGGTGCAGATCGCATGGTGCACACTGCAGGTGCGATAACTTGTTTTTTAGTCCTTTCCCTTTCAGGGGAAAGGTGCCGATAGACGGATAGGGGCTCTGTGCCCCTCTGTGTTTTACTTTGTGTGCTCTGTGGTTAAATCGCCTTCTGTAATTAACCCTGGGCTTTAACCGATTTCAAAAACACAAAACCCACCACACCTGATAGGATCGAAGCGGTTAAAATCGCAAACTTCGCTTCCGAAACATGAAGCACCTCGCTAAAAGAGAGCAGGGCAATAAAAATCGACATGGTAAAGCCGATTCCGGCGAGCATGCCCAAACCTAAAATGTGTTTCCAGCCTGCTCCTGTGGGTAAATCGGCCCATTTTAATTTCACGGCTAACCAGCTGAAAAAGGTTACGCCAATGGTTTTACCCACGAATAAACCTACGATAATGCCGAGGCCGAGAGGAGAAAACAGTCCGACGAGCATTTCTTTTTGGAAAGTGATATTGGTATTGGCCAATGCAAAAATTGGCATAATGATGTAGTTTACTGGAGTGGTTAAAAAATGCTCCAGTTTCTCTAAAGGCGATTCTACATCCGTTTCGTTAGTAGGGATGGTGAAAGCCAGTAATACGCCTGCAATGGTGGCGTGGATGCCCGAGTGGTGGATGAAATACCAAAGGAATATGCCTGGAATGAGATAAAAGACCAGTTTGGTTACACCGAAATAATTCATCAGGCCTAAAAGAACGAGGATGCCCGCAGCCATGGCCAGGTATTCGAAATGAATCTGGTTGGTATAAAAAATCGCGATGACCAGGATGGCACCAAGATCATCAACAATGGCTAAAGCGGCCAGGAATATTTTTAAACTGGTGGGTACGCTTTTACCCAGCATGGCAATAATAGCAAGGGCAAAGGCGATGTCTGTTGCCATGGGGATTCCCCAACCTGATGCCGAGCTTTCTCCTTTGTTAAACAGGCTATAAATTAAGGCAGGTACGAGCATGCCGCCCAGGGCTGCAATTACGGGTAAAGCTGCACTTTTAATAGAAGATAATTCGCCTTCTATAAGTTCGCGTTTGATTTCGAGTCCTACGAGCAGGAAAAATATAGCCATTAAGGCGTCGTTTATCCAGGCTAAAATGCTGTAGTTGATAGCGCCGAAGCCTAATTTGGTTGCTAAAAAAGCTTCGAAACTTTCTTTTGAAGCGGTATTGGCGATCATTAAGGAGATTGCGACACAGATCAGCAATAAAAAACCACCTACTTGTCCGGAGCGGAAGAAACGCTGAAATACTTCGAGATTGATGAGTTTAGCCATAGGGTAAAAATAGTGAAATAAGGGGGAAAGGGGGATGTTTTTTATGAGGAAATCTAAATAGATGATTTTTAAAACTATGGGTGGGAGCTCCCCTCCTTATTTTCAAGGAGGGGCTGGGGGTGGTTGTAAGCTATAATACGATCGTCATTCCCGCGCAGGCGGGAACCTTAAAGCACTTGCTATTCTTGCCCTTCTCGCAGTCTTGCCTCGGCTCACCGCCGCCGAGGGGCTCTTTCTTTTGGCTTGGCCCAAAAGAAACAAACCTGAGCGCAGCGAAAGCATGCCTACCTTTAAAAACAACAAACACTAAGGCATAACTGAAAGGCTTGGAACTGATGTCGGATAAATTCGTCAAAGCTTTTTTGGTCGCCAGCACAAGCCCCCGATGAAGAATCGGGGAGGGCGTGCTGCCTCGGGGTAGTGGTAGGTTGAAAGGAGTTGCAAAAGCTTTAACGTTTTCTCCTTCCATTCATTTCCTAGGCCAGATAGCATGGCGCCGATCGCATGGGGCATATTGCAGGGTGCGATAATTTGTCTTTTGCCCTTTCCCTTTCAGGGGAAAGGTGCCGATAGGCGGATAGAGGGTTGAGGCGCTCGCTATAATACGGTCGTCATTCTACTACAACAATAAATCCGTCATTGCGATGAGGCTTTTTCAGCCGATAGCCTGTCCCGACCTCGGGAAAGCAATCTTACTACTATGGGTTATCTGCGATTGATAAAGCAGTCACTCGGTCGTTTTTGCTTCTAATATTTTTTTGCTACTAATAATTTTTTGTCATCCTGAGGCACGAAGGATCTTTTACTGAGATTCTTCACTGCGTTCAGAATGACAATTGTAGGTTTTGCCCCTTACTCGGGCTTGCCTCGGCTCGCCGCCGCCGAGGGGCTCTTTCTTTTTTCAGTTGTGTATATGTTTTTATAGGCCTTCAAGCTTGCTTCGCAGGTTGGCTTGGCCCAAAAGAAACAAAAACCCAAGGCTTGGAACTGATGTCGGATAAGCTAGTCGAAACTTTATTTGCAACAGCGGCTAGGAACGAAGAAAAATCGTTCTTGCCTCTGTTTTGGTTCTTTGGGGTAGGGAAAGATTGTGCACAAGTTTCAACTGCTTCTCCTTCCATCATTTCCCAGGCCGATAGCGGGGAGCAGATAGCATGATGCCGATAGCAAGGAGCATATTGCAGGGTGCGGTAATTTGTTTTTTAGTCCTTTCCCTTTCAGGGGAAAGGTGCCGATAGGCGGATAGGGGGCTAAGACGCTTGCTATAATGTGGTTCAAAGATTTCTCCATTCCGCTACACTACAGTCGAAATGACGATAATTCTTCTAAAATAAAAAGCCGTAGATCTTTCGGTCTGCGGCTTTTCGTTTGTTGCATTAAGATTAGCTTCGCTGAGCACTTCGTGGTTCCCGCCTGCGCGGGAATGACGAACTTCTTTTAAAATAAAAATTAAGGCTTCTTACCAATATTAACCCTGATATTCACTTCAAAATCGCCATCGGTATAACCACTGATTGCCGAAGTTGCGGTGTTGTAATAAGCCATAAAATATAAGGTCGATTTGTAGTTCATACCGAAACCAAAGGTGGCATTTTGCGTATTATGGTACATCGCCATTACGTACAGTTTATCGTTGGCAAAATTTGCATTTAAACCAGCATCCCATAGGTTATCGTAATTTTTAATGCCCCTGAAAACACCTTTAGGTTCTAAGCTGATTCCGTTTATACCTGATCCTAGCATGAACTTATAACTCACCGCCGAATAAAAGGTGGGTTTGTCGGCAAAGTTTAAATCGTCTTTTCTAAAAACGGAACGCATGTTCGGTACGGCACCTTCAACAGTTAATCCTTTCGAGGTATAAGAGATCCCGAAATCGCCATCTACATAATAACCCCTGTCGTTAAAACGGGCGATGGAAGGGTCGTTAATGTCGCTGTTCCTTACGCTGCTTAAATCCAGTTTATCCTGACTGGCACCAAAAGAGATCCCGAAGTTTAATTTCTGATCATCATTGTTTAACGGCAGGTGATAAGCAAAAGTTCCGACGGCTTTAGTACGTTGGATGCCGCCCGATTTCTCGTTGTAGATGTTTACACCCCAGCCTACTTTGTTCAGCTGCTGATCTAAGGTTACACTTTGTGTAATGGGAGCGCCAGGAATGTTCGACCATTGCTTGCGGAAACTTCCATTGATGTTAAAACCTTCGTTTATGCCGGCCATTGAGGGGTTAACGAGGTAACGGTTCTGGAAATATTGTGCATTGAGTGGAAGGATCTGTGCTTTAACAGATCCGAAAAATAATGTGCCTGCAGCAAATAGAAACGTTACGCGACGCATTTGCTTTATGTTTTTTGTAATTGCTCTCATGTCTGTAATTAGTCTCTAATGATGTTGATATAACCTTTAAAAGTGCCTGTGCTGTTACCTAAATCGATGATGTAATAATAGGTTCCTTCACTTAACGGACTACCGTTTATGGTTCCGTCCCAATCGTTGGCATAGGTATGTTTGGTGTATAAAATCCGCCCGGCCTTATCGAATATCTTCAAGGTATTGTTTGGATAATAATCGATATTCTTCACGATAAATTTATCGTTATAACCATCACCATTCGGCGTAACTACAGTACTGGCTTCGAGTTTATAATCGTCTATTACGGTAATGGTAATGCTTTGATCGCTCACACAACCACTTGCATTGGTAACGGTTACTTTAAAGGTGCCGCTTTGTTTCGGTCGGATGGTTAAGGCAGGCGTATTTTGTCCGCTAAAGATATCCGAGCCTGTCCAGCTATATTGCGTACCGCCGGTAGCCGTTAAAACAATGGCATCGCCTTTAGAAATTGATAAACCTTTGTTGCTGCTGATGGAAACCACTGGTAAAGCGTTTACCGTTACCGTAGCTGACCCGGTTTGCGTTTGGGTAGCATAAGCATCGGTCACGCTCACTAAATTGTAGGTAAATGTACCTGTTGCACTGGTTGGTACGCTAACCGTTGCAGTAGTTGAGCTTGTGCTTACCGTACGGTTACTGCCACCATTTACCGTATAAGTAAAGGTATAAGGTGCTGTGCCAACCGAACCGGTAAAGGTAATGTTTGGTGATGAACCGAAGTTACATACGGATGTATTACCTGTAATAGTGGCTACTGGTAAAGGACGAACCGTTACTGTGGTTGAAACATTTTGCGCCTGTGCACTAAAAGCATCGGCAATGTTGGTGATGGTGTAAACGAATGTGCCCACTACATTGGTTGGCGCCGTTACTGTTGCGGTATTGCTTGTTGCCCTTAACGTTTGGGGGTTACCGCCATTGATGTTATAAGTGAATGTAAAGGGTGCTGTACCTGCAGTTGCTCTAAAGGTAATAACCGGAGCAGTGGCGTTTTGTGGAACAGCAACACTGGCACTTAGTGCGGCAACCGGTTTGGCATTAATATGAAGGTTGGCAGCATTGTAGTTGATGGTGTAATTGCTACTTAAAGCCAGCGTTCCCTGCCGAATGGCATAATCGCCTGCGGTTTCGCCCACCACACGGCTTAATGCTCCTGTAAAAGCATCGGTTCCAATTAATGCAGGACTGGAAACATAGGTAAATGCAGGATCAACTGTTCCTTCTAGCTTGGTTTTGGCATCTGCCGTTACCGCAATGGCTTTAGGGGCAATGGTTAATACCTGTTGCTTGGCAACTGCCGGGTTAAAGAAAGTATCGCCAGGTTGATTGGCCGTAATGGTTACGGTACCTGCTTTTACAATGTGGATATCGTTATTGCTGATGGTGGCAATATTGGTATCGCTACTGGTATATTCGATGTTAATGGCCGTATTATCGCTGGTAGCTCCCGCAACTAAATCAGGGTCGCCATAAGTAGCCGTTCTGGTAGCGCTAAAGGTAATGTTCTGGTCTTTCTTAACGGTTGCATCATCTCTGGTGTACCAAATGGGAGAGGTAATGATCCGGCTTCCGTCTGCCTCTACAATATCAGCATAATAGTAGCCTGTGGCCAGGTTGGCCAGGGCATTGTCGGTATAGGTTAAACTTGCGGTTGCACTGGTGGTTAACTCTACCGGGTTGGTACCGCTTCCAGGTGTTCCGTATAAAATTTTAATGCTGGTTACGGCACTTGTGGTAATCGAACTCACCGAGATCTGTGGTGCACCGGCGGTTTTGAATACACTGCCTACAGGTTGCTTGTTAATGGTGAAAACCACTTTGGCTGCCGAATCTTGTGATGCATAGAAACGCATCTTTTTAATGGCATCCAATAAATCGTTCTCGGTAAGGGCGGGAGCCAATACCACTAACCTGGCACGGGTGTGTTTGCCAAAAGTTAAATTGTGGTTATCATGATCAATACTTGCACCAAGGTGATAACCCTTAGCCAACATGCGGTTATAATAGCTTAAATAACTCATTGAGCTGGCGGGATCGGAATAGGTAACATTGGTCGAAAATGCAGGACCACTTTCTAAGGCCGCACCTACAATGGCGCTATCGGCACTTAAATCGTAGGTGGCCGAGATGTTGTTAAAATCGGTAGTATTAGGGTGAGCTAAAGTAGCTACGGCATTTAAACCATGGCGGTTAATGATCCTGAATAAGCCCGCTGGTCCGGTATAAGTACTCTTAGGTACATAAATCTGGTTTTCGCCGGGCTCCCAGCCGATCAGTGAATCGATCCCGTACACAATTACGTGTCCGCCGCCGCTGATTACGCCCCACTCCATACCGTGCAGCGCAACAAAAGTAGAAGTGGTTGCATTTTTGGCTGCAATGATACCCGGTTGCCAGTTGGCTAAAGACATGCCGGCCTGTGTATGGTTATGCTCTGATATCCCAAGGAAATCGAGGTTCATCGCCGTTTTGGCAAAAGCATAATCATCTTCTGGTTTTTTGGTTAAATCGTCTTTATTTCCGTCAGAATAACTGCTATGACTGTGTAGGTTACCATAATAGAAATTGAGTTTGTTTACATCAAGGATGCCGGTTTTAAAGTTTCCTAATAGCGGCTGTGTGGTTAAATATAAAGGGCCACCGCTGCAGGCACTGTTTACCGCATAGGTGAAAAAGTAATAATTGGTGTTTTGGGTTAAACCATTTCTGATAAATGATGTGCCCGTTCCTCTTTTCACCACGATTCCACCACCTAAAGCATCGCCTACATTATAAACCGTTTGGTTTACCGGTGCTGCGGTTAAGGTGCTGCTGGTGCTCATCACCACCAGGTATTCATCAGCTGCGCTGGCGGCAGTGAAAGAAGCTTGGATAAAGTTATAGTTGGAAGAAGTAATGGTAAAACCTGTAGGCTGTGCGGTTGGAGTGGTACAGGCTAATAAGGTTTTAGTAGTTTGTGCTGCGGTTAAAATGTTGGTGGTTAAATATTTCGGTCCGCCGGTACAAGAAAGATTGTTTAACGGAACAATAAAATAATTGTAAGTAGTAGAACTGTTTAAATTGTTATCGGTAAAGGTATTGCTTACAATTTTGTTGATTACCGTGCCCCCACCAAAAGCAGAACCAATGGCATAAGCGGTACCATCAACCGGAAGTGCGCTTAAGGTGGCATTTAAACTTCTGATGATCAGGTATTCGTTGGCATCGGCCGATTTAGTGAAAGTAGCGGTGATACTGCCTGTGGTTACGGCGCTAAAAACCAATGCGGTTGCAGGGCTGCTTGGCGCGGCGCAGGCAGGTAAGTTAGGTGGGAAATGTACACCCAATCTATTGGCATCGTCATCATCAATCGCATTTTGAACGGTAGCCAGTGGTGTTCTGGTCCAATCGTCATCTACATAAGTAGGACTAGGGGCCGTTACATTCAAACTTCTTACATAAGAAACATCTTTGGCGTTAACACCCTGACCAAAAGCATCGATAATGTTGTTATTGGCATCTAAAAGGGCCACACCATCGTTACCGTTAAAGTTGATTACGGTGTTGCTGTTTAATACGGCACTAGCTGGGGTTAAATATGGAACTTCGCTCGTGCTGTTGCCTGTATTGCCCAAAAGTACGGAGCCATGAGCCGGAATGGTAAAGTTTAAATTTACCGTTTGCGAAGGTGTACCTGTAATGTTGATGTTACCCGCATCGCCCGAAATATTGTATAAAGCCAGTTTTAACTGTGGTGATGCGGTATTGATCGGGGCATTGCTGAGGTTGGTTAATTCGATCCATTTGTTTACAGAAGTGCCTTCGTAATATTGGCTGATGATTACCGGTGCGCTTACCAAAGGCGGATTGGCAGTGGTGGCATCTACCGTGGCGACTGTGGTTTGTAAATTGCCGGCTGCATCTTGTGCCACTACATATAAGGTATAACCAGTACCAATTGTTAAACCGGTGATGGATGCACTGGCATCGGTATTGGCCGTGTTGGCAAATGATCCCGATTTTAAAGCTGCAGATCCACTTCCATCCTGTGCGGCTTTCACCTGTGCAGGTGTTGGAGCGGTTCCACCCGAAAGGGCTAGCACATAATAAGTGGTACCTGCTTCGTTAATGTTGTTTGCAAAAGCTACCGAGGTAGTGGTAACCGTTGTTGTTTTGGGATAAGTGGCTGCGGTTACCGGTGGGGTAACGTCGCCTACAATACCAGTACCTGTAAGGGCAACATTTATAAGATTTGCTCCGGTACTCGAAATCTGGACGTTGCTTGCTGATGGGCCAGCAACCGTTGGACTATAGCGTACATAAACCGTTGGCGAAGCCGAAACTTCGGCAACACTGTAGGCTACAGCTGTGCTGAAAGTGCTATTATCTTTCGATACCGTAAAAGGTAAAGTTGTGCTAACGTTGGTATTTGCTGTGGTATTGCTGCCGCTTAAAGTGAAGCTCTGCGCAGTAGAATTTGTTGCAATACTTTGGTTTCCAAATGCCAAACTGGTTGGCGATGCTGATAAAACTGGCGTGGTAGGCCCGCCGCTTTTCGGTGTGATGCTAAAATTGTCGATCGTGTAAATGCCGTCGCTTCCTGAATCATCAGTATCTGTCCAGCGGATATAAAGTGTGGTCCCATTTGCCCAGGTAATGGCGGTGATACTTCCCGAAATAGCCGTTTGATTTGCAGGTAGGTTTCCATCAATACCTGCTGCTGCGGTAGTTGTTGTTAACTTTTCGTTAAGGTCCATGCCAGTAAGTGGTAGCCAGGTGGCCGATGCATCGGCAATGCTTGTGGCATTGAAACTGTATTCGAAATTTAGTTTTTCGTTAACCGTAGCTGTTGAACCGCTTCTCCACTGTTCCATCACACCCGATAAATCGATTGATGTTACAGTTGCGCCGGTGTTATTCTGGAATCCGGCACCAAATCTTGGTACCAACGAACCAGAAGCCAGACTTCCTAAGGAACGGTCAGCCGCTCCGGCTGTTCCTGCGTTGTAGGCAGCACCAGCATTTGATGAAGCGGTATAAACCGTTAACGACAAGGCCGAACCAACGGCTGCACCGCTTGTGCCACTGGCTTTAACGGCGCTCCATCCGGCAACTGTTGAAGTTCCGGTTGCAGTCATGCCATCAAAATTTTCTGATTTAGCTGTGTTTATTGTCATTAGTGAGACTTGGGCAGATAAATAATTCGAGAAAATCAGGAAAAATAAAATGAGAAGTAAAGGTCTTTTCATATAATAAGTTTTGTTTACAACAAATGTATATGCAAAAGCCTTATAATCAGATTAACTTAATGTTAATTTGGGCGATTGTGGAAAAATAAACATAATAAGGAATAATTTTTTGATTGGGATGACGTTGATATGCTTTTTTTGGGTGTTTTGATTTAAAGATTCGACTGTACTATCATTGATGGATACTAAAAATCGGCCACATCCCGACCGGAGCAGCCACCCCTTGGTTTTGCTTCTGACAATTTTTGTCATCCTGAGGCACGAAGAATCTTTTACGGAAAGATTCTTCACTGCGTTCAGAATGACAATTGTAGGTTTTGCCCCTTGCGCAGGCTTGCCTCGGCTCACCGCCGCCGAAGGGGCTCTTTCTTTTCTCTTGATAGAAAAGAAACAAAAGATCAAGGCTTGGAACTGATGTCGGATAAGCTAGTCGAAACTTTATTTGCAACAGCGGCTAGGAACGAAGAAAAATCGTTCTTGCCTCTGTTTTGGTTCTTTGGGTCAGGGAAAGATTGTGCACAAGTTTCAACTGCTTCTCCTTCCATCATTTCCTAGGCCGATAGCATGATGCAGATCGCCTATCGCACATTGCAGGGCGCGATAATTTGTCTTTTAGCCCTTTCCCTTTCAGGGGAAAGGTGCCGATAGGCGGATAGGGGTTTAAGGCGCTCGCTATAATACGATCGTCATTGCGAGGTACGAAGCAATCTTAATGCGCTCGCTAGGAATTGTGTGCCATTTTTTTTGCTTTGTCATACTGATGCACGAAGGATCTTTTACTGAAAGATTCTTCACTGTGTTCAGAATGACAATTGTAGGTTTTGCCCTTGCGCAGTCTTGGCTCGGCTCACCGCTATAATGCGATCGTCATTCCCGCGCAGGCGGGAACCTTAAAGCGGTCGCTATGTTGTTGCCCTAGGCTCGGGCTTGCCTCGGCTCACCGCCGCCGAGGGGCTCTTTCTTTTCTCTTGATAGAAAAGAAACAAACCTGAGCGCAGCGAAAGCATGGCAGCCGTTAAAAACAACAAACGCAAAGGCATAACTGAAAGGCTTGGAACTGATGTCGGATAAGCTAGTCGAAACTTTATTTGCAACAGCGGCTAGGAACGAAGAAAAATCGTTCTTGCCTCTGTTTTGGTTCTTTGGGTCAGGGAAAGATTGTGCACAAGTTTCAACTGCTTCTCCTTCCATCATTTCCTAGGCCGATAGTATGGTGCAGATCGCATGGCGCACATTGCAGGGCGCGATAATTTGTCTTTTAGCCCTTTCCCTTTCAGGGGAAAGGTGCCGATAGGCGGATAGGGGTTTAAGGCGCTCGCTATAATACGGTCGTCATTCCCGCGCAGGCGGGAACCTTAAAGCGGTCGCTATGTTGTTGCCCTAGGCTCGGGCTTGCCTCGGCTCACCGCCGCCGAGGGGCTCTTTCTTTTCTCTTGATAGAAAAGAAACAAAAGATCAAGGCTTGGAACTGATGTCGGATAAGCTAGTCGAAACTTTATTTGCAACAGCGGCTAGGAACGAAGAAAAATCGTTCTTGCCTCTGTTTTGGTTCTTTGGGTCAGGGAAAGATTGTGCACAAGTTTCAACTGCTTCTCCTTCCATCATTTCCTAGGCCGATAGCATGGTGCAGATCGCCTATCGCACATTGCAGGGCGCGATAATTTGTTTTTTTTAGCCCTTTCCTTTCAGGGGAAAGGTGCCGATAGGCAGATAGGGGTTTAAGGCGCTCGCTATAATACGATCGTCATTGCTGAGGTACGAAGCAATCTTAATGCGCTCGCTAGGAATTGTGCGCCATTTCATTTTGCTTTGTCATCCTGAGGCACGAAGGATCTTTTACTGAAAGATTCTTCACTGCGTTCAGAATGACAATTGTAGGTTTGTCCTAGGCTTGGGCTTGCCTCGGCTCGCCGCTATAATACGGTCGTCATTCCCGCGCAGGCGGGAACCTTAAAGCGGTCGCTATGTTGTTGCCCTAGGCTCGGGCTTGCCTCGGCTCACCGCCGCCGAGGGGCTCTTACCTTTTTCTTGATAAAAAGGTAACCAAAAATCAAGGCTTGGAACTGATGTCGGATAAGCTAGTCGAAACTTTATTTGCAACAGCGGCTAGGAACGAAGAAAAATCGTTCTTGCCTCTGTTTTGGTTCTTTGGGTCAGGGAAAGATTGTGCACAAGTTTCAACTGCTTCTCCTTCCATCATTTCCTAGGCCGATAGCATGATGCAGATCGCCTATCGCACATTGCAGGGCGCGATAATTTGTCTTTTAGCCCTTTCCCTTTCAGGGGAAAGGTGCCGATAGGCGGATAGGGGTTTAAGACGCTCGCTATAATAAGATCGTCATTCCCGCGCAGGCGGGAACCTTAAAGCGGTCGCTATGTTGTTGCCCTAGGCTCGGGCTTGCCTCGGCTCACCGCCGCCGAAGGGCTCTTTCTTTTGGCTTGGCCCAAAAGAAACAAAAACCCAAGGCTTGCATCCTTTCTTGAACTAAGCTATCGAAATTCCTATTGCGGCAATATGGAGGCCCCGATGAAGAATCGGGACTTTATATTGCCTTGGGCAGCGGTGTATTGTGGGGTTGTGCAAGAATTTCAATGCTTATTTCGGCGAAAATCTGCCAGGCCGGATAGCATGGCGCGAATAACATTGCGCATATTGCAGGGTGCAGTAATTTGTCTTTTAGCCCTTTCCCTTTCAGGGGAAAGGTGCCGATAGGCGGATAGGGGTTTAAGGCGCTCGCTATAATACGATCGTCATTCCGCACAGGCGGGAATCGCTATAAATACTCTTCAATATTTCCTTTACCCTCACGGATCACTTCAAACTCACCTGTTGTACAATCAATTACGGTAGAGGCATCATTATCGCCATAACCACCGTCGATTACCAGATCAACCAGGTCTTCATATTTTTCGTGGATCAATTCCGGGTCGGTAGAATATTCGATTACATCATCGTCATCCTTTATTGAAGTAGATAGGATAGGATTACCCAACTCTTTTACAATACAACGGGCAATGTTGTTATCGGGCACACGGATACCCACTGTTTTTTTATTCGAACTCAATAGTTTGGGTACATTGTTGTTGGCATTAAAAATAAAGGTAAAAGGACCCGGAAGTGCTTTTTTTAACACCCTGAAAGTAGTATTGTCAATTGGTTTAATGTAATCAGAAATGTGTTTTAAATCGTGGCAAATAAAAGAGAAATTGGCCTTTTCGGGTTTTATACCACGTATTCTGCATATTTTTTCGATGGCTTTCGGATTGGTGATATCGCAGCCCAAACCATAAATCGTATCCGTTGGATAGATGATCAAACCACCTTTCTTCAGCACTTCAACAACTTGTTCAATAGCCCTTTCGTTTGGGTTTTCTGGATAGATCTTAATAAGCATAGCGTAAAAATAACAAATTAATGGTGTCAGTTGTTTAATAATCCTAATCTTTGTACCAACAAAACATACGCTAATCTATTATTATGAGAAAAGCTTTCGTCGCCATTGCTGCATTTTTAATTGCCCTAACCATTATGCTGGGCCTTTACCATCCCTTTTTATGGTGGACATTCATCTTCACTGGTCCTTTTGTAATTCTTGGTATTTACGATTTATATCAGCCCAAGCATAGTATTGTAAGAAATTACCCGGTTTTTGGCCGTTTAAGATACTTTATGGAGGAATTAAGGCCAAAAGTTTACCAGTATTTTGTAGAAAGTGATACCAACGGTACGCCTTATAACAGGTTAAACCGCTCATTAATCTATCAACGCGCTAAAAAAGATAACGATACCATTCCATTCGGAACGCAGTTAAATGTTTACGATAATGGCTACGAATGGTTAAGCCATAGTATTGCGGCCATTTCTCACCACGAATTAAACTTAGATCCACGTGTTACTGTTGGCGGCCCTGATTGTAAGAAACCTTACTCTGCGAGTATTTATAATATATCGGCCATGAGTTTTGGCTCCTTAAGTCAGAATGCAATTCTGGCTTTAAACGGTGGCGCTAAAATGGGCAACTTTGCACACAATACGGGCGAAGGTGGCATCAGCGATTATCACCGTCAGCCAGGAGGCGATTTAATCTGGCAGATTGGTACCGGTTATTTCGGTTGCCGTAATGCCGATGGTACCTTTAATTACGATGCGTATGCCGAAAGGGCAAAAACCGACCAGGTAAAAATGATCGAGATTAAACTTTCGCAAGGTGCTAAACCTGGTCACGGTGGTATGCTGCCTGCCAAAAAAGTAACGCCAGAGGTAGCCAGAATCCGTTTAGTGCCCGAAGGTAAAGATGTATTGTCGCCACCCGCGCACTCGGCATTCAATACGCCGATCGGCTTATTGGAGTTTGTCAAAAAACTCCGCGATTTATCGGAAGGTAAACCAGTAGGATTTAAACTTTGTATCGGTCGTAAAAGCGAGTTTTATGCCATTTGTAAAGCCATGGTAGAAACCGGGATTTATCCTGATTTTATTACCGTTGATGGTGGCGAAGGCGGAACAGGTGCTGCTCCACAGGAATTTTCGAATTCGGTAGGTATGCCTTTGCGCGAAGGTGTGGCTTTTGTGTACGATGTTTTGAATGGTTTTGATCTGAAAAAACACATTAAAATTATCGCCTCGGGTAAAGTGGCAACAGGTTTCGATCTGGTTAAAAATATCGCCCTGGGTGCCGATATGTGTAATGCTGCCCGCGGAATGATGTTCGCTTTAGGCTGTATTCAGGCTTTAGAATGTAACAGCAATACCTGCCCAACAGGTGTAGCTACGCAAGATCAGAGTTTAATGAAAGGCCTTGTAGTAGAAGATAAAACCGTTCGTGTTAAAAACTTTCATAACCTAACCGTAGCCAGTGCTGTAGAGCTATTGGGTGCTGCGGGTTTAAGAGAAACGCATCAGTTAAGCAGGGCGTATATCAATAGGCGGGTGAGTCCGAGTGTAATGCAGAGTTATTTAGAAAGTTTTCCATATATCCCGGCAGGTAGCCTGTTAAAAACACCTTACCCAACACGTTACGAATTGGGCATGGCGCTGAGCACTTCGGCCAGTTTTGCCCCAACTGATTATAAGGTTTCGGCGGTAGATTATGCACATGCCAATCCGTATGGAGATAGTATGCATGATGATGGGCGATAGAAGCGAGGGCTGACCTACGAAGTTTAAAGGGGCTAAGCGTAGGCAGGACTTCCGAAGTCTGGCGCATCGACAACTCATTTGTTTTGAAAAGCAGGGGCAGTGGTGATAGGGTTGGTTCAGTCCTGCTTTTCATTACAAGTCCGCACTCGTTCCTCGTTTGCGTGCTTTTCATTCCAATCAGGTTTAAGTGGCAGGGATAGGAAAACTATCAATGTCTAAAACACCAAACCTTTCTGCCCATGAGGCATCTCATTGAGCAATGTCGTCAAGTTAGATTTTTAACTATAGATACTGATAAACACGGATTTTATATCTGTGTGCATCCTTTTTATCTGTAGTTCAGCCAATGTTTACCTTTGCTATGTCATAAAAAAAAGAAGTCAAGTTTTTTTTTAAAACTTGACTTCTTTGATATCTGGCTATTGGTTTTCCCTAAACCCTAAACCCTAAACCCTAAACCCTTCTAAAATTCTGCGTTTTTTGGGAACCTTGGGAAAGCAATTACATCACGGATGTTGGTCATTCCGGTTACGAACAATACTAAACGCTCGAAACCTAAACCAAAACCCGAGTGCGGAGCCGATCCAAAGCGGCGGGTATCTAAATACCACCAAAGTTCTTCTTGTGGAATGTTTAAATCTTCCATCCGTTTGGTTAAACGGTCTAAACGTTCTTCACGTTGTGATCCGCCGATCATTTCGCCAATACCAGGGAATAAGATATCCATCGCTGCAACAGTTTGTCTGCCTTCAGCATCTGGTTCATTCTGGCGCATGTAGAACGATTTAATATCAGCAGGGTAATCCGTTAAAATTACCGGTTTTTTAAAGTGTTTTTCTACCAGGTAACGTTCGTGCTCACTTTGTAAATCGGCACCCCATTCATCAATCAGGTATTTAAATTGTTTCTTCTGGTTTGGTTTAGAAGATTTTAAAATCCTGATTGCCTCCGTATAGGTTAAACGCTCAAATTCGTTGGCCAAGCAGAAATCCAATTTCTCCAACAAGCTAAATTCACTGCGCTCGTTCTGCGGTTTTTGTTTGTCCTCTTCGGCCAAACGTGTGTTTAAGAATTCTAATTCATCTTTGCAGTTATCTAAAGCATATTTAATTACATACTTCATCATATCTTCTGCAAGCTGCATGTTATCTTCTAAATCGGCAAAAGCAACTTCAGGCTCAATCATCCAGAACTCGGCCAGGTGGCGTGTAGTATTTGAGTTTTCTGCCCTAAAAGTAGGTCCGAAAGTATAAATCTGTCCGAAGGCCATTGCGGCTAACTCACCCTCCAATTGACCCGATACGGTTAAGTTGGTTGCACGGGCAAAGAAATCTTGCGAGAAATCTACCTTACCATCATCTGTGCGTGGTGTATTGTCGAAATCTAAAGTGGTTACCTTAAACATTTCGCCGGCACCTTCTGCATCACTTGCGGTAATTACAGGCGTGTGCATGTACACAAAACCACGTTCGTTGTAGAATTGGTGAATGGCAAATGCCAAAGCATGACGTACCTTAAAAACGGCATTAAAAGTATTGGTACGGAAACGCAGGTGTGCAATTTCGCGTAAAAACTCTAAACTGTGTTTTTTTGGTTGCAACGGGAATTTTTCAGGATCGCTATCACCCAAAATTTCTACAGTTGTTGCCTTGATCTCAACGGTTTGTCCTTTACCCAGCGATTCGATCAATTTACCTGTTGCAGAAATGGCTGCACCGGTTGTTATTCTTTTTAACAGCTCATCAGGTAAATTATTAAAATCGATCACAACCTGGATATTGCTCATGCAAGACCCGTCATTTAATGCAATAAACTGATTATTACGGAAAGTTCTAACCCATCCCATAACCGTTACTTCTGTGTCAAATGCTGTCGACTTTAATAAATCTTTAATTTGCTGTCTCTTAATCATATTGTTATTTGTAAAAGGCGCAAATTTAGAAAAAAACTTTATCAGTTGGCAGTTTTCAGTACATAGTTTTCAGTTTTTTAGCATTAAGCAACTACCAACTGAAAACTACCTATTGTTGTTTCAAATAAATTCTTGTCCTCAAATGATTTTAATATCAAAATTAATTTTACCATATTCAATTTATATTAACTTAGTTTTTAGTTGATTGTTGAATTCGTTTTTAATGTTAAAGAGGCCTCATGAATAAATTTGATATTGATAAACAAACCTTAACCGACTTGAATATATTTGAGGCTTATGGCCTGAATAAAAGTGTGTTTTCTTTATTCAACTTGATTTCAACAATTAAAGGCAACGATAAACTGATCGAAATTTTCAGAACACCATCAACAAATATTAAGATAATCAATGAACGGCAGCAGGTAATAAAATATCTTTCAAACTACTCAGGCGATTTAAGTTTTGATCGCACCAATATCGATTTTGTGGAAAGCTACCTGATGCAAAATTCTAAAACTAAGTTTTATTCCAGAATATCTGCATTAACTAAATTTGTACATTATTTCTTTTCTCCCAATCAGGGCTATTATTTAAAAGAGAAAGGCATAAAAGAAATCATTTATTTGCTTAAAAAGCTGAGCGGATTTTTTGCGGGATTGAATGATCAGGATAAACCTGAGCTGGCTAAAGAATTTGATGAAGTTGTGATTATCTTATTTAAACAAGAATTAGTTAAAAACATTGTTGAACGTAAGGAAAAGAAGATCAGCATATTCGAATTAGAAGAACTTGATTTTATTTTTAAGAAAATTGAACTGAAAACAATCAGGAAGTTTTTAGATATCATCTATCAGGTAGATGCTTATTTTTCTATTGTTCTGGCCGCCAGAAAGTTTAATTTAACCCTGCCGAATGTCAATCTTAAAGCACGTCATTTTTACATCTGTGGCGTTTTTCATCCTTTTTTAAGTAATCCTGTTGCTAATGACATTGAATTCGAAACAGAGAAGAATGTCTGTTTTCTTACGGGAAGTAACATGGCTGGAAAATCTACTTTTTTAAAGTCTGTAGGTATATGCATTTATTTAGCGCATTTAGGGCTTCCGGTTCCTGCAAAGTACATGGAAACAGGTATTTGGCAAGGGCTAATATCGACTATAAATTTGCCCGATAACTTAAATCAGGGATATAGTCATTTTTACAATGAGGTTTTAAGGGTAAAACATGTTGCGGAGAAGATTAAAACCGCTAAAAATATTTTCGTGATTTTTGATGAGCTGTTTAGGGGTACAAATGTAAAAGACGCTTTTGATGGCTCTTTAGCTATAATTAAATCATTTTCTAAAATAGAAGATTGTTATTTCATGATTTCAACCCATATTATTGAGGTTGCCGAAATGCTGAAAGATAATAAAAACATCATGTTCAAATATCTCTTTACCGAAATGAAAGACAACAAACCTACATTTACTTATAACCTGATGGATGGGATTACCGATGAACGAATAGGGATGTGGATTATTGAAAACGAAAAAATCGATGAAATTTTAAACAGTAGAGATTTGAAATAGATCTCTACTGCTTTTATTCCTGATGATTTGAAACTGTTAACTGCCAACTGCAAACTGAAAACTGCCTACTGTTGTTGTTGCTGCTGTTGTTGCTGAATGGCTTCCATATATTGCTGATAGCTGTTTTGTGTTCTTGCAGTGGTTATTGTTCCAGATGGTTTAGTGTAATTCACTTCTTTTGGCTGGAAATAAGTTTCATTATCATTAAAATCTTCATCATTATAACCTACTGATACGTTAACTTCCATAATATGCTCGAAACCACCTTTGTAAACCCCTTTTACAGGAGAGCAATCAGTAAAATTGCGGCCTACCGCCAGGCGTACATGGTTTTCGTTGGCAATGCAGTTATTGGTGGGGTCTAAGCCCAGCCAACCGTACTCGGGTAAATATGCCTCGGCCCAGGCGTGCGTTGCGCCTTCACCCCGCATACCATCTCTATTTGGGCAGATGTAACCGCTCACGTATCTGGCCGGGATTCCCGTTAAACGCAACATGGCTGTTAATACATGGGCAAAATCCTGACAAACACCTGCCTTGATGTTTAAAATTTCATCAATAGTAGTGTCAACTGCGGTTACACCTTTAATGTATTCGAAATTATTGAAAACATCGGCACAGTATTTTATCGCAGTTTGATAGGGTGTATCTTCAGCATCCTTGATGTTAAGCGCTGTTTCTTTCAGTTGGACAATGCCGTCGAAACTTTCTTGCCGCAAGTAATCAATATAGGGTACTTCAAATTTTAAGGCGCTCAAACTGTTCCACTGCTCGCTGCTGAACATATCGTCTTGCGGCAATGGCTTCGGGAAGGTTTCTACACTTACTTTGGAAAAAATTTTCAGCTGGGTATGCGGCTCATTTTGGGTAAATGTGCCTACTTCATTGCCATAATAATCGATAAAGATTTCAATTTCCGGGCTTCCGGAGATATTCAGGTCGTGTTTAACGACCTTTTGAAAATCATCCTTAATCGGAAATAAAATAATCTGATTTGCGCTGTCCCGAACAGGCAATTCGTATTTATAATTGGTGATATGTTTGATTTTGAAAATTGGCATTTTGGTTTTTATTATTATAGGTTACCACAGATAAAAAGGATAAACACAGGTAAAAAATCAATAAAGGAAATGGTATCTGTGTTAATCATGTCTATCTGTGGTTAAAAAAACTATTTATGAATTTGCGAAATAATATTCATTTAGCTGGTTTCCGATGCCGAAAAGTTCAGCTCTGATCTCTGTAAGGTAATGATGCAACTGCTCTTCGTTCATGGTATTTACCGAGCTATAGGTAATCATACTTTTTAAACGTCCTATTTTAAAAGATAAGTTGTTGTAATGTTCGATATTGCTTTCACTCTTTAGCCGGTTAAAATACCTTTCAATATTGTTCATGGCGTACAGTACCGACCGTGGAAAATCATTGTTGAGCATCACTAATTCGATGATGTTTTTTGCATCGAAACCTTGCCTGTAAGTTTTTAGATATAGCTCATAACCGCCTAATGAAAGCAATAAATGTTTCCAGTAGGATATATCCGTCAACAGATCTGGATTGCTGCTTATCGAACTGAATTTAATGTCGAGAATATCGACGGACTGTATACTTCTCTCCAGGTGTTTGCCAATATTCATAAAACTCCTGCTTTCTCCGCGCTCCATCACACTGTCGGCAGTTCCGTTGTATAACATTACCTGTTTAATCAAGACATCGAAGGCTGTAACAGGATCGTCCTTTTGTACGTACCACAATAATTTCTCGTCTTTTACCGCATGGTAATATTCGTTTAAACATTGCCATAAATCTTTAGGGATATGTTCCTGAACACTTCGCGCATTTTCCCGGGCCAGGGTAACGATGTTTAAAATTGAATTTTGATTCTCGCGGTTTAACAAGAGGTATTCTATTACCGCCCTGCTATCGTGCTGGATACTCAATAATTCATTTTCGTCATGTGACGAAAAAATCCTGATTACAGGCTTCCAGGTAAATTCCTGTATGGTATCTTGTGAGGAAGCATAATTTGTTTTTAACATGCGCAGCATACCATCGCTGCGCTCAACATATCTGCTTAGCCAATATAAGCTTGATGCAACTCTACTTAACATATTCTGTATTCTAAGAAGTTAAAACCCATGTATCTTTACTGCCGCCACCCTGTGAGCTGTTTACCACCAGCGAACCTTCTTTTAAAGCCACCCTGGTTAAGCCGCCCGGTACAATTGAAATGCCATCTGGTCCGTTTAAAGCGAAAGGGCGAAGATCGATTCTGCGTGGAGCCAGTTTCCCGTTAATAAAACACGGAGCAGAAGACAGACTTATGGTAGGCTGGGCAATAAAATTGCGTGGATCTTTCAATACTTCGATTTTGTATTCGTTAGTTTCCTGCTCGCTGGCAGCGTGTCCCATTAACATGCCATATCCACCACTTCCATTGGTTTTTTTAATGACCATCGTATTGATGTTTGCAAAAACATAATCGAGTTCATCTTTATTACTGAGCTGGTAGGTGGGTACATTCTTGAGTATGGGCTCTTCGTTCAGGTAGTACCTGATCATATCCGGTACATAGGTATAAACGGCTTTGTCGTCGGCTACCCCGTTGCCTATTGCATTAATGATGGCTACATTACCTTTGCGATAGGCGCCCATTAGGCCTGCAACCCCCAGTACACTGTTCGGATTAAAAACCAATGGATCAAGATAGTCGTCATCTACACGGCGATAAATCACATCAACCTGCTGCAGGCCGGTAGTAGTTTTCATAAATACCTTTTGATTTTTAACCACCAGATCACGGCCTTCTACCAATTCTACCCCCATTAAGCGGGCCAGGGTAGTGTGTTCGTAATACGCAGAATTATACATGCCCGGGCTTAACAATACAATTGTTGGATTGGAAACAGCTCTGGGAGAGAGGTTCATTAAATTTTTATATAATATGGCTGGGTATTCGGTTACACTTCTTACGCCACATTGCGGAATAAGGTCGGGGAATAATCTTTTGGTAATTTCCCTGTTCTCGAGCATATAGCTCACCCCCGAAGGTGTGCGCAGGTTGTCTTCTAACACGTAAAATGTTCCATCGTGATCTCTGATCAGGTCTATTCCGGCAATATGGATATAGATGTCATGTAATACGTTTACATTGTGCATCTCTCTTAAAAAATGCGGACAAGAATAAATTACATTTATAGGTACAATATGATCTTTTAAGATAAATTGATTGCTATAAATGTCTTTTAGAAAAAGATTCAGCGCTTTTAGTCGTTGTTTTATTCCTTTTTCTATAAAACTCCACTCTGTTGAGGTGATAATTCTTGGGATAATATCAAACGGAAAGATTTTTTCGATCCCTTCGCCGCTATCGTATACCGTAAAGGTAATACCTTGGCTCATGAACAGCTTTTTGGCCAATTCTTCCTTTTTGTTCAGGTTCTCGAGCGATTCTTTAGAGAAATTGTTGATGAAGTTTGAATAATGATCCCTGTAATGATCGCCGTTTAGGAACATTTCATCATAAATTTTGGGATGATTAAAGTAATTTTTTATAAAATCTTCTATCATTTTGCTTAAATATTTCCTTAAATTATGATTTTGTAAGTAAAAAACTAATGTTTTTGTATAAAAAGTTTATTTTTATATGATTTATATCTATTTGATTAAGTTTTTGCGGCTGTATTTTAGTGTTTTATGTATTTTTTATTAAAATATTTAAAGTTTTTAATAAAAATACTTGTTAATATGAATAAAGTTTGTACTTTTGTAATGCTCGTTAATTATTATTATATATTTGGTTTAAAAAAAGCGCTGGCAACGGCGCTTTTTTTACAAAAAGCATTAAGACTTATTCATAATCAACATAAACTAAACATCCTAAACCAATAAGCTCCAGTTTTGCTGGAGCTTTTCTTTTTTTATTGGTCGTCAATCTGAGGCTTAGTCAGGTGGGAACACACGGATATAAATTAATTTAGTTATGTCAATAATCTTCGTGGTGTCATCCTGTCCCGGGCTTCGGGATCAGGGTCTATTTGTTAGAAAGGATGTTGGCCAGGAATTCGCTATTAGACTTTTAAAACAATAAACACGGCAAACAAAATTTATCAGATAGCTATCAGATAATGTGTAGCAAAATGGAGCGTTCTCAAAGAAAAGTCGTCATTGCGAGAAGGCTTTTTCAGCCGACGAAGCAATCTTATAACTATGGATTGTGACGATCGCTGTAAGATTGCTTCGTCGTTCCTTCTCGCAATGACGACCCCTCGTTTGGATTCTAAGTGCATAAAAAAAAGCTATCCTGATTTTAATCGGGATAGCTTTCAATATATGTTTTGTTGTTGTTATTCTTCTGAATAGGTGATTTTGTTCACGTGTTTATCAATTTCCCATCTTCCTGTGCCTTCTTCGCCAATTACTTCGAATAATTCTAATGCCCTGCGTGCTTTGTATTCTTCTTCTCGTTGCTCTTTCAAGAACCAGTTTAAGAATTCCATGGTTACAAAATCCTGTTCTTTATGGCATTTGGAAGCCAGGTTTTTAAAACTTTGGGTAATGGCGATCTCTGCTTCCAAAGCATCTTCGAAAACCTCTCTAAATCCGGCAAATTCAGTTTTGATGCCAGAAACCTCCGGAGATATTGCGTTTCCGCCCATATCCAGAACATATTTGAACAATTTAAGCTGGTGTACTCTTTCTTCTTCAGATTGCTTTAAGAAATAATCTGCTGAAAAGTCGAATCCATTTTGGTCACACCAAGATGACATTGATAAATATAGTGATGAAGAGTGAGCTTCTTTTTTGATCTGCTGATTTAATAATGTTTCGATATCCTGTGATATTAAACATTTGATGCGCATTAAGTCTTTCATAATTTTCTTTGCTTAACTAATGATACAAAGGTAACATCAAATTAACCATATTGTGTGATTTATTTGCTATATGAAATTAGTCTAAATTGCTGATAATTAGTTATTTGTAATCAGTTTAAATAAGAAGCAGGGATGGAATGGGTAGCGGAATAACGCGAAACGGATAGTGCTTGAGGATCAGAAGAATAAAGGCCGGTTTTCAGTTGGCAATTTTCAGTTTGTAGTTTTAAAGGAGTTAAGTCTATATGAATAATTGAGTATTAGAGAATGGGGCATTATATCGAGATTTACCTCGTGATCGTCATCCTTAGGAATAATTTATGGTATAAAAATCAATATTAATTAATGACAGGGGATTTGAACGAATTGATAGGCCGCGAAGAATCGTCATCTTATCCAATAAGCATAGTTCAAAGATTTCTCCATTTCGCTGCGCTTCAGTCGAAATGACGATCGATTTTGGAATCTGTCAATGGTGGTTTATCTCAGGATCTTTCTAGTATAATAGATACTGAAACAAGTTCAGTATGATACACCGAATAGAACTTAACGAAAAACGAATGTAATTAATGCAATAAGTTTTCAGTTGGCAATTTTTCAGTTAGTTAACCTATTAACCAATTTGAACTTACCAATGAACTAATGGCTAATGAACGACTGAACTAATGAACCACTGAACTAATGAACCACTGAACTAATGAACCACTGAACTAATGAACCACTGAACTAACGACTAATAAACCAATCTATAAAGGCAGTCGCTGATGAGGTGATTTAGTTTAAACATGGTAAAAGTACCTTGCAACAAATCTTTTAAGGCGATAATTTCTAAAGCACTTAATAAATAGATGTGTTCGCAGCCATTAAAGGTAACCAGTTCGAAATCGGCTTTGTGGGTGTTTAAAAGGAGTGCTTCAATATCAATATCTTCTACAACCTTTTTTAATTTTTGAAGCGACAGGCAATTAAAGCGTGCAAATTTGCCGCCAAAATCTACATAAAAGCAGTTTAATTTATCTGATTGATAAATAGAACCATGGGTATTTGAGAATACGTTAACCAGTTCGTTAATATCGATACACGCTTTTTCCATCGGTTACAAAAATTGGTATTATTTAGATTAAATACAAATAAAAACGAAAATAAATTTGAAGAGCGCTGAGCGGGGAGCGTTTAGCGTTGAAAAAGCGATATGGGGAGGGTATTATTTGAGCTTAAAGACCATATGATGGTACAAGCCGCCCATAAATTGTTTTTCATTTTGAATGGCAAAGCCCATATTCTGGTAAAGCTTTAATGCCCGGTTATTGTTTTGTTCTACCAATAAGCCAATGTGGTGGTGGCCAAGTTGTTCAGCCCAACCAATCCCTGCTTTAATGAGCTGTTTTCCTATTCCCTTCCCCTGAGCATTTGGATTAACACTAATTGTATCGAAGTAAAATTCACCGCTTTGGGTCTCGGTACCTTGATCGGTGTTGTTTGCTCGGTAATGCTCAGTCAGGTATGCTAAAAATGGCTGGCGGAGCTGTAGGAGTTTTCCGCCATCATAGGCATTTAAAGATCCTAGAATTTTGCCCTCATCTTCAAAAATCAAGGTGTTTTCGTAACTATATTGGTTGTTCTTTTGTTGGAAGAAATGTTTAAAGATCCGATTAATGATTTCATCATCTTCTACATTGGTTAATTTCTTCGCCAGCTTGCCCATTGCCTGAATAATCAGTGGTACAACTTCTTCTGCATCTGTGGGCTTGGCTGGTCTGATCATTTAAATATCGCTTAGGTTAAAAGTTTCTGCCACACGGATTCCTTTTTCTGTTCTTTGTAAAGTGCAGCACTCGTTAATCGGATCGTGCTCCAGGTATAAGATATAGTTGTTGTTAACGGCTTCTTCTAAAAAAGCTTGTTTCTCAGTCAGTGTTTTTAACGGAAACATATCATAAGCCATTACATAGGGCAGGGGAAGGTGCCCAACTGAAGGTAAAAGATCGGCCATATACACGATGGTTCTGCCTTTGTAACTGATTTTGGGCAGCATCATGGCATCGGTATGGCCATAGGCAAAACTGATATTGATATTTTTTTGCCATTCGATATTTTCTTTTTCGGCTACAAATTTAAGCTGTCCGCTTTCCTGGATCGGCAGAATGTTTTCTTTTAGAAAAGAAGCTTTTTCCCTCGCATTTGGCGCCACTGCCCATTGCCAATGTTTTTCATTACTCCAATAATGTGCATTTTTAAAGGCTGGTATCAGTTTCTCGTTTTCTCTTACTATTGCCCCACCAACATGATCAAAATGAAGGTGTGTGAGGAAAACATCAGTAATATCGGCCGTACTGAAACCCAATTGCGCCAGCGATTTTTCCATCGAATCATCCCCATGCAGGTAATAATGACTGAAAAACTTTTCATCCTGTTTATTTCCAATTCCGGTATCCACTAAAATCAATTGATTAGCTTCTTCAATTAAAAGGCAACGCATGGCCCAGGTGCAAAGGTTATTTGCATCAGCAGGGTTTGTTTTTTGCCAGAGGGCCTTGGGTACAACGCCGAACATGGCGCCACCATCTAATTTAAATAAGCCTGTGTTTATGGTGTGGAGTTTCATTTTGGTCGTATCAAGTAATTAGTGCCAAGTATTAGTATCGAGTAGTTAGTATCGAGTATCAAGACTGGAATTGGTTAAAAATACAAAAACCCTTCAGCTTTAACTAAAGGGTTTTTGTAAATGATATTGGTTTTACTTTTCGATGAGGCACCTTATGCCTTCCACTTTCAAACCTTCTACCTTATAAATGTATTACTTCTCCATATGCATCAGCTGCAGCTTCCATAATAGCTTCGCTCATGGTAGGGTGAGGGTGAACAGATTTAATCATTTCGTGGCCAGTAGTTTCTAATTTACGGGCAACTACGATTTCGGCAATCATTTCGGTAACGTTGGCACCGATCATGTGTGCGCCTAATAATTCGCCGTATTTAGCATCGAAAATTAGTTTTACGAAACCATCTTTAGCACCGGCAGCGCTTGCTTTACCTGATGCAGAGAATGGAAATTTACCGATTTTCAATTCGTAACCTGCTGCTTTTGCTGCTTTTTCGGTATAACCTACTGAAGCAATTTCTGGCGTGCAATAGGTACATCCCGGGATGTTATTGTAATCTAATGGCTCGGCGTGCTGACCAGCAATTTTTTCTACACAGATGATACCTTCTGCAGAAGCCACATGGGCAAGTGCCTGACCGCCCACAACATCGCCAATTGCATAGTAACCTTTAACTGAAGTATTGTAGAATTCGTCGGTAACAATTTTGCCTTTCTCCGTTTTGATACCGGTTTCTTCTAAACCAATATTTTCGATGTTGGCTACAATACCTGCTGCCGAAAGCACGATGTCGGCTTCAATAGTTTGCATGCCCGAAGCTGTTTTAACCGAAACTTTACAGCCTGCACCGCTGGTATCAACAGATTCTACGCTTGCTGATGTCATGACATCGATACCTACTTTTTTCAGGCTGCGCAACAATTGTTTAGAAACGTCTTCGTCTTCAACAGGAACAACGTTATCCATAAATTCTACTATGGTTACTTTTGTACCCATAGTAGCGTAGAAATAAGCAAATTCTACACCGATAGCACCAGAACCTACCACTACCATGCTTTTGGGTAGTTCAGGAAGTACCATTGCCTGGCGGTAGCCAATAATTTTTTTGCCATCTTGTTTCAGGTTAGGTAATTCTCTTGAACGGGCACCTGTAGCAATGATGATATTTTTAGCACTTAGTTCTTGTTGAGAACCATCTGCACCTTTAACTTCTAATTTGTTACCTGGTTTTACTTTACCAGTTCCCATAATTACGTCAATTTTATTTTTTTTCATTAAAAATTGAACGCCTTTACTCATGCCATCCGCTACACCACGGCTGCGTTTTACCACAGCAGCAAAATCTGCGGTTGCACCGGCAGTAGTAATTCCGTAATCAGCAGCATGATTAATATATTCGAAAACCTGAGCACTTTTTAAAAGTGCTTTAGTAGGGATACAGCCCCAGTTTAAACAAATACCACCTAATGATTCACGCTCAACAATTGCAACTTTTAGTCCCAATTGAGAAGCTCTGATTGCAGCTACGTAACCACCTGGGCCGCTGCCTAAAACAATAACGTCGTAATTCATCTGTTTTTTAATCTATTTTAAAGAGATTTGTTTTTAATTGTTTTGTATTATCTGTAATCGTGTGGCTTCATCCCATAATCGTGGCTGCCTATATCCGGATTACAAAAAGTTAAAGGATCTTCATCCTGCAACAATCGTTCAAAACTAAAAAAAAAATGTCAATTGCTGAGCTCAATGTTGAGATAACAGTTAAAATTTACAATGATTGAATATTGTTTTGACCGTTCTGCTTAAAAATGATAAATACAATCTGGTGAATTTACAGAATAATATATGGATAAGCAGGTAAAAAGTTAAATAACCGCGATGTTTAGGGTTTAAAAAATGTTGTTAACATGTATTATTTGAAAAATACCAATGTTAACATAGGTTTTCTGCTTAAATTATAATCAACTGTTGATTTCATTATTAAATATTTAGTTTTATAAACAATGTATTGATAAACTGAAAGTTATAATCACTGCAATATGTGTTAAATGTTGAAAAGTTTTGCCTGACTTAATAATTATTTAACATTGGATGTTAAAATGTGTTAAATTTTATTGGGTACATTTGCGGCATAATATCCCCATTAGATTTATTATTCAACAACAAAAAACATTTAAAAAACAAAGTATGAAGAAATCTTTACTTTTAAGATTAGTACTGGTTATTGTTGCATTTGTAGGTTTTACTATTGGTGCTAATGCACAGGTGACCTCATCATCAATTTCAGGAACAGTTAAGGATGCCAAAGGCGCTTTGCCCGGTGCAAGTGTTAAAGCAACACACACACCAACAGGTACGGTTTATTCTGTATCAACTAACAACGAAGGTCGTTATGTAATTAACAATATGCGTGTTGGTGGTCCATACACTATTGAAGTTAATTTTGTGGGTTATCACCCCTTCACCAGTAAAGATATTTATTTGAACTTAGGTGAAAACAGTAAGCTTGACCCTGTTCTAGTTGATAACTCGGTACTTCTATCCGAAGTAAATGTAACCGGTAACAGAAGCTCTGTAATTGGGAGAAATAAAACCGGAACATCTACTTCTGTTTCAAGAAACCAGTTAGACATGTTGCCAACCATTTCAAGAAATATCAATGATTTTGCCCGCTTGAGTCCTATTGCTCTAGTAAGAAATAGCAGTACAGACGGTTCACCGCTTGGAATAAGCTTTGGCGGACAAAGCACACGTTATAATCAATTTACGATTGACGGTGCTAACTCAACTGACGTTTTCGGTCTTGCAAGTAATGGAACAAATGGTGGTCAGGCAGGTATTAATCCGATTCCATTTGATGCGATAGAGCAAGTACAGGTGTCATTATCTCCTTATGATGTTAGTCAGGCTGGTTTTACCGGCGGAAGTATGAACGCTGTAACAAAAAGTGGAACAAACGAGGTTCATGGAACAGCTTTTGGAACATATCAAAATCAAGATTTAGTTGGAAGAAGTTATACAACAAGAAATAAGTATACAGATTTCAAATCTTTTCAATATGGATTAAGCATGGGCGGACCTATTATTAAAGATAAGTTGTTTTTCTTCGTTGCTTATGAAGGTTTAAACAGAGACCAGCCTATTGCTAACCAACCTGGCGGACCTGATGGAACATCAAAAATTAGTGTTGCTAATGCTCAGACGCTAAAAGATTTCGTCATGAACAAATATGGTTATGACGTAGGTAAAATTAATGGAATTAATCTAACTAGAAAATCTGATAATATATTTGGTCGTATTGATTGGAACATCAATGACAAAAATAAATTAATGATCCGTGGAAATTACGTTCAGGGAAGTAATTATAGTATTTCAGATTCTCAAACAGCTATGTCATTCTATAACAATGGGTATGCCCAAAGTAATAAAACGACTTCTGTTGTAGCCGAATTAAGCTCTAAGTTATCAAATAGTGCTTCGAATTTACTACGCTTAACTTATACAGCCATAAGAGACAGGAGAGATCCAGGAGCTGCATTCCCAAGTGTTAGTATTGCTGATCCGGTTGCTGGAACTTTTAGGTTTGGTGCAGATTACAGTTCGCAGGCAAATAGCTTAAATCAAGACAATTTTACTTTGACAGATAATTTCAATGTGACATTAGGTTCTCACAGTCTTACATTCGGAACAGATAATTTATTTTACAAAACTAAAAACGTATTCTTACAAGGCGTTTATGGTGATTATAGTTTCACAAGTCTGGCCGGATTTATGGCTACTCCTCAAACTGGAATGACTCAGTATCAAACGACTTATTCAACAGACAAGAGTGACCCGCTAGCACCAGCCAGAATTGAAATGGCACAATTTAGTTTATATGCTCAGGATGTTTGGAGCATCAGAGACAATTTCAGATTAACCTATGGCGTAAGAGCAGAGGTGCCAGTATATTTAAACAATCCAGTAGAGAATACTGCGTTTAATGCTTCACCAGTAGCTATAGCTAACAATTTAGTAAATAGCAGAACTCCCAAATCAACTATTATTGTAACACCGAGACTAGGTTTTAACTGGGATGTGTTTAATAATTCTCAAACTCAAATCCGTGGTGGTGTAGGTATATTCTCTGGCCGTGTACCTATGGTATGGGTATCAAATCAATATTCGAATACTGGTAAAGCTACTATTAAGTATACTGCGAATTCAGCTGCAATTGGTCAAAACAACATTAAATTTAATCCTTCATCTCCTTATCAGGGTACACCAACAACTCCGCCAGCAACTGAGGTAGATATAACAGATCCGAATTTCCAGGCGCCAAGAGTATTAAAAACTAATTTGGCTATTGATCAAAAATTACCATGGGGTTTAGTAGGTACTATTGAAGGTACTTATACAAAAACAATTAAAGATATTTTGTATCAAGATATGAACCTAAGCCCATCTTCTTACACTCTTGATATGGGTAACGGCGTAACAAGACCATTTTATAACGCAAGTAAGATAGATAAGAATTATACTAATATATTGTATTTAACTAATACGAATAAAGGTTATTCATACACAGTTTATGGAAAGCTAGAGAAACAATTTAGCAGCGGTTTCATGTCAAGCGTTTCTTATACTATCGGCCACTCATTTAATTTAAATGATGGTACTTCTTCTACAGCATTATCTAACTATAGATTTGCTTATAATGTAAACGGTTTAAATAATTTAGATTTAGCAACCAATAATAATGACATGGGTTCGAGAGTGTCATTTATGTTGGGTAAGAAATTTAAGTATGGCGGTGGTAAATTTGCTACCAACATAGGTTTATTCTACAACGGACAGTCTGGACAAGCGCTTTCTTATGTTGTATTCGGTGACTTAAACGGCGATGATGGATCTACTACTGCCACGCCATCAAAATCTTCAAGTAACAATGCCGATTTACTTTTTATCCCTGTAGACGCATCTAGCTTTATTACTTCTTTAACCGGTATTAAAGATCCTGTTACTGGTGTAACTGGTACTATGACTGGAGCAAGACAATATGAACTGTTTCAACAATATGTAAACTCTGATCCTTATTTAAAAGAAAATATAGGCAAAAATACAAAGCGTAATGGTACACGTTTACCTTGGGAAAACCACTTCGATTTTAAATTAGTGCAAGATATTAACATCTATAAAAAGAGCGTATTTAGCTTCACATTCGATATTTTCAATGTTGGTAACTTAATAAACAAGAAATGGGGACAAGGATACTTCGCTTCAAATCAAGTAATCTCACCATTGAACATTGTCGGTTATACAACTACTGGGAATGTGGTAAAGCCTAACTATACTTTTAACCCAACATTCGGTACTGATCAATATACAGGTAAACCATATGCTTATTCCGATTATTTATCGCGTTGGAGTATGCAAATCGGCATCCGTGTTAAATATTAATTGACACCGATTTCAAGATAGTAGACCCCCGATCAGTTGATCGGGGGTTTTTTATTTATTGTATTTTAGACTATCTGTTTAATTCAGTAAACTTCTATGGTGATTAATAGAATTTTTATTGTAGCGTTTATTAACCATGATACGTTTTTGTTATAAAACTAAAATAACATGAAAAATCTCATCTATTTAATGCTCTTGTTTTTATGTTTTACTTCTTGTAAAAAGCTAACAGTAAAAGAAGAAAAAACATTTTATGAAATTAATGTACCCAAGCCTGATGGATACCTTACCAGTGCGATACGCGTTACCATCATGGTAGATGGCAAAGCAGATATAGTGCCAGGTGGCGATGTATCATATAGAGGTACTTACAAAATCAAGGGTAAAAAGCTTACTGTTATAGCAGAAAAAGAATATGAATTTGCAATCACCTCGGAGACAGAAATTAAGTATGGTGAACGGGTTTTGAGGTTACAATAGTTTATCTATAGATATTTAGCTGTTTTACAAACCCCATCATTTGATCGGGGGTTTTTTATTTATATACGCTCTAGAAATGTATTATTACTCCAAATCGTTTAATCTATAGTTTTTTTTATCCTCGCAGGCACACCCGCAACCATCACATGCGGCGGAACATCTTTTGTAACACAAGCTCCAGCGGCTACATAGGCTCCATTTCCAATCGTTATGCCTGGAATTATTGTTGCTCCCGTGCCTATAAAAACGCCTTCGTTAATATTTACGTTTCCGGCAATGGTTACACCTGGAGAAATGGTCACGTAGTTTTCTAGTATGCAATCGTGACTGATATTGCAGTTGGAATTAACAATACAATGGTTACCGATACACACATTTGCATTGATTACACAGCCTGGGGCGATACAGTTGCCATAGCCAATTTTAATAGAGGGGCTGATGTAATTGTGTTGATGGATAACATTGATGAATTGATAACCTTTGTTTTCTAATTGCTCAATGATCGATTCTCTTTTATAATTGCCTATTGCCCCAATTAATGCAATGTTTAAAGCAGCAGGATGTTTTTCTAAAAAGGACGGCAAAGAAATAACTGGTTTGGCTATATTTGGATGACTAGCGGCATTATCCTGGTTTATTACGTACCCGGCTAATTGATATTCGTTATTGCAGTTTAAATATTCGCTTAGCTCTGTAGCATGCTTGCCTGCACCCAGAAGATATACATTGATCATAGCATTATTCCTATGGTAATTTATTTAAATCCAATATACATTTATATCAGCAAAATTAAATCATGTGCCGATCAAACTTAATAATGTATCGATAAAGATATAATGGTAGCTAACTGTTGTATTAGATAAATTATTGTCTCAGCGATGTTTTTTTATTATAACTAAAACCATTTCTATTAAAAAATGATTTTAATATTAGTCTATTTATTTAAAACTAATATTTAAAACAATGAGCACTTCGAAACAGACCCATGATCATGCTACAATAAAAGCCTGGGCAGAGGAACATGGCGGTGTACCGGCAATAGTTGCAGATACAGCAAAAACCAAGGGTGGTGGCGTTTTAAGGATACATTTTCCAAAGCATAGCGACAGTTCTTCAGACTTAAAGGAGACAGATTGGGATACCTTTTTTAAAACCTTTGATGACAACAAACTCGATTTTTTGTATCAGGATAAAAAAGCAGATGGAGAGGAGAGTACCTTCCATAAATTTGTAGAGCGTGAGTAATAAATAAAAGGCTGCTGAAAATTAAATTTCAGCAGCCTTTTTAACTTGTATCTTGATGTTTAGTTATAAACGAAAGTTCCTTTTTCGCTTTCGATAGTTCACCAATTTTTTTAATTACAGGTGTATGAGTGCGGGTTATCGATAACACCAGTTTGCCTACAACTAGTGTGAAAGACAGATATAAACTTTTTACATTTGTTTCCCTGGTTCGGCTTTACCGTTGTGGCAGGTTACGCAGGCAATTTGAGTAATGGTTTTCCCCTCTTGCAAGGTGCTATGGAAATATTTCTTATTGATTTTTGCGGTCATGCGCATCATTTTACGAGCCGTTTCCTTCTCTGGTTTTTCATCGCTGGCGAAATCCATTTTCCTCGGATTATCTTTCATTGGCGCATGGCAATGGCTGCAGCGCACACCTAATGCAAGCTTAAAATCGTCCATTACTTTGTCGAGTTCTTCCTTGCTGATGTTTTTAGGTAATACCTTTAGGTTTTTTGCCTTTGTCTCTGGCTCTGCTTTAGGCATAAAGGCACTCAGGCTTAGGGCAAAGCAAGCCAGTAAGGCCATCACAATGGTCTTTTTATAATTCATGTTCTGTTAGTTTATATAACTAATATAATCCTTTTTCTATATTAGAAAGTGACTTTTACAGATTGTAATGAATTTATTTCAATCGATACTGATAAGAGGCGGCAAGAATTTGTTTAAAAGAAAGGCTTCGGATTTTTATATCCAAAGCCTTTTACATCTGGTATGATTGGGAAATTAGTTATAAACGAAAGTTCCTTTTTCACTTTCGATAGTCACTTGTTTTTGATCGCCTTTTTCTACGCGACCAATAATCTGCGCATCGATATTAAAGCTTTTTGATATTTCGATAATGCTTTCGGCAATCTCCTGAGGAACATATAATTCCATGCGGTGCCCCATGTTAAACACCTTATACATTTCTTTCCAATCGGTACCCGATTGTTCCTGGATCAATTTAAATAGGGTAGGAATAGGAAATAAGTTATTCTTGATGACGTGGATATCATCATTGATGAAATGTAATACCTTGGTTTGCGCACCACCACTGCAATGTACAATACCATTAATCTGACTGCGATGGCTTTCTAAAATCTTTTTGATTACAGGTGCATAGGTACGCGTAGGGGATAATACCAATTTACCTACCGTAGTTTTGCCAAATCCTTCAATAGCTATCTCTTCTGTTAATTGTTTCTTTCCGGAGAAAACCAGATCGAATGGCACAGCCGGATCGAAACTTTCAGGGTAACTGTTGGCTACTGTTTTATCGAAAACATCATGACGGGCAGAGGTTAATCCGTTCGATCCCATACCACCATTGTAGTCCGTTTCGTAAGTGGCTTGTCCGGATGATGCTAGTGCCACAATTACGTCGCCTGGTTTAATATTATCGTTGCTAATGATATCTTCGCGCTTTAACCTACAGGTTACCGTAGAATCGACGATAATCGTCCTCACTAAGTCGCCAACATCAGCAGTTTCGCCGCCGGTAGAATAAATCGAGATGCCTTGTTCGCGCAGATCGGCTAAAATTTCTTCTGTACCGTTAATTACTGCAGCGATTACTTCGCCCGGGATCAGGTTTTTATTCCTTCCAATGGTTGAGGATAACAAAATGTTATCGGTAGCACCAACACAGATTAAATCATCGATATTCATGATGATGGCATCTTGTGCAATACCTTTCCAAACCGAAATATCTCCGGTTTCTTTCCAGTATACGTAAGCTAAAGAGGATTTGGTACCTGCGCCGTCTGCATGCATGATATTGCAATATTCCTCTTCACCACCTAATATATCAGGGATGATTTTGCAGAATGCTTTAGGGAAAATTCCTTTATCGATATTTTTGATGGCATTGTGCACATCTTCTTTTGAGGCAGAAACGCCACGTTGATTGTACCTGTTATCACTCATGTTGGCGCAAAGATAAGGTTTTAAGGGGAAAGACTAAAGCTAAATACTTAAGGTTTTTTATGGCTAAATGGCAAGACTTTTTTACCACCGAGATACCTGAGTTTGTTTGCCACGAAGGCCCAAAGAGCAAAGGGGGTTAAGGTGTAAAAGGTAGGGTTTCGTTTTTTTGGAAGTGAAGGTTGGTTTTTCATGGCGGTCTGCAGCCCCGCTTTTCCTGCTGCCGTTTTAAAGCTTTGGAACAGGGAAAAATTAACTTGTAAAACGGCATCCGTACAATCGGGCTTAGGGCATTGAGGGTCGTTCGTTGTGGCTGGTCTTCCCCTACACAGGCCTATCTGAAATAAACCTGATTGAATGGATGCTGTAAACGAGGGATTTAAAAGTTGAAGAAAATTTTACAGCAGGAAGGAAAGCAGGACTGGATTAACCGATGAGCACTGGCATTGCTTTTCAAAAAAAAGTAGATTGCTAATGCATTAGTAAACAATATTTTACGAGGATAGCAATCATTTGAATAGGTCTGGAAGTGAGTGCCCGTTTTTCATGGCGGCTTGCAGCCGTGTTTTTCCTCTCCCGACTTTACGTCGGGATCGTACAATCGGGCTTAGGTACAGCGGACTGGTTTGCTATGGCGGTTTTTTTCCTTGCACAGAGCCAATGTCATTAAGTTAAGCGCCGCGGTTGTCAGTCTGTCCAAAGGACTCCTGTGGAGAGGGTGGTCGAAGAATCTTGAGATTGATAAATCGCAAATAAATGCCCTTCGACTACGCTACCATTGACAGAATCAACAGAGTGGTCGTCTTTCCCGCGCAGGCGGGAATCTTAAAGCTCTTGCATTACGCCCCCGATCAAGTTGGGAATGACGAACCGCCAAAACCTGTCATCAATATTCCGATGTATTTGGAAAATTCTAACCTTTATCATTGACAGATTGCAAAGAACGGTCGTCATTTCGACTGGAACGCAGTGGAATGGAGAAATCTTTGAACTATGTTAAAAGATCTCTTCCCGAATCTTCGGGATCGAGATGACGATGCCTCCAACATAGAACCAAGTCTCCGTTTCAATAACATCTTTTTGAGATTTATCCCTCAACTAAATGACATCGTGCACAGGCCTATCTGAAATAAACCTGATTGCATGGATGCTGTAAACGATGAATTAAAAAATGGAGAAAATTTTACAGCAGGAAGGAAAGCAGGACTAGGTTAACCGATAAGCATTGAACTTGCTTTCCTTAAAGAAAAAATATATTACTAAGGCACTAACTTTACAAAGGTTTATGATGAAAACATATCATGGAAAGGTTTTGGAAGTGAGCGTTGGTTTTTCATGGCGGCTTGCGACCCCGCTTTTCCTCCTGCCGTTTTAAAGCTGTGGTGCGGGATAATTTAACTTAATAAAACGGCATCCGTACAATCGGGCTTAGGTACAGCAGGCTGGTGCTTGTGGATGGGTTTTTCCCTGCACGGGCCTATCTGAAATAAAACCTGATTGTATGGATGCTGTAGACGATGAATTAAAAAATGGAGAAATTCTACAGCAGGAAGGAAAGCAGGACTGGATTAACCGATGAGCACTGGTATTGCTTTCCAAAAAGGTATTTGCCAGTATAAACAACTATTCGATTAGATCCTGAAACAAGTTCAGGATGACGTTGTGGAGGGATAACCGTAATCAAATTCAATTAACCGATTAATCAGTTTACAGTTGACCAATGAACCAATAAAAAAGGGCGTAAAGTTAAACCTTACGCCCTATACCTTAAACCTTCCGGCTTAAAACTTATTTCATGAATAATAATTCTCTGAATTTTGGTAAAGGCCAAACGCTATCGTCAACAATTTGCTCTAATTTATCAGCGTGGTAACGGATGATATCGAAGTAAGATTTAACTTTCTCATCGTAAGCAATCGCTTTCTCGCGGGTATCTTCGATTTTGTTGGTTAATTTACGTTCTTCTAACATCGCATCGATATTGGTTTTAACAATTTCTAAATGCTCTGATAATTTTTTAACGATATCGATAGAAACTTTGCTATCTACACCAATTGCTTTTAATCCTTGTACGTTTTCGATTAAAGCGTTTTGGTAAGCAATTGCAGCTGGGATAATGGCAGTGTTAGCCACTTCACCCATTACACGTGCTTCGATCTGTAGTTTTTTATAGAAGTTTTCTAACATGATTTCATGACGGGCATGAATCTCACGTGCGCTATAAATACCTGTTGTTGCAAATAACTCAGCAGATTTTTCAGTTAAGTAAGCATCTAAAGCTTTTGGTGTAGTTTTGATGTTTGATAAACCGCGTGCTGCAGCTTCATCTTCCCACTCCTGGCTGTAACCATTACCTTCGAAACGGATGTTTTTAGATTCTTTGATGTATTTTTTGATCACGGTTAATAAAGCGATATCTTTTTTATCACCTTTTTTGATCAATTTATCAACTTCAACTTTAAATTTAACCAATTGCTCAGCCATAATCGCGTTTAAGATCGTCATTGGTGCAGAAGAGTTTGCTGAAGATCCAACAGCTCTAAGCTCAAATTTGTTACCTGTAAATGCGAAAGGAGAAGTACGGTTACGGTCGGTATTATCTAATAAAATCTGAGGGATTTTAGGGATACCTAACCAAAGTGCGTTATCTTCTTTGATTTTTTTGCTGATACGTGAGTGCTCAATCTCATCTAATACATCGTTCAACTGAGAACCTAAGAAGATAGAGATAATTGCAGGTGGCGCTTCGTTGGCACCTAAACGGTGATCGTTGCTTACTGATGCAATACTTGCACGTAATAAATCGGCATGCTCGCTAACGGCTTTAATTGTGTTTACAAAGAAAGCAAGGAACATTAAGTTGTTTTTAGGTGTTTTACCTGGTGCCAATAAGTTTTTGCCGGTATCGGTAATTAACGACCAGTTGTTGTGTTTACCTGATCCATTGATACCTGCGTATGGTTTTTCGTGTAACAATACACGGAAATGGTGACGACGGGCAACTTTTTCCATCAAATCCATCAATAATTGATTGTGATCGATAGCCAGGTTGATTTCTTCATAAATCGGTGCACACTCGAACTGAGATGGTGCAACCTCATTGTGACGGGTTTTTAAAGGAATACCTAATTTTAAAGCTTCATTTTCGAAATCTACCATGTAGCTGAATACGCGCTCAGGGATAGAACCGAAATAATGATCTTCTAATTGTTGGCCTTTAGCAGACATGTGTCCGAATAAAGCGCGGCCTGTTAATAATAAATCGGGACGGGCATTGAACAATGACTCATCAACCAAGAAATATTCTTGTTCGATACCTAAAGATGCATTTACTTTAGTAATGCTTTTATCGAAATATTGGCAAACATCAACAGCAGCTTTATCAAGCGCAGCTAATGCTTTTAATAAAGGTGCTTTATAATCCAAGGCTTCTCCGGTATAAGATACGAATACTGTAGGGATACATAGTGTTTTACCTGCTTTGCTTTCCATGATAAAAGCTGGAGAAGAAGGATCCCAAGCAGTATAACCACGAGCTTCGAAAGTATTACGGATACCACCGTTAGGGAAACTAGAAGCATCTGGCTCTTGTTGAACTAAAGCACTACCTGCAAATTTCTCGATAGCGCCATCGCCACTTGGCTCAAAAAATGAATCATGTTTTTCAGCAGTTGTGCCAGTTAATGGCTGGAACCAGTGCGTGTAGTGCGTTGCGCCAGCGCTCATTGCCCAAGCTTTCATAGCTGTAGCAATTTGGTTAGCATCGTCAGAATTAATTAACTCACCTTGGTTGATAGATGAAATTAATTTTTCATACACGTCCTTAGATAAGAAATCTCTCATTTTTTTCTTATCAAATACATTCGAGCCGTAAAAATCAGAAATTTTCGCCGAAGGAGATTTAACTTCTGGTGAAATTCTGTTTTGAGCCTCTTTTAATGCGATGGTTCTTAAGCTTTTCATTAATTTGTTATGTTTTTTGTCAAAAATAGTATATTTTATTAATTCTCGTAAAAGAATCGTATTATTTTTATCAATTTTATTGAAAATGAAATAAAAAAATGTTTTTCAGATGAAAAATTTCATTTTTTGTAAAGAAAATAGATTTTTTAAATGTTTTATGGAATTGCTGATTTTGCCGCATCATGCTATAAAACTAAAAGCTATGTTCAACTCTTTAATTAACGTATACAAAACCGAGTGGCTCGATCTTGTATTTGCAGACCGCAACAAAAACTATGGTGCTTATGAATTAAGGTCTAAATCTTCATCGATTATGACAAGAGCACTTTTCGTATCTGGTAGTCTATTCTTATTGTTGTGTTTTTCTCCTTTAATTTATGCTAAACTGTTTCCGAAAGATGTAATTGTTGATACCGTTACAACAGTTACCGAGACAACTTTGCCTGATCAAATTCATCAGATGAAAAAAGACGAACCTAAACCCGAGAAAAAACCTGAACCTGCAAAAGCCGATCCGGTAAAGGTTAAAACAATAGCGCTTCCATCTCAGGTGGTGGTGGTTAATAAAGTAGATATTGCTGATCCGCCAACGATTAAGGAAATACAGAATGCAGTGATCAGTGATAAAACACAAGATGGTGTTGTTGCTCCTAATGCAGTTTTAACCGATAATAAGGGTAGTGGGGATGGAAGTGGGACAGCTAAAGAAGGTACAGGAGAAAGTTCGAATGAAGTTCTTGGTTTGAGTGGGGTTGACGAGTATCCAGAATTTACGGGTGGTGCCAAAGCATGGTCTAAATATATGGAACGTAACTTAAGGTATCCATCAAGGGCACAGGAGGAAGGTGCTGGAGGAAAAGTATTTGTAAGCTTTGTAGTAGAGAAAGATGGTTCGATTACCGATGTATCTGTAATTAAAGGGATTGGGTTTGGATGTGATGAAGAAGCGATTAAAGTGATTAAAAAATCGCCCCTTTGGAAACCAGGGAAAAATAAAGGGGTTCCGGTACGTGTAAGGTATAATATGGCGATTAATTTTCAGATTTCTAATTAAATTAACTAAAGTGGTTATGATGAAAAAGTTCGTTCCCATACTTATGTTTTTCTGTTTAGTAGCTGTACAATTGAATGCTAACCCTAAAGTATTAGTGGATAGTGCGAAGGTGTACAGTATTAAGCTGGCTAATGCCGACTTAAAGAGGGGTAGCATAAAGTTTCTGCTTCGAGGAGGTATCGTATCTACTTATGTTAAGGGACAGGAAATATTTGAAAAGAAATATGGTATTGCTTATGCTGAATTTGGCTGTGTAATGCCTGTAAATATTTCCATTAACGATTATAATAAAGTAGTAGCTTCTTTTATGGATCGTAAATATGGAAAGGATTGGCGTAAAGAGGTGAGGAATGATATTCAGGGGATTTAGGGATATAAATTCGTCACCCTGAACTTGTTTCGGGGTCTACCCAAAAGGAAAGATGCTGAATCAAGTTCAGCAGGACGACTAAATAATTTTTCTATTAATGCTCTTATAGAAAAAGGTGAGGTTGGGTAAATTGAAACGGTTTGGGTGGTGCCCAGGCCGTTTTTTTATTTATTACGCTGGTTAATTAAAGGCTAACGTCATTTCTGAAGCTTCCGATTTTTCATCGGTAGCGAAATGGAGAGATCTTTAGACTATATTAAAAGAATTCTCCACTGCGGTCGAAATGACGATCCAACTATAGAATGCTTGTAAAACAAAAAAAGGATGATGGTTTTTAATTCCATCATCCTTTTTACAGCTTCATCAGTTTCTTATCCCTTGTTTTCAATCCACTTGCGTGCATTTACGAAGGCTTCCATCCATGGCGAAACTTCGTCTTTACGGCCTTGTGGATAATTTGCCCAGTGCCATTGGAACAATGAACGCTCAATGTGTGGCATCATGACCAGGTGGCGACCAGTTTCATCACATAACATTGCGGTGTTGTAATCTGAGCCATTCGGACTGGCCGGATAGGTTTCGTAAGCATATTTAGCTACGATTTTATATTTATCTTCTGCGTACGGCAATGAGAATCTTCCTTCGCCATGCGATACCCAAACGCCTAAAGTGCTTCCAGCCAGGGTAGATAACATTACTGAATTGTTTTCTTGTAAGGTTAATGATGTGAAAATACTTTCGTGCTTGCCACTTTTGTTGTGGAGCATTTTAGGTTTTTCTTCATGGTCTTTATTAATTAAGCCCAGCTCTACAAATAACTGACAACCATTACAAACCCCTACAGATAAAGTATCCGGACGGGCAAAGAATTTCTCTAAAGCTACCCTTGCTTTTTCGTTGTATAAAAATGCACCAGCCCAACCTTTGGCCGATCCCAAAACATCAGAGTTAGAGAAACCACCAACTGCACCGATAAACTGGATGTCTTCTAAAGTTTCTCTTCCGGTAATTAAATCGGTCATGTGTACGTCTTTCACATCAAAACCTGCCAAATACATGGCATTGGCCAGTTCGCGCTCAGAATTACTTCCTTTTTCGCGGATAATGGCCGCTTTTGGTCGTGGTTTAGTCGGATCGATTACAGGTTTCTTTCCATCAAATTGTAATGGAAAAGTGTAATTTAAAACATGGTTTTTATAATTGTCGTAACGTTCTTTCGCTAATCCATTGCCGGTTTGTTTACTATCTAATAAGTATGAAGTTTTGAACCAAACATCACGTAAATGGTCGATATCAAAGCTGAAGTGATCAGCAGTATTTTTAACTTCCAGTTTGGCTGATGCATTTACCTCACCAATTTTATGGAAAGCAACGCCGGCCTGTGCAAAGGTATCTTCAACAGAAGCATCGGCCTGGAATACAATACCAATATTCTCGGCAAATAATACTTTAATACTATCTGCTTCTGCCAGTGATGACAAATCAATCGAAGCGCCCAAATCACGGTCGGCAAAACACATTTCCAATAGGGTTGTGATTAAACCACCGCTACCAATATCGTGACCTGCCTGGATTTTGTCAGCTTTGATTAATTGCTGAAGCGTATTAAAAGCTGTTTTAAATTGATCAGCACCTTTAACATCAGGTGTTTCTGTGCCGATTTTGTTTAAAATCTGTGCAAAAGATGAACCACCTAATTTATAGGTATCGTTAGAAAGGTTGATGTAATAAATTGATCCACCGTTTTTTTGAAGTACCGGCTCAACCACTTTGGTAATATCATCGCAATTTGCTCCGGCAGAAATAATTACCGTTCCCGGTGCAATTACATCGCCATCTTTGTATTTCTGTTTCATCGATAACGAATCTTTTCCGGTTGGGATATTGATTCCTAAATCGATGGCAAAATCAGAACAAGCTTTTACCGCTGCATATAAACGGGCATCTTCGCCTTCATTTTTACAGGCCCACATCCAGTTGGCAGAAAGTGAAACACTTTTTAAGCCATCTTTTAGGGGTGCCCAAACGATATTCGAAAGCGATTCTGCAATCGCATTGCGGCTACCCGCTGCAGGGTCGATCAAGGCCGAAAGTGGAGCATGGCCAACTGAAGTGGCTATACCTTCTTTCCCCTGAAAATCTAAAGCCATTACACCACAATTATTCAGTGGTAATTGTAACGGGCCTGCACATTGCTGTTTGGCTACACGGCCACCCACACAACGGTCTACTTTATTGGTTAACCAATCTTTAGCTGCAACCGCTTCTAATTGAAGTACTTGCTCTAAATAGGTGTTTATTTCGTTGTTGTTATATGTTACGGCTTCATATTTACGATCGATGGTTTGATCGTCCATTACAATCTTTGGTGAACTGCCAAACATGGCGGCCAATTCAAAATCCATCGGTTTTAAACCTGTTGTTGCAGATTTAAAGGTAAAACGGTGATCGCCGGTTACTTTACCTACGGTATACATAGGAGAGCGTTCGCGGTCTGCTATTTTTTGTAAGGTTTCGATATGCTCGTTGCCAATTACCAAACCCATTCTTTCCTGCGATTCGTTTCCGATAATTTCTTTGGCCGAAAGGGTAGGGTCGCCTACTGGCAGTTTATCAAGGTCTATTAAACCACCGGTCTCTTCAACCAATTCTGATAAACAGTTTAAGTGACCACCTGCACCGTGATCGTGGATAGAAATAATCGAATTGTGATCGCTTTCTACCATGCCACGCACTGCATTTGCAGCACGTTTTTGCATTTCAGGATTTGACCGCTGGATGGCATTTAATTCAATGCCGCTTCCGTGCTGGCCGGTATCTGCAGATGAAACGGCTGCACCACCCATCCCGATCCTATAATTTTCTCCACCCAGAATAACGATGTTATCGCCTTCTTTTGGTTTAAGTTTTTGCGCCTGGCTGGCTTTACCGTAACCGATACCTCCTGCAAGCATAATTACTTTATCGAAACCCAGTTTTCTGGAATCTTCTTCGTGCTCGAAGGTTAAAACCGAACCAGTAATAAGCGGTTGCCCGAATTTATTTCCAAAATCTGTAGCACCGTTAGATGCTTTGATCAGGATATCCATCGGGGTTTGGTACAACCATGCTCTTTCTTCAACACCTTTTTCCCAAGGGCGGTTATCTTCTAAACGCGAAAGCGCAGTCATGTAAACAGCAGTTCCTGCTAAAGGCAACGAACCTTGTCCACCTGCTAAACGATCTCTGATTTCACCACCCGAACCTGTTGCTGCGCCATTAAAAGGCTCAACTGTAGTAGGGAAATTATGGGTTTCTGCTTTTAATGAGATTACCGATTCAAAATCGCTTGTTGTATAATAATCTGGCTCATCGGCACGTTTAGGTGCAAATTGTTGCACTTTCGGGCCTTTGATAAAAGCTACGTTATCTTTATAAGCAGAAACAATATCGTTAGGGTTTTCTTCTGATGTTTTGCGGATCAGTTTAAACAAAGAAGTAGGTTGCTCTACGCCATCGATTACAAATTTACCATTGAAAATTTTATGGCGGCAGTGCTCCGAATTCACTTGAGAGAAACCAAAAACTTCGGAATCGGTTAACGGTCTTTCTAATTTTTGCGCTAAAGTATTTAAATACTCAACTTCTTCATCGCTTAAAGAGAGTCCTTCTTGTTTATTGTAAGCAGCAATATCGGTGATTTCTAAAATCGGTTCAGGTTTGATATTGATGGTATATACCTCCTGATCGAGCTTGTCGTATTTTTGAGAAAGCATCGGGTCGTAATCAGCAAAGTTTTCGTCAACCTGCTTAAATTCTTCAATCCTGATGATTCCCTGCATGTCCATGTTTTGGGTAATCTCTACTGCGTTGGTACTCCATGGAGTAATCATTGCTGCTCTTGGCCCAACGAAAAAGCCTGTTAGCGCTTTTTCTTGCGAGATTTTGGCACCGCCAAATAACCATTCAAGTTTAGTAATATCAGTGGTAGAAAGCGCTTTGTCTGTTTGTAGAACAAAAATCGCCTGCGATTGACTAAGGAAGAAATGAATCATGCTTTTTTTTTGAAGTTGCAAAAATAGCTTTTTTATATGAAAAAACTGGTGTGATTACAGGATTGAATGAGAGAATTTTGAATGATTGAATGTCAAAATATAATGATCGAATGAGAGAATTATAAATGAGAGAATGGGTGATGATAGAATGAGTGAATTTTGAATGGGAGAATGTTGAAATAATTATTGGTTGATTCAATTAGAGAATGCGCATTTTTGTTAAACGCTAACTCACTCATTTACTCATTCAAAATTCAATCATTATTTATGCTTCGCATTCACCACATTGCCATTATCTGTTCTGATTATGAAAAATCGAAAGATTTTTATGTCAATAAATTAGGTTTTACCATTTTGGCAGAGGTTTACCGGGCTGAAAGGAAATCGTATAAATTAGATCTTGCAGTAAATGGTGTATATCAGATCGAGCTGTTTTCTTTCGAAAACCCTCCTGCAAGACCATCGCGGCCAGAGGCTCAGGGTTTACGTCATTTAGCTTTTGAAGTGGATGATATAGAAAAAGAGATTTCGCGTTTGAATGATCAGGGTATAACAACCGAACCGATCCGTATTGATGAGTTTACTGATAAACGCTTTACTTTTTTTGCTGATCCTGATGGTTTGCCTTTAGAGTTGTACGAGATTTAGGATGAGTATTTTCAAGTTCAAACAGTTTGAAGTCGACCAAACGGGTTGCGCCATGAGGATTAACACGGATGGTGTTTTAATTGCGGCGATGGTAAATCACGAAAAACCTAAAAATATATTGGATATTGGAACGGGAACCGGTGTAATTGCCTTGATGCTGGCTCAACGTTTTCCGGAAGCAAATATACACGCTGTAGAAATTGATGAACAGGCCGCACAAACTGCTGGAAAGAATTTTCAATTGTCAGTTTTCAGTGAGCGGTTAACCATTAACCACACATCAATTGAACAATATCACCATGCTCAGCAATTCGATCTGATTGTTTCCAATCCACCCTTTTTTGTAAACGATTTAAAAAGCAAGCAAGAAAATAAAAGTATCGCCAGGCATACCAGCGAGCAATTTTTTCATGATCTGATCAAAAAAGTAAACGAATTGTTAAGTGCAACCGGTACTTTTTGGTTTGTGCTTCCTGTAAAACAAGCCAAGCAGTTAATTAACAGTGGCACTCAATTTGGTTTGTATCTAAATAAACAAATCAGTTTACATTCTGATAAAACCAAACCCGAGTTTAGGATGATTGTTTGTTTAAGTAGGAGTAAGGTAGATTTGTTAACAACACAATTTTATATTTACCAGACCGAAAAAGTTTATACCGAGGCTTATCAAAATTTGCTTAAGCCTTATTTTTTAGGATATTAATTAATTTGATAAGAGATTTCTGCACTTATGGCCAAGTCTGTGAAATCTGGAGAGAGGTTGGCTAGTGGTTCCCATTTATCAAAGAAGTTTAACCCATAAACATTAAGCTTTGGCCCCTCATTTGTTGATATTGCAATAAATGGGCGATAACTTGTAACATTAAATGTCAGCGATTGGTCGTTGTAAGTTGTTTTGCTCCTATTTTCATCATTTCTGACCCATTCAATCGCAATAAAAAAATCACCTTTTGGTACGTTGATTTTGTACTGTTTAAGGATAACCGTTATGTTGCGGTTGTTGAAATTTTTCACTTCAATAACTTCATTACACAAATCTTCTTTAGGTAATCCGGTATTGGCATCAGCAGAATAGATTCGAAGTTTACATGAGCTTTGTTGCATAGCTAAATACGAGTGGGTTCGGCTGTCTGGGGTTCCAGGTTCTGAAATCCATTTATCATTTAAAAATACCAATTGGCTCAAACTAACTGAGTTGAGCTGACCTTCATATGCAGCATTAAATTTTTGTGCCACTTGTAAAAACGCAAAGGGTTGAAATTGATAAGAAAGGCCTATGTAGTGTTTAGATTCATTTCGTTCGAAATCGTTAAGGACTGCAGATTTACCCCAATTTTTTTGCTGAACAGCCTTAAGTCTCAGACTCTTTTTTGGACTCAATAAAATTTTCTTTTGATTGCTTAAATTGCTGATGCAGATTTTTTTTGCGAAATAATTCTGTTTGGTGATATACAGGGTGTCCTTAAGGAAATCATTTTTAATAATCAGGTTAAGTTCGCCGTTTTTATCCGTTAAATAAGTGTTTCTGTCGAAGGGATTTGCAAACAATACGTCGGATACTGGTTTCATGCTCAAGCTATCCAACAAGGTAAAAGAAAACCTTTTTAATTGAGTGGAATCGCTTGCTTGCGCACTTACTTTTATAACTGCAAGAAGTAAAATGAGGGTTATACTTAATTTCATTTTTCGTAAAAACTAATGGTTGCTGACAAGGCTAATTCCATTTCATATTGGCTGTTTTCAAAAAAAGATAAAGGCTGCCATTCATTGCCAATAAGTCTCCATTTGGTAGTTGCTTTATCTTTTTTAATGGAATAGGTTGAAAGCAGTGGTTCATAATTGGTTTTGTAAACAGGCATAAGGCTCTTCTTATCTATGTTTTTATTTAACACTGTTGTTCTGCTAACAAACTCATGAGCGAGTGCAATATTTTCGTTAAATGGAATATAGAGCCATTCTACCATGACATAAAATTTCTGATGTGGAATGAAAACCTGTTTCGTGGTAAGTCCAACTTCAATCAAAGTTGCGTTATCGGTTAATTTAACCTCAATTTTATCTTTGTACAATAGTTTGCCAGGCTTTCCTGTTAAGGTATCTGCATCTAATAAATAAAGATTAAAGCGGGCATTGTAGTTTTTTGTAACAATCTTTTCGTTTGCGAAATTTGCTCTTGCAGTAGCGAGCTGCTGTTCGCCAACTACAATTGGATTGTATGGAATCCCTTTCATTATATGTGAAAATGTATCGCTTGGAGGTGGTATAACGTAGTCTTTGTGTATAAATCTGCCTAACGTTATTTTCTCAATTTTTGCTTTAGCTATGTCTGAAGTGAAAAGTTTTGCGATTGGAAAAGGTGAGATATAGGGCGATATTCGTTTTGTTACCTGGGGATTATACCTGGCTTGAGCGTATTCAAAATAATTGATTGTAATGTTTTTTTTCTTGCCGCCGGTAATGTTTACCTGATTGAGGTATAATGTGTTTTCGGGCAATATGATTTTGCTGTTCTGTCTGAAGTCAGCAGTAGCAATTTTTTTGCTCAGGTAACCTACACTGCTAAACAACAGTGTATCATTTAAATTCTTTGTTGAAGTAATGCTAAATTGACCGTTTTGATTACTTGCCGTTTCTATATCTTCTATGAGCAGTTTAACTGTAACCAAGGGTAGAAGTTGTTTTTTGTCATCAGTTATGGCTCCTCTATAGATAATTTGTCCAAATAGATTTTGGACAGATAGCGTAGCGATAAATAATAATGAGAGGCGTAATAATTTCATAGAGATTTAGGACTAAAGTAATATTTTTCTCCTAAAAAAAAGTTAATGTTGGTTTTTATAGGATCGTTGAAGTTTCTTTTATAAGATTACAACGTTTTTTTTAGGCGTTCTGGATGGGTAATGTTCGGATGAAGATGGTAATATTGTACAATTATAGTAATACCTTTTTTATGGTATTCAGCTATTATTTTAAGGATTTGTTTAAGTGCTGAATGATTTGTTTTGTAGAAAAGCGGTCGGAAGATTTTGCCAATCTTGTAAATTACAGGGCACAATTAAGTTTACATTATGAAAAAAATAGGATTAATTTCTGATACACACGGTTTTTTAGATGATGCGGTTTTTAAACACTTCGATGGTGTAGATGAAATTTGGCATGCCGGAGATTTTGGCCCTAACGTAGCGGAGCCTTTAGCAGCGTTTAAACCTTTACGTGGCGTGTTCGGGAATATAGATGATGGTGCGATTAGAGCGGAGTTTCCAGAGCAAAATCGATTTAGCTGCGAAAGGGTTGATGTTTGGATGACGCATATAGGTGGATATCCAGGAAGATACTCATCTTATGTTAAGCCTGAAATATACACTAACCCTCCGAAATTATTTATTACAGGGCATTCACATATTTTAAAAGTAATGTTTGATGAAAAAATAAGATGTTTGCATATAAACCCCGGTGCAGCAGGAAAACACGGTTGGCACAAAGTGAGAACCCTCATCCGTTTTTGCATAACTGATGAAAATATTCATACCTTAGAGGTTATAGAGTTATCGGGTAGATAATGTAAAATTTACACTAAGTATGGTTTTTGGCGTTAAAACACTAGGACAATTTATTATAGAAAAACAAGCGGATTTTCCATATGCTAAAGGAGAGCTTTCGAGGTTATTAAGGGATATTGGTATAGCTGCAAAAATTGTAAACCGCGAAATTAATAAAGCTGGTTTAGTTGATATTTTAGGCGATATGGGAACCACCAATATTCAGGGTGAGGAACAAAAAAAGCTAGATGTTTATGCTGATGAACAGTTTATTGCTGCGTTAACCAGTGGTGGCGAATGCTGTATTGTTGCCACCGAGGAAGAAGATGATATTATCCATATCGAATCGCCGGTTTCTCAAAATGCCAAATATATCGTCTGTATCGATCCTTTAGATGGTTCATCAAATACCGATGTAAATGTTGCTGTAGGGACAATCTTCTCTATTTATCGCAGAAAATCGGTTGATGGCAGAGCGAGTATCACTGATGTGTTGCAAAAAGGTACAGAACAGGTGGCCGCGGGTTACATTATTTATGGTTCATCTACCATGTTGGTTTATACCACAGGGAAGGGTGTCAATGGTTTTACATTAGACCCATCAATTGGTGAATTTTGTCTTTCTCACCCCCAGATGAAAATACCCGAAACAGGCTATATGTATTCTGTAAACGAAGGCAATTATGTCCATTTTCCCGATGGCGTTAAAAAGTACATCAAATATTGTCAGGTAGAGGACGAGGCTACTAAACGGCCGTATACTTCACGTTATATTGGTTCTATGGTTGGCGACATCCATCGGAATTTAATTAAAGGTGGGATTTATATTTACCCAACCACCTCGCGCTCGCCAAATGGAAAATTAAGGTTGTTATACGAGTGTAACCCGATGTCTTTTATTATTGAGCAGGCTGGAGGCAAAGCCAGCACAGGTTTTGATCGTATACTCGAAATTGAACCTACAGAATTGCATCAGCGGGTTCCGATTTTTATCGGATCAAAACATATGGTAGAAAAGGCTGAAGAAATGATGTTGTTGTATACCGCAAAATCAATCTCAATTGATGCCAATGTAGAAACGAAACTAGAGAATTTAAATGTAGTTGGCGGAATTGATTAAGATTGGCTAAATCTTACTTCTCTCTGCTTCAAAAAAAGTATCTATAGCCAGGTTTTGTTTGTCTTGTGACGCAAAAACAGCTAAACGGTCACAACGCTCATTCTCCGGGTGATCGTTGTGACCTTTAATCCAGATGAATTTCACTTTGTGAAGTTTATACAGTTCCAGGAATCTCAACCAAAGGTCTTTGTTCTTTTTATCTTTAAAATTTTTGGTTACCCAGCCGAAAACCCATTTCTTCTCTACAGCATCTACAACATATTTCGAATCGGAATAAACAGTTACCTGCTGATTTAAGCTTTTTAATGCTTCTAATCCTTTTATTACAGCCAATAGTTCCATGCGGTTATTGGTGGTCATTCTAAAACCGCCACTTAGTTCCTTATAGTGTTGTCCTGCCCTTAAAATTGTACCCCAGCCACCTGGTCCTGGGTTTCCGCTAGCTGCTCCGTCTGTATAAATTTCGATCATAAACGCCGTAAAGTTATGTTTTTAGGTTCAAAATAGCTTGTTTTATCTGCTTTTGAAATTTTTTTTCGATTTCAAATAATTGAATGTTAAGGAATTAAAAATTAGTTGTAAAAACTTTGAAAAAAATATTTGCAAGAAATATTAAAAGTCGTACTTTTGTGACACTAAAAAATACGGTGGCTGTAGCTCAGTTGGTTAGAGTATTGGTTTGTGGTGCCGAGGGTCGTGGGTTCGAGCCCCATCAGCCACCCAAAACCGCCTTTACATATATGTGAAGGCGGTTTTTTATTGTTTGCGGCAATTGTTGCGTCAGTAAAAGACAGATTTAAGCTAATCGATGACCTTAACCAGATGCCAGAACCTCCCTATAAACCCGCCCGCCTGATCTAAAGCGAAACTTTGCGCTGGTATATCGTTTTCTACGTGTGGGATGCACAAAAAGGCATTTTGGTACGAAAACGGGATTATGAAGTTGATAAGCAGCCATCCAAAAAAGCCAAGAAGGAATTTGCCGAAACACGGATCAGGGAGATAAACAAGCTTTTGGCAAACCGTTTCCATATCCACGAAGCAAAACACGCGGAACAAAAAACGATCTCGGTAAATCTCCGTAACGATCATACCATCAGCCAGGCGTTCAAAATAATCGTTCAGACGATCAAAAACAGCAGGAGGTTGGCCACCTTTAACAGTTATTCGTCCATTGCCAACCTTTTTCTTGCAAAACCATCTTCTGTGGAGGATTGACAGAACAAATGCAGGAAAGATAGATTGGAAAATGAAGGGAAGGAATCTGGGAGGATTTAATATATTTGGCTCAGTCTTTACGATTCCATCAAGACCGGATGGTAAAAAGCGGGGTGTACAGTTTGGAATGAAAACTGGTGCACACTTTTAGCGAATCCCCAGGTAAAATAAGCTTCTCCCTAATATTTGGGACAACATTGTTGCCAAGTTAAGAACATCCTACACAGTTAGTAGTCACTAAGTATACAGAATAGGTTGCTGTGATTATTTAATGCAAACTTAATATTGGAGTAATACATCTGCTATTGGCTTATGCTACATTTGCATTGATCTGTTTTAACAAAACATTTAAGTAAAAGCAGTCTAAATTCACGATGACAAAATCTAATAGCTTCTCTCTGTGCTTTAGCACAATCCGGTCATATTACCATATGACAAAACTGATTATCACAACCTTCAGTAAAAATATATTCATTTACAGATCTGAGGTCACTTAAAAAGATATTTCAGAGGCTCCCGATATATATCTTTTATTATGATTGGTAATATAGCCTATCAACATTTACACAAAATCACTTGTGCCTGTTTTGCATTTAGCCCAAATAATGTGGTGCATGCTGCATTGTTGGCCGCTTATTAGCGGGGCAATGGATTGCAGACAACTCGATGTCTTGGGTATACTGTGTCTTGGATAATTAAAATCATACTAAAAAAAAATCACGCAAATTTTAATGTATTATAAATGATGAAAAACCGTTTTGTCAATTTTTTTTATGTGCTAATGCTCATCGTCTACGGCTGTTTGCCAGGTTTCTCGCAGGAACCAGGTGTAGGAAGATATATCGAACAGCCTGTTCCTCCGTCCCCTAATGCAGCTTCATTAGGTAAGTATGGCGATATTCCAGTCGGTCTGTATTCAGGAGTGCCGAATATCAATGTTCCGATCTGGCAGATCACTGAGGGAGATCTGACGATTCCCATATCTCTTTCATATTATGCTTCTGGGATCAAGGTTGAGCAGGATGCAAGTTGGGTAGGTCTTGGTTGGAGTTTGAATGCTGGGGGTGTAATTACCAGGACTGTACGTGGAAGACCCGATGAGGATGCATATCTTAACAGGTCTTATCCGAAAATTCCAGGACAGTTGCTGAATCCCCAGAATACAGCGGCATCGTCCTGTGATAACTGGGAGGCTACAAAATATGCCTATCTGGTCGGGAAGGGATCATATGATTCTGAGCCGGACGTTTTTTATTTCAATTTTAATGGGCATTCAGGAAAATTTGTCTTTGATGAGGATGGTGGTATTCATACGATTCCCTATCAAAAGATCAAGATTGTAAAGCTGACTAATCTTGATTGGGAAATTACGACTGATGATGGTACCAGGTATAGGTTTGGCGGACAGGGGGGGTATGAGAACAGTGTTAATTTCTCTGTACTTTATCCATATTACGATTGGGGTGTCACCAATAGAAATAAGGGACGGTTATATGAGTGTCCTTCTGCCTGGTATTTAAAGGAAATAATTTCAACGAGTGGAAGGAAGTTGTCTTTCGAATACAGCGAGGAGAATTATCAGACAGTTTCTGGTATTTCACAGCGTTTCTTTTTTGATGTGATGCATGCTAATAACGATCTGACCCCTTCGAATAGCGGTAGCCTTTCTGAAATAAACGGGGTGAGATTAAAAAGTATCAGTTTTTCTAATGGCAGTGTTGAGTTTATTGCAAACAAAACCAGGGAGGATCTCTCCTTAACGACAGGATATCCTCCAAAGGCGTTGGAAAAAATTGTGATTAAGAACAGGGATCAGGTTCCCTTAAAGGTTTTCTCGCTTAATACTGGTTATTTTCAGGCGGTTGGTACTCCTGCCTCTTATCAGTCTAAAAGACTTAAATTATTATCCGTGACCGAGCTAAGCGGTGATGAGAGTGAACAGTTACCGCCATATAGTTTTCAGTATGATGAACTCAATGCTCTTCCTTCAAAAATATCTTCAAGTCAGGACCATTGGGGATATTTCAATGGAAAGGATAATAAGGATATGTATGGTCACCCGCTGTTGGTCCCAAGTATCAACCAGAATTTTAAAAATGCAGCCATCATCAGGCTCCTGTGGAAAAATGAGGGTTACGACTGCGTTGGTTGTCCTATTATAGAATGTGGCAATAACATAGGATATGCCTGTCTGGGTTATGATATGGGCGTAAAGAATTTTCAGTTTAATGGTGCTAACAGGGATTATGATTTTAGCTATGCGAAATCAGGGATATTAACAAAAATTTCATATCCTACGGGGGGATTCAACGAATTTGAATACGAACCTCATGATTTTGAATTACCGGAATATCATTATAAGACAGGGTCCAAGAGTATTGCCGTTCAGGCATCATGTTATGGGCCGAATAATCCCTCTATTCATCAGGGAGATAAATGTTACTATCAGCAGACGATCACGCCAAATGATTTTATCCCTGCCGATGTGAGGGATAAAAATAGTTTAGTTGCATTTTCGTTCAGTTTTTCTTTTAATCTCGACGGAAATGATAACCGATGCTGCAAATGTGGTGATCCTTATGTTTATTTTAAGGATGTTACTACAAATACGATCCTGGTTGATGCCTTTGGCTTTGCAAGGCTGAAAACTCTTGATCCTTCGATTTCAGCGCAACTTGTCGGTGGGACGGGAAACATGTCCCAAAGCGGGGATTCTTGGCATTTTACGGGGATAAAGCTGGATCCTACCCATACGTACGAGATTTACGCAAGAACTATTGACTGTCCAGATTACAAGTGCCAGGAATTTCCGGATTGTCCACAAAGGTCACCAAAGATGGAAGCATACATCGATGCGGGGTTCAACTACCTCACGAATGAGGTTGCGGTTTATAATGGAGTGCTAGGTGGTCTAAGGATCAAAAAAATTATTACCAGCCCATCTTCAACTGAGCCGGCAATGGCTAAAACATTTGTTTATAAGCTGAATGCATCGGGTAATAAAATCTCTAGTGGAACGGTGTTATCTACTCCAGAATACACGGATAAGTTTATCGGTATTTTTCAAACGTTCACTACGGATGCTCCTACAACGTTTACAGGACGGTATGTCAATATCCATTCGATGAACAGTGAGGTGTTGATGGCATCTTCAGGGTCCAAATTCGAACTAGGTCAGACCGCCGGGAATTTTGTAGGTTATCGTGAAATTCAGGAGATTCAGTGCAACGGCCTGGATTGTTCTGTTAGCCCACTTGGGAAAAAGATCAGCTATTTTAGTTCGGTAGATACTTATAAAGATAGATACAGTAAAACATTTGGTCCGATTTTTTTTTCGGGTTCAAATATGATATGTCCAAACCTGCCGGTTTATCCTCCAACGGAATCATATCTAGGGTATGCGAACCCAAATGATGTGGATGAGAACAAACATTATTTTCCTTATGCACCCAGTACAATGAATATGGACTGGAAAAGGGGGCTGTTAACAAAAGAAACTTATTATGGTGCTGACAGCAAAATAGTAAAGATGGAAGATTACCAGTATAACTCGGATTCAGATCCGAACAACAGTACGGTGATATCTGCTGTTAAAATTAGTCAGTCACCGATCGGGAATGAATTTAACGTGTATTACGGACGTTACGATATCCTTTCTGGATGGAATTATCTGTCATCAAAAAAGACCACAGATTATGATAAGGATGGCAACAAAGTAGAAAATACGATCTCTTATCGCTATGACAATCCTATACATGCCCAGGTGAGCAGTATCGAACGTTCATCCAGTAGGTCTGAAGAAAAACAGATCTCTGAGTACAAATATCCAGCAGATTTTTCCGATGCGCAGCTGGATGATGTGGGAAGGGATATGAAGGGACAGAAATTCATGCACAGTGCGGTGTTGCAGAGCAATACGAAAAAACAGATTTCGGGACAGAAATTTGTTCTGGGAAGCCAGGTCAATAAGTTCGCTTATTTTTCAAATGCTTCAGTTGGGAATTCGATCCAGCTCAAAGAGATTGCAAATCTTGAAAATAAAACCAAAGTGTCTGAGAGTGATGCTGTGGAATTCCCTCCTTATTCTCCAGGTGGTGCCTATGATCAGAAGTTTAAGAAAAAAATCAATTATAGCTATGACGGAAAAGGCAGTTTGATCGAATCTGAAAAGGAAGGAAATGTGAAAAAGATATACCTATATGATTACAATTCTTCTTATATGATTGCGGAAGTGGTTAATGTTAAGGATAAGAATAATATTGCCTATACCAGCTTTGAAGCAGATGGGACGGGAAACTGGCTGCTAAACGGAGGATCCTACGTGCAGGGAACAGCTGTTACGGGTAACAAGGGATATTTATTAGCTCCGGGAAACTATATCTATAAGGCCGATCTTAACAACATGGTGAGTTATCTTGTTTCCTACTGGTCCAGAAACGGCTCATTAGTGGTAAATGGAAGCACAGGCGCTCCAAGGGAAAGTATAAATGGCTGGACTAGGCATGAGCATGTTATTAATGGTAGTTCTACAGCCCGTCTGTCTGGAAATGCCGTTATTGACGAACTGAGGCTATTACCGGTAGAAGCAGCAATGACTACTTATACCTATACGCCTTTGATTGGTACAACCAGTATGACCGATGAAAAAAATCAGACCACATCTTACGAATACGATAATTTCTTAAGGTTGAAAAATATCAGGGATCAACATGGCAACATTATCAAAAACAATACTTACCACTTCAAAAATTAACGCGCTGTGAAAAAAATATTATTGTTAATCTGCTTTCTTGCCGGTTTTATATATGCTCATGCATCTCTGAATCCTGGTGATATTGTTGTTGTAGGATTCAACGCTAAAGGATTTGACCAAATTGCGATAATGGCAACCCGGAGTTTTCAGAACGAACATTTCAATATTACTGATGCAGGATGGAATGCCGCTGGTGGTTTCAGGGTCGGTGAAGGGACGCTGATCTCCAGGGTGGAAAGTATGCAGGCCGGTGAAATTATTACCATCAACTTATATTCAGGTTATGGTAGTGTGGGGGATGAGCAATTCAGCATGTCAGGGACTTTTGACCTTGCTGCCAGTGGAGACCAATTGATTATATACCAGGGGGTAGCATCTGATCCTCACATGGTTTATGCGCTTAACTACAGCAGTAAAAAATGGGCAACTGATGCATCCGATGCTGCTAGTTCAGCCTTGCCGACTGGTTTGACCAACGGTTATTCTGCCGTGTCATTGATCCAGAAGGAAAGCTATAGGTATGCTCAAAAAATCGATCTTTCGGATCTTGTCCGTTTTTTTGATGATCTCGGTGATTATAACAGTTGGCAGGGTAAAAACGATACAACATATCCACTCGATAAACGGGATTTTCCGTCCGGATTCATCACGAAACTTGACCCAGGAGATGTTGCCTTGATTGGGTTCAATGACAAAAATGCAGAACAGTTGGTTTTTGTGGCCATGCGGGAAATTTTGGGCGGTACGATGATCAAAATAACAGACAAGGGCTGGACGGGAAGTGTGTTGGTAGAAAGTGAAGGTACAAAAATATATGTTGTTCCACCACAAGGAATAATTGCAGGACAGGTGATCAGTTTTAGTCCAAATAATACCAATTCTTACAGTCAAGAAAGTTTTGCGCTGTCAACCTCTGGAGATCAGGTACTGGTTTACCAGGGTTCTCCTGGCAGGCCGAGGTTTATATATGCTTATAATTCCCGTGGAGACTGGGTGGGCAGCGTAAGCAGTCCGCAGACTTCAATGGCTCCTGCCATTATTGGCAAGGACGGTCTTCCTGCAGTAAGGTCGGGTACACAGGCGCAGGGGAACGGATATTATATAGGTGCTCATTCAGGAACCTATTCAGAGCTTTTAATGGCTTTTGCCGATCCTGCAAATTATTTATTCGCCGGTGAATATAATCAGTCTCTTATACCTGCAATTACTCCTTTTACAATTTTGCCTGATGGACCACCCATCCCTTCTTTTAGGCAGTGTGCGGTGTTTTCTTCAGCTGCAAGTACAGGACAGAACTATATCAGCACAAAGATCTTTAAGGCTCCTGGTATGGATCCCACAAATCTTTCTGGCCGAACGGTCTGCGAGATAAATGAAACCGTTCAATATATAGATGGTTTGGGACGCCCGGTACAGAGTGTCACTGTTCAGGGAAGTCCGTCATTTGCAGATCTTGTCCAGCCCATTAGCTATGACGCTTTTGGCAGGGTAGAGAAAAAGTATCTTCCATACGCGGCAGCGGGAAGTAATGGAAGTTACCGTTCTGATGCTTTGCAGCCGGGCGTAGGTCAAAATCTTTTCTATAACGCTGATAATTCTGTCCCAGGTGGAGCGCAGATGGCTAATGGCATTGTAAGGATACCAAGCCCTTTTAGTCAATTAGTATTTGAGAAAATCCCTATAAGCCGGGTAGTGGAACAGGGAGCGCCTGGAGATAGCTGGCAACCGGTTGCCGATAGTAATGCAGGACACACTGTGAAAACCATATATGGTACTAACACGGCAAATGATGTTAAAGCATGGAAGGTAAATGATACTAATGATGGTGCTGTTGCAACTTTTTATGACGCTGGGAAACTTTATAAAACTGTTTTACAGGATGAAAACTGGAGCAGTACAGATGGGCAGGTGGGAACAAATGAAGAATTTAAAGATGCAGAAGGCCGGGTTGTTCTAAAACGCAGTTTCAATAAAAATGCAGCTGAGGTGACCGAGGTTTTATCGACTTATTATGTTTACGATGATCTGGGAAATCTAAGCTATGTGTTGCCGCCTGTGGTAAATGAGGGAGGAGTGAATATTAACAGTTTTGATGAGACACAGGAGATATTTATAAACCAGATCTATGGTTATCATTATGACGGAAGAAAAAGATTGATAGATAAAAAAATCCCTGGGAAAGGCTGGGAGTATATGGTCTATAATATCTTGGATCAGGTGGTATTGACCCAGGATGCGGTTCAAGCGGCTAAATCACCGAAAGAATGGTTATTTAGAAAATATGATGCTCTTGGGCGGGTAGTGATGACAGGACTGTACAAGGATAATGCGGACAGGAATACTTTGCAGGCGAGTTTAAATAGCCCTGGAATTCCGCTTTGGGAAAGCAGGCCAGGAGCTGGTTACAGCAACGTCGCTTTTCCCACCGCTGGTTTTGAACTCTATACGGTTAACTATTATGATGATTATAATTTTGACACCGGGAATTTCGGAGGTCCGACGGGCTCAGTTTATGTAGTTTCCGGGCGCATTAAAGGGCTTCAGACAGGAAGCAGGGTAAAGGATTTGGGTACAGGTGCAATGCTGCTAACGGTAAACTACTATGATGTAGAAGGGCGCATGGTACAGAGTAGATCTGAAAACCATTTAACTGGGACGGACATGGTCGGTAATACCTATAACTTCGCCGGAGAACTTACAAACGCTACCAGAACACACAGTGCCTCTGGGGTGATCACGGCTATTGCCAATAGGTATGAATATGATCACATGGGCAGGAAATTGGCTACAATGCAGCGGATCAATACTCAAGGCGAAGTTGCGTTAAATAAGCTGGATTATAATGAACTGGGGCAGTTGAAGCAAAAAAATCTGCACAGTACGGATGGGGTTAGCTTTTTACAGAACACCAGATTTGGTTATAATGAACGGGGATGGTTAAAGAACAGTACTTCTGATCAGTTCAGTATTCAGTTAAACTACAATGATGCTTTGAATGTTGCCCCACAATACAACGGAAATATTTCAAACCAGTTGTGGGGAGCTGGAAGCAGTTTACCTAATATGTATGACTATTCCTACGATAAGCTTAACAGACTTAAAAAAGGTAGCAGTGTTGGAATATCTATGAGTGAGGAGCTGACATATGATTTAATTGGCAATATTTCGTCTTTGAGCCGCGATGGTGGGCCGGTAAACCAATACAATTACGATAATGGTAGTAACCGTTTAAGCTCTGTGAATGGGGTGACGGGAGTATATGTCTATGATGTTAATGGGAATGCAACGACTGACGGTAGAAACAATACAGCTATAAGTTATAATTATTTGAACCTGCCTGTTCAGATCAATGGAAGCCAGAATATTGGTTATACTTATAATGCTATTGGAGAGAAACTTAGAAAGGCGGGACCTGGTGGAACTATTGATTATGTTTCAGGTATCCAATATAAGGCGGATAGATCGATCGATTTTATTAGGACCGATGAAGGCGTGGCAAGGAAGATTGGGGCTAATTATAGCTATGAGTATAACTTAACGGATCATTTGGGTAATGTTAGAGTTAGTTTTTATAAAAATCCTATCAGCGGGGTAATGGAAATACTTCAGCGCGATGACTATTATGCTTTTGGTTTAAGAAAGATCGGTTCTCCAAATTCAAATGTGAACAAGTATCTTTACAATGGCAAGGAGTTGCAGGATGAGCTGGGACAGTATGATTATGGAGCAAGGCTCTATGATCCCGTTATTGGGAGATGGAATGTTGTGGATCCGATGGCTGAAAAAGGCAGGCGATACTCGGCATATAATTATTGTTTTAACAATCCGATTAGGTTTGTTGATCCAGATGGCATGGAGGGAAAATCAACACATACAGATTTCTTTGGCAATGTGATTGCTGTTTATGATGATGGGGATTTGGGAGTCTACAGGCACGTATATGCAGAATCTAAAAAAGATGTTGATGATCTCAGAAGTGCGACGGGTACAAGACCTGGAGGAGGTGAGTTTATGGGGGATACCTGGACGGCTTTAGGTTTCGCAGATTTCGATTATTTTGAAGCTACAGGAGAAATTATTGTACAAGATAAAGCGCAGATAATGTTTGATTCGGAATTTGCGACAAATGAGGTCGGTAATATTCTTGCTAATGATCCCTCAGCATATGAGTATTCACAGAAAGCAGGAGGAAACGGGGTTTGGGATATTAAAGCCCATTCCCCTGGCGGTGTAGGATTCGGATCAAAACTATTCGGCAAATACGCATCGGCAAGAGATGCTGGGAACTTTGCTGCGGGTGCGGTAGCGAAAAGTTCATTCTGGCCAGGCATTATGATTGACTATGGATTTGGTCTTTATAGTAAGTCTGGCAATATTGGAAGTGAGTCAATCAATAATTTTGCTAAGGACATAATGACCACGCCAACCGGTATTGCAGCTAATATCGGGGTGACAGCAAATTTTGGCGAATACAAACTGAGCAGAGAAGGCATTGCTGCGGGTAAAGCTTACATGGAAGGAGTAATAACGAAAGGCACGCCATCTCTTTTGGACTTTTTTAAATTATTTTAATATGATAAAAAACAACAGCATTGTTATGACTCGAAATTTTTTGTATAGTGTATTGCTTCTAATCTTAGTGACAACTATCGTGTCTTGTGAGAAACGGAACCATTTTATATACTATAAGTATAATGGGGTGACGATCACCCGATATTATGAAGATGCTGAAAGCAGATTTTATTATGGTTATTTCACTAAAGAAAGTGACCTGCCGGATGATTATATTTATGGGAAGTACCCAGGGAGAGATGGTTTGATGGATGGCATTATTGTATTTAAACCTGGGGGTAAAGTTGAAATTGAACAGATTAACTCTATTTATGCAGCTGGAAATCCTAAAAGCCTTCTGTTAAAATCTCATGTCTATCCTGGGCGAAAAGAGTATTTAAAAAAAATTGAACAAAATGAAAATATTGTTCAAGTCTATAGTGCTCTAAGTAAAGAAAAGGAACTGAATTCAAAAAATAAATCTAAAGTTCTAGTTATTTATCCCAAATAAAAATTTGCACCTGTAAGAGTAATTTAATGAAGAAATTTAGGCCCAGCAAAGTTTAAGTGCTGGGCTTTTTTTTAAGATTCAAGTGGGAACCAAGAGAGGCACGCCATGAGCCAGTGAGGATATGAAATACAATATCCAGTGTATCCTTGAAGGTGATTTAGGTCACGGTGATTCTTGATTGCATTGGGATTAAGGTGTCTATGTGCAGACTGAGGGCAAAGGATTGCGGACGGGGGTGTTGACCGGTCACCGGATTGATGGCAAAGTTGTGCTGATCGCTATGGGTACCAGCGCGGCTACCCATAGTGTTTCCCATCTGTTTAAGCTTTTCCAGCTAAAGATAGACCAGATCCGGCCGGGACTGGGAATTGAGCTGTTCGTGCTGGATGCACCTAAAGTGGATGCGGTCGAAGTCCCGCAGTATGAAATGTGGACTTCCCGGCCCGGAATGGATGATCAGAGTGTGATCAGGCTACTGGACAGGGTGGCGGGAAAGATCGGACCGCAGGTGATCCACCGGTATTTACCGGCTACCTGCTACTGGCCAGAGCGTGCGGTGCGTCAGGCCAGGTCTGTTACCGAAAAGCCCGCAAGCGGGTGGCGGGTAGAGAAACCGAGGCCGACCGAACTTTTGAAACGGCCTGACCCGATTGAAGTGATGGCGCTGATTATGTATTTCGGCGAAAGTGACCCCTCTGTTTCGGGCCAAACTGGCCACCAATTTGATTACCGGATGATGCACATCGAAGTTCTTTCACTCTGAACTAATATACACTTCGGATCCAAAACCATTTTCCTCCGGACTTTTCAGAAGCATTTTTCCGGACGATGAACAACCTGAAGTACGCGCCTACCAAAGAAGAGGTTGATGAAATTCACGAAACCTGTGGGATGAAAGTGATAGGGCCTCCGCTAACTTTGTAAGTCAATTGCTTTATAAAATTTACGATAACTTTCAAATTTGCAAACAGATCTTGATGATCCATCCATAAGCCAAGCAGATTTTTATTCCTGTGGAGAACTCTGCCGAAACAAATGGATTGATCAAAACCTCCCGGAATTAAAAACATCGGTAGGTAAATAATTGTTGATTAACCTGATTAGTCACGTGCTACCTGTGAGCATCGATAATAACCGGACGCTGATAAAGCGATATACAGGCCAGCAATAACCGCTGCACTGCATGGCAAATAAAAAACAACACACTAACCGGATAAACCAATTACCACAAAGCAGCTAGGCCATTATGCTATTTCCCTGAATCTTATCGGTTTATCAAATTTGATTTTGAATTAATAGTAATTTTTCAAAGTGAGAAAAAAGAGCAGATATATATGTTATTGTGGGATTTGAACCTAATTGCGCTTTAGAGCAACTAGTTGTATCAATTTTATATTATTAATAATTTTTTGTCAAAAGAATGCAATATCTTGCGGCCTATTGTACCCTTCTGTGTGCAAACGGGTAATAAGTAATTTATTCTAAAACCAAAAGGTTTAAATTTTCGTAAAAGATTTATAACCAACAGACATTAAAAAATAATGTGCCAGCCCAAATGGTGCAACTTCTATAGTCCCGTGTATGAATAAAAGTTTACCCTCTCCGTGTATTGTCGCACGAAATTTTTTTTGCCATAACATTAACTTAACGCAAAAAATTGTTAAATGTTTTATTCATTTACTCATTTTTCTTTGTTTTTTAATACTGTTGAATTTGGGGGCAGCTTCAGCTCAAACTTACAAAACCCATTACATTGCACCTGCGCCTTGGCAATACTGGACACGAGCGAATGAACTTGTTGTCACAACAAATGTGGCTAATACCACTGTAACTGTAAAAAAGAGTGACGGCACAACAGTGGCCACACTTACCCCAACACCTACTGCTCCTGCAGTTTATCGTTTTGTGGGTGATCCGAATACTGTTGTTTTAAATACACTAAATACAATTCTTTCGGACAGAGGGATGATTGTTGAGGGAAACAATCCAATTTCTGTAAATGTAAGAAATGTGGCCTCAGATTCTTTTAATGATGCTAATGGTAAGGGAAATGCAGCGTTATTTAGTTTCGGCGACGCAGCTATCGGTACAGCATTTAGGGTAGGTTATTACCGTGATGGAACCTTGGGTTCTTCAACGCAAAAGCCAATTTATAGCATAATGGCTCTCGAGAACAATACAACCATTAGGTTAAATGGTACTGCATTGGTTACCTTAAATGCAGGTCAAAGTTATCTTTTTCAAACTGCAATAGGTTCATTGGTAGAAAGTTCTGCATCTGCAGTAATGAATTCAGGCGCACATATAGATGCACCGCTTGGTTGTGGAGACGGGGTTTATAACCCTGTGCCTCCAGTTAACTCACTGGGGAACGAATACTTAGTCATTAGAAGTGCAGGTAACAACGTAGCAGAACAAACTACTATTGTAGCAACTCTACCAAACACCACGGTTACGGTTACCAATTACAATTTAAACGGAACATTAGCTAGTACAAATAGTTATACGCTTGTAGCTGCAGGCAGTTTTGTAACAATTAACAATGGTATTCCTGGTGCTACAGCTAATGGGGCTAATCAGGTTGGTATACAATATTCCGCTTCAAAGATCTCCGCGACAAAAAATGTAGTTGCTTTTTCTGGTACAGCAAATAATTGCGAGGTTGACATGTTGACCTTGGCACCAATTGCCAGTTGCGGTGGAAGTTTGATTGCTAAAACATACAAATTCAGACACGAAAATGGGGCAGATCTTCCATATTTTGGCTACATCACCACCAAAAGTGCAACAGAGAAAATATTATTGACCACTACAGGTAGTGCGACTACAAATTATACCAATACAGATTTAGAATCGGTTGCTGGAGTAGGAGTTAGAAGACAATTAGGAAGTACAGGTATTTACTTAATAGACTTTACCAATACAAATCTTGGTACGCCTTCATCATTAACTTTTACAAGTGGGTCTAGGGTAAATGCAGTATTGGTTCAAAGCGGAGCGGGTTACTCAATGTCGAATTTTATTACACCGTTACCAGAGCAATCAATTAAACCGATCTTAACCCAAGCAAGTTGCGCCAATGCAACGCTTTCAGCAGACCCAAGTGCTGTTGGTCCATATCAATGGTATCTAAACGGTCTTCCTATAACGGGTGCGACCAACCGTACATATTCACCTACAGAATCTGGTTCTTATACATTAACCACGAATTTAGGTTGTGGTATATCAGCACAATCAGTGCCAGTTACGGTTGCACTTTGTAACGTAGATCGCAGTATTATCAAAACAGTTGATGATCCAAATCCACCTATAAATGGTACGGTTCGTTTTACCTTAACTGCATCAAATAGTGGCGTAGGTACTGCACTGGGGGTTTCGGTTAATGATTTATTGCCGTCTGGTTATACATTTATCAGTAGTGTTGCCTCAACAGGAACCTCGTATAGTGGTACAACTGGAATTTGGAATATTGGTTCCCTAGGGCCAAATGGTTCAGCTACCTTAGTGGTTACAGCAAAGGTGAATTCATCAGGCAATTACACCAATACTGCAACGATAACGGGTTCCCAATCGGATGCGAATACCGCAAATGATGTAAGTTCGGTTACTGTTGTTCCGATCACTTCAATTTCTTTAACATCTTCTACCACGCCGCCAAGTGATGCGCAAACCGTATGTATCAATACGGCTATTACAAATATTACGTATGCGATTGGAGGAACGGCAACGGGGGCAAATGTAACAGGTTTACCTGCTGGAGTTACGGCAAGTTATAATAGCACTACAAAAGTCTTAACTATTTCTGGCACACCAACAGCCACTACAACTGGGCCAAAAGGTTATGTCGTTACCACAACGGGCGGTAGCCCGAACGTATCGGCATCTGGAACAATTCAAGTAAATGGAATAGTGGCAACGCCAGTATTTGCAGCCGGTTTGACTTCTACCAGGTGCCAGGGTGCAGGAGCTCAAACTTATTCTGCAACGGCAACAAACTCAACTGGGATAACTTATAGCATTAACACAACCAGTCAGCAAGCTATAATTGATGCCGCAACTGGAGAAGTAACGTTTTCTTCATTGTTCTCAGGAACAGCAATCGTAACCGCTTCTGCTGCTGGATGTTCTCCTAAAACTGCGACTCACACCATTATTATCACACCAACCGGTACTATCACCGGAACGGCAAGTGTTTGTAGTGGAAGTAATGGTACGTTACTTTTGAGTGGAACAACCGCATCTGTAGTAAGATGGGAATATTCTACAGATGGGGGTACAACTTGGATTACTTATACACCTGCAAATACCACAACAACTTTAAATTATACCAACCTAAATGCAACCACAACCTATAGGGCCATTGTTACAGGCGGCGGTTGCGTTGAAGCTGCATCTTCACCATTTACGGTTAGTGTTACGCAAAGACCAGTTATCGCTAATCAAACTTATAATTTGTGTGTTAGTGGCACTTTCAATTTTCAACCAGTTGAAGCGCCTGCAGGAACAACTTATACCTGGTCGGCACCTTCAACTTCTGGTGGTACGGTTACAGGAGCAACTAGCGGAACAGCAGCAACATCGGTTAGTCAAACGTTAACAAATACAGGAACAACAACCGCAACTTTAATTTATACGGTAACGCCAACAAATGGAAGTTGTTCTGGAAATGCATTTACCATTACTGTTACCGTTGGACCAACAATCACTGCGTCTGCATCTAATCCGGCTGCTGTTTGTAGTGGTAGTTCATTCTCTGTTTCACCCACTACGTCAAACCCTAACCTTAAATATACATGGACAGCAAATATTCTTAGTGGGACAGGAGTTACGGGTTTTAGCAATCAAGCCGCACCGGTTTCAGCGCCAATCAGTCAAACATTAACCAACTCTTCATCAGCCAATGCTATAGTTAGATATGTGGTAACGCCAGTATTAGATAATTGTTCCGGTAATGCTTTTAGTATTGACGTTACGGTACAAGGCGTGATAACTGCTGGAACAATTGCTGCTAATCAAACTATCTGTTCAAATACCGCTGCTGCTCCAATCACTTCAACAGCAAATGGAACCGGTGGAGGAACATTATCTTACATCTGGGAAAGTTCTTTAAATGGAACAAGTTGGACAGTTATTTCTGGAGCCAATGTATCAACCTATTCACCTGGTATATTAACCGAAACTACGCAATACCGTAGGACCACAGTATCAACAGTAGGGGCTGTAGCTTGCCAATCTGCTACCACAGCTCCAGTTGTAATTACAGTTGGCACAGCTAGTACAATTTCTGCTCAACCCGTTAATCAAAATGTAAGAGCCTTAAGTAATGTAACTATAACAGTAGCTGCAACCGGGGGTTCAGGTACACGTCAAATTCAATGGCAGGTAAGTACCGATAATGGTGTAAACTTTTCCAACATCACAAATAACGCAACTTACAGTGGCGCCACAACTACTTCGCTAACCATTACCAAGGTTAACCAAACTATGGAAGGTTATAAGTACAGGGCGGCCATCACACAATCTGATAATGCTTGTGCGGCAGTTAATTCTACCGCTGTTAACTTAACCATAGATTCAGACAGAGATGGTGTGCCCGATACAATTGATTTGGACGATGATAATGATGGCATAACAGATATCGTTGAAGGCCTTACCGATAAAGATGGAGATGGCATTCCGAATTATTTAGATGTAGATTCTGATAATGATGGCATTGTGGACGCCATTGAATCAAACGGAAATCCAAATAACGATACCAATAAGGATGGAAAATTTGGTTTGGGTGCCTTTGTGGACGCTAACGGAAACGGGTTGTTAGATTCATTAGACCCGGCAGTTGGTGGAACCGCTCTAGTAATTCAAGATAAGGATAAAGATGGAAAACCAAATTATTTAGATCTTGATTCTGATGCAGATGGTATTCCTGATAATTACGAAGCCGCTTTCTACATTGTAGATGGTGATAATGATGGTATAATTGGAACTGGACCAATAGTAGATGCTGATGGAGATGGTTTATCAGATTTAAATGACCCAGATTTTGTAGCAATCAGCAGTTTGTTTAATCAGGATCGTGATTTTGATGGACTTTCTAATTATTTGGATATTGATGCAGATAACGATGGAATCATTGATAACATTGAAGGATTGCCAACAACAGTTTATGTTGCGCCAACAGGCATAGATACAGATGGAGATGGAATTGATAATGCTTACGATATAAATAATGGCGGGGTGGCTTCTGGTTACTCGAATATTGATGGGGGAAGTGCGCCAGATTATGTAGATACCGATGCTGAAAATGATGGTTTTAGAGATTGGTTGGAAAATGCAGTAGTAAGTGCATTAGAAGTTGATGCAAAAAACAACCAAACCGGCGGAAATGGTGCCGATGGAATAATGGATGTTTTGCCAGATGCAGATAATGATGGTTTGGCAGATATTTTTGATAACGACAATGGAAATTCAAATGTGACTAGGTATGCTACAAATGGTGGTCAGACACCGGCAAGTATGCCAAATACACAAGTTCCAGGCGGTGAAAAAGATTGGAGGGCATCAACAGATTATGATAAAGATGGTGTGCCAGATGGAGTAGATTTAGATGATGATAATGATGGAATTTTAGATACTGTAGATGGGATTTTAGATACTGGTGGTAGAGATGGTTTACCAAATTACCATGACTTAGATTCAGACGGCGATGGTGTGCCAGATGTAATTGAAGCTGGCGGTTCTGACCCCGATAATAATGGTTTGCCAGGTATTGGCTTAGTTGGGAACAAGGTTGATGCAAATGGAATTCCTTTAGCTGCAAATGGCGGTTATACACCAAGAGATAAAGATGGCGATGGCACCCCAGATTTCTTAGACCTTGATTCAGACAATGATGGAATAAATGATGTTATAGAAAACGGTGGACCAGACCCAGATGGTGACGGAAAAGCTGGTATCGGTTTTACCAATGACTTTGATAATGACGGAATCAACGATTTGGTTGATGATTATAATAACAATACTGGAAGTTTAACTGGCGACCCTGCTGGTACAGCATTGATAGTTAAAGATGCTGATGGAGATGGTATTCCAAATTATTTGGATATAGATTCGGACAATGATGGTATTTTGGATGCTGTTGAAGGTGTTGGTGATCTTGACGGAGATGGTATCCCCAACTTCTTAGATTTAGACTCAGATGGTGATGGAATTCCCGATAATATTGAAGCACAAGGAACGGCAAACTATATTGCTCCAACTGGAATCGATTCAGATGGTGATGGTTTAGATAATGCTTATGAAGCGGCTAATGGCTTAACTCCGGTAAATAGCGACAGTACAGACCAACCAGATTATTTAGACTTAGACTCTGACAATGACGGTGATAGTGATACCATAGAAGCATACGATACAGATAATGATGGTGTAGCAAATATCATTGCCGCAGGTGCTGATGCCGATAAAGATGGCTTAGATAATAACTTCGATAACAGCGATGCGGCATTTAATCCAACTAACGGACAGACGCCAACTTCGTTCCCTAATTTAGATACACCTGGTACAACAGAAAGAGATTGGAGAGAAGATTATAACCTCGCTCCGGTAGCAACCGTGCCAGCAACAATTGTTTTAACAGAAGATACGCCGAAAACAATTACAGGAATTAGTTTCGTAGACCGTGATGCCGGCAATAATTCTGTAACAGCTACGCTAAGCGTTCCAACAAACCAGGGTACATTTGCGGCAACAAGCGAAACGGGTATCGTGATTGGCGGTTCAGGCACAACATCAATTACAATTTCGGGAAGCATCGCAAATATTAATGCATTTATCGCGGCTAGCAAATTAACATTCACGCCGTTTGCCAACCTAAACGGAAACGTAACCTTAACAACGTTGATAAATGATTTGGGCAACACAGGTGGTGCTCCTTTAACAGATACAAAAACAACGATATTAATTATCCAAGCAGTTAATGATATTCCGGTTGTCGCAAATATTAATAAAACAGGAACTGAAGATACAACCGTTCCATTTACAGCTGCTGATTTTACCAATCAATTTACAGATGTAGATGGTACTTTGGCTAAAGTTAGTATCATTACTTTGCCAACACCAGCTCAAGGTTTATTAAAACTGAATGGTGTAAATGTTACTGTTAACCAAGAAATATCAGTTGCCGATTTAGCGCTTATCACTTTTGTGCCAACTGCTAATTTTAATGGCAATGTATCGTTTAGTTATAACGGAAGTGATGGGGTAGATTATGCTGCATCGTCAGCAAATATTATCATCGCGATAGCTGCTGTTAATGATAAGCCAGTTGTTGGAGTTATCGGTAAAACAGGAGCTGAAGATGTAATTTTAACCTTTGAGGCAACAGATTTTACCAGTCAATTTACCGATGCAGATGGAGACGCACTAACAAAAGTTAGAATTGAAACATTACCTACAGCTTCACAAGGTATTTTAAAATTGAATGGAGTTGCGGTAACTGTAAATCAAGAAGTTCCGGTAGCTAATTTGGGTCAGCTTACTTTTGAGCCTTTTGCTAATTACAATGGGCCGGTTACCTTTAAATGGAACGGGAATGATGGAACTGAATACGCGGCAACTAATAACAATGTAAACATCGCATTAATCTCTGTTAACGATTTACCTACACTTTCTCCAATTAGTAAAACTACTGCAGAAGATGTTCAAATTGCCTTCACGTTAAATGATTTTACCAATAATTATTTAGACCCAGAGGGTGATGCTTTAAGTAAAATACAGATTAGCAATATACCGCCAACAGCCCAAGGTGTATTGTTATTAAACGGTGCTTTGGTTACTGCCGGACAAGAAATTCAGGCTGCTGATATTCCGAATTTAGTATTTGTTCCAGGTAATAATTTTAATGGCAGCACTTATTTCACATGGAACGCAAATGATGGAACTGGTTATACTATTCCTGCAAATGTGAACATTGCGATTACGCCTGTTAATGATGCGCCAATAGTATCAAGTATAGTAAAATCTGGAAATGAAGATACAGCTATCAGTTTTACAGATACAGATTTTACCAATAGTTTAACAGATGTTGATGGCAACACTTTAACTAAAATTCAGGTTGTAACCTTACCAGCAAATGGCTTGCTAAAATTAAGTGGGGTTAATGTAACTGCTGGTCAAGAGATAGTTTTGGCAGACCTAAATAACATCACTTTTGTGCCAGATGCTAATTATAACGGTACTACAACATTTAAATGGAATGGCTTTGACGGAACAGCTTATGCAGTTGCTACTGATAATGTAAACATTACCATCAACCCTGTTAATGATGTGCCTTTAGCTGCAGGTGAAAGCGTTACCATTTTAGAAGACAATACATTAATAGTTGGTGCAGGAGCTGGTTTACTAGCTAATGATACAGATCCAGATGGAAATACACTTATGGTTATTGGCTTTACCTATCCTGGGATATTGGGCACCCCTATTATAGGAGCCCCTTTTACTATACCTGGTGTTGGCTCTGCTATTATAAATGCAGATGGAGGTGGACAATTTATTCCATTAACAAATTATAGCGGTCCGGTTCCAGTATTAACGTATACTATTAGTGATGGTAATGGAGGTACAGCAACAGCAACATTAACAATTACCATAACTCCAGTAAATGACGCTCCAGTTGCGGTTAATGATACAAATTCTATTGCTGAAGATGCAACTTTAACCGTTGCGGCATCGCCTACTACAGGCTTATTGTCAAATGATACAGATCCTGATGGAAATGCATTAACTATAACGGGGTATACAATTGCAGGGATTTCCGGAGCTCAAAACATTGCTGCTCCCGTAAATATTCCAGGGGTCGGTACAATTAATATTTCGGCTGATGGAGGTTACATTTTCATGCCATTGTTAAATTATAACGGGCCAGTACCAATAATAAATTACACCGTAAGTGACGGCACGACATCAACTACCGCTACACTCACCTTAGCCATTACACCAGTTAATGATAATCCAGTTGCTACAAATGATGCAGCCACTATTTTAGAAGATGCAACCTTAACCAGAACAGCAGTAAATGGATTGTTAGCAAACGATAGTGATGTTGATGCTGGAACAGCTTTAACGGTTACTGGTTTTACCTACGTTGGAATTGTGGGTACGCCAACTATTGGTTCTACGTTTACCATTCCGAGTGCGGGAAGTATGACTATTAATGCAGATGGTAGCTACACTTTTGCACCAGTCGCCAATTTCAATGGCGCGGTACCCGTAGTTACTTATACTATAAGTGATGGCAATGGCGGAACAGCAACAGCAACCTTAGCAATTGCGGTTACACCTATTAATGATCCACCAGTTGTTACCGATGTTCCTAAAACAGGAGCAGAGGATGCAACCATCAACTTTGTTGCCACTGATTTTACAAGTAAGTATACAGATGTTGAGGGCAATGGACTTACAAAAATCAAGATTGTGAGTTTACCGGCTAATGGCGATTTAAAATTATCGGGTGTTAACATTACCGTAAACCAAGAAATAGATATCGCAGATTTGGCTTCAATTACTTTTGTGCCAACCGCTAACTTTAATGGAAATACCACGTTTAAATGGAATGGTTTTGATGGCACAACTTATGCAGATTTAGATGCAAACGTAAACATCACCGTCACACCTGTAAATGATGTGCCAATTGCGGGTAATGACGTGGCCAGTATCAAACAAGGCGAACAATTAACCATTGCAACACCAGGATTATTATCAAACGATATTGATGTAGATGGACAAACCCTAACTGTTAACGGTTATACTATTGTGGGTATTGCAGCTACACAAACTCCAGGAAATGCGGTGGTTATTCCAGGTGTGGGAACCATTACCATCAATGCAAATGGTAGCTTAATGTTTATGGCTTTGCCAGGTTACAGTGGTGCAGTTCCGTTAATTACTTATACAGTAACCGATGGTTCATTATCAAATACAGCTACGCTTTCTATTTCTGTGGCAGTTGATAATCAAGCACCAATTGCAACAAACAATACACAAACTACAAATGAAGACGTAGTGACAACTGGAAACGTGAGAACAGATGGTACACCAGATTCTGACCCAGACAATGACCCCATTTCAGTTGAAAACTTTAGTATAGATGGTAGTCCGACTATTTATTTACCAGGTAATACTGCAATCATTCCAAATGTTGGTCAAATTGTAGTAAATGCTGATGGAAGTTATACCTTCACACCGATACTTAACTTTAATGGAATTGTTCCTACCATAACTTATACTTTGGTAGATAATCCATTACCTAGAAACGCTTCGGCAACTGCCGCAGAAACTGCCGCAACCTTAAAAATTACGGTTGCCCCTGTAAATGATACACCGGTTGTTGTAAACGAAACCGAGGTAACCGACGAAGATTCGCAAGGCATCTCTAAAAACTTATTGGCTAATGATACTGATGTCGATGCTGCAACGACATTAATAATTACCAGTTTTGTAGTAAACGGGAATACAATTCCGGTAACTGGCACACCTGGAACTTTTGCAATTCCTAATTTTGGGGTCATCACCATTAACCAAAATGGCAATTACACTTTCGTGCCAGATGCGAATAAAAATGGAGCTGTACCAACAATAACATATACAGTAAGCGATCAAAGTGGAGCAGGAAATGCGACAGCAACTGGAACTTTAAATATCACAATTAATCCGATAAATGATGCGCCAGTTGTTTCCAATGTGGCTAAATCTGGTTTAGAAGACGTGGTTATAACTTTTGGGGCTACAGATTTCACTACTCAATTTAGCGATGTAGATACTAATCCATTGGTTGGAATTAAAGTAATTACCTTGCCTGCAAACGGAACATTGAAGTTAAGCGGAGCGCCTATAACGGTAAATCAAGTAATTAGTATTGCAAATTTAGCCAACATCATTTTTGAACCTAATGCTAATTTCAATGGTGCTACAAGCTTTAAATGGAACGGCTCTGATGGTACATTATATGCAGTAGTTGATGCAAATGTAAATATCAGCATAATTCCAGTTAACGACCAACCTTTGGTTAATAACGAAGTTGAAACTATTTTAGAAGATGCAGCGGGTATTGTTAAAACCGCTGCAAACGGACTTTTATCTAATGATAGTGATGTTGATGGTAATTCACTTTCTATTACAGGTTATAGCATTGCTGGCAATCCAGGAACGGGAACACCAACTTTAGGAGTACCATTTATTATTCCGGGCGTAGGTACGATTAATATTAGTGGAGATGGAAGTTATTCATTTACTCCCGCAGTTAACTATAACGGTTCAGCTCCGGTAATCACTTATACAGTTACCGATGATCAAGCACAACCGAACTCAACTAATACGGGCACTTTAACCATTGACATTACTGCTGTAAATGATGCTCCAATTGCTAGCAACGATACTGGTAATATCGATGAAGATGCTACTTTAACAGTTAATGTTGCAAATGGTCTGATAGCAAACGATACAGATATTGATGGACCGACAAATACCGTTACCGCTTATTCAGTTTCTGGTGTAGCGGGTACACCAATTGTCGGTACTCCATTTGTAATTCCGAATGTGGGTAATATCACCATTAATGCCAATGGTAGTTATGTATTTACATCAGCTCCTAATTATAGTGGTGTTGTACCAGTAATTGTTTACACTTTAAGCGATGGAACATTAACCGCAACTGCAACACTTACTTTAACCATTAATGCAATTAACGATGCACCAGTTGCCGCAAATGATACAGCAATATTGTTGGAAGATGTTAGTGTTATTAAAGCTGCGAATAATGGATTGTTAGCTAACGATACAGATGCAGATGGTCAAGCATTAACGGTTACTGGATTTACAGTAGCTGGTATTGTTGGAACACAACCTGTAGATGCACCGTTTGAAATTCCGAACGTAGGTTTCATTAATATTAGTGCAGATGGAAGTTATAGTTTTACACCTGCAACAAATTATAATGGAACTACACCAACAATTACCTACAATATCAGTGATGGCAACGGCGGTACATCGTCAGCTACATTAATATTTACAGTAACTCCAGTTAATGATGCACCAACAGCAACTAACGATGCAGCTAACATTAATGAAGATGAAACTTTAACGAGGAATGCAGCTAGTGGATTATTGGCAAATGATTTAGACATTGATGGTGATGCGCTTAGTGTAACCAGCTTTACCATTGCAGGTATTGCAGGGGTTCAAGTTGTGGGCGCAACTCCTGTAACAATTAGCGGTCAGGGTGGTGTAACAGTTGGAACAATTAGCATTTTAGCAAATGGTAGTCTCACCTTTATACCTGCAGCAAATTACTTTGGTGCGGTTCCGATCATCTCTTATACCGTAAGCGATACAAATGGAGCTATGGCTACAGCTTCGTTATCAATTAACATTGCTTCCGTAAACGATTCTCCAACCGCATCTGCGATACCAATATCTATTACAACACCAGAAGATACGCCACAGAATGGATTGATCAATGCAGCAGATGCTGATGGTGACCCCTTAACATTTACTTTAACAACACCTCCAGCTAACGGGACTATTTTATTAAATCCTGACGGAAATTACACCTATACGCCTAATGCAAATTACAATGGACCAGATAGCTTTACGCTAACAGTAAGTGACGGTAATGGCGGAGCAACCGTAATTACAGTTCCTATCACCGTAACACCTGTTAATGATGCGCCAGTTGCTAGTTCACCTGCAATTACAACTGCAGAAGATACCGCTAAAAATGGTGTGGTTACCGCAAGTGATGTGGAAGGAAATCTACTTACTTATACTTTAACCACAGCTCCAACAAATGGTAACGTTGTGGTAAACACAGATGGAACTTATACTTATACACCAAACGCAAATTATAATGGTTCTGATAGTTTCACCATTACTGTAAATGATGGTAATGGGGGAATTGCAACAGTGAATATTCCAGTTACGGTTACACTAGTTAATGATATTCCTATAGCAACATCACCTGCAATTACTACTACAGAAGATACACCGAAAAATGGTTTAATTACTGCTTCAGATGCTGATGGAGATGCATTAACGATAGCAATTACTATCCCACCAACAAATGGTATTGTAGTGGTTAATCAAGATGGGACTTATACCTATACACCAAACGCAAATTATAATGGTAGTGATAGTTTCACTGCAACGGTTTCTGATGGAAAAGGAGGAACAACAATAGTAACTATTCCAGTTACAATTACATCGGTTAATGATATGCCGATAGTTAGTTCTCCTTCGGTATCAACTCTTGAAGACACTCCTAAAAATGGAACAATTACAGCTACCGATGCTGATGCCGACCCATTGATATTTACCGTTGCTACATTGCCTACAAAGGGAACTGTGATTGTAAATGCGGATGGAACTTATGTCTACACCCCAAATGCGAATTACAACGGTACAGATAGTTTTGTAACTACGGTAAGCGACAGTAATGGTGGAATTGTGAGTGTAACCACTTTAATTACAGTAACCCCGGTAAATGATGCGCCAGTGGCAAGTTCGCCTGCAATTATTGTAAGTGAAGATACACCTAAAACAGGCGTAATTACTGCAACTGATGTTGATGGAGATACACCACTTTATGCAGTTACTACAGCGCCATTACACGGTACTGTTATAGTAAATGCAAACGGAACTTACACTTACACCCCAGCTGCTAATTATAATGGCACTGATAGTTTTACTGTTACTGTAAGTGATGGTAATGGTGGTAGTACTACAGTGACTATTCTAGTAAATGTTACTGCTGTTAACGATGTGCCAGTGGCAAGTTCTCCTCAAATTACTACTGCTGAGGACACGCCAAAAACTGGGACGGTAAATGCAACGGATGTTGATGGTGATGTATTAACTTATACCGTTACAACTCCACCTGCAAACGGAATTGTTACTGTAAATACAAATGGAATATACACTTATACGCCAAATGCAAACTTTAATGGAAGTGATAGCTTTACCATTACCGTAAGCGACGGTAATGGAGGAATTACTACTGTTACTGTTCCAGTTACTGTAACACAGGTTAACGACAACCCAATTGCAACTAATGATACACAAATTATCTTAGAAGATGGTGGTGCTACCGTAATTAATGTGCTTGCAAATGACAACAGTGGTCCTGATGCTGGAGAAACCATTACCGTTACTTCAGTAACGCAACCGTCAACCGGAGGTACAGTTACCTTGGTAAGTGGAGCGGTAAGCTTTACGCCGGCTGCTAACTTTAACGGTAACACTAGTTTTACTTATACCATATCAGATGGAAATGGCGGAACTGCAACTGCAGCCGTAAGCTTAACTATTACACCAGTTAACGATGCGCCGTCGTTTACAAAAGGAGCAGACCAAATAGTAAACTCAATTGCTGGATTGCAAACTGCAACAACTTGGGCAAGCGCAATAAGTGCTGGCCCGGCAGATGAGGTAGCTAACCAGACTATAAACTTCATCGTATCAAATAATAACAACAGCTTATTTACAGTTCAGCCTGCAATTGCTGCAAACGGTACTTTAACCTATACACCAGCAGGAAATTTCGCAGGTAAAGCAACAGTAACTGTGGCGATTCAAGATAATGGAGGCATAGCTAATGGTGGGGTAGACCAAAGTGCAACTCAAACCTTTGTGATCTCGATTAAACCAGTTGGCATGGCCGATGATGTAACTACTTTAGTAAATACACCGGTAACTACTGATGTAAAAGCTAATGACGGTGCAACTGCAAATAATACAACTGTTCTTGCCGCAAACGGAACACACGGAACAACTACTGTAGCTGCAAGTGGAAAAGTTACCTACACACCAAATACCGGTTATACAGGATTAGATAGTTACACTTATACTTTAACTACGTCAGATGGTGTTGTTAGCGATCCTATTACTGTAAATGTAAGTATTGCACCAACTCTAGTTTTATCTGGTCCGGTAGTAGTGAACGAAAACGCTGGAACAGTAAATTACACTGTTACCTTAACAGGAACTCCCGGCACAGTTTTAACTGCTCCCGTTACAGTACAAACTGGAATAACTCCTGTTACAGCAAGTAGTGCAGACTATAACTTCACATCATCAATAATCACATTCCCAATAGGGGCAACTGTTGGTGCTGCAAGTGGAACAATCACATTTCCAATTAGTATTGTAGATGATAATATTGTCGAAACCGCAGAAACATATACAGTTAACATTGGTTCGGTTACGGGGCCTGCTTCAGTGGTTACTAGTACTGTAACTACATCGGTAACCGATAATGATGTTGCCATTGCTACCATTTCTACTGGTAACCAAGGAAATGAAAATGGACCGATTGATGGAACATTTACCGTTACATTGAGTAATCCATCATCAACCGATACACAAATTAGCTATGCCTTCACAGGTGCCGCTACAGATGGTTCAGATTACGGTGCCATTACAACAAAAACAATTACTATCCCAGCAGGCGAAACAGTTACAACAATTACTATTAATGTTAAAGCCGATTTACTTACGGAAGGGACAGAAACAGTTATCGCACAATTGTTAACCCCGTCAACTGGTGCTATTACCGTTAATCCTGCAACTGCAACGGTTAATATTTTAGATAACAATACTGCGAGTGTAAGTATTTCTGCTACACCTGCCAGTTATGATGAAGCTGCAGGAACTGCAACATTTAACATTGTATTAAATAATGCTGTTCAAGATGCTTTTACAGTTACCTATGTAACTGCAGATGGAACTGCAAAAGCAGGGTCGGATTATACCACGACTGCTTCAAACCATATCTTCGCTGCGGGTTCGCCAGCCGGAACAACATTTACTTTCACGGTTCCAATTCTTAATGATAACCTTGTTGAGCAAGCGGAAGCATTTACTGCATCCATCACCAATGTAACGAGTTCTTTGGTAACAATTGCCAACGCTACTGCTGTCGCAACAGTTACAGATACAGACGCTTCTGTTGTAACAATTACTGCAGGTACAAATGGAAATGAAAGCGGACCGGCAAATGGAACATTCACAGTTACTTTAAGCACTCCATCGTCAACCGCTACAGAAATCACCTATAATTTAAGCGGTACTGCGACTGAGGGAGATGATTATAATACCATCACTCCTAAAGCAATTGTTATCCCGGCAGGTGCTACAACAGGAACGATCACCATTCCAATTAAAACAGATGCAATTGTTGAAGGGATTGAAACTGTAATTGCAACATTAGTAGCAACGGATAATGTACTTATTGCCATCACGCCAAGTAAAACTGCAAGTATTGATGTTTTAGATAATAATGCAGCAAGTGTAAGTATTTCTACAACGCCTGTAATTAATGAAAATGCTGGTACGGCAACATTTACCGTTACGTTAAATGCAGCTGTACAAAGTGCATTTACAGTTAAATATGCTACTGTTGATGGAACTGCGAAAGCAGGAGCCGGTTTAGATTACACTGCTACATCTGGTACATTTACCTTTGATGCAGGTTCTGCAGCAGGAACAACCAAAACCTTTATCGTTCCAATTAACAACGATAATACAGTTGAAGCAGATGAAAATTTCGGCGCTACCTTAAGTGATATTACCGGAGGGTTGGTAACCATTGGAACGGCAAGTGCAACAGTAACCATTACTGATAATGATACGGCTATTGCTTCAATTGTTGCGGGCGTAAATGGTGATGAAACTGGCGCTGTTAATGGCACATTCATTGTTAAATTAAGCAACCCTTCGTCAACGGCTACAGAAATCACTTATTCATTAGGTGGAACAGCTACTGAAGGTGATGATTACGATGCTATCACAACCAAAACAATTACTATCTCAGCTGGTCAGGTAACTGGATTAATTACAATTCCGGTAAAAGTTGATGCACTTACCGAAAGTACAGAAACGGTTATCGCAAACCTTGTGTCTACAACGAGCACATTGGTAACGCTTACAACTGTACCTGCCGATAAAACTGCATCAATTAATATTATAGATGCGAATACTGCAAGTGTAAGTATTTCTACTACACCAACTGTAAATGAATTAGCTGCAACTGCAACCTTCAGTGTAACCCTAAATAATGCGGTTCAAAATGCATTTAGTGTTAATTATGCAACTAATAATGGTACAGCAACTGCTGGATTAGATTATACAGCGACTAGCGGAATATTAACATTCCCTGCAAATTCACCAGCGGGAACAGTATTAACATTTACAGTTCCAATTGCAGTTGATAACATCGCTGAAGTTTCAGAAACCTTTAGTGCTACCCTAAGTGGAATTACTGGAGGTGTGGTTATCATCAGCAATGCCACAGCAACCGCAACAATTATTGATAATGATGCTGCAACGGTTAAAATTACAGCTGGTGTAAATGGAAATGAGAGTGGAAGCGTACCAGGAACGTTTACGGTTACGTTAAGCAATCCGTCATCTACCGCTACAGAAATTACCTATACTTTAGGTGGAACTGCAACCGAAGGTGACGACTATACTGCAATTACAACCAAAACAATTCTAATCCCGGCTGGTCAGGTAACTGGCACCATCACAGTTCCAGTACAAACTGATGCAATAGTAGAAGGTTTGGAAAATGTAGTGGCAACATTAATTGCTACAAACAGCACTTTGGTTACGGTTGCGGCAAGTCCGGCAGATAAAACTGCAAGTATTAACATTCTTGATAATACAACAGCCAATGTTACGATTTCTGCAACCAGCAATGGAGCAGAACCTGCAACTGCGGGCTCGTTTACTTTCACCTTAAGTAATGTATCTACAACAGATACTCAAATTACTTATGGTGTAACAGGAACTGCAAGTAGCGGAACGGATTATACCGCTATTGGTACAACGGTTACTATCCCGGCCGGACAAACTACTGCAACAGTGCCAGTGCAAGTTTTAGAAGATACATATGCTGAATCTACAGAAACAGTAGTATTAACAATGCTTGCTGCGACTAATAATGCTTCAATAACCGCAAACACAACACCATCTACCATAAACATTACAGATAATGATGTGGCAACTGTGGCAATCAACAATATCACAGTGACCGAAAGTGCTGGTAATGCTACTTTCACAGTAACCTTGACAGGAAATGTACAAGAGGCATTCACGGTTAACTTTGCGACTGCAAATTCATCAGCCTTGGCAGGAACGGATTATACCGCAACAACAGGTTCAGTTACTTTCCCAGCGGGCTCTTTAACAGGAACAACTCAAACTTTCACCGTTCCAATAATTGATGATAACTTTACTGAACTTGCTGAAACATTTACCACAACCTTAACGGGTGTAAGTGCTGGGTCAGTGGTAACCATGCCAGTAGTTGGAGCTACCGGAACTGCTACCATTACAGATAATGATGCGGCAAGTGTAGCCATCAACAGTGTGGCTGTTTTAGAAAGTGCAAGTAACCTAATGTTTACGGTTACCTTAACAGGAAATGTTCAAGAAGAGTTAACGGTTAATTATGCAACATCAAACAATACCGCAATTGCTGGGGCAGATTATACCGCGAAAACTGGTGTAGTTACTTTCCCTGCTGGTTCTGTAACTGGCACAACTCAAACTATTGTTATTCCTATCGTTAATGATAATATAACTGAAGCTGCAGAAAGCTTTAAGGTAACTTTAACTAATGCAACTAGTCCTGTAACTATTACACAGGATGAGGGAATCGGAACAATTAATGATAACGACCCTGCAACAGTTAGTATTTCGGCAACACCAACAAGTGTTGATGAAGCTGTAGGTATGGCAACTTTTACAGTAACCCTTAATAATGCAGTTCAAAGTGAAATTAAAGTCGATTATTCGACTTCGAATGGCACAGCGATTTCTGGTACTGACTATACAGCCACTACTGGAACTTTAACCTTTCCGGCAGGTTCTGTAGCAGGCAAAACACTTACGTTTACAGTTCCAATTAATAATGATAATCTGGTAGAACCTAGTGAAACCTTAACAGGAATCATTAGCAATATAACTGGCGGTTTGGTAACTATTGCAACTAACTCGGCTACATTAACCATAACTGATAATGATACTTCAATCGCTACCATTACCCCTCGAAATTCAGGTAATGAAAATGGTCCGGTTGATGGCGCATTTACAGTAACTTTAAGTAATCCATCATCAACACCAACTACGCTTACCTATACTTTAGGCGGAGCGGCAACTGAAGGAACAGACTATAGTTCAATAACATCACAAACTATAACTATCCCTGCAGGCGAACTTACAGGTCTCATTACTATCCCTGTATTGAGTGATATCTTGGTAGAAGGTACAGAAACAGTTATCGCAACTTTAACAGCATCAACAAATACTGCCGTAACCTTAAACAATGCACCAGCAACCATCAATATTGCAGATAATACAACTGCAACCGTTACGGTAAACGCTTCAAAAGATGGTGCTGAACCAACTGTTGCAGGCGAGTTTACCTTTACTTTAAGTAATGTATCAACTACAGATACCCAAATTACTTATGCTGTAAATGGAACTGCTACAAGTGGATTAGATTACACTTCAATCGGTACAACGGTAACTATCCCAGCTGGACAAACAACTGTTAAAATCAATGTTCCGGTATTGGAAGATAACATTGCTGAAGGAAATGAAACGGTAATTTTAACAATGGCTGCCGCAACTAACAATGCTGCAATTACTGCTGTTACTACACCGTCAATTGTCAATATTTCAGATAATGATACTTCGATAGCAACTATTACTGCTGGTACTAATGGAAATGAAAATGGAGCAGTAGCAGGAACTTTCACTGTTACCTTAAGTAATCCATCAGCTTTACCAACGGTGATTACCTATATTTTAAATGGTACGGCAACAGAGGGAAGCGATTATACTGCAATCACAACTAAAACCATCACTATCCCAGCTGGAGTAACAACAGGAACAATTACAATTCCGGTAATAGCCGATGCAATTGTTGAAGGAGCTGAAAATGTAGTGATTACTTTAATTTCTAGCAACAACCCGTTAGTAACCTTAACGCCAACAGCGGCAGATAAAACTGCAGCCATTAATATTTTAGATAACAATTCGGCAGCAGTTAGTATTGCTGCAACACCAACTAGTGTAAATGAAGCCGATGTAAGGGCAACCTTTACGGTAACTTTAAATGCGGCTGTGCAAAATGCATTTACGGTAGATTATGCCACAGGTAATGGTACCGCGACCGCAGGAACAGATTACATTGCTGCAAATGGTACTTTAACATTCCCAGCTGGATCTTCAGCAGGTACTGTTTTAACTTTCACCGTTTCTGTAAATGACGATAATTTAGTGGAGGTTAGCGAAGGCTTTAATGCAACACTTAGTAACGTAACAGGAGGATTGGTAACTATTGCTACGGGTACAGCAGCAGTGACAATTACCGATAATGATAATGCCATTGCTACAATTTCCAGTGGCATTAATGGTAGTGAAACTGGTCCGATGAGTGGAACGTTTATCGTGACATTAAGTAATCCGTCTGCTACTGATACACAAATCACATATAGTTTAGCTGGTAATGCAATTGAAGGAAGTGATTACACTTTAATTCCAACAAAAACGATTACCATTCCAGCAGGTTCATTAACTGGAACAATTACAATTCCTGTAGTAATGGATGCCGTTACAGAAAGTGTCGAAACAGTCGTTGCGACTTTGGTGAGTTCAAATAATCCTAAAGTTACGGTGGGCGTGTTGCCAGTAAGCATTAACATTCTTGATGCAAATACTGCAAGTGTGAGTATTTCTACCACACCGACGGTTAACGAAGCTGCAGGAACTGCAACCTTTACCGTAACCTTGAATAATGCGGTTCAAGATGCATTTAGCGTAAACTATTCTGCAGATGATGCTACTGCAATAGGTGGAGCAGATTACACTGCGACAACAGGGAGGTTAGATTTCCCTGCAAATTCGCCAGCAGGTACAACGCTTACTTTCACTGTACCAATTAACAATGATAATATTGCAGAAGCTGCGGAAACCTTTACAGTCAGTTTAAGTACAATTACAGGTGGGGTAGTGGTGATCGGCAACGCCACTGCTACAGCTACAATTGTAGATAACGATGAAGCAACGGTATCAATTACACCGGCCATTGCAGGTAATGAAAACGGACCAATTAATGGCACATTTACAGTTACACTAAGCAATCCATCATCAACTGCAACAGTAGTGACTTATACACTTAATGGAACGGCAACAGAAGGAGATGATTATACTGCGATAGCTACAAAAACAATAACTATCCCGGCAGGACAAACAACAAGGACCATCACTATTCCTGTAAAAACTGATGTGATTGTTGAAGGTGTTGAAACGGTAGTGGCTACACTTGTGGCAACAAACAGTACTGTAGTAACAGTTACACCTTTAGCAGCCGGTCAAACAGCAAGTATCGATATCATAGACCAAACAACTGCAGCGGTAACCGTTGTAGCGACTACAAATGGCGCTGAACCTTCAATACCTGGATTGTTTACTTTCACTTTGAGTAATGTATCTACAACTGATACACAAATTACTTATGCGGTAAGCGGAACTGCAACTATTGGCTTGGATTATACTGCAATTGCAACAACGCTAACCATCCCGGCAGGACAAACTACTGCAACAGTACAAGTACCAGTGATAACAGATAACATAGTTGAAGGCCCGGAAACAGTAATCTTAACAATGGTTGCCAATACCAATAATCCATCAGTTACCGCTACTACAATCCCTGCAACTGTTAATATTAGTGATAGCAATACATCAATTGCAACAATTACAGCTGGAACACCTGGAAATGAAAACGGACCGGTAAATGGAACTTATACAGTAACATTAAGTAGTCCATCATCTCAACCAACGGTGATTACTTATACTTTAAGCGGAACGGCAACTGAGGGAACTGATTACAGTAGCATTGTTACTAAAACAATTACAATTCCGGCAGGGGCTACAACAGGAACAATTACAATTCCAGTTTTAGCCGATGCAATTGTAGAAGGAACTGAAACAGTGATTGCTACTTTAACTGCATCTGCAAATCCATTGGTAACAATTGGTAATTCGCCTGCTAGCATCAACATAGTTGATAATACTACAGCAACGGTAACTGTTACGGCTAACACAAATGGGGCTGAGCCAACAACAGCTGGATTGTTCACTTTCACGCTGAGTAATGTATCGACAACAGATACCCAAATTACTTATTCGGTAAATGGAACAGCAATAAGCGGGTTGGATTACGCTTCAATTGGTACAACGGTAACTATTCCTGCAGGGCAAAGAACTGCGACTGTACAAGTACCAGTTTTAGAAGACAACATTGTTGAAGGATTAGAAAATGTAGTGTTAACTATGGTTTCTGCGACTAATAACAATGCAATAACGGCTAATACCAGTACAGCAACTGTAAATATTACTGATAATGATACGGCAACAGCAACCATTACAGCAGGTATTACAGGTGATGAAAACGGACCAACAAACGGAACATTTACCGTAACGTTAAGCAATCCATCAACAACACCAACTTTAATTAGTTATACGGTGAATGGAACTGCTACTGAAGGGATTGATTACACAACAGTTGTTAAAACAATCACGATTCCGGCAGGCGAGACTACAGGAACAATTACAATTCCAGTATTAAGCGATGCAATTGTTGAAGGAAATGAAACAGTTAAAATTACTTTGACTGGTACAGACCAAACATTGGTAACGGTAAGCAATACACCAGCAATCATCAACGTTGTTGATCATACACTTGCAACGGTAACGGTAGCAGCTACTTCGAATGGTGCAGAGCCAACAACCGCTGGTCAATTTACTTTCACTTTAAGCAATGTGTCTACAACTGATACTCAAATTACTTATTCGGTAAATGGAACGGCAACGAGTGGAGCTGATTTTACTTCAATCGGTACAACAGTAACGATTCCGGCAGGACAAACAACACGCACAGTGCAGGTCCCTGTACTGGAAGATAACATTATTGAAGGAACAGAAACGGTTGCTTTGACTATGGTAGCTGCAACAAATAATGCTGCAATTACTGCAAGCACAACTTCAGCCACTATAAATATTATTGACAATGACACTGGAGTTGCCACAATTACTGCAGGCACTTCTGGTGATGAAAATGGAAATGTAAGTGGAACATTTACAGTAACGTTAAGTAATCCATCATCTACAGCTACAGAAATTACTTATAGCACCAGCGGTTCTGCCACTGAAAATATAGATTATGGACCAATTGTGAAGACGATTATCATTCCAGCAGGGCAGACTAGCGGAATAATTACCATACCAGTATTAACAGATGCAATTGTAGAGGGAACTGAAACGGTTGTAGTAGCTTTAGTTTCTGCTAATAATACTGCAATCACTACAAACAGTACTGCTGCAAGTATTAATGTTTTAGATAATAATTCGGCAACAGTTAGTATTTCTACCACGCCAACCATTAACGAAAATGCAGGAACTGCAACATTCACGGTAACGTTAAATACAGCTGTGCAAAATTCATTCTCTGTTAATTATAATACTGTAGATGGTACTGCAACTGTAGGATCAGATTATGCTGCAACTAGTGGAACGTTAACATTCCCTGCCAACTCAGCAGCTGGAGCAACCTTAACATTTACAGTGCCTATCAATAATGATAACATTGTTGAAGCTGCTGAGACTTTCAGTGCAACTTTAAGTAATGTTATCGGAGGTGCAATAACCATTGCAAATGCAACAGCAACTGTTACGATTACAGATAATGATATCGCTACAGCAAGCATTGCCGCGGGTACAAACGGTAATGAATCTGGTCCAGCAAACGGAACATTTATTGTAACATTAAGTAATCCATCTTCAACAGCAACCAACATCACTTATACATTGGGTGGTACTGCAACTGAAGGAAGTGATTATACAGCTACAATCAAAACAATTGTTATCCCAGCTGGTCAAACTACAGCAACGATAACCATCCCAGTAATTGTAGATGCTGTTGCAGAAAGTATTGAAACGGTGATCGCCACTTTGGGAACTTCAAATAACCCAGCAATTAGTGTGAATGCTACATCGGCAAGCATCAATATTCTAGATGCAAATACGGCCAACGTAAGTATTGCTATTAATGCGGCAAGCGTGACTGAAGCAGTTGGAACAGTTACACTTTCTGTAACGTTAAATATTGCGGTTCAAAATAGCTTTACAGTTGATTACTCTACTGCAAATGGAAATGCATTGGGAGGTTTGGATTATACCGCAACTAGCGGAACATTAACATTCCCTGCTAATTCTCCGGCAGGCACCGTGTTAACTGTATCCATACCTGTAATTGATGATAATCTGATTGAAAATGCTGAAGCATTTACTGTTGGATTAAGTAATGTAGTAGGTGCAGATGTTGCAATTGGCGTGAGTCCGGCGATTGTGACCATTGCTGATAATGATGTTGCAATTGCTACAGTCACACCTGGCGCAAACGGAAGTGAAAATGGCCAGGTAAGTGGTGTGTTTAATATTTCAATTTCAAAACCATCATCAACACCAACAACTTTAACCTTTACCTTATCGGGAACAGCAACTGAAAGTGCAGATTATGGTGCAATTACCAAAACAATTGTAATCCCCGCTGGTCAAACAACTGCCACTATAATTATTCCTGTATTAGAAGACCAAATCGCTGAAGGTTCAGAAACTGTTATTGCTAACTTAACTAGTTCCAGTAATATTGCAATTACAGTAAGCAATACGTTGGCAACCATCCAGATTTTAGATGAAGATGCTGCCACGATAAATATTGCCACAACCCCTGTAATTAACGAAAATGCTGGCACTGCAACCTTTTCCGTAACCTTAAGTAAAGCGGTTCAGAATGGTTTTACAGTTGATTATGTGACATCAAACGGTTCGGCAACTTCAGGAATTGATTATACAGCAACCAATGGAAAATTAATTTTCCCTGCTAACTCAGCTGCTGGCACTACATTAACGTTTACTGTTCCTATTACTGATGATAATTTAGTTGAACCATCAGAAACTTTTAGCGCAATTTTAAGTAACATCACTGGTGGTATTGTAACTCTTGGAACTAGCTCGGCCACGGTTACAATCATTGCAGATAATGATGCTGCGATTGCCACAATAACAGCTGGTGTTAGTGGAAATGAAAATGGTCAGGTTCCTGGAAGTTACACAGTAACTTTAAGCAAGCCATCAGCTACGCCAACTCAAATTACATTTACAGTAACTGGTACCGCAACAGAGGGTAACGATTATACATCAATTACTAAAACAATTACCATCCCGGCAGGGCAGACTACAGGAACAATTTCGATTCCAGTTGTAGCAGATGCAATTGTGGAAGGTGTAGAAACTGTAGTTGTTACTTTAACGGGCACTGATAATTCGAAAATAAATGTAAACGGTACACCAGCGACAATCAATATCATTGACAATAATTCGGTAACTGCAAGTGTTTCTGTGGTACAAACGAATGTTGATGAAGCTGCGGGAACTGCAACATTTACGGTAACCTTAAGCGGTGCGGTACAGGGTGCATTTAGCGTAGATTATACCACTTCAAATGGAACAGCAATTGCAGGATTGGATTACGTAGCAACTAGCGGAACATTGTTATTCCCAGCAGGTTCTGCAGCAGGTTCTAGCTTAACCTTCACTGTACCAATTATTGATGATAACATAGCAGAGCCTAATGAGACTTTCAATGGCATCCTTAGCAATGTAACGGGTGGTTTGGTAACCATTGATGATGGAATTGCAACAGTTACCATCACAGATAACGATTCATCTATAGCAACAATCACAGCTAGTACACAGGGTAATGAGAACGGCCCGGTAAGTGGTGTGTTCATTGTAACCATAAGTAGTCCGGCAGCAACTGATACACAATTTATCTATGCATTAACTGGTACAGCAACAGAAGGAACAGATTACAGCGCGATTACAACTAAAACTGTTGTTATTCCAGCCGGACAAACTTCTGCAACCGTTACCATTCCCGTATTAACAGATGCTCAGGTGGAAGGTACTGAAACAGTAATTGCTACTTTAACTGGATCTAGTAATCCATTGGTAGCGGTAAGTAATGTACCTGCAAGTATCAATGTCGTAGATAATACAAATGCAACCGTTACGGTAACGGCATCTGCAGATGGTGCTGAACCATCTACCGCAGGTGAATTTACTTTCACTTTAAGTAATGTTTCTACAACTGATACTCAAATTAGTTATACAATTGGTGGGACTGCAGCTAGTGGATTAGATTATACAACAATTAATAATACAGTAACAATACCTGCTGGACAGAGAACAGCTAAAGTTGCTATCCCTGTGTTAAACGATAACATCGTTGAGGGAACTGAAACTGTAGTGTTAGCCTTAAATCCTGCAACTAATAATTTATCGATAACCGCAAATACAGCACCTGCAACTATAAATATTACAGATAGTGGGTCGTCAATTGCCACCGTCACCGCTGGTGCAAATGGAGCTGAAAATGGTTTGGTTAACGGAACATTTACGGTAACATTGAATAATCCATCGGCAACGCCAACTATTTTAACTTATACTTTGAATGGCACAGCAACTGAAGGAGATGATTATTCTACTGTGGTAACCAAAACAGTTACTATCCCAGCCGGACAAACATCAGCAACTATTACTATTCCAGTATTGGCAGATGCTATAGTGGAAGGAACGGAGACTATAATTGCTAGATTGCTTTCTTCTGGTAGTTCATTGGTTACGATCAGTAATGTTTCAGCATCAATAAATATTACGGATAACAATACTGCAACAGTGAGCATTTCAACCTCGCCAACGATTAATGAAGCTGATGGAACTGCTACATTTACAGTTACTTTGAGTTCAGCTATTCAGAATGCAGTTACGGTTGCTTATAATACAGTAGACGGAACAGCATTGGCTGGTGCAGATTATACAGCTGCAAGTGGAACTTTAACATTCCCAGCCGGTGCTGCTGCAGGAACAACATTAACATTTACAGTTCCTATTAATGATGATGACTTGTTGGAAGGAAGTGAAACCGTTACAGGAAGTTTAACAAGTGTAACAGGAGGATTAGTAACCATCGGCACAGGTAATGCATTAACAACCATTGCAGATAATGATGCTTCAATTGCGTCGGTTACAGCAGGAATAAATGGAAATGAGGCTGATCCGATTAATGGAACATTTACGGTAACCTTAAGTAAACCATCAGCTACTGATACACGAATTACTTATACCGTAAGCGGAACAGCTACTGAAGGAAGTGATTACAGCACAATTGTAACTAAAGCAATTACAATACCTGCTGGCTCAACTACCGGAACAATTACTATCCCAACATCGGTTGATGCAGTTTCCGAAGGTAATGAAACAGTTATAATAACACTTACAGCAACTAACTCTGCGGTAACTGTAGATAATACACCTGCAACCATTTCTATTGTTGATGGCACAAATGCAACAGTAACAGTAACTGCATCGGCAGACGGAGGAGAACCTGCAACACCTGGTCAGTTTACCTTTACCTTGAGTAATATTTCTACGACTGGTACGCAAATTACTTACACCATAAGTGGTACAGCAACTAGCGGATTAGATTACACAAACATCGGTACAACTATAACCATCCCGGCAGGACAAACAACCATTACATTGGCTGTGCCAGTATTGGATGATGTGTTGAATGAAGGAAATGAAACGGTTATTTTAACTATGGTAGCGGCAACAGATAATCCGCTGATTACCGCAAGTGCAACACCTGCAACTGTAAACATTAGAGATAACCGTACGCCAATTGCAAATGCACCAGGCATCACAACCAATGAAGAAGTTTCAATTAATGGAACTGTAACAGCAAGTGATGCAGATGGTGACGCACTAACTTACACCGTTATCACAGCTCCAATAAATGGTATTTTGGTATTAAATGCAAATGGAACCTATACCTACACGCCAAACCCTAACTTTAACGGAACAGATAGTTTCACTATAACAGTTGGCGATGGTAAAGGCGGAACAGTAACCTTAACAATTCCTGTAACGGTTACTGCTGTAAATGATGTGCCAATGGTAACTCCGCAAAGCATCACTACAACTGAGGATAATTCTTTCAATGGAACAATTATAGCGACTGATGTTGATGGAGATCCATTAACTTACACAGTTACCACTGCACCTGTAAATGGTTCAGTTGTGGTAAATGCAGATGGCACCTATATCTACACGCCTAAACCAAACTTCAATGGAACGGATACATTTATTGTAACTGTTAGTGATGGAAAAGGTGGATTGGTCACAGTAACTATTACGGTAACTGTCACAGGAGTTAATGATGCGCCGATTGCAACTTCATCAGCTATTACAACAACAGAAGATACGCCTAAAACTGGTATAATTACAGCAAGTGACGTAGATGGCGACCCGTTAACTTATGCCGTTACTACAACACCAGCAAATGGAACAGTAATCGTAAATCCAGATGGAACTTATACTTACACGCCAAATGCAAACTTTAACGGAACAGAGAGTTTCACTGTAACCATAAGTGATGGCAAAGGCGGAACGGTAACCGTTACAATTCCTGTAACAATTTCTGGTGTCAATGATGTGCCGGTTGCAAGTTCACCTGCTGTTACTACTGCAGAAGATGCACCTAAAACTGGGGTGATTACGGCAAGTGATGCAGATGGAGATTTCTTAATTTATGCTTTAACTAATGTACCAACTAACGGTACGGTTATCGTAAATGCCGACGGAACTTATACTTACACACCTAAACCTAATTTTAACGGAACGGATAGCTTTACCGTAACGGTAAGTGATGGTAAAGGCGGAACGACCACGGTGACGATTGTTGTAACGGTTACGCCGGTAAATGATGCGCCAGTCGCAACCTCACCGGTTAATATCACCACGAACAAGAACACACCGTTAAACGGAGCAATTGTGGCAACGGATGTGGATGGCGATCCATTAACGTACACGATGACAACAGCTCCGGCACACGGTACGGTGGTTGTTAATCCTGATGGAACATATACTTATACACCAGCTAACAACTACAGTGGAATGGATAGTTTCGTAGTTACGGTGAGTGATGGCAAAGGTGGAACAGTTATGGTAACGATCAACATTACGGTCAACCCGACCAACGTTGCACCGGTTGTAACAGCACCAGCGGGAACAACAGCGGAGGATACCCCGGTCAACGGAACCATCACGGCAACCGATGCAGATGGTGATCCATTGACCTTCACTGCGACTACACCGCCAACAAACGGAATGGTTATAGTACGGGCCGATGGTACATACACTTATACACCAAACGCAAACTTTAACGGAACAGATAGTTTTGTAATAACGGTAAGCGATGGCAAAGGTGGAAGGACTACGGTAACTATTAATGTAGCGGTTACGCCGGTAAATGATGCGCCAGTGGCTACTTCACCGGCAATTACAACTCCTCAGAATGCAACCAAAAATGGTGTTATTACAGCAAGCGATATAGATGGTGATCTATTGACCTTTAATATAACTAAGCTTCCGGCAAATGGAACAGTTGTTGTTCGCCCTGATGGAACGTATACCTACACACCGACACCAGGTTACGTAGGAGCTGATTCGTTTACGATTACCGTGACTGATGGCAAAGGTGGTACAACTACGGTAACTATTCCGGTAACGATAACTTTAGTGGCAGCACCATCAATCAGCTTGACCAAAGTAACCACCAACACGGTCAGCAAAGCAGGGGATGTAATCAACTACAACATCACAGTAACCAATAGCGGCAACGTTCCTCTGGCTAATGTAACGTTTACCGATGCAGGTGCGGATGCCGGATCGATTACACCGGCAAACATCGCCAGCTTACTGCCTGGCGCAAGTGCTACGGTAACCGCCCGACATACCCTTACCTTAACGGACGTAAATGCAGGATCGTTCAGCAACCAGGCAAGTGTCAGCGCAAATGATCCGCAGGGAAATCCATTGGTCAAGCTATCTGATGATCCGAGTACACCAGCAGTTGGTGATGCTACAGTAACCCTGATCACACCAGCATCAAATATTGCCTTGATAAAAACGGGTACTGTCAGCGCAGATGGAAATAGCATCACTTATAATTTCAATATTAAAAACAATGGAAATGTAACCCTTCATGTAATCACCTTGGTTGATACGAGAATTGGCCTGAACAGAATCCTTTCGGGTAACCTTGCGCCAGGAGCGGGTATAACAGAAAGTTTTGTTTATCAATTGACTCAATCTGATAAAGATGCAGGTAGCGTAACCAATACAGCCAATGTTACTGCAAGAACACCCGCGAACCTTCCGGTAGGCGATGTTTCCGGAACGGCTGAAAACAACGATACACCAACGGTAACGGTATTTAGTGTGAAACCGGCTATAGCCATGGTTAAAACAGCAACCTTCAATGGCAACCAGGTTACCTATACCTTCACCATCAAAAATACGGGTGCGGTTACATTGAACACCATTATCTTAACTGATGCGAAGTTAGGCATAATCAACAAAGCAATTGCTGTGGGGAGTGGTCTGGCTCCGGGTGCTGGCATCAGCCATGTTGAGGTCTATACCTTAACACAAGCCGATAAAGACCTGGGTACGGTAACCAATTCGGCCAACGTAAACGCCAAAGCACTTGATGGAACAAATGTAAGCGATATCTCGGGTACATCGGAAACCAACAACTCGGCAACGGTAATCAGCGTCCCTAAATCGCCGCGTGCGGTTGATGACCTGGGTGGAACCGTAGCAAATGCGCCTGTGGTAATCAATGTATTGGCCAACGATGATCCGGGCAACTCAACCTTTGATAAGCTTTCGGTAGAAATCATATCACAACCTAAAAATGGCAAAGTGACTGTAAATGCCGATGGTACGGTCACCTATACACCTAATCCAGGATTTACGGGCGAGGATGGTTTTACCTACCGCGTAAGAGATACTTATGGCTATTACACCAACGTTGCTTCAATAACCGTAAATGCAAGCTTTATGGGCATAAAAGTGCCAAACTTATTTACGCCTAACGGAGATGGTATTAATGATGTATTCGAAATACGGGGCTTAAACCAGTATCAATCGAACGAACTACAAATTGTCAATCGTTGGGGAAATGAGGTGTTCCGCGCTAAAGGTTACCAAAATAACTGGACGGGCGAGGGCTTGAACGAGGGTACCTATTACTATCTGTTGCGGGTTAAAAAGGCTGGCAGTAACGAGGTGGAGGTATTTAAGGGATACATTACGCTGATCAGAACGTTTAGAAATTAAGACAAGAGCTTAGGGAAGCCGGAGGTGCGATTTCTGGTTTCCCTTAAAGATATGAAGATAATGAAGAAATTATTATTATTAGTGGGATTTCCCCTGATCTTTATGGCCAAGCATGCTATGGGCCAGCAGGATGCCCAGTATAGCCAGTACATGTTCAATGGGATCTACATCAACCCGGCCTATGCGGGCTATAAGGAAGTATTGAATGTGCACAGCTTTTACCGCAGTCAGTGGACGGGCATTTCGGGTGCCCCCAAAAGTATGTCCCTTGCGGTTGATGCCATTGCAAACAGTGGTAATGTGGGTTTGGCTTTACAGGTATCGAGCGATAAGTTGGGGGCGCAGACCAATCTCGCCGTTTATGGAAACTATGCTTACCGCATCCGGATGAATGACGACGGAAGTTCGCGTTTGGCTTTGGGTTTGGGCGTGGGCATGGTCCAATTGGGCGTTGATGGCTCCATGTTGAATCCGAACGATCCCGAACCTTTCCAACCAGTGGGCGTACAGAGCACCATTGTTCCTGACGCCAGGGCTGGGATATATTTCGCCAATGATAGGTATTATGCGGGTTTATCGGTTGATAACCTGATTGCCACATACATCAATATCGACCGTTATGCCTTTATTCCGCAACCCAAACCGCATTATTATTTAACGGCAGGCGCCTTATTGCCGATAAACGAGGATTTCCAGGTGAAGCCATCATTTTTATTGAAGGATGACCGCGGGGGACCAACCAGTTTGGACATCAATGCTTTTCTGTTGATCAAAGAATTTTTATGGATCGGCGGATCTTACCGCACCGGTGTAAAACTCTATGACAAGAGTTACCTGCAACGCGATCTGACACCACGGAACTCAGCTGTGGCGGCTATTCAGATTTTCCCCTCCGAAAGATTGAGAATTGGTTATGGCTACGATTTTTCTGTCGGACCATTGCAGGGCTACAGTGGCGGTACGCATGAGATCTCGATCGCGTATTCTTTCATAAAGCCGAATGTCAGAATCGTCACACCTCGGTTTTTTTAATACATCGTTCCATCAAAATCTTTATCAACCATATAATGAAGAAATTTTTACAAGGTGTGAAGCTTATCATCTGTTTTTTAACTGCTTTTTATCTGCCATCTCAGGCACAATATGTATTGAAGGACGCCGATAAACAATATGAACTTTTCAACTATGCAAAGGCGATAGATTTATACGAACAGGCCTTTAAAAAGAAAGAAAGTCTACATGCGGCAGAGCGATTGGGCAATGCCTATGCTTATATGAACAATTACAGGCAAGCAGAAAGCTGGTATGCCATCGCTTCCAAAATGCCAAATAAAAATTTGGATAATGTTTTGGGCTATGCCAAAGCACTGCAAAACAATGCGAAGTTTAGCGAGGCCAAGGTTGAGTATCAAAATTATATCGATCAAAAAAAGGATGTTGCGCCATGGCAACAAAATTTATGGCTTTCTTCATGCGATTCTGCCATAAAGTGGATGAAATTTCCGAAATCGATCGAACTGATCAATCAAAAAGGGTTGAATAGCGTTCAGTCTGATTGGGGTGCAGTAGCTTACCAAGGCGGGGTTGTTTTTACTTCCGATCGGACCGGTCCGGGTTTGGATTTGAAAGAAAAAACACCATTCCTGAAATTTGATGGTGCTAGGCTTCCCGATAAAAATATTTATGGATGGACAGGTAACGGATATTTAAGACTATACCTCAAATCTTCACCTACCGATAGTTTAAAATTATTTCCAATTAAAACCGGAACGAAATATCATATGGGCCCGGCAGGTTTTACCGCTGATGGTAAGACCATGTATTTCACGATGACTATTATTCCCAATGATCTGGAAAAGGTAAAAAACAGGCCCAGTACCGTAAATGTGGAAATTTACAGCAGCACACAAGATGCAAATGGGAACTGGGGAGAGCCTGTCCCTTTCAAATACAACGACGTAAACAAATTTTCGGTCGGTGATCCATTTATCACATCCAATGGCAGTAAATTATATTTCTCATCCGATATGCCAGGTGGTTTAGGCGGTACAGATCTTTATGTTTGTTTAAAAACAGAAAGTGGAGATTGGGCCAGGCCAGTTAATTTGAAGGAAATAAATACGCCGGGGAATGAACGCACTCCGTTCTTTGATGAAAAGGACAATCTCTATTTTTCGAGCGATGGCAGAGTGGGGATGGGCGGACTCGATGTTTTTCGTGCCCCAAAGGTAGGAGCTAATATTGGCTTCATTAAAAATTTGGGCTATCCTTTCAACTCTCCCCAGGATGATTTCGGTTTTTACATGGATGGTAAGGATTTGATCTATCTTTCGTCAAATCGAGAGAATGGTTTGGGGGGAGATGACATTTACACCATCGATGAAAAGTTGATACTGGCCATCAAACTTCAGGGTAAGGTGTTTGATAAACAAAACAAACAACCTATCTCTAACGCCGTCGTTACTTTGGTAAAAACAAATGGAAGTACAATGAAGGTGGAAACTGATGACACTGGTACGTATCAATTTGATCTTTCCAAAAATGCCAATTATCAGGTTTTGGCAGAGAAAACAAACTTTAATTCTGATGGAAAAAGCGTAACGACAAGTGGTCTAAATCCAACTGAAGTGTTGAAACAGGATTTATACCTGGATCCAATTGTCATCAACAAGGGCATCAGACTAGAAAATATTTATTACGATTTTGACAAATGGAACATCCGTCCCGATGCTGCCGTTGAGTTGGATAAGTTGGTGAAAATTATGACCGACAACCCGACCATTTGGATCGAGCTTGGTTCGCACACGGACAGCAGGGGCAAGGATGCCTACAACTTAAGCTTATCGCAAAAAAGAGCCCAGTCTGCTGTGACGTATATCATTTCAAAAGGAATAAACAAAAACCGCATTACTGCCAAAGGTTATGGCGAAACGCAACTCCTGAATAAATGCGCTAACCATGTAGAATGTAGCGAAGCAGATCACCATTTAAATAGAAGAACAGAATTTAAAATTGTGAAACAGTAAATTCATTCTAACTGTAATTAATAATACTGAAATTAAACAATTCATTAATTTTAAGCCATATATCCTCCAATTACATACTTTGAAACGCATCTTAGTTAGGTATATTGTTTGAACATCGTCGAGAGATGTCCTTCATTTCTAATGAATGTAATCAGGAAATAGTATAAGTAAGATAGCCTTGCAGAAATGCGGGGCTTTTCTTCTTTAAATGCGTAGCAGATTGATAAAGGAATTATAACAATTCCCTTATCAATCTGATTTTTTTGAGATAAGACGGTTCTTTTCCTGGACATACACGCTATTTCAATTATTGCTTATTACTATTTCCTCAATATTTAATATAATGGATGATTCGGAAAAATTTAGTCATATTCTTGGTCATGAGCTAGAGGGGCAACATCTGTATTGAAAGATGTCAAAGTACTTCTATTTAGATTGAGCTATTATCGTCAGTATTTTAAAGTACTTATCGATGCTTCTTTACTCTGCTGTTGTAGCAACGTGGGGTAAAGGTTCATCTGTATATTCACGATCAGCATGACCAGGGCAAATAAATAGTAACCTTGCCCGACTTTTACCAAAACAAAACCTGTCACAAAAACAAATCCGATGAGGTGGCTTATTTCGGCAATTGTCATTTCATTGCGCAGGTCGGGCAATTCCGATGCCATTATCTTTTTTTAAAGGACAGCAAGTTAATCATATGGACACTAACTGAGATTTCGCTTTTTGCACGAATGCTGGTCGAGGCAGCTAATTTGGACCCAATGCAGATTACAACGAAAGTTTTGAATTTAAATTTAAAATGGAATTGCTTTCAAGTCCATGTAGATGCTTTGGGACATTGCCAGTGCAATTGGCCTCAACTGCAATACGGTGGATAAACCAGAGAGGATTGACCCCGCTTCACCAGAAATAAATTTTCTATTAAGTATTACTTTCTCAATTGGTTATTGATTTGGTGGAAAGGGGGAAACCAGATTGGTTCATCCAGTTAATCATCAGAAATATTTATTATCCATTTCTTGAGTATCACTTTCCTTGATTTTCGTTTCGCTCTGATTTTTTTCTTTTTGTCTACAACTTTCGGAATTAATTTTTCTCTTTCTTTTCGTAATTTTATTAACCTACCAAGCTCATCATACTCTGTTATCTTAGTGTCTAGTTCGGCGATTCTCTTCAAATCAGCAATAAATTTGTTACTAATTCGAACCATTGTCGACCCCTTATGGGACAAGGACATTTTCGAATGGTTTTGTCTCATTTTTTTTTTTTTTTTTTTTTTTTTTTTTTTTTTTTTTTTTTTTTTATAATTTTTTTTTTTTTTTTTTTTTTTTTTTTTTTTTTTTTTTTGCTACTAACTATTTGTTTTTCAGGTTAATATGTTCAGTTGTTTCGTTGATCAAAGTGTTCAATATCGGTCTCCATCGTATTCCATTTTTTCGGGAAAAAGGCAACTAACAAGGTATCTTTTGCCTTCACCCTGTCCGGATTACTTACAAAAATCTCACGCTTAAACCTTATTCCATCTTGTACATAAGAGACCGCAACAAGTCCTCTGTTTAGATCGAGCTCCTTCCGGTAGTTAGAATACCTTTTGTTGGATTTAAAATCAAATCGAAGATCGCCTAGCGTCTGGTAACAACCATAAGGCTTGCCTCCCGAGCCATGGTCCTTGCAAACCTGCGTTTTTTCTGTGAGTCTACTTGCCTCTTTATATTTACCATCGAACAGCAACTGTCGTATTTCATTCAATGTCCCCGCGGCTCCCGGATTATTGTTATCGTCGGGGCTTCCCGACCAGAGTATTTTTTCATTAAGCTGAATTCTTTCATGATTAACATCCCCAAAGACCATTGCTCCTAAAAAACCATTTCCTACCGGTAAAGCCTTAATTTAATTATTTGTTGAGATTCAGCGTCTTGTTATAAGCAACTGTTTCCCCCTTCCGTCGATGAGCCACTGTGTGTACACATCTTTACCTTGAATGCTGGTAGTAAAAATTTCCCTCTCAAGGGGTGAGTTATAGCGCCTTAATAATGTGTACACGCAATAGCTCGACGATAGGGATAGGCTAGCATGGTTTAGTTATAAATTCCATAGCATAGCTTTGTCTTATCTGATTGCATATTTGAAATTATCCAGTATTACCTCTCCTTTTCCTGCAGAAATAAATCCAGGTCTCAATGCAAAAAAACCACCATATTTGTTGTGGTTTAAGCCTGATACATCCAAGTCAGATTGAAGCGCTATCCAACTTTTGCCATCTTTGCTGGCTAGCATGTCACATCTGTTGCGTTTGTTTACAATTTTAAGATAAAAACGCTCTCCAAACCGGCTAGCCTTGTTTGATTTTTTACCCGCATTTTCATAGACGATAAAATTCTTTCCATCGGAAGCGATGCCAGCAAAAGCTTTCTCGTTGTAAAACAAAATCAGCCCGCCTGTACTTCCTCCTTTTAAAGTGACCTCGACCTGGGTTTCATAGCTTGTATCCGGAGCAGTAGTTAGCAAAAGTTGTGCATCCGCAGGACTTATACCTTTAGCTTTTAAATAAAGGCTACTATTTTTCAACTCAATAGCATTCGTATCATAACCTTTCCAGGCCATCCATTGCAATCCAAGCGTCTTTTTATTGAAATTATCTGATAGCGTAAAGCCTGATGAAAGTGCTTTTTCTTTTGTTCCAGAGTATATCGTTCCTTTTGCTGTTTTGAACCAACCATCTGTTGTCCATTCAATGGGTTCAATTAGTGTTTGCCGGCCAAGGGTATGGTATCCATTTTCATAGGCATGATACACGATCCACCAATTTCCTTTTACGTCGTCAATCAATGTTCCATGTCCTTTAGACCACCATTTTTCATCTGAAGAATAAGTATGTACTATTGGATTATATGGCGAGTTTTCCCAAGGGCCCTGAATGCTTTTTGAGCGCGCAACTATAACCATATGGCTCGTTGCAGGACCTGCTGTGCCACCTTCGGCTGTTACCATGTAGAAATAATTGTCTTTTTTGAAAATCTTTGGAGATTCAAGGCATTTGCATTCAGTAATCCAACTTTTAGGATATTCCCATCCTTTATAAACTTCTTTCAATGTGTCAGTGACCGAAAGCCCATCGGTTGCCAGAGGAGCCATACGACCTTCATTAACGAACAAATAACGTTTACCGTCCTCGCCTACTGCATGGCTTGGATCAATAAAGGGGACCTTTAAATCAATCGGTTTACTCCAGGGGCCCCGTATATCATTTGCCCATATTACCCAGTTGGTTCCGCTAGCCGGAAAATATATATAATATTTACCGTTGTGTTTCAGCAGATCGGGCGCCATGGCAGAACCAACCAGGTCTGGCATGGCTCGTGTTATTGGTTTCCAGTTAAACAAGTCTTTCGAATGCCATATTAAAAATCCAGGAGAATATGTAAAGGGAGAATGGGTCATATAAAAATCGTCTCCATCACGCATAATACTCGGGTCGGGATAATCACCTCTTAAAATAGCTTTTGGGTATTCTTGTGCAAGCACACAAAATGTAAGCCCCGCAAATACCAGTAAAAGAGTGATCTTTTTGAAGAAATTAGGTGCAGTCATATTTATTTTATAAAAGTCTCTGTTTAAAATTTCAACCCCCAATGAACGGCAAGCTTTTTGGCTTCCTTTTTTGTTAGATGAATAACGGCCGCATGTTTAGGCGACGTGAAATTTGTTGTTTTCATTACGCCTTCGTTGAAATGCCCCAGATCTTTAAAATTCACAAAATCTGAAGTTTCGCTGAAGCCGAAATTATGCGGATTGATGCCATAAATATCGTACATCAACACATATTTATCAGATCCAATACGCTTCCAAACGTTAGGAGCTTCGCAGGCTTTGGGTTCAGGATCATACCACTTAGCATCGTATACATAGCCAGTATTGACCGAATCGGATATCGCCTGTTTAATACCGGCACCTACATCATGGGGTACATAAAACATATGATACTTATTACCCACCTTGGTAATATCCGCATCGATATAAGACACATCTTTAGGATATTCAAACAGAAGTTTAGGCCTGGCTTCCATTTTTGTGAACTCATTGTTCATGTACGAATAGTAAACCTTGTTTTTACTATCGCCGAAACGCATGGTAAAATAGATCATCATTTTTTTCTTCTCCTCATCGTAAATGGTTTCCGGAGCCCAGGCACAACCAATTTCTTCTAATCCGGGAAAAGCCTGATCTACACGCAATATTGTTCTTGACCAGTGTATGAGGTCGGTTGACTTCATTAAAACCAAAGAGCGATTATTGCCCCATCCGTATTGATTACCATCCCGCTCCCATTCAGTATCACGAAGGCCTGCTTTTTTAGCAAAAACATGCAGGTCAGTCAAGGCCAGGTAGAATGCTCCATCCGGTCCGCGAGTTATATGAGGATCGCGGATTCCTTTTTGAAGTGCGATAGTATCACCTGCGATTACAGGTTTGCCCTTGTTAACATCTGTAAATGTGTAGCCGTCCGGGCTGAGTGCCATGTGTAAGCCATGCGTGTCGTCTTTAAAGTAAACCATCAGATAGGAACTCATATCCTTTTCCTGAGTAACTTTGGTCTTTTTCTGAGCGGAAGCTGCGCCAGTAGTAATTAGCAACAAGGTTATAAATCCAAGTTTCATAAATAATATCTATTTCAAACGGTTAAGCGTTCTGCGATTATAATGGAGCTTTAAACAACATATTTAGTTTCCTTAAGTTGTTTGGCGGCGCTTTTTTTTATGTACCTATCAACTTCCCCACAAGTAAATAATCGTTTTATTTTGTGGACTTTAAAATTCCATCCGCTTATTAATTAAAGACGCACTTACTTGAGTTATATACTCTAATTTCAAAAAAAAACAAATATGCCTTAGTAGGATAGGGAATATGTGCCTGTGTATTAAGAAAGCAAGGTGTGTATTTCGGTGAAAGTGACCGCTCTGTTTCGGACCAAACTGGCAACCAAATTGATTACCGGGTGATGCAAAATGTTGTAGTTAGATTTTCAAACGTTTTTTAAATACAGTAAATAAGTCCGCTACCTTTTATCTAGCGATTTGATGACTGTCAGATCATCGGCGGTGGCAGAAAAGTTTGGCCATCGGCGAACACTATATTCTAAATATGATAACTGTTTTTTCTTCGCTGAAATCTGACTTATGTCGTTCTTTATTGCATATCATTCTTCCGGTCGAATTTGCTTTTATAAAATATTAATTTATATTTGTTAACGTACACGATTCGTTTAAAGCCGCTTTTCCCCTTCGTTTCTTCATTAATTAACCTTATTTAAAATAAATTACGTTCAATTTACGTGTACGTTAACGTTATTTTTGATTTTTTTTAAAATATCTACCGATAAGCATACCATCCAAAATAGATTTAACAACAACCTAAAACAAAAAACAATGAAAAAGAAAAATTTAAAATCCCTGATGCTGGTACTGGCAGTGTTGGTAACCGCCGCTTGCAGCAAGCAGAAAGAAATCCCGTCTGGCGCTAACGAAGAAAACCTAAAAGTATCTGGTGTGAATATGCTTGCAGGTAGCCAGGCGCTAGTCACTAATCCCGACAAAGTAGTAATCGGTTATGTGCCTGGCTGGGTAAGTAGCGTTTCTAACCTGGCCAATTCGATAGACTTCGGTATTGTAACCCACGTTAACCTCGCTTTTTTTGCACCCAGTTCCAGTGGCGGTATGATGGCTAATGGGCAACCTTTGTTCAGCGATTTTACTGCTGCAGAAATTAACGCGGTAGTAAGCAAGGCACATGCAGAGGGAAGAAAAGTACTGGCTTCGATAGGTGGGGGAGATCCGGATACAGCCGCCGGTGATATTGCCGTGCAGTTCCGCGTTGCCAACCGTACCAACTTTATCAATAACCTCGCTTCTTTTGCTACCTATTTCGACCTTGACGGCATAGATATCGATGTGGAGGGGTCAACGCTAAATCAGATCAAAGCGGAGCAAAACTTTGCCCCCTTTGTGGCGGCATTGAGGGCCAAGATAAACCCGCTTGGCAAACTGGTTACCGCGGCAACCGCTGCATTTAATGGTGGAGAAATCCCAAGTTCTTCCTATGCCTATCTGGATCTGATCAGTATTATGTCTTACGATAATGGATGGGGCGGCACCTCGAACCACTCTTCATATGATGCGGCCATCCAACATATCAATAAGTTTCTCACGCTTGGCGTTCCTGCTTCCAAATTGGTATTGGGCGTTCCCTTTTACGGTTATAAACCTACTGTGGGTGCTGGCTACAAATCCTGGGCGCAATTAATTGCAGATTACGGCGCTTCGGCGGTAGCGTATGTAGATACCTACGATGGCTATAAATACAATTGTATCACCGCTATAGAAGCGAAAACGAAATATGCAGCCCAAAATATAAAAGGGGTAATGATCTGGGAACTATCACAGGATGTTACCGGAACGTATAGCCTGCTGCAGGCCGTAGGAAGGAAAATTAATACACTGGCTCCCTAACTCAATTCAAGGTATGCTTATCTTATATGCCAGAAACCGTTTTTGCGGTTTCTGGCATGATTAAGACACTTACATAACCTCATAACCCTCAGTGTAATCTCGATTTTATCAGGTTATTATTCAATTTCTTTTATGCCACTGATGTTCTAATTTACTATCCGTTAACGTTAACATTTTAGCGCTTATACCATTGTTCTGTTCTTTAATTATCTCTACATTTGTTAGGGATGAAAAAACAAGCTGAAAATAGCACGGGCATAAGAGAGATAGCAAAACGTGCCAACGTTTCTATCGGAACCGTTGATCGGGTGATCAACAACAGGTTAGGGGTTTCGGCGAAAACGAAGGAAAAGATCCAAAAAATTATCGAAGAGCTTGATTACCAGCCCAACATTATGGCACGGATGCTTGCCTCAAAAAAAGTAATTAAAATTGCTGCTTTAATCCCATCCGTTTCCAATGAAACCGGCTATTGGAACGCTCCGTTGAAGGGAATAAACCAGGCTGCTTCAGAAATCAGGAATTTCGGAGTGATGGTTGAGCATTACTTCTTCGATCAAAATGCCAAACAAACTTTCATCAACCAGGCAGATATTATCCTTAAAAAAGGTTATGACGGCCTGCTATTGGCGCCCATGTTCGAAAAAGAATCGATTAATTTCTTGGCGCGTTGCAGACAACACAATATTCCATTCGTCTTAATCAATTCGGATCTGGCCAATCAGGCTAACATAGCGTACATCGGTCCAGACCTCTTTCAAAGTGGATACCTGGCCGCCCATTTGTCTAAATACCTCATTTCCCCGTCACAGCGGGTACTATTAGTTAACATATCGAGGGAGATTGACTTGCACCATCACCTTTTAAAAAAAGAGGAAGGTTTCAGGGCCTACTTTGAAAAAGAAAATATAGTAGTTGATATAGATAAGATTGATGTAAACGAAACCGACTATAACTCCCTTCAAAAAATCTTAAAACAGCAGTTCGAAAAAAACAGGCCCAATCTGGTTTTCGTGACCAACTCCAGGGTATCGTCTGTAGCAAAGTTTTTTAACGAATACAAAATTAAAGATGTAAAGCTAATGGGATATGATTTTCTAGAAGAAAATATAACCCACCTGAAAAATGGTACCATTGATTTTCTGATCTGCCAAAAGCCGCAGGAGCAGGGTTACAAAGGGGTGATGTCTATCTATCAGCACCTGTTGCAGGCCACGGTAGAAAGCGTACAATATATGCCAATCGACATCATTACCAAAGAAAACTACATTTACTATAAAAACTAGCTATAATTTTTTTTATAAAAAAAATGGCTGTAAAATTTGCTTTTGAAATAATATTCAATATATTCGTGTACGTTAACGAAGCAGGTAAACGAAAATGTTCATAGGAGTTTAAAACCCTTCTATGTTTTTTTTGATCAAAAACCGTGTACGTTAACGATGAATACTGACGGTAACCAATTATAAACGCATCCCTATTGTAAAACATTTTAGTACAGCTGGCTTATCGGTATCGCGCAGCCCGAGAAAATAGCTATTTTAATTTTGAAGAAACCACAACAACTAAACATTTTTAAACCAACAAACTATTAAAATGAAACGACTTTTACAAATGACCAGGGTTTTTCTCGGTTTCATTTTCCTGTTTCTGTTAGTGACCTTTCCCAAAACCATGTTTGGGCAAACAGGGGCATTTAATGTAACCGGGATAATTTCCGATGAACATAACTTCGCATTGCCGAATGTTAGTGTGCTGAATAAAAAGACCAAACAGGTGGTCAACACTAATGCGTCTGGTGGATACTCGGTGAGGGCCAGCAATGGGGATACCATTCAGGTAAGTAGCGTGGGTTTGGCTACGCAGTTCTTTGTGGCACGCGACTCCAAAAAACGGGTTGACCTCCGACTGAAAGAGGATGTAACCACTTTGAATACCGTCGAGGTAAGAACCGCTCTCGGTATCAAGCGCAGCGAAAGAGAACTCGGCTATGCCGTTACCCAGGTTAACGGAGATGATATTAATAAGGCCAAAGAAACGAATGTAATCAATTCCCTGGCAGGTAAGGTGGCCGGATTGGTTATTACAAGTACCGCTGGTGGTCCGGCAGGTTCATCTCGGGTTGTACTCAGGGGTTCAACAAGTATTACAGGAAATAACCAGCCTTTATATGTAATAGATGGTATCCCGATGGACAATTCTAATTATGGCCAGGTAGGGACCGATCAATTTGGTGGCGGCGTAGATATGGGAGATGCAATTTCTGCAATCAATCCTGATGATGTGGAATCGGTAACGGTACTGAAAGGCCCGGCAGCAACGGCACTTTACGGAAGTTTGGCCGGTAACGGTGTAATCTTAATTACGACCAAAAAAGGTGCTAACAGCAAAGAGCTGGGGATAGATTTTAACAGCACCAACTCGATAGAAACACAATTAACGAAATATGATGATGTACAATACTTATACGGCCAGGGCAGGAACCAGTTATTACCGGTTGATCAGGCTTCGGCTTTCAATAGTCTTTTCATCAATTTCGGTCCACGCCTGGATCCAGGAATTAACCTGGTGGGGTTCGACGGTGTAAGCAGGCCTTATGCGCTGGTTAAAGACAACATTCAGAACTTTTTCCGCACAGGTTCATCTTTTAATAATACAGTAGCCCTGAGCAGTTCTACAGATAAATCGAACTTCAGGTTTTCTGCAGCAGACTTGCGGTATAAGGATATTGTGCCAACAAGCGACATCAAAAGAAATACCTATACTTTTTCTGGGCGTTCGAAATTCGGCGACAAGTTCTCGCTTGATGTACGGGCAACTTATATGAACGAGAAAGTGAACAACAGGGCCGGACTGGGCGATTCTCCTTCCAATATCGGCATGAACTTCAATGGTCTGGCCAATAATATAGATCAAGAACTGTTTAAAACAAACTACAAAACGGCGCAGGGCGATTATGTTGATTGGGGCGGTGGCCAATTCCGTATCAATCCTTATTGGGTAATCCAGGAAATGTATAACAAGACGACTAAAGAGCGGCTTACCGGATCGTTAAACGCAACCTATCAGTTTACCAAGAGTTTTAGTTTAAATGCTAAAGCAGCAACTGATGTTACGTTTCTGGACTATGAAAGCTATAGGCCAAAAACGACACCCGGGGCATTGGGCGGACAGCTTGATGAGGTTAACCAACGTTACACGACCAATCAGGTAGAAGCTTTGGCAAGTTATACCAGGCAGATTGGCAAAGACTTTAACATCTCCGCACGCTTAGGTGGAAGCATCAATAACCGCATTCGGAAAGGCACCACATCTGCTTTCTCAAATATGATTGTTTTAGACGCCATGAGTGCCAGTAGTTATTTAGATAAATCGGTGATTCCTAACGATATTCCGCGTACCATCAGGTCTGTTTACGGACTTATAACGGTAGGTTTTAAAAAATATCTTTATCTAGACGCTACAGTAAGAAGAGATCAATCTTCAACCTTGCCCGAGCATAACAATACTTACACTTATCCATCACTTTCTACCAGCTTTGTATTTACCGATGCTTTTAAAATTAATAGTAACATTTTATCGTTCGGTAAGCTAAGGGCATCGGTAGCAGAGGTTGGAAATGATACTGATCCCTTCTTATTGGATTTGTACTATTCACTTAATCAGCTTCCTTTTAACGGGGCATTGAATGGCAAAATTTCGTCCCGGGTGATTCCACCGATCGACTTGAAACCAACCAGAACGAGATCTTTCGAAATTGGTACCAACCTGAAGTTTTTTAAAAACAAGGTTAATTTTGATGCGGCTTACTACAGTTCAAAATCAAGAGACCAGATCAACATCGTACCTGCTGCATTCTCATCAGGCTATCCACAACAGCTGATAAACGCGGGCGTAATCGCCAATCATGGGATCGAATTATTGGTTTCGGCAAGTCCGCTGTCTGATAAAAGCAGAATCAAATGGGACATCAGTGTCAACTTTGCCAGAAACGTAAGTAAGGTAGTGTCTTTGTCTGACCGTGTAGGCGAATATCTTTCACTATCAGAGGCCCGTTGGGCAGGCTTACGGGTGGTAGCTAAGCCTGGAGAGCAGTACGGAACTTTAATGGGATACGATTTTATGAGAGACCCGGATGGCAACGTGATCTTAAACTCTACCAACCTGTTACCCATTATTGATCCTAAAATGAAGGTTTTGGGCAAGGGGGTATTTGATTGGACCGGCGGGGTAACCAGTCGGATTTCTTATCGAAACTTCAGTTTGAACGCCAGCTTTGATGTGAAATACGGTGCAGATTTATTTTCTATGACCAATCTATTTATGCATGCCAGAGGCTCTGCAACAGCAACCTTAGCGGGAAGAGATGAGTGGATCTTATCTGAAGAAAACCGTTTGGCCGCTAAAAAAACCGCTGCGGAATGGGCTGCGGAAGGAAAGGTAAGGGGATTTGTGCCACAAGGTGTAATTAATACCGGAACTGCGGCTAATCCGGTTTACACGGCGAATACAAAAGCTATGGATCCGACACTGTACTGGACAACCTTTGCTACCGACGGCTCTAACATTGCTACGCCATTTGTTTATAAGGCTACTTATGTGAAGGTGAGGGACCTGACTTTTACCTATACTTTATCACAGGCATTGAATAAAAAGCTGGGACTGAAAGGCTCGTCGCTAAGCTTGGTGGCAAGAAATCCTTTTATCATCTATAAGGATGTACCCAATGTAGATCCTGATTCCAATTACAATAACAGCAATGGCCAGGGCCTGGAATATGGTTCACTTCCCACCCGGAGAGGTTGGGGTTTCAACCTCAATGTTAAATTCTAAAGATGTCGATCATGAAACAAAAAATAACATATATAGTAATGCTCCTGCTGATCCTGACTTCACTGGGGTGCAAGAAATTTGGTGACCTGAATGTAGACCCTACCAGATCATCTAATTTAGATCCTGCCAGTCAGCTGATGTACACCCAGGTATATTTTTCGGGCGATTTGGGCATACAGGAACGCACAAACTATTTTATGCTCATCCCGATGATGCAGCAGTTTGCCGGTGCTTTTAACATGAGTTTTGGTGCGGTGTACAAGAAAACGCCTTCTTACCTCTGGCGGATGTTCGATGAGAGCTATCAAAACGATGTGGTTAACATTGTTGATGCGGTAGAACGCAGCAAAGGGGTGGCCAACCAAACCAACCTCAACGCCATGTGCCGGATCATGAAAGTGTATATTTTTGCCCGATTGACTGACACCTATGGTGATATCCCATATTTTGAGGCAGGGAAAGGATCTACCGGGCAGATCAGGCCAAAGTTTGATGCGCAGAAAGATATTTATTACGATTTCTTTAAGGAATTGGGCGAAGCGTCTGCCCAGTTAAATGCGGCTAAGGATAGGGTGCCCAATGAGTATTTTTACAAAGGCAATATCCCGGCCTGGAAAAAGTTCGCCAACTCACTCCGGTTGCGCTTAGCCCTTCGCCTGGCTAAGCGAGATCCGGAAAAGGCCAAAGCTGAAATCCAGGCAGCTTATGCCGCCGGTGTTTTTACAAGCAATGCCGATATCTGTATGACCAGGCATGAGAATGTTCCCAACAGTTATCAGGATCCGCGCCCGAACGGAATTTCAGCTGCCTGGAACAGTAAAAATGAAATGGGCCGTGTGGTAAACACTTTCTTAAATGCATTAACGGTTACCAATGATCCGCGTGTAAACCACCTGATTAAATGTTACCGCGAATTCAATCCGGTAGCCCCGACCAGATTCCTGGAACGGGAAGATATTACCGCACAGGTAAGGGCTAAAATAGGCTTGGTAGGCGCAATCCCGGGCCGTTATAACTCTGATGATATATTAAGTACCACTGCCATTACATTGGCAAACGGCACATCTTACACACCCAGAAGCATAGACCTTAAGCCACAGTTAAACCATAACTTACTGAGAAACGATGCACCATTCTTCCACATTACGTATGCTGAGGTAGAACTGCTATTGGCCGATGCGACGCAACGTTTCGGTTTGAACTTAGGTGGTACTGCACAAGAGCACTACTACAAAGGCGTGGAGGCAGCCATGCAACAGCTTAGCTTATATCCAGGTGGTCCGGTGGTAACGGCAACCGAAATCAACAACTTCAAAACCGCCAATCCCTTAGTTGTGGGCAGAGAATTAGAGCAGATTAATATACAGTTGTGGATTGCTTTGTTGTTAAATGGAAACGAAACCTATGCCAATTGGCGCAGAAGCGGATTTCCGGTATTGGTACCGTCGCCTACTACCGAATCGGTATCACAAACCATACCCAGAAGATTTGAATATCCACTATCCGAGAAACAGCAGAATGCAGCTAATGTAGAAGCCGCGATTAAAATTATCGGTACAGACGATTGGACCAAACGCGTTTGGTGGGATCAGGAATAATAAACATCATTAATAATGATCGTAGAAAATTTAAAGAGATGAAAAAAATAAAATTATTAATATACGCCTTATTTGCTGTGGCCTTCTTTTTTGGTTGTAAAGAAAACGAATTGGCCCAACAGGAAAAGGACTATGATTATGTGCCAAGAATTATTGGTGGAGACATTGCATCCATTTTCCCAACTCCCAACGCAACTCAAGTATTGGAACCTGGAGAAACTATTACATTCAATACACTGCAATTTACGCCTGCAGGAAAGGTGCAAGTGCTTTGGAAGGTAAACGACAAACAAGTAGCTACAGGCGAAAAATATGCTTTCACGGCTACAGCCGCTGGCGATTATCGCATAAAAGTAGAAGCCACCTATAACGGAACCACGGTAAGCCGGTTTAAAGATGTGTTTGTACTGGCTGCTGCGGGAACAGCATTTACGCCGAAAAGCTACACCAAGGTGCTAATGTCTTACCTGGGAGAGAATGGCGATATCAGCAATATGAATTGGAATAATGTAACGCATGTTACCTTCAAAGCGGGCTTAATTAACGCTGCCGGATTGTTGGATGTTTCTAAAGGAGAAACGGGCAGGAAATCGCAGGAAATTGTGACCAAGGCACACCTGGCAGGTGTGCCGGTGCTACTGGGCATTAGTGCCACACTTTCGGCGAATGGCTGGAATGTTTATGACAGTAATACTTTCGGTTCGGCATTGAAGAATGTAACTCAGCGTACCGCACTGGTACAGGCCGTTAAAGATTATCTGGCCTTACGGAACATGGATGGGGTAGATGTAATGATGGCCGATGTGGGCAATACCGTAGAAGCAACTACAACCGCGAACATGGCTGCAACGATAACGTTTATTAACGAGTTGCGCAATGCATTGGGAACTTCCAAAATCATTACCCTTACTGTGCCGGTAAATTACACACACAGTAACTACACGGCTGCAAGTTTGATCAATGTAAACTGGGTACATGTTCGTGCCTTCGAAAGCGGTTTAAATACCGGTACAGGCAAGCCACTGGGCAATCCCTCGGGCTACGATTACATGGTAAGCAGTGCCAATGTTTGGAAAGCTAAATTACCGCTTAATAAAATCGTAGTAGGCATCCCGGCAATGGGATTAAGGTATACTGCAGTTGATGCCAATGGCAACAATGCGAGCTTTACCTCATTTAACTATATCGCCTATAAAGATATTCTGGTATTATATCCTACAGCTTTCGATAAGGAGAAAGTAGATTTAACACCGGCTCCCTTGGCAATTTATTTCAACGGCGTGCCATTGGTTACGCAAAAAGCAAATTTCATTAAAACAAGCGACTTTTTGGGTGCCTATATCTGGCAGGGAGATTTTGATGTATCAGGAAACAATTCTTTAACCCAGGCGGTTTACAATACCCTTAAATAATACCCTATTGGGCCAGCGTTGGTCAGTTGATTGGCGCTGGTTTCAAAAAAAAACACAAATTAACCTTTGCAATAGTTATACAAATGATTTACAGTAATAACAAAAAATGGATCTGTAGCTTAATGCTTTTGATCTTGGCCACCGTTAACCCCTTGCATGCCCAGTTTAAAGTAATCGGTTACATCTGGTCGCGGGCAAACATGGTACAAGATCTGAAGAAAGTTGATTTAGGGAAGATAACGCATCTCAATATTGCTTTCATCAACCCAAATGCAGACGGGGTTTTTAAAGATGTACCTGGCTTAGATACAGTAATACAAATGGCACATCAGCGAAATGTCAAAGTGTTGTTGTCTTGTGGTGGGGGAAGCAGTCACGCTTATTACGCCAAATTACTGGGAGATGAACATCGGAAAACTTTGGTTACCAACTTTATTGCGGTGTTAGATAAATATAACCTCGATGGCATTGATGTTGATTTGGAGGGGGACGACATTGATGCCAACTACGAGGCTTTTGTAGTCGGGTTAAAAAAACAACTAAACAAAAGAAAGAAACTCTTATCAGCTGCCGTGGCCTGGTGGACCAGAGATCGAATAACCAATTTAGCTTTAGCGCAGTTTGATTTTATCAATATCATGGCCTATGATAAAACCGGTCCGTGGAAACCCGAAGTGCCCGGGCAACACGCACCAATATCTTACGCGATGGATCATTTGGATTATTGGCATAAGGAGCGGGGCATGAAAAAGACGAGCCTTAACCTCGGACTTCCATTTTACGGTTACGGTTTTGGTGAGTTACCAGCTAAAGACAGGACCTTTAGGCAACTGTCCTGGCAAGATGTGCAGGCCAAATATGCTGAGCGGATGGATTACGACGAAATTGTGTTGCCAGAAAATGGCGGCACAATTTATTACAATGGAAAAAATACCATTAAAGACAAAACTGTATTGGCTACCAAAGACGGTGGTGGGGTAATGATCTGGCAACTCTTATACGATAGCCAAAATGAAAATTCACTACTAAGTCTCATTGATAAAACCCATAGGGAGGCCTTGAAGTAAAAATTAACTAAATGAAGAAAATATTGAATTTGCTCTGCATGCTCCTTTTTTTGTTAGTTTCATGCAGCGGCAAGCAAACAGCAGCGCCGCAAGAACGGCAGTTACCTGTAAATAAAGACAATCCGTTTGTTATTAACGGAAGGTTAAAAGTAGTGGGCACCAAGCTTATGAACCAGCAGGGGAAAGCCATCCAATTGAGGGGCATGAGTACCCATGGCCTGCAATATCGGGGTAGTTGCTATAATGACCAGTCGCTCGATCTGTTGACCAACAATTGGGGTGCCGACATTTTGCGTATTTCCATGTATATCCAGGAGGGAGGCTATGAAACCAAACCAGAACATTTTACACAGTTTGTAGATGAGCTGGTTGAAAAATGTTATCAAAGGGGAGTTTATGCACTTATTGATTGGCATATGTTGCATCCGGGCGATCCAAACGCCAACACGGCAATGGCCAAAACATTTTTCGAACATGTATCCAAAAAACATGCAGCCAAAGGGAATGTGCTTTACGAAATCTGCAATGAACCCAATAGCGATAAGTATCCGGTTACCTGGCAACTGATTAGAAATTATGCGGAACAGATTATTCCGATTATTCGCAATAACGATCCCGGATCTATCGTGATTGTAGGTACTCCGGAATTTGCCTCGAGGCCCGACCATGTAATTGGCAAGACATTAAACTTTAACAATATCATGTACACGATGCATTTTTATGCCGCTGACCAAAACAAACCCAGTCAGGATGCCCGCATGGGCTTTGTACAGGCTGCACTTGATGGGGGAATTCCGGTTTTTGTAACCGAATTTGGCACCCAGGATGGATGGGGTGATGGAGAAAATGATTTCATAAAGTCGCAGCAATGGCTCAGATTTCTTGCAGATCGAAAAATATCATGGGTGAACTGGAACTTCTCTGATAGTCCGCGCAGTGGCGCAGCCTGGAAAACAGGCACCTGCCCGGATGGCCCATGGACCGATGAGAACCTCAAAGAGGCTGGCAAGTGGATCAGAACACAGTTGAGCAGTCCGCCAGATAGCTGGAAGTAAAAGATAATGGAGAGAAAATGATATCTTGAGTAATAAAATATTGAAAGTGAACAAGAGGATAAATAAAACAAAGTGGGTTTTTGCATTGGTTTGGCTCATTGCTACCAGTTATGCCTATGCCCAAACATCTGAGCAGAGGAATGACTTTGCCATTAAGGGTTTTCATCTTGATTTAAGGATCCAGGTGATGAAGATGCCCGCCTTAAAGGAATTTGCGCTTCGGCTCAGCAAAAACGGTATCAATACCCTGGTGATGGAATGGGAGGGAACCTACCCATTCGAAAAACATGCGGTTATTGCCAACAAGTACGCCTATAGCAGAGCTGAAGTGAAATCGTTTATTACCTATTGTGATTCATTAAAAATTGATGTGATACCACTGCAACAAAGTTTTGGCCACGTCGAATACATCCTTAAAAATTACAGGTACAAGGCGTTGAGGGAAGATCAGAAAGATTACTCACAGGTAAACCCGATGAAGGAAGCGCTTTGTAAAGCCTTGTTCACTGATTTATATACAGACCTCATCAGTACCCATAAATCTAAATATTTTCACATTGGTGGAGATGAAACTTATCTGTTAGGCAAATCACCAGAATCTAAGCGCAAAGCAGATTCACTTGGTATGGGCAGGTTATATGGCGACTATATCAAAATGTTGTGTGAGCTTGTGGTGAGTCTGGGGAAAAAACCAGTAGTGTGGGCAGACATCGCCCTTAAATATCCTGATGCCTTAAAATCATTGCCAAAGGAAACCATCTTTATCGACTGGAATTATGGTTGGGAGTTAGACCGATTTGGCGACCATGAGAAGCTGATGAAGAGTGGCTTCGAAATTTGGGGATCTCCGGCATTGAGAAGTAGCCCGGATAACTATTTTTTAACCGATTGGGAAAAGCATTTCAATAACATGAAAGTTTTTATCCCTCAAGGCAGAGCGCTCGGCTACAAAGGAATGATCATGACATCGTGGTCTACTTCCGGCATCTATTCGCCAATTGCCGAGTCACATAGTGATATTATGGATCTCCATGCGATCAGACGGGTGTATCCACTTTCGGGTTTTGACCTTTTGGTTGATGCATTTTTTAAGGCTCTTTCAAGTAAGCAAACAATTGCACCTGCTGATTTTGTGGCCAACTATGCAGCCGATAAATACGGCCTGTCAGCATCAGAGGCGAAACAGTTCTGGGATGCATTAAAACTAGCCCCCTACGAGGTAAATCAAGGAAAAGTAAGTAAGCAAGGTTTTACGGTTAAGCAACTCAGGGATAGTGTTTTGTATGCATTAAATGCGTTCAGATCTTTTAAAGTTAATAAAGGCCAAAAGGAATATGCACATTATGTGCTCATGGCAAATATCCGTTACAATTACCTGGTGTGCATGGAGGTTGAAAGCGAACTAAACAGGCAAGGTTTCGATAAAAAGCAGGCGGCAACGCTATTAAAGCAATTGCGCGAACTAAACGTATCAGAAGTCAATGTGGAATTTGCCAGGTTAAACAGCCATTTTTTGTATGATATGGAAATTGCAGAAGAAGGTCGATTGCGGAATTTCAGGTATTTAGACCTGCTTGCCCGATTACAGAAAATTAACAACATACCTTAATATCTTTATATGTCATTACAGAACAGCCCAATTCAGGTGTCTTCGCTTACCAAAAAGGATATGTTGGTTTCAATTTCGATCATTGGCCTGCTATTCTTCATTTTTGGGTTTGTAACATGGATCAACGCCATCCTTATTCCCTTTTTCAAGATCGCTTGCGAGCTCAATAACTTTGAATCTTACCTTGTTGCATTTGCCTTTTACATTGCCTATCTGGTTATGTCGCTGCCTGCAGGTTACCTACTTAAAAAAATCGGGTTCAAAAAAGGCATGATGTGCGGCTTTTGGGTGATGGCCTTAGGCGCTATGTTGTTTATACCCGCCGGGCTCAGCAGAACATACCCGCTATTTTTGAGTGGGCTTTTTACCCTTGGCATTGGCCTTGCCATCTTACAAACTGCCGCAAACCCTTATATCACTATCCTTGGTCCGCAGGATAGGGCAGCACAACGCTTCAGTATAATGGGTATCTGCAATAAAATGGCCGGAATATTAGCGCCTTTGCTCTTTGCTGCGGTAATTCTGCGGCCAGAAACAGATAATGAACTGTTTAGAAAGGTGGCATTGATGGTCGGTACTGAAAAAGAAGTTATGCTCAACGAAATTATTGGACGTGTGGTGATACCCTATGCCGTAGTTTCCCTGGTATTGTTATTGCTCGGTTTTTTGGTGCGCTATTCTCCCTTGCCCGAAATAGATACCGAACACGAAGACTCGCACATTGCCGTTGATAATGCCGGCAAAAAAAGCATTTTTGACTTTCCACACTTAGTGTTCGGTGCGGTTGCCATATTTTTCCACGTTGGCTCTCAGGTGATCGCTGTTGATAGTATTGTGAACTATGCCTCACATCAGGGGATGGCTTTTATGGAGGCCAAAACATTCCCTTCGTACACACTTACGGCAACTATTATCGGTTACTTGTTGGGTATATCCTTTATTCCGAAGCTTGTTTCGCAGCTTAATGCGCTAAAAGTGTGTACGGTGCTCGGACTAATACTCAGCCTGTGCATTCTAGCTTTCGAAAGAAAAGTAGCCTTTTTCGGTCATGATACCGACATCTCGGTTTGGTTTATTGTGTCGCTGGGTTTTGCAAACTCCATGATCTGGGCCGGCGTTTGGCCACTTGCGCTCAACAACCTAGGGCGTTTCATTAAAACAGGTGCTTCCCTACTTATTATGGGGCTATGCGGCAATGCCATTATGCCATTGCTATATGGCTATTGGGCAGATCAGCATAGTTTACGCGAAGCCTATTGGGTATTGCTGCCTTGTTACACTTACCTCATTTTCTACGCTTTTTATGCGCACCGGCTTAAAGACTGGAAATTTACAACGAACTAATTTATGAACTATACTAAAATATACAATGGCAATATCATTACCCCATCTGGCTTAATTAAGGGCGGGACGGTAGTAATTGCCGGAAATAAAATTGAAGAAGTAACAGCCAATAATGTTTCCGTTCCCAACGCCCTGGAAATTGACGCCAAAGGGAAATATGTTGCTCCAGGCTTTATTGATATGCATGTGCATGGCGGTGGTGGGCACGATTTTATGGACAATACGCTGGAAGCATTCCTTGAAATTGCACGCACCCATGCCAGGTTCGGAACCACCTCGATGATGCCTACTACACTGAGCTGCGAAAAACAAGATTTATTGGCAACCATTGCCACCTACGAAAAAGCGCATCCATTAAATACTGATGGTGCCCAGTTCGTGGGCTTGCATATAGAAGGCCCTTATTTTGCGATGAGCCAAAAAGGCGCCCAGGATCCGAAATACATCAGAAATCCCGATCCTGTCGAATATCTCGAAATACTATCTTCCACCGCGGTGATCAAAAGGTGGAGTGCCGCGCCTGAATTGCCTGGAGCGCTCCAATTCGCCGAGGCATTGAAAGCAAACAACGTTCTTGCTGCAATTGCGCATACGGATGCCATTTACGAAGAGGTAATAAAAGCATACCAGGCTGGATTCACCCATGCAACCCACTTTTATTCGTGCATGTCTGGCGTATCCCGTAGAAATGCCTACCGCTATGCGGGGGTGATAGAAAGCGCCTATCTTATCGATAGTATGACGGTGGAGATTATTGGTGACGGCAGACATCTTCCCATACCTTTATTAAAACTGGTGTACAAAATCAAAGGAGCCGAAAATACTGCGTTGATCACCGATGCGATGCGTGCAGCAGGTACAGGCGCAGACAAAAGTATTCTGGGTAGCCTCAAAAGTGGGATGGAAGTGATTATAGAAGATGGGGTGGCCAAACTGGCCGATCGCAGTGCCTTTGCAGGTAGTGTAGCAACAGCCGATCAGCTGGTTCGAAACATGATCAATCTGGCAGATATTCCATTGTTCGATGCAGTTAAGATGAGTGCTGAAACTCCCGCCAGAATTTTAGGCATCGACGACTTTAAAGGTTCACTTATTAACGGAAAGGATGCTGATATCGTAATATTTGATCAGGATATTAACATAGACACCACTATTGTAAACGGTAAAGTCGTTTATAGTGCATCACAACCGCCAGCCACAGTTCTTCGTCAGCCCTAAATCAAACTATTTATATCGAAATACCCCGTGAACAAGTTAGAGATCCCCTATATTAAAACTTCAGACTTCACTACGGCAGATGAGCTGGTGTTGGCCGTACAGCAACTGCAGCGCATGCCGATATCATACAGTCCATGGCCAGAATTTAAAAGTGACACCAAGGCCAATTTTGTCATTGCCCATAATACCGATGCGATAATTCTAAGGTACCAAATTGAAGAACGTTATCTTATCGCCAACGAATTGAACAATGGAAATATCCATAACGACAGCTGTGTAGAGTTTTTTATTGCTTTTGATAACGACAAGGCGTACTATAACCTTGAGTTTAATTGTTTGGGCGCTACCAAGATCGGTTATGGCAACAGGCGGAGCGGTCGTGAACTGCTTTCTGCAGAAGTAATCGGTAAAATAAGCTTCTCCTCCAGGATCAATTCAAAACTGGGTAAGAAGCAGGAAGGGTTCGACTGGGAAATTGTTCTCATCATTCCAAAAGAAATATTTATCCATCATGCCATCAACTCATTTAGCCTGTTAAAAGCGAAAGGAAACTTTTATAAATGTGGCGACGGACTACCAGAGCCTCATTTTTTAACATGGAATATGGTTACAGGCACTAAGCCGAACTTTCATAAAACTGATTGTTTTGGAGCGTTGGAATTTGCGCCCGGGAGCTAAATAATCCTGCTCCTACCCAATAGTTAAAAGCGCCTTTATGCAGTGCCTCCAAAAAGTTAGAAAATTATAGATATTTTATAAGTAAACAAGTTAAGCATAACCTAGAATTTGAACTAACTGCTGTTTATACTTTGACGTAGATTTTTCGTTTATCCATAACCCAACAAACTAACCACATCAATAACATATAGGCAAGGGCAAATGCCAGTGATGCATTTTTGGGTTCCATTGCTGACAGAAATAGGTTGCGGTAGGCTGATGATGCTATCGATAACCGACCAAGCGGTAACATGTACAGTACTTTTAACACCATCCAGGAGGTGATGTAAATGAAAAGCGGATTTTTACCAAATACAGCAAAGAAGTATGTCCACTTGCGCAGGTTGGCCAATTCAATGAATACAATAAGCACAGAAAGGATTAAGAGGTCTAAGCCGACCGTTAAAAGAACGTAAGAACTGGTCCAGATTGCTTTATTGATTGGGAAGGAGGCGTTCCAGACTATCGAAACTGCGACTAAGACTGCGCCAATGATAGTTGTTTTGATGACCTTGCTTTTTGTTGTTCCCGGGCTTTGTACAAAAAGCCCGATCAGATAACCGGCCAACACGTTTACTGTAGCAGGTAAGGTGCTCAACAGGCCTTCGGGTTCAAACGGGATGCCAAAACCTTGATAAAGATTCTTGGCGTTAAACAGCAATAGGTCTACCGTTCTCACTAAATTGCCCTGCAGGCTATATGGATCGTTTGGATTACCTAAATAAAGTACCGCCCAATAGCCTAGCAGGGTACATATACTTAAAATGATAATCCCTTTTTTATGGAGATAGTGGATCGCGATGCTCGCTAAGCAGTAACAAGCCGCTATTCTTTGCAGCACGCCCCAGAGCCTTACATCAAGGGGATTGATAAAAATGAGTTTGCCATCTTCGATTTTGAAGGAAGGAAAGTATAACAGCAAGAAGCCGATCAGGAAGATAATGGCGCTTCTCTTCAGTACTTTTTTATAGAACTCCGCAGTGCTTACTGGCCTGATTGCTTTCTTGGTAAAACTCATGGAATTGCCTACAGCAAATAAAAATGTGGGAAAGACCAGGTCGGTTAACGTAAAGCCGTGCCATTCTGCATGCCTGAATGGTGAGTAGATATCGTTCCAGCTCCCTGGATTGTTTACAATGATCATCAATGCAACGGTCATTCCCCTGAGTACATCTAAGGGCAGGTTACGTTGCTTATTACTCATAACGTTTGTCATAATTCTTTTTTTGGTTTACTGTTCTTCAGGTGTAAGTTACGTAAAGATAAATATTTTCGTGTACGTACACGAAAATATTTATTACTTTAGCAAAAAAATGTTAATCTAATTTGTTTACTATGTCATTATCTACAGAAAATACCATTGATGTGAGGGTTTACGAATCACGTAAAACAATGGGGGCGGCGGCTGCCGAACGGTTTGCCAGAGAGGTAGACCATCTGCTGTCGTCAAAAAAAGAAATTAATGTGGTTTTTGCGGCCGCACCTTCGCAAAATGAATTTTTAAATTGCCTGTATGATTGTAATTTGAATTGGAGTAAAATAAATGCCTTTCATATGGATGAGTACATTGGTTTGGCATCAGATGCTCCACAAGGTTTTGGTAATTTTTTAAGGGAACGTTTGTTCGGAAAGTTTAAGTTTAAATCTGTTAACTATTTAAACGGCAATGCTCAAAACCTTCAGGCAGAATGCATGAGGTATACCGAGCTTCTGGCGCAATATACTGTAGATATCGTTTGTATGGGGATAGGCGAGAATGGACATTTAGCCTTTAACGATCCGCCAGTAGCAGATTTTAATGATATCGATGCCGTTAAAGTTGTAGAACTTGATCAAGATTGCAGGACGCAACAGGTAAATGACGGTTGTTTCGAACATATCGATCAGGTTCCCACACACGCCTTAACCTTGACTATCCCAAGCTTAATGAAAGCAAATTTCATCAATTGCGTCGTTCCAGGAAGCGCAAAGGCCCTGGCAGTTAAAAATACCCTCGAAGAACAGGTAGATACGAAATATCCTGCTACCATCATGCAGCAGCACCCAAATGTGGTTTTGTTTTTGGATTACGAAAGTAGTAGTTTATTGGCGAAAGCTTGGAAGACTACCAATAGAAAGTGAAGGGGTGATACTTTCTGAAGAGATCGCCTTCACTTTTCCTTTGATATTTTGCATTGATGTTAGTATTTATTTGTCAATTTGTTTTTCTAAAAATTCAGGATAGTGGTCGCCTACCAATGTAATTCTGTTACTGTTGAGTGTTTTTTTGTAGATGCACAGGTAAAAGCGGCAACTGGGAGATTGATATGAGATTTTATTCAGGAAGGATATCACTGCTTAACACAACTGGATAAAAAGACATGGAGGAATGAGACTTTAGATATTCAAGTTTGTATAAGAAAATCATCAGATAACGCGCTATTAAATAGTTTAGATAAAAAAGCCAACTATACCCACATCCGAAATAGCGATGAATCAAAAAGCAGTATCCTTTAGAAATCTGTATTGGTATATAATAGCAGATATTTTTTTCAAAAAGTTTATACCTACCACATCATCGGTAGATATAGATTTTCGTATCTCTATATCTTGGGCATATCTTCTCCAAAATGATTGATATTTTTAGAAATCTTATCTGGATCTTGATTATAGCTCAGAAAGCTGTCATTGTTGTTGGCATCTATGTATAATACGATTGGGTTCTGCTTCATAACGGTTTGTTTCTTAAACCCAATACCCCCCTGTATAAAAGCAGGTAGTTTTCATATTTTAATATGTAATATGAGCATAATTTGCCCGGTTTACAGTTGGCTAAGCTAAATGTACATCGTAATGTTCAATTGGTCTTTCCAGAGTGTACGCTTAAGTCTTTCCCCGGTAATCATGATAATTCAATTAAATTTTATTGATTTTAGAGTTGCTGGTTTTTACCGTATAACAATTGCATCTATATACCATATTTGATTGGTTGCAAAGTAGTTCCTCCATTTCTAAATACCATTCGTTGATGCTGGTAGTGAATTTCTTATGAATTCCGAAACTTTACTCAAGGTTGTCACTTTTAAGTGCAATTAACAAATCGGTTGGTTATTTTTTCATTCGGTATATTTTTTAGGCAATTGATATCTCATCGTCTAATAATGAAATGGATAATGCCAATATTTTGATGGAGCATTTAATGGAATCATAAAACAGTAAGCAGCGAAGGAGGACGGGGGCGCGATCGATATTGAATACACTTTGTTAAGTATGGACCAGGGATCGTTTTTTACTTCGCACTAGAGGTTTGTCTGGAAAGCCTGTATTTCAATGGTGATACTTTCATATATCTACTAAAAAGACGTGAGAAATAATATTGATCGTCATAGCCCAGTTCAGAAGCAATATCTTTCACCTTAATTTCTGTAGTAAGCAATAGCAAGCAAGCTTCTTGTAATTTTAAATGGATAAAATAATCTAATGGTGACATGCCGGTGCGTTTGCGGAAAAGTGAGGAGAAGTGGGAAGCGGACAAGTTTGTCATCACGGCCAAATCATTCAAATTCAGTTTTTCGCTCAGGTTACCTCTCATAAATGAAATTACCTTGTTGATGAGGTCTTTCTCATCTTGTGTTTTTTCATCTGAATGGGTTTCTGGGTAAAGAAAAGTACTGTTCTGCGATTCTCTTTAAATCAGCAATGAATTTATCGCTAATCCGAACTTTTGCGACCCGTAATGGGACAAAATCTTTTCAAAAGATTTTTGTCCCATTTTTTTTGCTCTTAATTCTTTTTTTCAGATAGATATGTTCGGCGATTTCATTGACTAATTGTCTGATATCGTTCTCCATTGTTACCTTTTTTCAGGAAAAAGGCAGCTAACTAAGTATCTTTTCCTTCAACGCTGGAATTTTTTATAAACAAAATCATTAGTGTCTGGCAAAAAAAAAGAAATACATAATTAACCACAAAAATTTTTGGTCTAAATGATGGATAGTGATGAAAAAAGAATGGGAATGGGGCCACAAACTATCCTATTTCGTGGTAAAGATTTTTTAAATGTGCTTTAAGTGATATAATGATCAGCATTTCATTATTTCCCGCTTCTTTCTTTAGTTACTGATGATCTTCAGATTTGCCACTTAATCATAACAGCTTATGTTATTCCAACCCGGCGCTAAAGTCGATTCCAAAATTAAAATCAAGAAGTTCTGTTGGATGGATTTTTAAACCTATTGCCAATCTCAATAATGTAATAAAACTTGGACTAGTTTCTCCATTTTCATATTTAATAATATCTCCGGTATTAACCCCGCTTCTCTTGTAAAATTCGCGGTAAGAAAGTTCCTGTTTCTCTTTTAAAGATTTTAAATGCTGACCGAATCTTTTCAGAATTATTTTTTCTTTCTCACTAATCATTTTATTGCTAATAAAAATATAATTGGCAATGTCTTTTATATTTTATTTAAAATCGTCATGCAATTACTTGACATTAAGCTTTTTTTTATTTACATTTACGTAATAAAAAAATAAAACCAGTAAGGTAAAATTAAGAGTCTTGCAACCTCAAATCTCACGCCGTTGGAGCAGGACAGCAGATTTTATCCCATTTCTTATAGCGGAATTGCTATCTTTAGCTTTCCAAAATAAGAGTGGGCTTCTGCTGTAATTCCATTTCAACGTAAGGCGTGAGAAACATTATGAGGTTATGGTTTGGGAAGCCCACTTTTTCCTCTCTCCGCCAAGACTCATAACATACGATTATGAGCAGACAAAAAATAAGTTGGATTAACTGGTTGGTACTTACTGAGGTGAGTATGCTCCAATATGTTATTTTAATTGTTCATCATTTTCAAGTATTTTTATACCAGTCTCTATTAACTTGTCCGTTTGATCGGCTTTATGCCTTGAAGCCCAAGAACCCTGAATAGTTTTTTGGATGGGGCAGGTTGACCTTTATGGTTCAAGATAAAATAGGTTCTTAATAATGATGACCTGCCTCATTTTTTGTCTGCTTGGGGCTTGGGGCCTGATTTATTGGGTGTTTTTGCTCACCTTTCCTCTATTTTTTGTGTTTTAAAAATAAACTGATTTTCCGTAATGGGATTGGTACGTCTGGATTTTTAGGCCAGGGTGGGAGTTTTTCTTCCACTTAGCCTCTTCCACAGTTGGGTACTTTGGGCGACTGCCTTTGATCAATTTTAGTTTAGAATTTTTAACCCTGCATATGAAGACTGATAGTAGTTATTTGCCGCTTTTTTTTCTCTGTTGTGCTTTTTTGTATAGCTCATTGGCGGTGTGGAGCATTTGGCCTATAGGTCGTAGCAGGCCGGGACTGGTTAATAAAAATAAGTATAAGTTCGGGCAGTTGCTGAGGAATATAGGCGGAGTGAAGCGGGGCCCAGATGATTTGATGTGTTTCTGTTGTGTTTATGGCAATGTGAGCTTGGTTATAAATGCGGACATTGATTTTATTTCACCTTCGCTCCAAAATCCCATCAAAAATATTATTAAAGGTCCGGAATAAGGCTACTTTGGCGGTCGGGGTTTTTCAATTCTTGCAAAAATCAGGTTGCCATATATTACTGTAAAGTAGTCAAACTTTGCGCTTGCTTTAATCAACTAACACTTTTTCCTAACCATCAATTCATGACTTTATCTGATTATAATGCTGGAAGCCCTTCTTTGAAAACAGCTCAACAGGTGTTGACAATGTTTTATGATCACTATAGTCTCGATAGCATAAAGCTAGCGTTGCTCGAGTCGTATCAAGGTTATGCTTTGAACGATAAGAAGGGTTTTCTGGAACTTAATATCAGTGAACAGGAAGTTAGTGATGTTTTCGATGGCTTGATCGAATTGGTCACGGCGGTGAGGACGCTGATGGAGCAGGGGAAGATTGAAGGAGTAGGGGTATAGGCAGGCTTTACAGTTCAATTTCTAATTTTTTTACGTTTAAATCAATCAAAATGAAGCTTAAATTATGCTTCCTGCTACTGCTATGCCCAATTTTTTGGGTGCATGCCCAGGATAAAAACTTATCAGTTACCTCGGGGTCTGCAAATAATCGTGGAATAGCCATAGGGCAACAGGTGCCGGATGTACTTATACAGAATATTTCAGGACTCAATGGGTCGAATAAAACGCCAGCAGCCCTGTCGCTTTCAGCTTTTAAGGGGAAACTGCTCATCCTGGATTTCTGGGCAACATGGTGTGCGCCCTGTATTGCCATGATCCCTAAAATGGAGGCTTTGCAGGAAGAGTTTAACGGCCGCATGCAGTTCCTCCCCGTGGCTTATCAGTCGTTTAAAGAGGTTGATGCCTTTTATAGAAAATTGCTGCAGCAAACGGGTAAATCTGTGTCGCTGCCGACGGTTACAGCGGATACGACATTGGTTCGGCTTTTCCCCCATCAGACCCTCCCACATTATGTATGGATAGGCAGCGATGGTGTTGTAAAGGCCATTACCGACCGTGAGGCGGTGTCTGCAGAAAATATAAACGCTTTATTAAAGGCAGGACGGCTTGAGCTTAAGGTGAAAACGGACGAGAAAATGCTTTATGATACCAGTAAGCCTTTGTTTTTTGCAGGGTCAGATCTCGACAACGGCATTTTTAGATCTCAGCTTTCAGGTTATATCACAAATGTTGGCCGCGGGATCTATAACGACGTAGACGTACAGTCAGGCGGTCCGGTGAGACGCATTACGGGGCGTAACCTGACCGTTCCCGAACTGTTCCGGATAGCTTACAGAAAAGGGAAAAAAGAAACGGTGCTGGAAGGTGCCCTGGCGGAAGAACTGGAGCCCAAAAATCTAGTCAGCGCAGATTTTCTGAACTGGTTGAAACAGGGCAGGGGATATTGTTATGAGCTGTTGGTTAGCCAGCAGCCCAGTGCGCGGGCATATGCTTTGATGCAGGATCAGCTAAATGGGGGTTTTCCGGATTACCGGGTAGGGCTGGAGAAAAGAAAAGTTAAGGCACTAGTGCTTGTCCGTACTTCATCACAGGATAAGCTCCGCACCTCTGGCGGGCAGCCCGCTGTTTACCTGAATGGCTTTGGTTGCAAATTAACGAGTTGCTTTCTATCTGTTTTCATCGATCGCCTGCAGGCTCCCTTACAGGGGAATCCGCTTCCGGTAATTGACCAGACCGGGTATACCGGCATGGCTGATCTGGAGCTCACTGCCAATATGGGAAGTATCGGGGAGATCAATAAAGCGCTCGCCCGCTACGACCTGCGCTTTGTGGAAAAAACCGCAGAGATCGAAATGCTCATTATCCGTAAACGCTAAACACATACTTTAGTTATGAAGAAAAAAGTTATTATACTATACCTCGCCACGCTGTTTTTGCTTTACGGTTTACCTGTAAATGCCCAGCAGCCCACAAAACAAATAAAGGGTAAGGTTGTGGCGGCCGATGGAGGTGTTCCCCTGCATGGGGCCACCGTTAAAATCGATGAATCCGGAGAGGCGGTGCTGACTGACCAGGCGGGCAGTTTCACTTTAAAATCCACGCTTGCCAGCGTCACCCTGCAGGTATCGTACCTTGGCTACAAGCAGGCAAGCCTTAAGGTGGCCGTTAGTGATAAGCCGGTTGTAATTATACTGTCTACCGCAACGGCGCAATTAAATGAAGTGATCGTTTCCACGGGTTACCAGACCCTGCCAGCCGGACGGGCAACCGGATCTTTTGTTCAGGTGGATAATAAACTGCTCAACCGCAGGGTGAGTACAGGCGTGCTGGATCGGCTGGAAGATGTCACTCCAGGCCTGCTTTTCAACAAAGGCAGGTCGGCAGGGGCAGGCCTGATCAGTGTGCGGGGACAAAATACTATATATGGGAATTCCACTCCACTGATTGTACTGGATAATTTTCCATATGATGGGGATATCAATAACATCAATCCCAATGACGTAGAGAGCATTTCAGTACTTAAGGATGCTGCCGCGGCATCCATCTGGGGTTCCCGTGCCGGGAACGGCGTGATTGTAATCACAACTAAAAAAGGACGTTATAGCCAGCCCCTGAAAGTCGGCTTCAATGCCAACGCGACAATCGGTGATAAACCGGATATTTTTTATCAGCCCAGAATGTCTGCCTCGGATTTTATTGGCGTCGAAAAAGCGCTTTTTGACAAAGGTTTTTACCTTAATGCCGAAACCGGCTTTAACAACCCCGCGATAACGCCTGTAGTGGAACTGCTGATTGCCCGTAGGGATGGCAAAATCACCGCTGATCAGGCTGATGCGCAGATTAGTGCTTTAACTTTAAACGATGTGCGCGATGATTTTGATCAGTACTTTTACCAAAAAAGTATTAACCAGCAGTATGCCCTGAATTTTAGTGGTGGCAGCGAAATCCAGCGCTTTAACCTGTCAGGAGGATATGACCACAACCGGGACAACCTGGTGGGAAACGGTTTTAACCGCTATACCTTCAATGGCGGACAGTCCCTGACTTTACTGAAGAAAAAACTGGAGGTAACCACTGGATTTTATTATACCCAGAGCAATACTGTTACCGACAATCCAGGGACAAACCTGATCGGACTTATTTCAGGTAACGGCGGTTCGCTGTATCCCTATGCCAGCCTTGCCGATGCCGCGGGAAATCCCATTGCTATCACGCATGACTATCGGCAGCGTTTTGTTCAGTCCGCGCAGCAACAGGGATTGCTCGACTGGAGTTATGAGCCCCTGGAAGAAATCTTCCTGGCGGATAAAACCCGGAAACTGATCGATTACCGGCTCAATTTTGGCGCCAACTATAAAATCAAGCCTTATCTTTCGCTGTCACTATTGTATCAGTATGGCCAGACCATCACTAACGGCCGGAATTTCCGGAGCGAACAAACCTATTTTACACGGAACCTGATCAATAACTTTTCGGCATTTGATGCTAACGGAAAACTCATTTACGCCATTCCCCGCGGTGCGATACTGGATCTGGATGTACTCACCGCCACTAGTCAAAGCATTAGGGGACAGTTAAATTTTAACCGTCAATGGAATGAAAAACATAGCCTTACTGCAATTGCAGGATATGAACTCCGTGATTTCCATACGTCGGGCAACAGCAACCGCTCCTATGGTTATGACGACAGCCATGCAACCGCTTTAGGGGTCGATTACGTCAGCCAGTTTCCCCAGTATGCAATCCCCGGTTCACTGGCAGCTATCCCTTTTTATAACGGCATGACCGATCTGACCGACCGGAATATTTCTTATTATTCGAATGCGGCGTATACCTATCTTGACCGGTATACCCTGTCTGCCAGTGCGAGGCTCGACCGGAGTAACCTGTTCGGGGTAAAAACCAATCAACAGGGGGTGCCCCTTTATTCGGCGGGACTCGCCTGGAATATTGATAAGGAACCTTTTTACAACCTGGAGTGGCTACCGTACTTAAAAATGAGGCTAACGTATGGCTATAATGGCAATGTGAATAAAAGCCTTTCAGCTCTAACAACCGCGCAATACCTGACAGGCAATGCCATCAATACCTTATATGCGCAGGTCGTCAACCCCCCGAACCCCGAGCTGAGGTGGGAGCGTGTACGGCTGATCAATATAGGGCTAGATTTTGCCACTAAGAACAGCCGGATCAGTGGTACTCTAGAGCCTTACCTAAAACGGGGAATTGATCTGATCGGGGATATATCCTTTGCCCCCTCATCGGGCATAACTACCTTTCGCGGCAATACGGCAAATACCCGCGGGGCGGGCATTGACCTTAGTTTAAACAGTCAGAATTTGGTCGGTGAGTTTAAATGGCAGACCAGTTTCTTTTTTAGCCACGTAAAGGATAAAGTTGTGGATTACGCGCTACAGCAACCGGCAGGTAGATACGCACAGTCTTCCGACAGCGAAGTTTATCCTTTACAGGGAAAACCCTTTTACGCCGTATACAGTTATGCCTTCGCAGGCCTGGACCCCCAGAACGGCGACCCTCAGGGTTATCTCGGCGGCAAGATCAGCAAAGATTATGGGCAGCTATTGTCTTCAGCGACCGCAGATAACCTGATTTACAATGGCCCTGCCCGGCCGGTAAGCTACGGCGCCCTGCGGAATACATTCAGCTACAAACAGTTTTCCTTTTCTGCAAACATCAGCTATCGCCTGGGCTACTATTTTAGGCAGCCAGGTATTTTTTACTCCAGCATACTTTCCGGACAGGGCTACTTTCAAGGGAGGTATAGCGAGCGCTGGCAGAAGCCAGGAGATGAGCTGATTACCACCATCCCTTCGATGCCTGCCGGCATTAATGCGGCAAGGGACAGTTTCTATAACTTTTCTACCGCAACGGTACAAAAGGCAGATAATATCCGCCTGCAGGACATTAGCCTTGCTTACGAGTTTGGTAATAACTTACTGCAGCGGCTTGCACTCAGTAAACTGCAGGTCTATCTCTATGCCAATAACATCGGGATCATCTGGAAGTCAACAAAAACCGGTTTTGACCCAGATTATCCCACTGCTGATTACCCGCCCGCTCGAACGGTCGCCCTTGGCATTAAAGCTGATTTTTAAAAATGATGATAACGAAACTGAATATTATGAAACCAATATTTATGCTGATGAGCCTTTTGCTCTCTGGCCTGCTTTTTAGTTCCTGCCAAAAGGAATTCCTGGACAAAAAGCCTGATAAGGCGCTGCTCATTCCCACAACCCTGGGAGATTTTAATGCCCTGATGGATAACCTGACCATATTCAATACCAGTCCGGGGCTGCAGGAAATTTCTGCTGATGACTATTATGCCAATGATGCCGGCGTGGCTGGGTTCACCACGGTGATGCAGAAAAACAGCTATTTATGGGCTGCAGATCTCTATCAGAACCAGCCTTGTACAGACTGGAACCTTCCTTATCAACAGATCTTTTATGCCAATATCATCTTGGATGGTCTAAAGGATCTGGAAGGTGCTGAAGGATCGGATAACAACTGGAATACGACTAAAGGTAGCGCGCTTTTCCACCGGGCATTCGCTTTTTATAACCTGGTGCAGTTGTTTTCCAAAACGTATGACAAGAACACCGCTGGCGTGGATCTGGGGATACCACTGCGCCTCACTGCAGATGTGAATGCAAAGCAGGGAAGGGCTTCCGTGCAGCAGGTATATGACCAGGTTACAAGTGACCTGCTGGAGGCAGAAAAGTTATTGGCCCAGCAGACCCGCTTCAAAAACCGCCCTTCGAAGGCTGCAGCGGATGCACTACTGGCTCGGGTATACCTGAATATGGAAAATTATGAACTCGCTGGTAAATATGCGGCAGCATCGCTTGCACTGAACCATTCCCTGCTGGATTACAATACCATCAGCCAGACCGCAACCAATCCATTTCCCTCTTCTCCGGCAGCAGACAATCCCGAGGTAATCTTTTATGATAAACTCATACCTTATGGGTTTACCTCCTCCACCAGGACCACGGTTGCAGATGAGTTATATCAGCTCTATGCAGAAAAAGATCTGAGAAAAAGCATATTCTTTGCAGGTGGCACTCCTTTTTATTTCAAGGGACGGTACACGGGCTTCCGCCTGCAGCTGTTTGGGGGATTGTGTGTGGATGAAATGTACCTCATCCGCGCCGAATCGCTGGCAAGGACTGGCCAGTTTACCGATGCGATGAAAGAATTGAATACCCTGCTGACCACGCGCTGGGCCAAAGGGACCTACCAGGTCTTGAGTGCGAACGACGCAGAGGAGGCCTTGAACATTATTCTTAAAGAAAGGCGAAAGGAGCTCGCCTTCAGGGGACTCCGTTGGGGAGATCTTAGGCGGCTCAATAAAGATCCGCGCTTTGCAAAAAATATAGTACGCACGGTTTCAGGTCAGGTATTCACATTAGTCGCTGGTGATAAACGTTATGTGCTGCCAATTCCAGCTGAAGAGATTTCTGCCAGCGGGATTCCGCAGAATGAGCGGTAAATAAAAAACGCAACCGGCGCGACGCCGGTTGCTAGTTCAAAAGGTTAATCAGATACTACTGTTCGAAACCGCCAAGTTCCTGCGAGATGTAGCCGCTATCATTGACATTGGGATTTTGGCCTTCGGGATAAGTGCGGGTACAGGTACTAGTAGCGGGTTCGCAGCTGTAGTTGCCGGTTACCTCTACATACTTGGTCCCGTCAAAACCCCATTTAACATTGGCTTTTTGAGCAGTAGATGCTACTGCTACGCCTGTTCCAAGTAGGAATGCGATAGCAGCTAAGTTTAATTTGATCCTTTTCATAGGAAACGAATGCTTTATTACATCAAAAAACATTCAGAAAAACTTTAGTGAAAAAATGATGCTTACTCTTTTCGCAGGTTTTCAGCTTGCCCTGTTTGGCTGTTGGTTATGGTGTTGACCGTATTTAACGCCTTCGATTCGAATGTATAGAGATACAAAGCGAGAAGGTTGAGGATCAGAAAGAAACTATTGAATATAAGATGTGTGGTCCAGCCCATTTGGTTCAGAATGCCTCCACATGAACAGGGAACCCTGTCCCAGAAATGAAGCATGACCATAGCAATGTAGCCTGTGAAGGCCAAAAGCAGTGCAAATGAAAATAGTAAACCGTAAATCAATGTTTGCTTGAAACATAACAGCAGCGCAGTAATAATTTCTGCAGGGATCAAAAAATACAATAGAAAATCTGCCAGCCAGCTGGAAAAAGACTGGTTGTGGAGCTGCTGGTCAAAGTCTGAAAAAGTAAAGAGCTTACTCAAAGCAGCATATGCAAATAGCAGTACGAGCAGTGGTGGGACGGATGATTTAAAAATTGCCTTCATGGTAAAAGAATTATAGAAACAAATTAATGGCGAATAGAAAAGCCAAAACAGTATCAGATGGGTATTATACCCTTTAAAGCGACGAAGAGATGAAAGAAAGTAAGTCAATGATGTACCGGTTTTTACCGCAGTTGTTTTTACGGGCACCGTACTATAGCTTTACAGGCTATGATCTCTCGCGGGTGCCGGAAGTATTGCAGGAACAGGCTTTTCGCGATGCAGTTTTTTTGGCGAGCGCCGGGTTTTATGCCTTACTTGAAAAAAAGGAATTTGATTTCGATAAATTATCAGATAAGGAAAAACATACCCTTTATAAGTATTATAACCGGATGTGCTTCAGACCAACCCCTTTTGGAAGCTTCTCCTCCTTCACTTTACTCGAATGGGGAAGCGGTCCTCAGGTCAGGCTTGCGGGAAGCGACGAGTCGGTACTTCATCTATTGCCTGACCAGAATTTTTTGAGAAAATTGAAAAATAGGGCGGAGGCTGATCTGTCAGACGGATTGATGGTCAACCCTGCGTTGTACCGGTTTAATGACGTTTTCCGCTACACCAAATCATCTTTGGATGATAAAGGACGGTTTAGCTTTTCTCTGGAGGGGATTGCAGCCGTAAAATTTAATATACAATTGTTCTCATTTTTATCTTCAAAGAAGATTTCCAAAAATATCCTCCTGAGGTGGATTATGGCGCACGGTGAGTGCTCAGATGCAGAAGCGGAAGAATACATCCAGTTTCTCCTTGACGCCGGTGCGGTTTTCAATGGCGCTCAGGGCAAAGTGATTAGTAATGAGGTCATGGAAAACTCCTTTGGCTTACCTGGCTGGAATGATTTCTGGAAAAATTACACGATGATTCCTTTATCGGGTGACGCATCCCTGTCGGCTTTGGCCGGGAATATCGGGGAAATAGCAAAGGAAAATAAACCTATTGGCCAGCCATTTTATGCGGCCCTGGAAAGACCGAACAAAACAGGGGGACCAGATATTGCTGAACAGGTGGAACTCTCCAAAGCAGTCCATGTGCTGCAGTTATTGGCAAATGCTGAACAGCCTGCTGATCTGTCGCGCTTTATCCGAGATTTTCGTACCCGCTTTGATCAGGAAAGGGTGCCTTTGCTGCTGGCCTTAGATCCAGATGGAGGACTGCATTATGGCGAGATGGAGCCATCCATGCCAGATCAGGATATCCTGGAGAATATTCCTTTCCCCGTGTCAGAAGAGGAAAACAGAACCCTTGGATGGCATGCCTCCCAGCAGTTTATCTTCAAACTCTGGATAGGGGACACCCTTCGCGATCCCTGGTCGCCCCTTCAGATCAGCGAAGATGATGTGATTAAACTGGAAAATCATAAAAAGGCAGTATTGCCTCTGCCCCAGACGCAGGCGCTCATGTACCGCTCGACAGGGGAGCACCTGATCATCGAAAGTTCGGGCGGGGTAACTGCCGCTTCACTCATTGGAAGGTTCTCCTGCTTCAGTGATCCGGTGCACGAGTTTTGTAAAGCACTTGCAGAGAAGGAAAATGAGGCGAATCCCGAGGTTATTTTTGCCGACATTGCCCAGCAGTCTGATAGCCACGTTGACAATATCAATCGCCGCAAACCCATTTATTCACACGAGATAGCCCTGAATGTATTTCCTTCACAATCCGACGAAGAGCTGATACTTCCAAGCGAACTCATGCTTTCTCTTAAAGGAGGTGAATTGATATTGGAGTCGTCTAAGCTGAACAAAAGAGTAATTCCCCGTCTGGCGACTTCCTATAACTTTCGAAATAACCATTCTCCGGTTTTCCGGTTGCTGTGTGACCTGCAATTTCAGGGTGTACAGGCAGGACTTTCATTTAGCCTGGAAAACTTTTTTCCAGGCCTGACTTTTTATCCTCGGCTCTGCTACGGTAGGGTGATCCTCTGTCTGGCGAAATGGAATTTTAAGGAATCGGACATAAAGCCTTTAACTGCGGGAGATAACGCTGATCGATTTAGAACCCTGGATGATTTCCGCAGAAAGCACCACCTGCCGCGGCACATCACGATAGGGGCAACAGACCAGCAGTTGGTTTTTGATCTGGCCAATTCCACTGAGGCAAGGTTTTTTCTGCAGTGTGTTGACGGTTTGAAGCGGATAACCATTCAGGAATATTTATGGCCAGACCGTTCCGTTCTTTCTGGCAAAAAGCCACTTGCGGGGCAAATGATTGCTTTTCTTGCCCACGGGAATAACATTTATAAACCTTCAAAAAAGGAAAGTGCCACTGTTTACGGCGAAAAACAACGCGACTTTTTGATGGGGAGTAACTGGCTTTACCTTAAAATTTTCTGCATTCCACGCGCTTCGGATGAAATCCTTAGTAAGGTGATTTTCCCCTTCATTAAAGGACAGAGGAAGCGGATCAAAAACTGGTTTTTCATCCGCTACAGCGATAAAGGCTATCACCTGCGCCTACGCATACAGGCAGAGGAAGATGATCTTGGCGCGATACTCGTAGCCTTGCGTAAAAAAATTGAATCATCCGGACATGATAGACTTATCCGGGATTTCCAGGGAGATACTTACCGGAGAGAAATCGAACGCTATGGACCCGATCTCATTTCACATGTCGAGGAATTTTTTTGCACGGGAAGTAATCTTGCTGCGATCGTATTGACTTTAAGGGGGAAAAGCTCCCTTCAGCTTAGCGAATTTGAATTGGCCTTACTAACTGCCTGTCGCATGATCAGCTGCTTTTTTCCATCTTTGGCCGATTCCCTGGTTTACCTTGGTAAGGTGACGGATCAGTTTATGGCCGAGTTCAGGGCAGATAAAACGCTGAAGGTCGCAATGGATGAAAAGTACCGGGAGAAGAAATTAATGATTGCAGACCTGCTGGAAAGTAAAGAATTATCAAAGCATCTTTCGCCACTTTTAAAGCAGACGTCTGTTTTAGATGGGCTTACAAGCAGCTATTCAATTGATAAACGAATGGAGCTTTTGGCGGACCTGGTACATATGCAACTGAACCGGACATTCTCCGTTAGACAAAGGCAACAGGAGTTGCTCGTTTACTATTGCCTACAAAAATATGCAGGCTCACGTTTGGCCCGCGAAAAGACTTCAGTCTAGTGATCACTTTTGTCTCTTTTACTGACGAGTAGAGCCGGCTTGATTTTTTCCCGGAAGGCGCTACGGTAAGTCCCTCCAATTGGAATATTCACCTCTCCGCCTAGTCTTACCTGGGCGTATTCTAACGAATGAATAGCTGCATGGTTGACGATATAAGACTGATGGATCCTGGAAAAATCTTCAACAGGCAGCTTGGAAAGGACTTCCGCTAAAGTGAGGTAAGTGGTTACTTTTTCATCATTCATATGGATGATGATATAGTTGCCTATATTTTCTATATAACGGATCTCCGCGATGGTGATCCGGTTAAATTTTCCTTTAATGTTGCTTTTGACGAAAAAGAAGGGGTTATCAGTGCTTCGAATTGTCTGACTGGTGAGATTTGAGCGCACCCTGGTAACTGCCTTTAAAAACCTGGCGTAGTTGATGGGCTTTAGCAGGTAATCTACTGCATCTTTTTCAAATGCTTCCGGTGCATACTCCCGGTAGGAGGTTGTAAAAATAATATTGCATGCCGAACCTATAAGGTCTGCTACATCAAGGCCATTGAGTTGTGGCATATCGACATCTAAAAGAACAATATCGGGCGTTTGAATAGTGCATAATTCTTCCAGCGCTAAAAGCGGGTTGGTGGAGCTGCCAACCAGTTCCAGGCCTGGGGTTTGATTGACGTACTTATCGAGTACTTCAATTGAATGATATTCATCATCAATGATATAGCAATTCAAGCTCATAATTTAAGGGTTAAAGTTAGTTCGTGAAATTCGCCAGGTTTGTTGATTTCGAGCTTATAGTTGTCTTTATAAAATGAATCCATGCGAAGCCGGATATTCTGTAGACCTAATGCTTTTCGCTGACGGGGATGTGCGTTCTTTGATTTTTTTAAGTTTCTGGTGTAAAAAGTTAATTGTCCGGTTTCATCAGTCGTTAACTTCAGTACAGCCGGAGCGCTAACTTCGGTCAAGTTCCCATGTTTGAACAGGTTTTCTGTCAGCGTAAGCAGGATTAGTGGGATTATTTTATGCCGACTGAAATCACCGTGCATTTCCAGCTTAAGATATAGCGGTTCCTTAAACCGGTAGCGGTTGATCGCGATGAGGTTTTCAATCTGCTCAACTTCTCTATCGAGTTTAATTTTTCCATCCGGACCTGCTTCTTCGAGGCTGAACCGCATGATCTCAGACAACAACCAGATACATTGAGCGGCATCATCGGAATATTTTTGTGTGCTGTTGTATACAAAATTAAGCGCGTTGAAAAGCATGTGCGGGTTGATTTGCTGTTGCAGGTAGGCATTTCGGGACTTGATAAGCTGGGCTTCTAACGCTGCGTTGTCTTTTTCAATAATCAATTGTCGCTTTTCGGCTTCTAATGCTTTCCTTTTATACTGAGCAACGTACTTTGCCGAACAATAAAATACGGCCAGCAAAGTGAAATATACGCCCCGTGTAATATTCCGTGGAAGAAACTGTTTGATATATATATAGGGGTTATGGAAGGCAGGTTGAGGATTCCCCAAAGAATGATCGGCAATGGCTTTTATAATTAGGAAAAGAATAAGTAGACCGAGGTATGCGGAGATACCTCCAAGGTAATTAACCTTCGTTCCATCTAAAGTATAACTTAGCGCTTGAAGACAGGCATAAAAGAAGGCAATATTTATTGCATAAAAGACAATGTATACCAGGGGTTTTTCCAAAGATCCAATTTGATAGTATATTATCACCATCTCATACACTATTAAAAGTATCCAGAATGAAGTATGGATTATGATTGCCTTTCGAGTTAGCTTATTGAAATTTAAGTTTATCAAATTTATCATCACAATTAATGTTTTACCTACAAACTCGTTAGAATCTGTAATAAATTATACAATTAATGTATAGACTCTTAAATTAACATTAAAAATTATAAATATGATTAATTCAAGCAAACTTCCGCAAAAAAGCAAGCAAGTTCTTGCACACTACAAATCTTTGAACAAGGTTAGTAAACGATTTGATACTGATACCAGTACGGTGACGTCTACAATCATTTCAAGTAGTCATATTTTCAACCCATAGAAGAAAATATAAATAATGCACCGGGTAATTCCTTTGGCTATGCTTAAGAATGAACTGAAGGAAATAGAAGAGATATTAATTGGGCAAGAAAATTCCTACAGAACTGGAATAGCTCAGATTAATCTTGAAACCCACTTTGGTCTGATCTGTAAAGCATGGGAGGAAGCAATATTTTCCAATACGCCAGAGGATGCCCTGGTGCGTTATTTTCATTATCATCTTGATATTATATCAACCATCTCCAATACATTAGCTAATTCCCACTATTCTGAAACAAATGTACTTCTCCAAAATGAACTTTTAGCACTTATAAACCATCTGCGGAAATACTATCCCAGTTATTTCAATGAAGATGCGATTGCCCCTATGGCTTATCATCAACGATTGGCTTCTCAACTTACAGGGGATATTTGTGCTATCCAGAAAACCCTGAAGTCAAGCGGCCTAAATATTTCTCTGATAGCTTGTCTATTAAAATGGTTCAGTGTAATGTCCGAGGATATTGGAAGAGTAAAATTTACCTTTCGTTCATTATCTTATTTCGAATGTATTATTCATCAATTAGGTTCACTCGATTGTCATTCGCATAACGCAGAAAAATTACTGGTTTCTCTACTTATTCGTTCAAATTTCAATAACCTGTCTTTTTTTGTTTACTACCAGGATACAATCAGGAATGCTTTTTGTGATTTTAGACATACGCAGGAAAGGCTTAATTATTTGGTTGAGCAGAAAGCAGAAGTTTCATCATCTCCAGAAGCGAAAAACATAGCTTTTGACCCCTCGTGGCCTTCCATAAAAACCATGATAGGAGATTGGTTAAAGGATGAAATTGTACTTGCAGAAAAGTTTTTGACCAAGGGAAGTGAAGTTGTTGTTCCAAAAATACCACTGGAAATGTCAGTTGCTCACTTGTCCTGCTTAATTCGTTTACTGTACGAAGAAGGTGTTTTCGCCACTCAGAATCTTCAGTTTATTTTTAAATTTTTTGCTGGTCACTATCAAAGTAAAAGACAAGCTGTTATTTCCCCTGGAAGCCTTAGCAAGGAATTTTATAGTATTGACCAGCATACCGCCGCACGTGTACGTGACCTGTTACAGCGTATGGTCCTGCGGATCAACCGCAATTTTTTTCCTATGGCCGTTGCAATAAATGCAACAGTCCTCTCTTATCTAAGTATGCGCTGAGTTCCCCCAGCCAGTTATAGCTAAACCCATCTTTATTTGTCAGTCGTTCAGGCAAAAGAGATGTGATGTCGTTTAATGTGCTGAAATTCATGGAACTACAAGCTTTACAGAATTCAGTACTAAAACCAAGTCTGTCAATAGGGGTCTGTAATAATTCCTCCTTTTCCATATGTTTTTTTAATATCTGCAGCTTTATAAAGATAATAAATTTGTTTCTAATAAGGTGTATCTTATATGCTGTTTCTTTTTAGAAGTACCTCTCGCGCATCATTTTGATTTACTTTACGTTATGAGTAGAGCCAAAAACGAAGAGGAGAGCGAGCATATAAAGGAAGTTTTGAAATTGGTTGGTGCACGGATTCGTTCCCTTAGAGAAGCGAAAGGGGAACGGAACTATGAAAAATTTGCCTTTAAACATGACCTTAACCGTACGCAGCTCTGGCGCTATGAGAATGGGGAAGATCTGTATTTCTCATCTTTGCTCAAAGTGCTTTCAGCATTGGACATCACCCTTGCTGAGTTTTTCAGCGACGGGTTTGATCAATCCGCGAAGTAATAACATATAATAAAAGTGAGCAAGCATCAATAAAAAACCTGAAGGCATTTATCTTGCTGATCCTATTCGTTTAAATTTCACTTATCCATTGGGTGAAACCATCATCCGAATTGCTCAAGAATGACTAGTCACTTCTCCCAACTTAACTGGTTTTACCGGCAAGAATTTTTAAACACAACCGGGGTACAAGTACTCCGCTCTTCTTTGGAAGTCAAGTAGATATTAAAATCCAAGAAAAGATTATGATATATAGCTACTTCACGCAGCATCGGTATTGCCTCTTGGAAACCATATCTTTAGGTAAAATAATATGAATATAGGATTAGCATTGACAATTACACAGGAAGTCAATAGTAAGTCGGAGATAATTCATTCACTTGCGGGAAGAAAAGCCAACTGATACAAATCCGGGTTACTCAAAACTTGCTTTTACTGGTCTGTTGATTGTCGTTTTTAATTAAAGGAGTGTCTGAACTCCAAAGGCGAGACATTTGTCTTTGTCTTGAAGAGTTTGCTGAACGATTGTGAATGTTCAAAGCCCAGTGCATAAGCAATTTCCGAAACAGAAAGATTTGTATTTGATAATTTTTCTTTAGCTTTTTCTATGATTGCATTCTGAATGTATTGTTGTGTGTTTAGTCCTGTCAATGAACTCAACATATCACTCAGATAGCGCTGCGATAGCTTTAATTCTGTACTGATATATTTTACGGACGGTAAGCCGTTTTTCAGGCTGCTTTCTTGTTCAAAATAGTTGTCTAAAAGTTTGTCCAAAGAAGTGATGATGTCATGATTGATTGCTTTTCTCGTAATAAATTGCCTGTTGTAAAAACGGTTACTGTAATTCAATAACAATTCTATCTGTGACACCAAAACATCCTGGCTGAAGTGGTCAATGTTGTTATTCAATTCATTGGCTATTGTAGCAAATAAATTGGCTATAATTTCTTTTTCTTTTGCCGACAGAAACAAGGCTTCTGAAACATCGTATGAGAAAAAGCCATAGTGATTTATTGTTTTTCCCAACGGATAATTTCGGATAAAGTCTGGATGGAAATACAAAGCAATACCCTGATAGCTCTCTGTGTCTTCCGGTGAAAAAACAATTTGTTTTGGCTTCAGAAATGCTAATCCGCCTTCTTCAAAATCGTAATAGCCCTGTCCGTATTTTATTTGTCCGGTGAATGTGGGCTTAAAGGAAATTTTGTAAAAATCAAGACTTACTTTTTGCCCTTTTGGAAACATCTCAATCGAAACATTATTGTAATCAACCAGTGCAATCAAGGGGTGCAACGGTGCAGGAAATCCCAGGATACGCACCAGTTGCGATATACTTTTAATTTGACTGATGTTGGATTGTTGTTGCATTTTTCGTTTACGAATGTAGTTAATTTTGTTTTGACGGACGGATAACTATGTCCCCAATTTCAACATTCATAGGTTGGCTTATAGCATAAATAACAGCATTGGCAATGGCATCTGGGCTAATGGCCAAATTTTCCATATTATTCTTGATAATGGTTTTCATTTCCTTGTTTTTTATATTTTCAGCAAAGTTGGTTCTTACAACACCCGGGGAAATCCCTGTAATTCGTATGGTTCCATCTGATTCTTGTCTAAATGCTTCTGCAATTGTACGAACGGCATTTTTAGTTCCTGCATAAACGCCTTGCATTGGAACAATCTTTATTCCTGAAGTTGAAATGATATTGACGATATGTCCCGATTGTTGCTGTTTAAAGATGGGGATCGCTGCCGCCATCCCATATAAAACGCCTTTGAGGTTAACATCGATCATTTCCTCCCAACCTTCAATATCCAGTTCGTCAATGCGGCTTAATTGACTGATACCTGCGTTGTTTACAATGACATCTAATTTTCCGTATTGCCCCACTGCTGTATTGACCAACCTAACTAGATCGGCTTTATTCTTTACATCAATTTTAGCACAGGCGGCTTCACCGCCTTCGCCTTTAATTTCGTCAACAATTTGTTGTAATTGTGCTGTTCGCCTTGCACCCAAAACAACCTTTGCACCATTTTTTGCTAATTCTATTGCAATGGTTTTGCCCATTCCGCTGCTTGCGCCTGTAATGGCTACGACTTTTCCTTTAATATTTTGCATTGCTGTTCGTTTTTACTTGTCTATTTGTTTTTCTAAAAATTCAGGATAGCGGTCGCCCACAAGCGTAATTCCATTTACCGTTGTATCAATTTTTGCAAGTTCATCTGCTGTTAGTAAAACATTTGTGCTGCCGATGTTTTCTTCTAAACGATGCAATTTTGTAGTTCCAGGGATGGGTGCGATCCACGGCTTTTGCGCTAATAGCCAGGCCAATGCCAGCTGTCCGGTCGTTACATTTTTTTGTTGCGCAATCTCAGAAAGTGCATCCACTAAGACCAGATTGGCCTTTATATTTTCTTCGCTGAAACGGGGAATAATATTTCTGCGGTCGATAGCCTCTAATTTTTTGTTGATGATGCCCGTGAGAAAACCTTTGCCCAAAGGACTGAAGGGAACGAAACCAATCCCTAATTCTTCCAATGTTGGTATGATTTCATCTTCCGGCTCACGCCAAAACAAAGAGTATTCGCTTTGCAATGCTGATACAGGTTGTACTGAATGTGCTTTCCGGATCGTTTTAGCACTTGCTTCCGATAAACCGAAATATTTCACTTTGCCCTCTTGTATCAGGTCTTTTACTGTTCCTGCAACATCTTCTATTGGGACATTAGGGTCAACTCTGTGCTGATAAAGCAGATCAATGTAATCTGTCTTTAATCTTTTTAAAGAAGCTTCGGTAACGGCTCTGATCGTTTCGGGTCTGCTGTCTAATCCTACTGCAGGTCTGGCATCTTTACAACCGAATTTTGTAGCAATCACCACGTCTTTTCTATAAGGCTGTAATGCCTCGCCAACAATTTCTTCATTGGTGTAAGGTCCGTAGGCTTCTGCAGTATCAAAAAATGTAATCCCGCTTTCAACTGCATTGTGCAGTAGCGTTATGGCATCTTTTTTATCAAGACCTTTGCCATCCAGAAAGTTTAAACCCATGCAGCCAAAGCCCAATGCGGAAACTTCCAATCCGCTATTTCCTAATTTTCTCTTTTGCATAATTCTTTTTTGATTGTTTCTAACATTGAATAAATCTCATTACAAAACTCCTGATTGTCGTGCTGTAAAAAGTAGCCCAATTGGTAATTGTTGTAGTCAAATTGTCAATCGTTTTTAAATGCTGCAATAAGTCCTATACCTTAATCTAGAGATTTGATGGCTGTCAGACCACCAACGGATAACTCAAAGTCAGATACATTGAAATTTTCGTTTGCACTTTCACAGGGTGAAAGGACAAATTGTATATTTCGGATTGATATATTTTCGATGCTTATGGCATTAGATTCAGCCAGTGATTAAGTGCTGTTCAGAAAATTTGATCAGTAGCAGACGGTTTTCAATCTTTGCAAAGCTATCGGCAATGCATGCTCTCATTCATGATAAGAAATCATCTTGAATACTGATATTTATCAGTTTCATTCGACTGGATTTATTTGGAACTTTTGGGGACAGTTTTATGGCCTTGCTTTAAATTGCTTTCCTACCCTAGAAGGTTTTGCCATTTATGATTTTAAACCGGCCATATCACTTCTCTCTAGGGCATATTATGGAGCGTAATTTATTTAGGCGCGATCAGATTTTATTATAATGCTTAGACACTTAGGACCAAAAAGAACATATGGGCATAATCTCAGATTGGCAAGCTTGTTAGGCATGACTGCTGGTTTTGTCAACGCTGAAGGCTATCTTGGATTTAACATTCTTACCACAAACGTAACAGGACATGCTGCACTTTTTGCTGAGAGGATAGCCTTTCAGGATTGGGGAACAGCACACATTATCGCGTTGTGGATGATGCTTTTTCTTGCTGGTGCATTTATTTCAGGCCTGATTTTGTCCTTTACGGGGCTTAACCAACGTTACGCTTACTCAATTCCCATTCTCATCGAGATCGGTGTACTGCTGTTTTCAGCATTTTGCGGGGGAAGCTACGATAGGACACTTTTCTCAAAGGAGTTATTTGCCGGAAGTCTTCTTTTTGCCATGGGAATGCAGAATTCACTGGTATCCATGGTGTCCGGTTCTGTCGTAAGGACTACCCACCTTACGGGTACTTTTACTGACCTGGGGATAGAACTGGCACAGGCGCTGCGTAATAAAGGGCAGGAGCGTAAGACTGTAAAATTAAAGATCAGGCTTCGGCTTGCTATTATTTTTTTCTTCATGGTAGGGGCAATTACAGGAGCTTATCTTTTCAAACATTTTGGATTCCCTTCTTTTTTTGCCCCGGTTGCAATTCTTGTTTCCGTATTGCTTTATGACGTATTCAGGATCAGGGCCAAAAGGTATTATAACAGGACCGCAAGCGCGGTGAAAAGGAGGATCGGACCACATCCCTAGATTAACTGCCAACATAGCTAGAGGCTACTGGGCAAAATATATTGAATTTACATTGTACAGTCAAACTGATAATTATCATTTTTCTCCATGATATTTTGTCGGAAAAAATAGCTCATTACCCTATAATTTTGTTTCCGGATTTGTTAAAGGACCTGTATGGCCATGAATTGAAGTATCTCTGGGCGTGTTCGATAAATAAGCTTCTTCCCATTGGTGCCTTATCGGTCAGTCAACAGGGCATTTTAATGAACGAGAATATCAATATTGGAAGTATTGTTTTAAACAGCTATATGGAAGAAATACCTAAGGATATCCTGCGCAGCTGTATGGACAGTTTATCGTATTGGGATATGTGGTGGTCTACCCGATAAAAAGAATTAAGCAAATGATTGGAATTCCATTACCGGTATCATATGGCCACAAAGTCTATACACTATATGTTATTTCATATGTGACTTCGTTGTTGCTGGAAAAGGAGATTTCGGTGGATATACTTCTCGAAGGTAAGAACCACAAACTGATCCTTGACCAGGGGTATGTATGGAGGCAGCAGGTTGATGAGGGAAGTATAGAGATTGAGCCTGGGCTGTTGAGCCGGCTAACGCAGATCATAGAATCCCGATGGCTCGGAAAATTAAAACATTCAGATAGATGGTGAGGGCGTTTTAGCTTATACTTAACCCAGGAGCCTGAAATGCAGATTTGGCAATAGCCTTGTATGGCTATCTGTCGGAACCAATTAAGATTAAGACGGAACGTGATAAATAAAATTTTCGAGGACGATCAAACATTCGATTGGCTCTACCCGGAGCATTTTCAACTGATATCCAAAAAACAATGGACCCCGATAAGTATAGCGCAGCAGTCTGCTGGGTTTCTTGCCCTTCCAGGTTCAAAAGTGCTCGATATCGGTAGTGGTATCGGAAAATTCTGCCTCATAGCAGCAAGGCAGCATCCTGCAACCATGTTTTTCGGAGTAGAACAGCGGCAGGAACTGGTGCATCATGCAAATGTTGCGATGGAATTTCTCAGACTGGATAACCTGGAATTTATCCATGCCAATATGACCCAGATAAACTTTAAGGCCTTCGACCATTTTTATTTCTATAATTCTTTTTTCGAAAATGTGGATTTTATAGGCAGGATCGACGATTCTGTAGAAACCTCACTGGCTTTATATAAGTATTATACACAGTACCTAAGCGCAAATCTGAATAGGATGCCACAAGGGACCCGGTTGGTTAGCTTTCAGGGTTCTGGCAAGGAAGTGCCTGAAAATTTCACTTTAGTCAAAAGTACTCTTAACGGTCTTTTAAATATGTATGTCAAAAGCACCTGATTGCTCATCCCGATTTTGTGCTTTTTATTATCGAATCAATAAATGGTAAATACCTACTTTGATCATGATATTCATTTTGATTATCTATATCCCGATCATATCCAACAACTTTCCAAGGTCCACTGGACACCGCTTGACATTGCAAGAAAAGCATCTGAATTTCTTTCATTTTCTGATCATAAAGTGATGGACATCGGCTGCGGCGTTGGCAAATTCTGTTTGACTGCAGCGTTTTTTAATCCCGGCACATTTTTTTATGGTATAGACCAGAGAAAGGACCTTATCAGATATGCAAATGAAACGAAGGAAAATCTTAATCTTTCTAACGTTGATTTCATTCATGGTAACATAACCGATGTAGACCTTAAGGAATACAAGAGCCTTTACTTTTTCAATTCCTTTTATGAGAACATCAATACTGATGGTGGGATTGACTCTACCGTTAACAGGAATTATGATCTTTACCGTTTTTATAGCCAGCTGCTTTATAAGAAACTCGAGGCACAGCCAAAAGGCTGTAGGTTGGTTACTTATCATACCGTAACAGGGCAAATCCCTCCTTCCTATAAAGCCATTGCCCAGTGCTATCATCCTGAGCTCAAAATGTATATCAAAGGCTAATTTTGACTTTAATGGGCTCAATTGCAGAGATATCTCTGAAAAACATTACGGTGGTCTGGTTAAAAAAGGAAATCCTTAAAATAAAAGTTGATCTGGAATTGTGTCCAGAGATAGTCCCTGGTAGGGAAACGCCATTTAATGAATAATATAAGTCGTACCTTTATATATGAGCTTATCAGGAATTTTTCCCATTGATAAATGGAACTTCAGTACGCACTCGATATTAAATGTACTGACTGAAGAAGAGTATCGGTTCCTGATTTCAGGACAGGCTGAACAGAAATATGGAAAAGGAGAGGTGGTTTTCAGGGAAGGAGTTGTGCCTTCTGGGATCTACTTTATCCATAAGGGTAAGGTGAAAAAATATAAAGTGGACCATAGTGGGAGAGAACAGATCATATATGTTGCTAACCAGGGAGAGTTCATCGGTTACCATGCCGTACTCTCCGAAGAGCGGTATCCGGATTCGGCTGCTACTATAGAGGAGAGCGTTCTTAGCTTTATACCTAAAGAAGATTTTCTTCAGGTGCTGAACAATTCACCCCTGCTCACCTCACGTATGTTAAAGGCACTAAGCCATGAATATACAGTATTGGCGAATAGTATTTCTGTTTTTTCGCAGCGTTCGGCCATAGAACGGCTTGCCATAGCGCTCATTTTTCTCAGGGAAAAGTATAAACACGACCTTAACGCCGATGGAGAGATTCTGATCAATATCTCAAGACATGATCTGGCTAACCTTGCCGGGCTGGCAAAGGAGAATGTGATCCGGCTCCTTAAAGAGTTAAAGTCGGAAGATATCCTTTATACAGACGGCAGGAAAATCTGGATTAAGAACATTGAAAAACTCATTGCCCGATCCAACTATCGTTAGCATGGTTTATCATTCATTGAAATTATGTCATGGCAACCAGGATTTTGATCACCTATAATAATGCTTTTTCATCATCGTCATCTTTGGTTTTTCCGGTAGATATTTATCATTAACTCCTGAGATATTGTAAAGTGCGCCGTCCTTGGTATCTTATCTTTCATTAGTGGATTGGTCTATGTACTTCTCTGAGTAGATTAGTAGAGGGCATATTCAATAGGCCGGGGCTGGGAATTGCCATCAGCTGCAATAAATTGGCGATGAATATATTTCCAGTACTCTCTTTTTTGATCATTTCTTTGAGCCTCACTTGTTGCTGTGCCTGTTCATATACTCGCCATAGCTGATTGCTATAGCTTCCATCATGTACGATTTTTTCCAAAGCGGCAGAAAAGATTGCGGTAAAAAGGGTGAGTCCGATCGCAATTGGGCCACCAATGAGGCCTATTGCCCTGATGTTGATGCCGTTCAATGGTGCAGAGAAGGGGAGCAGGTTTTTTAGATAGGCGGAGATTCTGATCGCATTAATCAGCACGCCTAGTTCTACCCCTGCGGCCACTACCGATGCTGCCAGTACGTTCGCTTTGATCTGCCTGGCGGGAATGCCTGCAAGTGCCTCTTCCAGAAAACGGTCCGGGATGCGTGTTCCGCCCAGTTGGAAATAATCGTTCAACAGGGGAAGCCTTCCCGGATTTGTTTTCCGATCTTCCTTTATCCAATTGTTGTAATCCTCAATGGCATCAAGAGCGGCACTGATCCTGTTCTGTCTAATGTGTTCACGAAGCAAATCCACGAAGTGCTTATGCGCCGGACTGGCGATTTGCTTGTCACACTGTTCTTCGAGCGAGGGAAGCATAGCAAGAAAAATCGCCACCGTCTTTTCACGGAACTCCCGCTTTTCATCCTGCGAACGCATCCAAACAAAGAGCTCCTGACGGGTAATATGACCTTGGGGAAGGCCTAGGTTTTGGCGGCTGGCAGCTGAGTCAAATCCTTGGTTGATAAGGCGCTGAAAGGCATCAGTGAGCATGGAGGTATACATGGCGCTAAAACCCAGTACGCCCTGCATTGTGGCCGTGGTTAGCGAAAGCATTTTTACGCGGCCTGTTTGTTTTACCTGGTCCGCTGTTCTGCGCATGTTGAGCACCTCACTATAAAGCTTGAATGCCTCCTGTTGCGAGTCAGCCACTATTACTACTGCATCGCAGATGAAGTTTCCCAGGATTTCACGGGTGCCGTTATCGGGATAACTAGGGTTGACGCGTGCTGAGACGGGGTAAATGCCAGAGCGTGAGGTGTCAATGGTTCCTTTCAATAAAAAATAATCGTCCGGAACATTCAAAAATTCCCGCCCATGTCTGTTGGAATAATATTCTGATCGCCTCAGTGTAGCACTGTCTAGCTGAAACCTGAACTCTGGCAAGGGCAGTGGGTCCCCCCGAAAAATGATCATGTCGCACATGATGAGGGTATTGGTTGAAAAAACGATAGGATCAGCAATAGTAATTGGACCGTAGATGACCTGTGGAGACTGAATGATAATTGGCTGTTGAGGTTTTTTGTCTTTGTTTTCCATGGTTTTATATTTGCTTTAGTGATGTGGTAGTAAGTTTATGGTTGTCCCGTTTCCTGGTAGAAAATGATAATGATCTTTGCCATAAAGTCTCCTGCTGTTAAATCTTGAATGATTGGGACGCTGGTATACCGGTCAAACACACGATAAGGGTAGCTGAGCTGACTGTATATGCCAACTGCATTTCATCATACTGCAATACCTGTATATATTGGTGGAATTTTGCCATCATTTTGGTAATTTAAATAAACTACTGTAGGGATTTGCTGACGATGACGGTATAAATATAGATATTTTTGCTGAGTTAACAACCTGTGTGTTTGGTGAGTTGACCATTAAACAGCTAGATGCAGTTTTTAGTACTTGGCTACACACGCAGAATGAGCGCTGTTACGGAGGCAGCTTGGTTACGCCTGTTATTGAGCTAATTTATGTTGAACACCAACGTGAAATTTGGGTAGATCAATTTTTTTTTTATTCTTTTTAAATAAAGGAATAACACGCCAAAGAACTTTGATTGTCTTGCCAATAATCGGAGCATTTGATTGTAAAAAGCATAATGATGATGACAATACGCATTGTAGGTAAATGAAAAAGGTCTGGCATTGAAATTTATCCTGGTAATCTGAATACCGGCCACGCCAAGGGCATAGAAACATATGACGGTTGTGTAAAGCGTGTCGCTCTTCCTTTTAATATCAAAGAGGTGAGGGGGTTGTAGGAAAGTACTAAATCCAACTTATGAATTATCCGGATAACTTTTATATGGTGGAAAATAGAATAACAGCATGTAGCTTAAAAAAAGATATCTGTTTTTACGAAAAAAAGATTCTATTTAATTAGATTTGAAGTGTATCCAAAGAAATACTTCCCGCTGACAGGGAGCTTTTAATGCCTTACTAAATGACCCGGATTGCCCTAATTTTTATTTTTCTTCTCGCTTTTTCAAACTTCGCTCACGCTCAGGAGAGTTTTATTGGAGATATTAACTACCAATTGCTGGAAAAGTATGTTGATCTTGCGCTGAAAAATTACCCCAAGCGCAAAATGTACAAAGCCAGCGAACTCAGTGCAAAAGCAAAAATTGGCGTTGCAAAGGCAACCTATCTGGATGCCTTTACCGCATCTTATAATTATAGCCCAAACAACGCTGCCAGGTATAATACAACAAATCCCTATACGTTGAACGGAATACAGTTCGGGATCTATTTTAATGTGGGGATTTTATTCCGTACACCAGCCCTGGTGCGCCAGGCCAAAGAGGAACATAATGAGAAGTTCTATCAGGCCCAGGAGTACGATATCCTGCTGAAATCCGAAGTTAAAAAAACATATTTTGAATATCTTCGTGAGGCTGCCGATTTAAGGGTTAAAGCGCAGACCTATATCGACAACAAAGCGGCGAGCGATGGTCTTCGGTACAAATTTGAGAAAGGTGAATCGACTTTGGACGATTATACCAAAGCCAAAACCTTAGCCTCCTACGCTAACTCTGAAAGATTGCTTGCAGAGTTAAATCTCTTAAAAGCGAAAGAATCTCTTGAAGCATTGATTGGCGAAGTGTTGGAAAATGTGAAATAAGACAGAATGAACATAAAGAAATCCTTAGAAACAGTTAACAAATACAGGTGGATTATCATCTTGATTTTTATTTTTACAATGATTTCAGGTTTTTTCTTTCTGAGAAACCTGCCAAAATACTATAAATCCGAAGCAAAACTCTCAACAGGTCTACTTGATCCATCGAGGCAGCTGGCGCCAGATAATGCCAGCTATACAGGCCCCGATATCATTATAAAACTTAACCAACAGTTTTCTACCATCATGGACATCATGAGGATGCCCAAAAATATCAGCCTGCTTTCTTATCGGTTGATATTGCACGACCTCAAGGATGAAAAAGGTTCGTTCAAGCCATGGAGCGAAGAAATTAAGGCATTAAGCGATGCGCAAAGACAAGAGGCCATTGCCATTTATGAAGACCGCTTGAACAAAAGGCAGGTACTTACGCCGCTCGATAATGGTAACATTCAGCTTTATCAGATCGTAACTTCAATGGGCTATGATGAAAAGAGTCTGAATAAAAAACTGGATATAAACCACGAACAGAACAGCGATTTTATCTCCGTGGCTTTTACCTCGAACAATACCCTGCTTTCTGTTTTTGTTGTAAATACGCTCTCGAAAGATTTTATCAATAATTACAGCCTGGAGCAAATCGGCAATAAAAATACAGCTATTCTTGTACTCGATTCTTTGCTGAAGAAAAAAGAGACAATTATGAACGACAGGATACGGCAGTTGAAAGACTACAAGATCCGTAACGGCGTGCTAAACCTGGATAAACAATCTCAGATCGTTTATCAGCAGATTACTGATAATGAGAATAAGAAAAACCAGGCCCTGATCGATAAACAGGCCGCACAAGCTGCATTAAAAAGCGTTAATGAAAAATTGGCGAGCCGAACCAGCGATAAGTACCTGGGTGCTGAAGTGATTGAGGATAACCGCGCGATTATCAGCATAAAAAATAAAATCCTGGCAGCAGAAGATCACTATTTGCGCAATGGATATAAACCGGCAGATAAAAAGACTGTAGATTCACTACAACTCTTGCTCAGCTCAAGACTAGTCCAATCGAATGACCAGTATGTAAGCGATCCGCTTATTGCCAAACAAAGCCTGGTTCAGCGTCGTATTTCGCTGGGGGTGGAGATTGAAAAAGCGACAGCGGGCATAAGCGATATCGATAGGGAACTGGCCAAGCTTAATGCAAAATTTACCGGTATGGTTCCTTTTGATGCGGGCGTACAAAATCACGAACAAAAAGCCGATGTAGCAACAAAGGAATATCTGGAAATATTGGCACGTTATAACCAAACGAGCCTGGATAAGAATATCGGGTTGCGCCTGCAATTGGTACAAGAGGGGATACCAACACTTCCCGAATCATCAAAAAAAATGATATATATGGCCATGAGCGCTATCGCCAGTTTAGCAATCTGTTTTTGTACACTATTTTTGATATCTGTTTTAGATCGTTCAGTTAATAATGGTGCAGAACTAAAGGAGGCTTTACCTGCAAAGCTTATCGGGGAGTTGGATTATATCAGGCCCGATAACGATAATATAGCTAAAATATGGGGAGGCCAGCATTCCGAAAGCGAATATCTGGCTTTTAAGAACCAGCTGCGGGCCCTGCGTTTTGAGCTCGATAACAAGCTTTTTAGTGGTAACCAAAAAGTATTGGGCATTACAGGCTTTGGCTCAGCGCAAGCCCAGGCATTCGCCATATTAAATTTAGCATACGCTTTCGGGCAAATGAATAAAAAAGTGTTATTGATCGGAGATCACGAGCTGATACCTGCGCTACAGCGGTTGAAAGTGCCTGTAAATCAATCAATAAGAGCGATATTGCAGGGAGCAGATGTTACTGAAAGCGAACCTTTTTCATTCGTGAAAAATGATCTTGGTGGCCAGTCGTTACTTGAAATAAGAGACCGGCAAGCACTTTCTGGGATTTTTGGTTCGATCAGGGATCGCTTCGATTTAACCATTGTAACACTTGATCCGCTGAGTGATGGTGCAGCGAACCGCGAATGGATGTCCTTTGTTGCACTATACGCTGCAGTATTTGTAGCCGGATCAAACTTGCATGATAAAGAGAAAGCGGCACTTGCTGCATTAAATGAGGATGAAAAATTTGCTGGCTGGGTAATTACCGGGGTAAAACAAAAATAGGCAGTCCCTATGCTCAAAAATTTAAATGGATATATTGTTGACCATAAAAAAAAGATTATATTTTTTATAGTCTCCCTGTGTCTTTCAGTTCTGGTGGCAGCTTCTACCTATTCATTTGGGATTTTAGGGCCATTGGCCGTATTGGCTATTGCAGCGCTGGGCATTTTTATGGTCAGTCTTTTCCGCGATCCCCGTACGGGTGTTTGGGTATATCTGGGCTACTGTTTTATCCTGGGCTTTTTGGTGAAATATTTTCTGAATATTCCGGTTGGTCTTGCCCTCGACGGGCTGTTGATCCTCACCTGGGCAAGTATATTGGTTCATGTAAAAAGATCCGATTGGGACCGGCTGAAAAATGAGCATGTTTTGTTTTCATTGGTGTGGTTTGTGATAAGCTTTTTACAACTTCTAAACCCATACGGAGCCAGCTTTACCGGCTGGTTTAATGAGCTTAGGTTTGCAGCGCTTAGCTGGTTGCTGGTTGCACCATTTGTATTTCTGTTGTTTAACAGGAAAGCCGATCTGAACCGCTTTATCATAGCAATATTGCTGTTTTCTTTTGTTGCTACGCTTTACGGTATGAAACAGCTTTATTTAGGCCTGTTGAACGGAGAGCAGTTGTGGTTAAATGCAGGCAATGCCGGTACGCACATCATTAACGGCAAGCTCAGGGTATTTTCCATGTATTCAGATGCGGGCCAGTTTGGTGCCTCGCAGGCAATTATGGCTGTTATTGCGCTAACGCTTGCTGCAGGGCCATTCAGTTTTATGAAAAAAATGATTTTTGCGCTCTTTGCACTGGTTTTTCTATATGGTATGGCTATATCGGGTACCAGAGGTGCTTTGTTCGCATTGGCGGCCGGACTATTTTCTGCTCTTTTTTTAAGCCGGAATTTCAAGGTGTTAATTTTAGGTGTGGTCTGTTGTGCGGCAGGTTTTGGGGTGTTAAAGTATACCACTATCGGCGATCACATTTTCCAGGTTAACCGCTTAAGGAGTGCACTTAATCCGAAAGATGCTTCATTGGCCGTTAGGCTTGATAACCAACATAAATTAAAAAAACTCCTCGAAGATGTGCCCTTTGGCGCAGGTCTTGGCATGAGCGGAATGAACGGTACCACCTACAATGCTGGTAAGCCCATAGCCAGTATACCACCAGATAGTTATTGGGTGAAAGTTTGGGTGATGTACGGGGTAGTGGGTTTAGTTATCTGGTTTGCACTTACCAGTTATATTATTGGCAAGTGTGGCGGGATTGCCTGGAAAATCCGCGATCCGAGGCTAAGGGTAAAGATGATTGCCCTTACCGCTGGGACCGTAGCCTGTTTTATCTGCAGTTATGGCAATGAGGTAATGAATGGGATGCCTTCATCTGTAATTATGTTTATGTCCTGGTCTTTCATCTTCATTGCACCAGAACTTGATGAACAGCAAACGCGACTAGAATCGGATGGAACAGATATATAAAATTATACACCTGCTGTTGTGGGTTTTGGCTATTTACCTGTCATTTAATTGCCTGTACCTGCTAATTTTTGCACTTGCCGGACTTTTCCCTTTGGCCGGTGTACAAAAATATGCTGCCAGCTATAAAAAAATAGCAGTGCTGTTTCCTACCTATCATGCAGATGAGGTGATAATCGAAAGTGTACGTGCTGCACTTTTACATGATTATAAAGGGGAGTTCGAAATTGTAGTAATTGCCGATGGATTAATGCCTGATACAATTAAGCAGCTCGAAGTAATGGGAGCGGAGGTAATTGAGGTGTTTTTTGAGAAAAGCACTAAAGGTAAAGCCCTTTTATATGCAATTGAAAAGCTTAAAAATCGCGGCTTTGATATTGCTGTAGTGCTTGATGTTGATAATTTAATGGGACCACATTGCCTGGAGGCGGTTAATAGTTCATTTCAACACGGGCATAAAGTTATTCAGTTGCACCGCACCGCAAAAAACCTCGATACCAGTTTTGCTTTTCTGGATGCCTGCAATGAAGAGATAAACAATCACATTTACCGCAAGGGGCAGGCAGTGCTAGGACTTTCACCTGCGCTTATTGGATCAGGAATGGCCTTCGATTACAACTATTTTTATGCCTTATTAAAAAATGTGGGGGATACCGTTGGTGAAGATAAAAAAATGGATTTCCTTATCGCCGGCGACAGGACTAAAGTTACCTATTTGAACGATATTTTTGTTTACGACGAGAAGGTAAGCAGCGCCAGTGTATTTACCACCCAAAGAACCAGGTGGATTGCATCGCAGATTGAGTTTTTGCGTATATATACAATGCCTGGAATAAAAGAACTGTTTAAAGGAAACATAGAATTTTTTAATAAGACGGTACAAACGATGTTAATGCCGCGCATATTATTACTGGGACTGCTGTTTGTCATGGCCCTTCAGTCTTTTTTTAATCCCTTGGGACCAGGAAAAATATTATGGCTAACTTTATTCTTTAGCATATGTGTTATACTGCTGATTTCAGTACCGATACGATTTTACAGGGATAAAAGGCTTTATCTTGCCATCTGGCAAATACCAAGGGCAATGGTTGGAATGGTTATCGCACTGTTTAGCATTGGGAAAGTTAAAAAATCCAATTTAGCAACGCCTCATCAAAATACAAGTGCCGGGAAAAGTAAAACTTAAACTATGCCGATATTATTATTGATCATTACCGGTGCAATTGCCGGCATCTTTGGGTTTATTAAAGGAATAAAAACACCAAAATAAAAAACATAATCCAATGGCTATTTTAAATAACAGGGACATTATCATTGTGGGGCAACAGCCCTGGGATATTCCCATTGGTAGCAATTGTAAGGATTTAGCGCTGGAGTTTAGTAAAAACAACCGTGTATTGTATGTTAATGCACCATTAGATCGAAAAACAAGTGTATTGCAGCGCGATACAGAAGGCGTAAAAAAAAGATTGCGCGTTATTGCTGGTAAAGAAGAAGCTTTAACAGCGGTATCGGCAAACCTTTGGGTGTATAATCCTCAGATTATCATAGAATCTGTAAATTGGATCAGATTCAGGGGGCTGTTCAGGTGGTTAAATAAAATCAACAATACCCGGTTCGCCGGATCGATCCGCGATGCAGTTGCTCAGCTTGGCCTTAAAAATTTCATCCTGTTTAACGATAACGATATTTTTCGGAGCTTTCACCTAAAAGAGCTTTTGAAGCCCGCTTTAAGCGTTTATTACTCTAGAGATAATGTTGTGGCCACGCCATACTGGATGCGGCATGGTACTTATATGGAGCCCGAGCTGATTGCAAAAAGTGACCTTTGCGTAGCCAATTCGGTTTATCTGGCAGGCTATTGCAGAAAATATAATCCGAATTCCTTTTACGTTGGGCAGGGCTGCGATTTAGCGCTTTTTAGTAATGATGAGGTGCTGGAAATACCATCAGATCTTTCCGCTATCAAAAAGCCGGTTTTGGGCTATGTTGGCGCCTTGTTATCCATAAGGCTCGACGAGAAGATCCTGCTATACCTGGCAAAAGAAAGGCCAGACTGGAGTATGGTACTTGTAGGGCCACAGGATGAAGATTTTAGCAGGAGCGAGCTCCATAAGCTAAACAATGTGTTTTTTCTGGGCCCGAAAAAGCCAGAAATGCTGGCTGCATATATTAAGGGTTTCGATGTTTGCCTCAACCCCCAGGTGATCAATCCACTTACAATAGGTAATTATCCCCGTAAAATTGATGAGTATCTGGCAATGGGTAAACCTACACTGGCTACCAGAACCGAAGCGATGGATCTCTTTGCAGACCACGTTTATCTGGCATCGACGAAGGAAGAATATCTGCAATTGGCTGAAAAAGCACTTACTGAGGATAGTTTGGAGCTGGCCCGTGAACGGACTGATTTTGCCGGCACACATACCTGGGAGGCCAATGCCCTGGAAATCTATAAGGCCATAAATGCTGTAGAAGGTGGTTTGGTAACATCTACGGTGGTGTAATACTGAATCTCCGAGCTTGTTCATTAAGATTGTAAACATTTAAGTCAGATATGCCATCGACCTCAATTATCACTGTTAATTTCCACCAACCGACGGTAACTATAGCCTTGCTGGAGTCTATCAATAGGTCGTACCATGAAGAAGACACTGAGGTTATACTGGTAGATAATGGCGCTGATCAAGACCAGGCGCATATATATGCGCCCTATTTTGGAAATATCCACTATATCCGTTCGGTTGAAAACCTCGGTTTCGCAGGGGGCAACAATCTGGGAATCAGGCAGGCCAAAGGCGATTACATTCTGCTGCTGAACAACGATACCGAAATACCGGCAGGCTGTTTGGAAACCATGCGTGCCGAGCTTGATGCTAATCAAAAAATAGGATTGTTATCGCCCTTATTGCTTTATTTCGACCAGAAGGATCTGGTTCAGTATGCCGGTTTTACCCCCTTAAATTACCTCACAGGCAGAAATGCCTATGTTGGTCAGTTTGAGCGTAACCATGGGCAGTTCCTGAAGAGCTATAGCACCGCTTTCTGCCATGGAGCGGCGGTGATGTGCCGCAGGCAGGATCTGTTGAATGCCGGACTAATGGATGAAAATTATTTTCTCTATTACGAAGAACTCGACTGGTGTGAAAAATTCAGACGGATAGGCAAAGAAATCTGGTTTACCGGAAAGACCCATGTTTACCATAAGGAATCTGTTAGTGTGGGAAAGGAAAGTCCGCTCAAGGTATATTTTATGACCAGAAACAGAATGCTGTTTGTCAGAAAGAACACGGGTTGGATAACCACTTTGTTCTTCTCGCTGTATTTTTGTTTTATCGCCTGTCCAAAAGCAGTATTGACTTATCTTGCCAGGGGAAGACAGGATTTGGCAAAACAGGTGTTCAGCGGGCTTTGGTGGAACTTTACGCACAAAAAGCATAGCAAAAAACTGGGACTGGTATTGCCTGGTAATGGCTCATCTTAATCTTTTCAGGCTGGCAGAAACAGCATATCTCCCAAGTAGAATTGCTGATCTGAGAAAGCCTATGCCCTCGCTCTCCCTGAATATTTTCCAGGTATAACCAATTGCTTTGAGTTTGTTCGATGAAACCGAATTTTGTCTTACCCGGTAATAGGCGAGCGGTTGGTTAATGCCATAGCCCTGTCTACACTGTTTTAGCAGTTTGAGTAAAAAGATCCAGTCTTCGTGGCCCGCACGGCTAAACTTTAAGTCGCCAATGGCACTTTTTAACATCATAGAAGTCGAAAATATCACCACGTTATGGGCGAGCAGCGCATTATAATCTACTGCATGCGGAGCAGGAATCTGACCTGAAACTACTTTTCCCTGTTCGTTAATGCGTTTGTAGGCACAGAAGGTAAGGGACAGAAGTTCTTTTTCCATATAGGATACCTGTTGGCTAAGCTTATCTTTAAGCCAGATATCATCACTATCAAGAAATGCGACGTACTTGCCTTTCGCTTCTGCCAAACCGATATTTCGGGCATTCGATACTCCTCCATTCTCCTTTAAGGCTATCAGCCGGATACCATTGTGCCGGCTGGCAAATGCTTCAACTATCGGGCAGGTATCATCGGTGGAGCAGTCATCTACAACAATCAGTTCCCAGCTTGTATAGCTTTGAGCAATTACAGTATTGAGGGTTTCTGTTATAAAAGCTGCTGAATTATAGCATGGGGTAACAATTGATACAAGCGGCTCCAATCTCTTTAGGTTATGTTTTTTCGTTTGACCAAAATAGCTAAATTTTTTATGATAATATATTAGGGCACCGATGATATTCAAATAAAACCATTACTTTAGGGCAGCTATGGATAGAAGACGTTTTGTTGTTAACCTGGTCTCCAACTTTTTTAGTGCACTTTCTGGTGTAGGGATTTCTTTCTTTCTTACACCTTATATTGTGGCGCACCTGGGTAAAGAGGCTTATGGTTTCTTCCCCCTTTCCAATAACTTTGTGATGTATGCAGGGATTATTACAACTGCACTAAATTCCATGTCGAGCCGGTATATCACCATCAGCCTCGAAAAAAAAGACGTCAAAGAAGTGAATGTTTATTTCAACTCCATCTTGTTTGGCAATATGCTGATATCACTTGGTTTCATTGTATTGAGCGCGTTATTCTGTCTGTTCATCAATAATATACTCGATATTCCGCCCGGCCTTTTTGATGATGTTCGGTTGCTGTTTGTATTCATTTTTTTTAGCCTGGTGATCAATGTCTCTTCAGCGGTTTTTTCAGTCGCAGCATTTGCCGTCAACAGATTCGATAAGCTCGCCTATATCAATATTATATCCAATGTGGTGAAACTTTGCGCAGTGGCGTTCCTGTTTTATCTTTTTAAGCCTAAAATTTATTTTCTAGGGCTGGTAACGGTATTGACAGCAATTTACATGTGTTTTGCAAATTACAGGCTTACCAAAAGACTCCTCCCTGAAGTGGTGATCGACAGGTCGCTTTTCTCCTGGAGTGCGCTTTCGCTGATCGCGGGCTTCGGTATGTGGAATTCTATCATTGCCCTGTCGAATGTAATCAATACCCAGCTGGACTTATTAATTGCAAACCACTTTTTTGGTGCCTCGGGAATGGGTTTCCTTTCATTAACCAAGTTCATACCCAATGCAATTTATATCCTGCTCGGAATTGTTGTGCCTATATTTCTACCCGAAATGCTAAAAGCCTATGCTCAGGAAGATATGGGAAAACTTAAAAGCACCCTTAACTTATCGTTTAAGGCTATTTTTATGGTTGTACTGTTGCCCCTGGCTGTATTTTTTGTTTATGGTGGCGATTTTTTCCGGCTATGGCTGCCAAGCCAGGATTCCAGCGCGCTCCACCTGCTTTCGGTGATAACTTTGTTGCCCTTCATCATTCATGGCACAGTAGAAACCGTACATCATGTTTTTATCATCACCAATAAGCTGAGAATTGCGTCAATCTGGGGTATTTTTATTGCCGTGCTGAATTTTGTACTGGTGATATTACTTTGCCTGTACAGCAGCCTGGGGATATATGCCATTCCGTTGGCGGCAGCAATAAGCGGCGCGTTTAGTCACCTTACTTTCACACCCATTTACGCCGCACATTGCCTGAATGAGAAAAGGAGCTATTTCTTTTTTAAGATTGTTAGGGGATTAGCAGGTTTTACATTGCTGGTTGCGGTAACTTATGGCTGGAGAAGTATCGGTTTGATTACGGTTACATCCTGGTTTACCTTTATCATAAATTGTGTGCTAATCGGGCTGATTTTGCTTTTGATTACGCTATTTATGCAGTTTGATCGGGTTACGCTAACCGAAGGTTACAGGAAGATTCTAAATAAAATGAAGCTATGATACCTAAAATAATCCACTATTGCTGGTTTGGTAAAGGAGAAAAGCCTGAGCTTGTGATCAATTGCCTGGCTTCCTGGGGAAAATACCTTCCTGATTATCGCATTGTAGAGTGGAACGAGGAAAATTTTGATGTAAACAATTACCAATACTGTGCGGAGGCTTATCTCGATCGTAAATTTGCTTTTGTTTCTGATGTTTGCCGCCTATATGCTTTGAAAAATATGGGAGGCATTTATTTCGACACAGATGTGGAGCTTTTAAAACCACTGGATGAGGCAATGCTTTGCAATTTAGCCTTTACAGGGTTTGAAGATAATCTTTTACTTTCATCCGCAATTATGGGAAGCACCAGGGATGGTAGCTGGGTGAATGATTTACTGACTTATTACGACAACAGGAGTTTTTACCTGGCAAACGGAAAGCCAGATACCATGCCGAATACCGAAAGCATCACCGCATTTATGAAAGCAGAAAAAGGACTGCAGTTAAATAATTCCTTTCAGCAGCTTGATGGCTATTGCACCATTTATCCCAGTGAGTTTTTTAGCCCGAAAAGTTGGAAAACACTGAAACTGAAAATTACGGCAAATACCTATAGCATCCATCATTTCGCAGCCTCGTGGATTTCTGGTGCTGATTATAGTCTTGTGGGTAAACTATCGAACCAGCTGTTAGGGAAAAGAGTATCGGATTTTCTATCTAAAATATACAGAAAGCTCCTAAGGCGATGAGATCCACACGGAGGATTGTTTGAATTGCTCAATCTGTTCTTGTCAGAATTGGTTTACTGACTATTTCTGATCACAATTTCTTCCCTGAGTTCGGCCATTACCCGGTTAAGCACATCGTTTACCTCCGCAATCATTTCTGCTAGTTTAGGAGCTGGGATACTTCCCTCATCCAGTGCTTCAATTTCCCTTATGATACGTTGAAGCGGTATAATGGCCAGATGATCAATAGTGGATTTGAGTTTGTGGGCAAGTTTAGATAACTGTTCAAGGTCACCATCGGCGCTAGCCTGATTGAGCTGTTTTAACGCGTCGGGTATCTGTCCGCAAAACATTTCGATCATTTTGGTTACAAAATCCTCGCGCCCCTTGCTGATCACACGTAGCCCGTCAAGGTTATACAATGGTAAATCAATTTCAGGAGCAATAACCTGGCTTGCCGTTTTTTGAATCCAGTTATCAATCACGCCAATCAGCAGCTCTTCGTTTATTGGCTTTGTAATATAATCGTCCATCCCAGCGGCCAAACATTTCTCTCTTTCACCTTCAATGGCCGAGGCCGTGAGTGCAATGATTACGCCCGTATATCCACCTGCCCTGAGGGTTTTGGTTGTGTCATAACCGTTAAGGACAGGCATCTGTATATCCATCAGAACGATATCATAAGCCTCTTCATTTAACATGTCAAGGGCTATCTCGCCATTTTCGGCAATCATTACCTGCGGGCCATAGGCTAATAAAACCGTACTAGCCACCAGTCTGTTCATTTCGTTGTCGTCCACAATCAGGATTTTGCGTCCTGCAAATAAATCTTCGTTGTGGGTAATCTTTGTTTCGGCAGGTACATCGGTTGTTTTACCTTTTTCGAGTTTAATAACAAAGGAAATCTCTGAGCCCTGGCCTTTCTCGCTTTTTACATTGAAATAGCCGCCCATTTGCGAGACCAGTTTTTGCGAAATACTCATGCCTAAACCTGTGCCACCATATTCGCGTGTTACAGATTCATATTCCTGGCTAAAATTATCGAACAGACGGCTTAAAAATTCAGGATCCATTCCAATTCCGGTATCTTTCACCAAAACTTCAATTTCCTGGTAAGTCTCGCTATCCTCCCTTACAATAGCCGTTAACAGCACTGAACCTTTTTCGGTAAATTTAATGGCATTGGTCATTAAATTAAGCACAACCTGGGTTATCCGGTAAGGGTCGCCAACCAGTACCGGCGATATTTCGATATCCGTTGGCGGAAGGTAATGGATTTCCAGTCCGCGTTTTATGGCCTTGTGCGTAACCACCTGCATTACCTCACTAAATACCATTGATAAGCTAAAGCCAATTTGCTCCAAATTGAGCTTTCCTGCATCCATTTTAGAGAGGTCTAAAATGTCATCAATAATGACCAGGAGACTTTTTGAAGCGGTTTGTACCGTTTGAATATAGTAATCCTGTTCTTCGGTAAGCGTGGTTTTGGAAAGCAGGTTGGTCATGCTGATAATGGCATTCATAGGGGTTCTGATTTCATGGCTCATATTAGCCAAAAACATTGCTTTGATGGTGGCTACCCGCTCAGCATCTTTCCTGGCTGTAATCAGTTCCTGCTCAAAGCTTTTGTGATCGCTTACATCAAAACAGATGCTTATCCAGCCTGTATTTTCATTTCTTTCATTGTAATTTACCGCACGGCCGGCCAACCATAGTCTTTGGTTGCCTTGGGCATCAGTAAACACAATCTCATGCAATGCGGCGTCTGTTTCTTCCCAATCCTCATCTTTATAAGCTGCTGCGAAAAAATCGTTGCCAAAAAGCACATCAGGCATTTGCTGGTACATGTTATCCAAAGCATAGCCGGACAAGGTACAGAAACGTTTATTGGCATACAGTATTCTGCCTGCAGTATCCATCTCTATAAAGCCAAAGCCCATATTTCCGAGGATCCTGTCGAAATGGTGGGCGTTGGGCAAAGGGTATGTATCCACAGTAGCGCTGTTTTTCCCATTTATCTCACCGGGCCCATTTTGTTGGATATAGTCTGCCCCGGCAAAAAATAACAGTTCCTGTTCGGCAGATTTTTCCCAGCACCCCTTTATTTTTCCACCTGTATGCCTCGGGCTGATGAGAAGTGGTTCGCCCAAGGGAAGTTGCCCTTTACCGTTTAATTCATGAAGTTCAAAATAATCAAACAAGTTTCCGTTCTGACAATCGGCATAAATATTTTTTAGTTTATCGCCAATATGCAATATCTTCATATCGCTATCCAGCAGGATAAAATAAGGAAAAAGCCTGTTCAATTGTGCGGGATCAAGGGATAAGGAAAAGCTGTTCATCAAGATAGATTTAATAACAGGCTAAATTTATAAAAAAATAATCCGCTAATACAGCACATGAGCAATTTAGTGCCTAAAAGCCCGATTGTTGTTGTTAATACACTGGTTACGGCCTGGTAGGGTTATACGTACGAGGGGTAACTGTTTTCTGATACAGTGAATTTGTCGCTTTTGTTATAATATATGGCTCGTTTACAGTGTTTTATTTATTCTTTCAACGTTTGGGAAAATAATAGGGATTAATCTGTTTTTTTTTTATAATTGTACAACGACATTGATATCATCAAATTCAGACTACTGTCATTTAAATTTGGGTTTCCATTTTTGATTGTAAAACTGACAATAGTGATAGTCGAGAAAACTGTTTTCGTCTAGAATTATTTAACTATTATCTTTTCTAAACCGGTTTTATAGAAAATCAATGCGTTGCAATAAGTCCCTATCATGACCCAAACCAACAACCCCAAAACTCGTTTACTCTTGGTTGAGGATGATGAGTTTATGCAAGCAATACTTGAGGAGATCCTCACTGCAAACTACCAGATTGATATACGGCCTGATGGCCTAAGTGCATTAACTTTCCTGCAAAGTGGCAACATTCCCGACCTTATTATCTCTGATTTGAATACGCCGCACATGAACGGCCTTGAATTAATTGAACAGTTAAAAGTGAGCGACTTTTTCCATTCCTTGCCGATTATGATCTTATCGGGCGAGGAGAGCTCGGATAAAAGGATTAAATGCCTGGATGCAGGGGCAGATGACTTTGTAATTAAGCCCTTTAACCCGGCAGAACTCGAGGCTAGGATTAAAATGGTACTAAGGCGCGCAGGTAAAAATCTTTCGTAATGGAGCATGCGGTGAAGCCCGACCAAATGAATAAGCCGGTAATTGCCCTTGTAGGTTTTGAAAGGGCTTTTCAGCACATTGATTTTGATGCGTGCAATCTTGACGATATGCAAATCGTTCGTTTTGAAAATGGATTAAGGCTTGTACAGGAATGGACGGAGCAGCAGTTAAATGTTAAAGCTGTTATTTCTAATAGCGAAATTTTGTCGGACGGTGGGCTTTCCCTGCTCGAAACACTAAAAAAAAACCAGATGCCTTCAGTCCCCTTTCTTCTGGTTGTAAGGTATTTTAATTCAAATTTAAGGATATTGGCCTTAACGGCTGGGGTTTCTGATGTTTTTAGGCCGCCTATACAAAAAGAACGCCTCGAAAAACGGCTCGTATTCCTCGTTAATAACTGGGGTTCACTTAACCGTGAGGTAAAAATAACCAGCAGACCGGTGTATCACATCGGTTTTGCCAAGCGCTTGTTTGATGTGTTTTTTGCCGGATTAGCCCTGATCTTGCTGTTTCCCTTATTATTACTGGTGGCAATATCAATATGGATAGAATCCAAAGGTCCGGTATTTTACTATTCGTTAAGAAGCGGCACCGGGTTCAAAGTTTTCCGTTTTTATAAATTCAGGTCAATGTATGTGAATGCAGATCAAAGGATTAAAGACCTGAAACATTTGAACCAATACGACGTTGACCAGGAAAAAAAAGAAACCCGCAAAACAGATTTTACACTCTGCAGCTCCTGCATGTCACAGGGGAAATGCCAGTATCCTGTTTATGCTGATGGAGCCCAGTGGTGTGAAAAGGATGATGTATATATGAGTTCGCAAAAAAGCGGATCAGCGTTTTTTAAAATCGCCAACGATCCGAGGGTAACCCGGGTTGGTAATTTTATCCGGAATACCAGCATAGATGAATTGCCACAGCTTTGGAATGTAATAAAGGGCGATATGAGTATTGTGGGTAACAGGCCATTGCCCATTTATGAAGCCGAGAAACTAACTACAGATAAATATGTGCTAAGGTTTGCCGCACCAGCCGGGATAACAGGTTTATGGCAGGTAGAAAAACGTGGAAGGGGTGAAATGAGCGAAGAAGAGCGGCTAATACTCGATAACACTTACGCCTTGAAGCAGAGTTTCTGGAACGATATCAGGCTTATTTTAAAAACTATACCGGCACTTTTCCAGAAAGAAAACGTATAGCGGCAAACAACTGCCGGATGGGAATAGGCAATGGGCAAATTTGCCCGGTCGTAAATAAAAATAAACCCATAAAAAGAAAACCGGATATGTTATACCTGCTATTTTTTTCTGATATTTAAGGACTAACCCCATTGATAAACCCTGTAGGCACTAGCTCCACAGAGGCGTTGGTGCTGCAGTTAGCCGCTGAGAGAAAAGATTGATTAGCTGAGCTAATCTGTGGCCGTTGAAACAAATAAAATATTGGAATGCAAGAAGATCTAACCACACGTTTAAGGAAATCCTACAGTTACGAAATAATAGGAATGGGCCGGGAAAGTGATTTCGACAGGATTAGCGAGATGGCTGCCTTAATTTGTGAAAGCAAGACTTCGTTAATTTCCTTTTCAGATGGCACCAAACTGTGGTGTAAAGCCGTTGAGGGCCTGAATGCTAAAGCGGTTAAGGCTGTTTTGCCCTTGTGCAACTATCCTTTGGTTTTAAGCCAAACGCTTATCATTGCAGATATTCTCGATGATGAACGTTTTAATGAGCATCTGGAGATTGTTAATGGAGAAAAAATAAGGTTTTACACAGCATACCCGATAAGGGATAATAATGGCATTGTTCTGGGATCCATAACGGTGATGGATATGGTGCCAAAAAAAATCACAATAACCCAACAAAAATTGCTCTCGCTGCTGGTAGAAGAAATCAGCGTACTCATTCACGAACGTGTAAAAAAGACTGAAGACAAGAATATAGGCCTGCTTTTCGAACATTCAGACGATCTTATCTGTATTCTGGATAAGGATTTGAAATTTAAGCGGATGAATACCAGTTTCGATATCAAAATGGGATGGACAGAACAGGAGCTCAAGCAAAATACACTGCTCGATATTGTTCCCGCAGCTGAACTCAAACAAGCAGGCAGAATCTGGAAAAATCTGATAAGCCGTAAGCAGGAAGATGATCCTACCCATCAGGTGGCCACAAAGGATGGAGGATTCAGGATGATTGAATGGACAGCCACAATTGAGGAAAGGGATGGCGATGTATTCGCAATTGGTAGGGATGTAACTGCCGAAATGGAAAAGAACCATGCCTTAAAAGTCAGTGAACAAAAATTAAAGGCATTTTTTGAAAGCTCTCAGGGCCTGATGTGTACGCACGATATTCATGGAAACCTGATTTCGCTCAATCCTTCCGGAGCCAGGTCGCTCGGTTACAGAAGGTCAGAATTAATTGAAAAAAGTCTTTTCGATATCATTCCCGCAGAAAGGCATACTCATTTGCGCCAGTATCTGTTCGATATAGTTGAAAAGGGGCAATCGACGGGTTATATGATCATTAAGCGTAAATCGGGCGAGGAGCGCTTATGGTTGTATTCAAATATTTTGCAAAAAGACCTTCAGGGCGAGCCTTATATAGTTGGAAATGCAGTAGATATTACAGACCAGAAAAAACTGGAGGCCGATCTTATACATATAAAGGATCTGCTCGAAGAAACCAGCGGTTTGGCAAGAATTGGGGGTTGGGAGCTGAATCTCAAAGATCAGCAGTTACACTGGTCAAAAATAACGCGCGAAATCCATGGCGTACCCGACGGATTTATCCCTACGATAGATAATGCCGTCGCTTTTTACGAGCCCGGCCCAAATAGAAACCGGATCTTGCAAGCTATGGATGAATGCCTGAACAGCGGGAAGGAATGGGATGAGGAACTTCAGATCGTCGATTTTAATGGTCGTAATATCTGGGTGAGGGCTATTGGCAAAGCAGAAATTGCAAATGGAGTTCCGGTAAGGATATATGGTACTATACAGGATATTGATGAGCAGAAACGTGCTCAACTTGCGGTTGCCGAATCTAAAAAACTGCTTGATGAGGTACTTTCGGCAGCTACCGGGGTAAGTATCATTGCGACAGACCTCGATGGAACAATTACAGTATTTAATGAAGGCTCTGAACGCATGCTGGGATATACAGCTGAAGAAATGGTCGGAAAACAGACGCCGATCATGTTTCATGACGAGCGGGAAGTTTCGGAGATTTGTGCTGATTTCAGTGCTGCTACAGAAGACGAAGTAACTGGATTCGGTTTTTATGCACAGTGTGCAGATAGTCCAGAAAGGGAAAGAATTTTTACTTTTATTACGAAGGATGCTAAAAGGGTGAGGGTATCATTGTCTATTACCTCAATCAAAAGCAGTAATGGCGATACGATTGGATATTTAGGGATATCAATCGATATTACCCAGAAAGAAGCGATCCAGCAGGAACTTGCCCTGGAAAAGGCATTGTTGATTGCTTTTATCGAGAATGCACCTGCATCGGTGGCCATGGTTGATAATAACATGAAGTTTTTAATTGCGAGCCGCACATGGATAAAAGCTTACACCCAGATTGAAGGCGATATAAAAGGTTATTCCTATTACGAGGTATTTCCCGAGCTTTCTCAGGAACGTAAAGATGTGCATCAGGAAGTTCTAAGGGGCAGAACAATCAAAAAAGATGAAGATACTTATGTAAATCCGATAACTAACGACTTAAAGCATATTGCCTGGGAGATGACCCCTTGGTACAAAGCCGATAAAACTATCGGTGGAATGATGATCTTTACACACGACATCTCAGCAGCAGTGCAGCATCGGCAGGAACTGACCGCGGCACGGCTGCGGGCAGATATTGCCAACTTTGCAAAATCCGAATTCCTGGCTAATATGAGCCATGAGATCAGAACGCCGCTTAACGGTGTGATCGGCTTTACCGATCTGGTTTTGAAAACCCAGCTGAGCAGCACGCAGCAGCAGTATCTTAAAATAGTACACCAGTCGGCCAATTCCTTATTGGGAATCATTAACGATATCCTTGATTTCTCCAAAATCGAGGCTGGCAAGTTTGAACTTGATATAGACCGGTGCGATTTGTACGACCTTGCCTGGCAGGCCAGCGATATCACCAACTACCAGATCCATACCAAAAACCTGGAGATGCTGCTGAATCTTCATCCCGACCTGCCGAGGTTTATATGGGCTGATGCGCTGCGGTTGAAACAGGTATTAATCAATTTGCTGGGCAATGCGGCAAAGTTTACAACAGAAGGTGAAATAGAGCTTAAAATTGAATCACTGCAAAACGAGGGCGACAATCATTTGTTGAGGTTCTCTGTCAGAGATACCGGTATCGGAATTGCCAAAAGCAAACAAGTAAAGATTTTTGAGGCATTCTCGCAAGAAGATTCCTCAACAACAAAGAAATATGGCGGAACAGGACTTGGGCTTACCATTTCCAACAAACTGCTGAACATGATGGATAGCCAGCTTCGGTTGGAGAGCGAACCGGGCGTAGGAAGTACCTTCTATTTCGATGTAAACCTGCGGTATGAACAAGGCGACCTGATTGAATGGATGGAAATGGAAAGTATCAGCAGGGTACTCATTGTAGATGATAACAATAACAACAGGCAGATATTGACTGATATGCTTGTGCTGAAAAATATTGTATCTGACCAGGCAAAAAATGGTTTTGAGGCACTGCAATTACTGGCTGCAGGGCAAGCTTATGATGCCATTTTACTGGATTACCACATGGAGTATATGGATGGCCTTGAAACTGCTGCCAAAATCAGGGAAAATTTCCCTTCCGCTGATGGAGGCGAGATCCCGTTAATCCTTTTACACAGCTCGTCTGATGATGGAAAAATCATCAAAGGCTGTAACGATCTTCATATCGATAACAGGTTACTTAAGCCGATCAAAATGAACGATCTTTATCTTGCCCTGACAAGAATAAGGACTCGGGAAGCATCTTATCAAAACAGACAGGATACTACACTTGTGGACTCAATAGAAAGTCATGCATACCGGTTTCTAATCGTCGAGGATAATGCTGTTAACAGGTTTTTGACGCGATCTCTGCTGGAAAAACTGTACCCGAAAAGTGTTATAATGGAGGCAGAAAACGGTGTATTGGGCATTAGCCTTTTTCAGCACGAAACTTTTGATCTTATTTTCATGGATATTCAGATGCCTGAAATGAACGGATATGAATCTGCCAGGAAAATAAGATCGCTGGAAGAGCATACCAGGATTCCTATTATTGCGCTTACAGCTGCAAACGTGAAGGGTGAGCGGGAAAAAAGTATTGCTGCAGGGATGGATGATTTTATTACCAAACCAGTTTTAGAAGAACATATAGCAACCATACTCAATAAGTGGCTAGTGAAGCCAGTAAATTCGCTTAACAGCAAATTAAGGGATGGCGGTGCAAAAAAAAAACATTTTAATATTGCTAAGCTGAATCGTTACTTTAACGGCGATCGTGTAAAACTGGGAAAGATCATTGGCATAACCATCGGACAGCTTCATGCTGCGGCAAGCCAGTTGAATAAAGATATCCAGCCAGAGGATTATGATATGCTCATTTCCCTGGCGCATAAGCTATATGGGATGTCTACTTCTGCAGGACTGGAAAACCTGGCCGATATAAGCGGAAGACTTCAGTCTATTTCATTTTATGAATTTGCAGCCGTCTTAGCATTGGTAGAAGAATTAAAAGTAGGCATTGACGAGCTTATTCCAGTATTGGAAGTATATCTTCAATAAGCAAGTTGCATTGCCATTGATAAGTTCGATAATTAAGGCGGAGCTAGCAGTATCGTTTAACTATTTGGGCACCTGATTGCTTTCTTGCCGGTTAGAATAATCGTTGACAGCGTAAAAAGTTTTAACTGAAATTATAGGCAGATAATAGGGAATGTCGGGTGGCAAATAAAGAAATACTATTATCCCAGATAGGAGGTGTAAAATGGAGGACAGGACTACAAGTCCAGATCCCCTGTCATCCATCTCCATCGCGGATGCGGAGCTGTCGGCGCCAGGCAGGCATCAATGCAGGCATACCAGCGGCACCTAAATTTTTTATGGATAAGGCGCAGGGCCGCCCCAAAGCAGCCCTGCATATTACTTGATAGATATTTTAAAGGAAGGAGGAATCGATGATTCTGCTGATGCCCATAACTTATTAGGACGTTTACCCATTGTCAGTTCCAGTTTTCCGCCTTTCATTAAATCCTCATGGGAAAACCACGACTTGTTCCATACCTGTCCGTTCAATTTCGCAGACTGGATATATTTGTTTTCCGGTGCATAATTTAAGCATAACACTTCGAATTTTTTACCATTTCCTATATCCAGTTTTACATTGGAAAATGTCGGGCTACCGATAACATACATAGGCAGGCCCGGAGTAATGGGATAAAAACCCATTTGGGAAAAAACGACGAATGAAGTTAATCCGCCTCCATCCTCATCACCCGGGATCCCCATCAAATCGTTACGGAACCATTGAGCAAGTAAACTGCGTACACGTTTCTGGGTCCGCCAGGGTTGACCGGCATAATTATACAGATAGGGAATATGCATGGCAGGTTCGTTGCCCATTGAAAACTGCCCAACATTACCGGTATGGTCGGGTAACTGGGAATAAAAATCAAACCTGCTTTTTCCCAGTGGAGTATTGTACATTTTCTCGAGCTCATCAACAAAAGCCTGTTTTCCGCCCATCATCTCTACTAAATCACCTAAATTATGCAGAACATCCCAGCGGTAAAGCCAGCCGTTGTTTTCATCATATGTTTCCCTTGCTCCAAGTCCTCCTGAAAACCGGTAATCCAAAGGCTGGATAAATTTGCCATCAATATCCTTTGGGTGAAAGAATCTCGTATCTGGGTTAAATACGGTACGGTAGCTTTTACTCTTCTCTAAAAAATATTTAGCCTCATCTGTTTTGCCGAGCTGCTGAGCGATGTTGCCCAGGCACCATTCATCGTAAACGGTACCCAGCGTAACTGCTATGGGTTGGCGCTTTTCAAAACCATGAACCTCAGGTGCGGTTTCCTTTTCTCCTGGAGGCAATGCCGGAAAATATCCCTTGTCTTTGAAAAACTGATCCAGGACACCAGCTTTTTTCCCCGACCAGGGTGAGAGTGTTTTTTCGGTAATACCTGCCTTACAATACTGATAGGCCTGCTCAAGATTAAAACTTCTCAAGCCTTTATTATAGGCATCGATTATGGTGGCCACGCCATGATTGCTGTTCATTCTGCGGCTATCGCCGGTAACTTCAGGGAAAGTGGGCATCCAATGGTCGTCCATTTGCTGGGCCATACGCAGGTAGGAATTAATCATATTGCCTTCCATTTTTGGCTCGATTATCACACGCAGTGGGTGTGTTGCCCTGTAAGTATCCCAGATCCAATCATCAGTAAAAAAAGGAATCCCGTTATCATCGTGGACTTTTCCATCAAAGGCACTGAAATACTGACCATCTTCAGATAAACTGATCATGCGCTCATAGGTGCGGTAAAGCGAGGTATAAAAAATGGTTTTAGCCGTTTCATCTGTTCCCTCTATAGCAATTTTTCCAAGGGTTTGGTTCCATATATTTTTTCCGCTCTGTGCTACTTTATCTAAGCTGTAATCCTTTATTTCCCTGTTAAGGTTTCGCTTTGCCTGCTCTACACTGATAAATGATATGCCGTAATGTGCTTTGATCTGCCTGGTAGTGGCCGGGTATTTTAAGATCAGATAAGCGTTCTGACCCGAAGCAGATTGATCCTGTGAGTCTATCTGGCCGTTCTTGTGTTTGCCGGCTGCAATGGGTGATAGGTCAGTCTGGAAATAAATATAGACTTTGGTGTTATTGCTCAATTCCTGGAAACCGCTGACCACATTTTCTTTCACCGTAAGCTCCCCATTTCGGGTATTTAGAACCAGGTAAGCAGGGTCAGATTTCGAAAAGTTTATGGCGTAGATTCCTGATTGGTGAGAGGGAGCAAACTGGACATTAATGCCATAGTCATCCAGATCTACCTCATAATAATAGGGTTTAATGGTTTCGTTATCGTAACCATAAGCCATGGTCGCTTTAATGTTTTTCAGATCTCCCTGAAACGGACTTAAATTAAAGGCAGAACTTCCCCTATGGCTGGTGATGATCAACGGTAAACCATGTATCGTATTGGATGTGAAATTATCCCGCTCGGGATAAACCCTCAACAAACTGTTGGGTAAATGAACGGTAGGATAGGTGGGGACAAGCAAATGGCTAATATTTCCGATATAGGGGTTTACATAATCGACCGGCTGTTTTTTCTGTTGTGCAGCGGCCAGACTGGTAAATAATGTGAAAGTGTAAGCGCAGCTTAAGAAAGCGCAGAAGTATTTTTTCATGTTTTTTTTTGTAAAACCAACAAGCTCAGTATTACTTGAGTCCGCTGTTTTTACCCTAATTTAAAAGCTAAACAATATTTGACTGTGAAGTATTTGATTAAGAGAGCAAGTTAGTAAAACGATTTATTAAATTGTTATCAATTTTATCTTTTTGGTGTTTCTCATCTTTGGGCGGCTTTTTCCGTTTTCTATCTTTAGCATGAAGGTTTCCTGATTAAAGCGGAACATCCAGTTTCGCGCTAAAGGTTCAACCAAGTTATGCACTCAAATTAAGAAACATCTCTATGCTAATCCAGCTGATTAAATAGCCTATAGTGCAGAATAATGACCTGAATTAAGACGCTAAATTTAAATATTACTAACCAAAATAATAACCTTATGAGAACTTTTAAACCAGTTATTCTGGCGCTTGCCTGCGCCACGGTAATGCAGTATGGCTGCAAGAAACAAGCAACAACGGAAGCGTCAGCAGAAAAAACTGATAAAGCTTTGCTGCAGCAAACTACCGCATCAGGAGGAGTACAAATTATGTCTGTGCTCTTTAATGGTGATGCCTCCAACGGATCGGCCAATGTATGGAAAGACATTAACATTGAAGGTACAGGGACGGTGACTACGGTAAATGACGAGACAGGCACACTAACCTGGAAATTTTTAAAGCCTGCTAACAGCCATAGGACAGAAGGGCATGGCGCCAAAAACTATGAAGCGCAGGATGGGGATGAAATATACATTGGTTGGACGAGTAAAATCTATATGCCCACTACACTGAAAACGGAGGCCATATTTCAATGGAAATCCTATCCAACTGACGGATCGCTACAAAACCATCCCCTGATGCTCAGAACCAAATCAGGAAACCTCGAATTACAGCATTTCGACGATAACCACGTGGCCACAGTACCATGGTCTACCACCCTGGCCGTTAACACCTGGCTTAAATTCGTTATCAGGATGAAAGTATCCAGAGACCCTGCGGTGGGCTATATTGAATTCTGGTACAATGGCGTTAAACAGACTCTTGCAAATGGTAGTCAGCGGTTATATTGCAGAACTTTAGATGTTGATTACTGTGATCCGAAATGGGGTGTATATGGTGGCGATTCTTCGCAGGCAACGCATTTTGTTAAAAAAATAAGAATCGGTACAACTTATGCCGATGTAGCGCAATAAAATCAATACAAGAAAAGGCAGGCGCTTAAGCTTGTCTTTTTTTATCCTCCTTTAGTCGGTTTTGGCAATTACGCCAATTATGAGTTCATCTCCACTTTGTAGGCTTCGACGATTGGCCGTCGTAGTAAAAGTAGTAATACGGATTAAGTTCAGCATTTTCGTAATCGGTAAAAAAATGATTTTATCTAGTTGTTTACGTGTTTTAGCTTCGGCGGGTGTTTAGTAGGGAAGGTTTAAAAAAGCAATCGACTTATACTTGGTTGATACAAATAATATTAAATCGATGTCCATTAGCCAATCATATGTGCAGGATTCAACATAATTGGCTAGGTTTTTAAGTAAGCTTGCCAGTTGATGTCAATTTTGTTGATTAAATGGATAATTCCGAATAAAAAAAAACAAAGAATTATGACGTAGTTGCAGATTAATATAATACAGACTGTTTTAATTTATGACTAGAAAGTAAGAGATAGGCGATTCTGTTTATTTATAATTTTACAGGCTGTATTAGTTTTGAAGCTTTTTTAAGCGTTGGCCGAATAAACCGGTCCTAACCAAATATTTATCATATCCTGATATGGAGATCATCAATAATAAAAAAAATGTTTTAATTTTTAAGTTAGTCGTTTGTTTGATATGCCTTGGTGTTACAAGGATTAACGCTCAAAAAAATACTTCCAGACCATTAAAACTTTGGTACAATCAGCCAGCCAGGGTTTGGGAAGAGGCGCTTCCTCTAGGCAACGGAAAAATGGGTGCCATGGTGTTCGGAACTGTGCAGCGAGAGAGGTTACAGCTAAATGAAAGTACGCTATGGTCTGGTTATCCTGACCCTGGAAATAACCCTGATGGGCCAAGTCTGTTACCGCAGGTAAGGAAAGCAATGTTCGAAGGTGATTACCTAAAAGCTACGTCGCTATGGAGCAAAATGCAGGGACCATATTCGGCAAGATATCTCCCTATGGGTGATTTGTTTTTGGATTTTGACCACAAAAATACCGTTTTTACAAATTACTACCGCGAACTTAATCTGGCTAAGGCGGTATCGTTGGTAAAATATACGGTAAATGGAATTAATTATACCCGGCAGACTTATATGAGTTATCCCGATCAGGTATTGGTGATGAAAATAACGGCAAATAAGGCAAATTCAATTAGTTTCAATGCTGGTTTAACGAGCAAACTGAAATATACTGTTGCAAGCGCAGATCAACACCAGTTGATTTTGAACGGCAAAGCACCAAAATATGTAGCTGCAAGAGATTACGATCCGCAACAGGTGGTGTACGATGAAAAAGAGGGAATGAATTTTCAGATCAGGCTGAAGGTGGCAAATGTTGGTGGAACCGTGAAAAGTACTCCTTCTGCTTTAACGGTAAGCAAGGCAACAGAAGTGGTGATCTACCTAACAGGTGCAACAAGTTTTAACGGTTTTGATAAGTCGGCAGGTTTAGCGGGTAAAGATCCTTCGGTACAAACGCACTCAAATATGAACAAAGCCATTAAAAAAGGCAATTCGCAGCTTTACGCTAACCATGTAAGTGATTATCAAAACCTTTTTAACCGGGTAAAATTTGAACTGGGAGATCCAGATCCGAAATCGGACCAATTGCCGACAAATGAGCGGTTACTGCATTTTAAGAACAGCCCTGTTCCCGATCACAATCTGCTGGCACTCTATTATCAGTATGGAAGGTACCTGTTAATTTCAAGCTCAAGAAAAGGAGGTCAGGCTACAAACCTGCAAGGCCTCTGGAATGATCTGGTGCAGCCGCCATGGGGCAGTAATTATACCACCAACATCAATACGCAGATGAATTATTGGCTGGCAGAAAATACCAATCTTACCGAGTGTAATGAGCCCTTATTTAACCTCATTAAAAACCTTTCGGTGAATGGTGCAGCAACAGCTAGGATTAATTATAACATCGGTAAAGGATGGGTTGCCCATCACAATTCGGATATCTGGGCCAAAACTTCTCCGGTTGGTGCCTTTGATAAGGATGAGCGGGAGATGCCCAGAAAAACCTGCTGGCCAATGGCTGGAGCCTGGCTATGTACCCACCTGTTTGAACATTATCGTTACACCAATGATACCCTGTTTTTAGAGAAAACAGGATATCCGTTAATGAAAGGTGCAGCAGAATTTATGTTGGAATGGTTAATAGAGGATCCTAAAACAGGCTATCTGATTACCAATCCGTCCACCTCTCCCGAAAATGTAGTTAAAATAAAGGACAAAGCCTATCAACTGAGCATTGCCTCTACAATGGATATGTCGATTATCAGAGAACTTTTTGAGCAGTGTATACAGGCCGCGCAGGTTTTAAAAAACGATTTTGCTTTTGCAGAACAACTTAAGCAGGCTAAAGCCAGGTTATATCCTTATCAGATTGGACAATACGGACAGCTACAGGAATGGTTTCAGGATTGGGATGATCCTAAAGATCAACACAGGCACATCTCTCAGCTTTACGGGCTTTATCCTGCCGGGCAGATCAATGTTTATGACTATCCGGCACTCTCGTCGGCAGCAAAACAGTCTTTGTTGCATCGTGGCGATGTGAGTACAGGTTGGTCTATGGCATGGAAAACAAACTGGTGGGCGAGGTTGCAGGATGGTAATTATGCTTATCAGGTACTGCTATCGGCATTAAATTATATTGATCCACTTTCGCCAAAAGGGCAGATGAGCGGTGGTGGCGCATATCCAAATCTTTTTGACGCACATCCTCCTTTTCAGATCGACGGTAATTTTGGAGCTACAGCCGGGATGACAGAGATGCTGTTACAGAGCCATTATGGCGAGCTGGTTTTGCTCCCTGCACTGCCTGATGCATGGCTATCGGGAAAAATATCGGGAATTAAAGCAAGAGGAGGTTACAGTGTAGCAATACAATGGGCAAACGGGGTGCTCAAAAGGGCATCCATTAAAGCAAACAGAACCGGAAAATGTAAAATCAGGACATTTACGAAAATTAAGATTAACAATTCGGATGCAGACCCCCGAACAGACGGTATTGAAAACGTTGTGAAGATGCAATATCTTAACCATAGCAAAACAGCCTTACAGCCACTCAATTTAAAGCAGAGTTATCTTTATGAGCTCAATGTTAAAAAAGGGGAGACTTATTTAATCACTTCTGCCGATTAATTAACCAGCCAGTGCATGCAGTCCTAAAAGTGGATTAATTTATTTTTTGTTACCCGATTTCATGCAAAGATTTTACATTCATTAGCGGTGCTATTCCAATTTATTTTTCTTTGGTGATCTTGTTTTGTGGTAAATATTTGTTTTTCAGTCGATTAAGTTGTTTTGCTGTTCTGTTCGCCGTACCAGATCCGTTTAAAAGCTATTTTGACATCATCATTAACGGGCAATTTAAAAGTTATATTCCGGGTTAACCATTCAATTTTAGCGCCAGGCATGTCTGGAAGGGATAAATATTGCCATTTTCATTAGGAAAGGATTTTTGAGCGCGGAAAAGATATTTGCCAAAATAGTTGACTAATTCGCCAATTCTTGCGCCAACTATTTCTTGTTTTATCCTTTAATTGCAGTAACCAAATATAAAACTAAAACGTATGAGTAACAGAAATTACCCAGGTTTTGAGAACCATTGGCGTTTTTTTACAAGTCATTTGTTAAACGTCAGCAATCGGGCCGTTCGGCCTGTCTCTTCGGTCCACTTTCCACTAACTTTTAATTCAGCGGTATGAAAAGAAAATTTACAAGATTTTTCTCTGCGCATTTAATGCTGCTTAAAGTAGTAGTATTTGCGTGTTTGTTCACTTTAATCAATACTGATCTTTCTGCCCAGGGACAAACTAAGGTATCGGGAACTGTAAAAGACCGTAGCGGGGCGGCCCTGCCAGGGGTAACGGTTCGGGTAAAAAATCAAACCGGTGGCGTATCGACTGATAATAACGGGAAGTTTACCATTTCTGTAGCCCCGAATGCCATTCTTCAGTTTAACATGATCGGTTATACAACCATCGAAAGGAAGGTTGGCGACGGAGCAATGAACATTGTGCTGGAAGATGCATCAAGCGCGTTAGACGATGTAGTTGTAATCGGTTTTGGTGGTAAAGTTAAAAGAAGCGACCTTAGTTCTGCGGTTTCTTCTGTTTCGGCCAAAGATATCCAGGAGCGGCAGCCGGTAGACCTTTTGAACGCTTTACAGGGCAAAGCATCAGGCGTAACCGTAACTACCGATGGTGGCCCTGGTGGCGAAGGAACGGTTCAGATTAGAGGGGTTACTACCTTAAACGGTGGTGCAGGCCCGCTTTATGTGGTTGATGGTGTAATTACAGATAACGGCCGAAACATTAATCCTTTGGATATTGCAGGCATCGAAATACTCAAGGATGCAGCTTCTGCGTCTATTTACGGGGCACAGGCCGCGAATGGGGTAATTTTGATTACCACAAAAAAAGGTATTGAGGGTAAACCCAGGGTGGATGTGCAGTATACACACTTATTTGGGAAGCTGGCGCATAAACTTCCGCAGAGCAACTCTGAAGAGGTTAGGGCCTTTAGAAGGCTGCAGAATGGCGGATTGATCACCGCTGGTTCGAACACAGATTCATTAAATGTTTCTTTTAATTCAGATAATGACCTTCAGGATCTGTTGCTGGGCAATACCGGCCAGCGCAACCAGGTTAATGCGAGTTTGGCAGGAGCGTCTAAAACCTTTAATTATTATTCAAGTGTTAATTATATAGATGACAAGTCGATCGTGATCAACAGTTTTGCCAAGTCACTTCAAACCAGGTTAAATATCTCCTATCAGGCACTGCCAAAACTTAAGTATACTTCCAATTTTTCGCTCTATTATCAAACCAAGAATGAGATACCCATTGCAAGAACCGTAAATGTTATTTTCGACAGGCCGGCAAACTCACTGATCTATTATCCCGATGGCGCATTAACAAGTTACATTGCTTCGAAGCGGAATCCTGTTGCAAATGCAATGTACGAAATCAATAAAACCGAAACCTATTCGGCCCAGATCAACAACCAACTGGATTTTGATATTACCAAGCATATTAAATGGACTACACTTTTTAACCTGGCGTACGAAAACCCACAGTATACTTTTTTTGCGCCACGTTATGTTAGTCCAAACCGGAATACAAACAATGGTATAAATGAACTGACCAAAAATTTCAGATACGAAGCGCAAACCTATTTTAACTACAACCAGAAGTTTAAAGACCATACCCTAAGTGCAACATTGGGTGCAAATGCCATCCGCAGAACACAGAGTGTATTTCATCTGGAGTACCTGAATGCGGCTAGTGAGGAAATCACTGTTACACTGCCAGCGTATCTTACGGGGTCCAAAACCTATACTACGGGTACGGCCAATACCAACCAGGCAATTTTTGCCAGGGTAAATTACGACTATAAGAGCAGGTATTATGCAAGTGCGGTGTACCGGAATGATGGTTCTTCGCGTTTTGGTCCGGAGAACAAACGCGGATCTTTTTATTCAGGATCGATGGCATGGCGTTTTTCAGCAGAAAAATTTATGGATTGGTCTAAATCATTTCTTGATGATGCGAAAATCCGTGCAAGTTATGGCCGGGTTGGTAATGATCAGATCGAGGATTATGGTGCAATTACAAAAGTACAGTTTGAGGGAAATTATAATGGGGTAGGTGGAGCGGCCTATAATACTTCGATAGGCAACAGCCTGATTAAATGGGAAACAGGAATTCAGAAAAACCTGGGCTTGGATCTTACCTTTTTGAAAGGAAGATTGAACTTTACCGGCGAGCTTTATGAGAAAGAATCGAAAGACCTGTTATATCAGCGTCAGTTGGTTAAGGAAACGGGCTTTTCAACGGTTATCGTTAACCTTGGTTCTATTGTTAATAAAGGCGTAGAATTTACCGTTTCCGGTACGCCGATTTCGAAAAAGAATTTTTCGTGGAACATAGATGCTAATATTTATTTTGAAAGGGGCACAATTAAAGAACTGGCAGGCGGTGTTCCGTTTATTGCAGGTAACAAGTGGTATGTTCAGGAGGGTGGCAAAATCGGTGATTTTTATGGCTGGAAAAACCTGGGTGTTTACCAATGGAACGAATCGAATGCCTATAACGATAGCTGGGATAAATTGACCGTGGTATTGGGTGCAGATAACAAACCTTTGTATGTGAATGGAAAACCGCAGTACACTTTCAACGGCCAGCCGTACAGTGGAACGGTTCATAACCTATACGATCCTTCAGGTAAACTTGTTGGCGGAGATACGGAATGGGCAAATATAAAAAGAGATAGTTTAATAGATGACGGCGATCGCCATGTGATCGGCAATGCCCAACCTAAGTTCAATATTGGTTTTGGTAATACATTTAACTACAAAAGATTTTCGTTGAATGTACTGTTTAATGCATCTATAGGTGGAGACATCTATAATACCCTGTTGTATAATGCAAACAATCCATCCAATACCGGTCCTGGTAATCCTGATGTATTGTACAATTCCTGGCAGAAACCCGGCGATATTGCAAAATATCCATATTATCCAAACAGGCCTTCAAGGGGGAATTTAAAGGCAAACGGTAACAGTGCCTATCTGGAAAGCCGTTCTTTCATCAGGCTTGCGAGTATGAGGTTTGCCTATAGCATGGATCCTGCGCTTGCAAAACGGGTGTACCTTAAAGGGGTAACCGCATTTATATATGGTACCAATTTGTTAACCTGGACAAACTACAAGGGCTACGATCCTGAATTTAGCACCTCTAACCCGCTAACTCCTGGTGATGATACAGGAAAGTACCCTAAAAGAAGAGAACTTGGATTTGGTTTAAACATCAGTTTATAATAAGGATATGAAAACAATAAAATATACCTGTATTTTCATGCTATTGCTCGCTATGGGCAGCTGCAAAAAATATCTTACAGAGGCGCCTGTTTCGCAGGTGTCGAGCGATAAATTCTATAAATCTAAATATGATATTGATGCGGCTATGGCCGGGATGTATTCTGCTTTTCAGCTCACCATGGTGGGCGAATCGCAGTTTAACGATCGCTACCATTATTGGGGCGAATTCAGGGCCGATAATTTCGACCGTTTTCTCTCTTACACCAATACTTATACCACAGAGATCGCATTAAACGCCCTGACCACAGATAATCCATATGCAGATTGGTCAAGGCTTTATACGGTCATCGCCCGCGCGAACAGTAACATTAAATACATTCCTGGTGTACCCGCTTTAGATAATAATGTTACCCAGGCAATTGTTAATGCAAACCTTGCACAATCGTATGCCATAAGGGCGATAGCTTATTTTTACCTGGTGAGGGTTTGGGGCGATGCGCCGGTCTGGTTGGAACCTTACGAAGATAGCCAGGTTGCCGCAGAGCGGGAAAGAACCAAAGCATCGCAAATTCTCGACGATGTGATCATCAAGGATTTAAAAACAGCTTATGACCTAACGGTTAAAAATCAGAATGCATCGGTATACTATATGAATGAAGGTGCCATATGCGCAGCCCTGGCAGATGCCTATATGTGGAAAAAAGACTATACCAATGCCATTCTTTGGATAAACAACCTATTTAAAGCAAAAAACCCAAAAGGAGCACTTTATACCGGTACATCTGATGCCAACCTGGAACCAACAGCCAGCTGGAAAAGTATATTTACTGCTCCTGCCGCGAGCATAGAAACCATCTGGTCTATCCACTGGGATTTTACCACAAACAGTTGCGCTTGTACGCAGATATCTTATTCGCCCAATAACAGACAGATGCAGGTTGATCCACTTTTGTATGCCAGTTACTTTTTGCCTCAAACCCAACCCGTTCATACTAACGATATCAGGCCTAAACAAACACTGGATGTATACGCTGTTGCCAATCCGGCCCTAAACAACCGTGACCGTTTCCTTAAATTTTATCCGAGCCCATCAAACCCTGTTGGAGCAATACCTACTACAGAATTAAACCTGTACTACAATCAAAATACTCCTGTTTATTTGCCAATGTACAGGCTGTCAGATATTTATTTGCTCTATGCCGAGGCGCTTAACGGAAACAACGATTTACCCAATGCACTTAAATATCTAAATTTTGTGAGGAAAAGGGCAAATGTAGACCAGTATCTGGCAACCGATGTTAAGGTAAATGCTAAAGCAGCAATGGAAAATGCAATTTTAGAAGAACGCCAGTATGAACTCATCGGCGAAGGTAAACGCTGGTTCGACCTGGTAAGAACAAACAAAGTGAAAGAAATTATGGATCCCGTGTTAAAAGACCGCCAGCTTAGAAATGGAAACACTGATATTGTAGGTTTTACTGATGTGCGCCGTTCTTATTGGCCATTGAGCAGGGCGGTAATGAATTCCAATAAAAAACTGGTACAGAACCCTGGTTATGGCGAGTAATGGTTAATTTTTAACAGTGAGCCTGTCTATAACAGCAGGCCGTAAATGATATGGAAATGAAAGTTTTTAAAAATAGAATATTGCCATCAACTTTATTGATTTTGATCGCGATTAGCCAAAGCGGCTGCGGAAAAATGTTCGGTTTAGAACGTCAGAAAGATTACGATTATGTAAAGAAAACGCTTGATCCCAATATTGGTGTATCGGCCCGTAAGTTTCTGGAAGACAGAGCATCGGGCACGGGCATGGCAAACGACCCGACTGATACCGTTTTTAAGTATATGAAACTGGGCTTGGAGTATGCGGGGATAGACCTTGCAGAATACGAAAAAAGTGACCGTACCTTTCTTTTTCTACATAACCTTGGGGTTAGGGTACTACCAACAAAAGTAACCAATGGCGTAACGGTAACAACCAGCAACATACCAACAGCAGGTTTGTGGTTCGATTATCCAATTGTTACTGGTATCAATCCCACCACAGGCCTACCCATAACCAAGCCCGCAACCAAATGGAGCGACTACCCAAAAGAAGATGTAAAGAATTATTTTTTATATCTGATTGGTCAGGGCAAGTATAATTTTGATAATCTCAATGCCAATAATGTCCCTGTAAAATCAATTCTTCCCGCAAATGCGGTGTTGTCCAAATCATCAATGTTGGGTTATGCCAACAATGGCAAGGGCTTTGATGAAAACGGCATTTTTTATCTAAAGATTTTGAATAACAGCGATCAGGCGCCAATTGTACATAACAACAGAACCAATGACCGCAGTGCTGGTTATGTGGCTACCAATGGCATTGTACACGTTTTTGGGGCATCGATGGCACCCTCATTGTAACCTGTGGAATACCGACCGGGCATAAAATATGTGCCCGGTTTTTATTGTATTTTCTACCATAACCTATATCGCAAAAAGAATATACCCAGCGGAGCTTCCAATTGCATGTATTTAGCATCAACATCGCCATGAAATTGATCAGATTGTTACTTTTTACCGTATTGCTATCAAACCTGCATTTTAGTTTAAATGCTCAGGGCATTACCTGGACACCGGTAGCGCCAGGAGTGTGGAAAGGTGTGTTTGGTATTCCCGAACCTTATGATCTTTTAAAAGCTTCGGGTGCTAAACCAAATCAAGAATCTTTAGGCAAATTAGGGAAGGCTATATTTCCTTTTTCTAATCAACCCATAACAGCGCAGCTTAATGATGGTAAAACTTATTTAAGAATCCCTCTTGATAAAACCGAGCAGTTATATGGCTTCGGACTGAATTTTCAAACCATACACCAGCGGGGAAAGATCTTAGAACTGCATGTAGATCATTATGGTGGGAAAGATAATGGCAGAACGCATGCTCCGGTACCTTTTTATGTTTCATCAAACGGATACGGCGTTTTTATCAATTCGGCACGATACCTTAAAGTGTGGGCAGGTACTGCGATGAGGAAAGACAGTAAAAATTTTCCCATACCACAGGATAGAAATTCTGATAAAAGCTGGTCATCCCGAAATAACGGAGACGAAGTAGAAATTTTAGTTCCGGCAGCTGGTGTAGAAATTTACGTTTTTGCTGGACCTAAACCTTTGGATGCCATTAAAAGGTATAATTTATTTAACGGCGGCGGGTATTTGCCACCACGTTGGGGGCTGGGTTTTACACAACGGGTAATGACACGTTCAACCGCTGCCGACGTAGAAAAAGAGGTAAATAGTTTTGAAGAAAAGGGCTATCCCTTAGATTTTGTAGGCCTCGAGCCTGGTTGGCAAAGTAAAGCTTATCCAGGTACTTTTTCGTGGGATAAGAACAGGTTCGCCGAACCGGCTGGTTTTGTAAAAAGCATGTTGGCCAAAGGGATCAGGCTTAATCTTTGGATTAACCCTTACGTTTCGCCGGATGCACCATTTTATAAAGATATTAGGCCCTTAACAGCTTCGCATACCGTATGGTTGGGTGCAGTACCCGATTTTACTTTACCAAAAGCCCGAGATCTTTTCTTCGGTCAGTTGAAAAAAGATCAGGTAGATATTGGCATAAGTGGCTATAAAATTGATGAAGTTGACGGATATGATTATTATTTATGGCCAGATGTGGCCACTTTTCCGTCAGGGATTAGCGCCGAACAAATGCGTCAAACTTACGGGTTATTAATGCAGCGCTACTCGGCAGAAATGTTCAAAAAGAGTAACAAACGTACTTTTGGTTTAGTCAGGGCATCAAACGGCGGAGGAACCTCTTTCCCTTACGTAATTTATAATGATTATTACAATCATGAAGATTTTATTACCGCACTCATTAACAGTGGTTTTGCGGGTGTATTGTGGACACCCGAGGTAAGGGCTTCCAAAACCGGCGAAGAATGGTTGAGGAGGTTCCAATCTAATGTTTTTTCGCCTATGGCGATGATTAATGCCTGGGCAAGCGGTACCAAGCCCTGGACTTACCCCGATGTAGAAAAACAGGTAAAAGAATATGCTTTATTAAGGATGAGGATGATGCCTTATTGGTATACCGAATTTGCAAAATACCATTTCGAAGGCATACCACCATTTAGGGGAATGAATTTAGAAGATGGTTTTAAGCAAGAGGCAAAAGCAGAAGCGGGTAGTGCTAATTTAGAAGAAAATCCTTACGCAGAAGCCGTTTCGAAAGAAATTAAAGATCAGTATATGGCGGGCGAATACTTGCTTGTTGCGCCAGTGTTTACCGGGCAAACCGAGCGTAAAGTAATTTTGCCTAAGGGCAAGTGGTATGATTTTTACACGGGCGCTTTTGCCGGTGATGGGCAGGTGATTACGGTTACACCTGGTTTGGACAAAATACCGGTATATGTTAAAGATGGAGGAATTATACCCATGATGCCTGCTTTATTGCATGCACCAAAATCAGGCGAAAAAGTAGATTTAGAAATCCGCCATTATGGAGAAAAAGCCAGCGAATATAATTTATATGACGATGATGGTGAAACCTTTGACTTTGAAAAAGGAGCTTCTACCTGGAGAAAAATTAAAGTTGAAAGACTGAAAAACGGTAAGTTAAAGGGAAGCATCTCTGCACGTGAAAAAGGAAAACCCAATACCATTGCTAAAGTAAGTTTTACATTTATGACTAAATAACATGATGCTAAAAATTAAATATGCGCTGTTTTTATGCTTTATTTTGGCTTTTCAGGCTAAAGCGGATGATGCCTATACGGCTGATGCGGCTAAAGTGCTGAAAAAGCAAATTTTACAAGAAGCTAAATGGGCGTTAGCACAAGTGCCAATAACAGTTACTGCACAAAGTTCTCCACGAAGTGCAGGTCGCAGACACGATTACTTTTCGGAAGGCGATTACTGGTGGCCAGATCCAAACAATCCAAAAGCACCTTATATTCAAAAAGATGGGCTAACCAATCCCGATAATTTTGTTGCCCATCGCCATGCGCTGATCCGTTTCAGTAAAATTATTGGCGCTTTGGCATCAGCTTATAAAATTACGGGAGATGAAAAGTATGTTAAACATGCATTTCTACATTTAAAAGCATGGTTTGTAAATGCAGAAACGTTAATGAACGCTAACCTGTTGTTTGCACAAGCCATACAAGGAAGATTTACGGGGCGGGGAATTGGCATTATAGACACTATACAATTGATGGAGGTTGCGCAAGGCGTTTTAGTGATGCAAGATTCAAAAGCCGCAGATAGCAAGGCATTGGCAGCTATAAAAAAATGGTTCGCTGAATATTTAACCTGGTTAACTACACATAAATATGGTAAAGATGAAATGAATGCCGAAAACAATCACGGAACCTGCTGGACCATGCAAGTGGCTTCATTTGCCAGGCTTACCGAAAATAAAACGCTACTTAATTTTTGTAGAGAACGCTATCAAACGGTGCATTTACCTAACCAAATGGCAGCAGATGGCAGTTTTCCGAGAGAAACTAAACGTACCAAACCTTTTGGTTATTCACTCTTTAATTTAGATGCGATGGCTACACTTTGTCAAATCTTATCCGATAACGAAACCAATTTATGGACTTTTCAACTGGCAGATGGGAGAAGTATAAAAAAAGGAATTGAATATCTCCATCCCTTTGTGAAAGACAAATCGCTATGGCCTTTTCAAAAAGATGTAATGCATTGGGAAAACTGGCCAGTTGCCCAGCCCTTCTTACTATTTGGCGCAAATGCCTATCAAAATGAAGCCTGGTTTAAAACCTGGAAAAAATTAGATCATCAACCAAAAGATGAAGAGGTAATTAGGAACTTACCCATTAGAAACCCATTAATATGGATGTAATGAAGAAACTACTTATTCTTTCAACCCTGGTATTTGGCCATTTTTTTGCATTTTCTCAGGTAACTGGTGATGAGGATAAAGACATGTTTAATCAGGCAAAAGGCCGCGATCAAAAGGCAATTGATGAAGCGGTTAATACCTGGTATTCGGCTTCTATGAAAACACATGAGCAGCGCATACAATGGTGGAGAGACGCTAAATTTGGCATGTTTATACATTGGGGCGTTTATTCCTTGCCTGCAGGAGAATGGAAAGGTAAAAAAGTGGGCGGTTATGCAGAACATTTAATGCGAAAGGAAAAAATATCGAAAAAAGCATATTTAGAAGTTGCCCATCAGTTTAACCCAGTTCTTTTTGATGCAGATAAATGGATTTTGGACGCTAAAAAAGCAGGAATGAATTATTTTATCATTACGGCAAAACATCATGATGGTTTTGCCATGTACGATTCAAAAGTATCGGATTTCAATATCATGGCTCAAACTCCATTTAAAAGAGACCCAATGGCCCAATTAGCGGCGGCAGCCAAAAAACATGGAATGAAGTTTGGCTTTTACTATTCACATGCTTTTGATTGGGAACATCCGGATGCGCCCGGCAATGATTGGGAATACAAGAATCCGGGCGGAGATTTAGGTTTATATGGAGGTGTAAATTGGTATGTAGCGCATCCGGAGTTATTGCCAAAGGCAGTTAAATATGTGGATGAAAAAGCAATCCCACAAATTAAAGAATTGCTTTCCAGGTACCATCCCGATATTTTATGGTTTGATACGCCACAAAAATTACCGCTTTCAGAAAACATCAGGATTTTAAAAGCCATTAGGGAAACCGATCCAAATGTAGTGGTAAATGGGAGGTTGGTAAGAAGTGCAGGTGCCAATTTTGGAGATTATAAAAATACTGCAGACAGGCCAGCCGAATTTTATCCGGTTGAAGGTGATTGGGAAGCTATTCCAACCACAAACGAATCGTATGGGTATAGTAAATATGATAACTCACATAAAACGTCAGGCTTCTTCATTCAGCTTTTAGCTAAAGCGGCCGCTCGCAATGGTAATTTACTCTTAAATATTGGCCCAAAGGGCGACGGTACTTTTGATGCTAAAGATTCACAGATACTTTCAAGAATTGAAAAATGGGTCGCTAAAAATGCCGAAAGTATTTACAAAACCCATAAAACAACAATGCCCTTACAAAGTTGGGGTGTAACTGCACAAAGTGAAAATAGGTTGTATTTACATGTATTTGATTGGCCTAAAGATGGGAAATTATATGTAGGAGGCTTAAAATCTAAAATGGATAAGGCTTATTTTTTAACTGATGTTAAAAAACACACATTAATCACACAAGCTCTTGGTGACGGCGATTTCTATATCAATGTGCCCAAAAAAGCACCTGATACCGCTAATACCGTAATTGTTGTGGCTTTAAACGGACAACTAAAAGCCGATAATTTACATTATGTGAGTACAAATACTGCTGTAACCAGGTTATTGGCCTTTGATGCTGATTTAAGTAACGGTTTTAAGTTTGGAGACGGAAAAACCGATCGTTTTTATGTAGAAGGATGGGAGAAAAAGGAGCAGACAGTCAAATGGGATTTTAGAACAACCTTTCCACAAAAATTTAAAATTGTCATCAAATACTTAGCTGGTAATGACGCTGAAGGAAGCTATAATTTTAAGATTGATCAGCAGAAAATCAAACAAAATGTACTAACCGGCGATAAAGTGATCTCACAAAATATTGGAGAAATACAATTAGCCAAAGGAATACATCACATCAATATAAATCCAGATACCATTTCAAAAAATGAATTAATGAAACTTTTAGAAGTTCAGTTAATTCCTATAAATTAATTGCGATGAAACTTAAATACAGTATTGCCACGATTATTTTATTAGCCACACAAAGCTTTGTTTTTGCACAAAAAATAAATGTTAAAAAAGCATTTCAACAGGCGGCTGCTCAAACCAAATTAATGTTGCAAGAAGTAGAAAAAGCTGCCAGCGCTGCCAAACCAGAACTAATTTCGCCAAGAACATTAGACAATGGAAAGCTAAAATTGGTGGCGAGCAGAGATTGGACAAGCGGATTTTTTCCGGGGGTACTTTGGTATTTGGACGAGTATTATAAAACCGATGAATGGAAAACAGCGGCCAGAAAGTTTACCACCTTTATAGAAAAAGAAAAAACCAATGGCACCACGCATGATATGGGTTTTAAGGTTTTTTGCAGCGTAGGTAATGCATTTCGCCTAACTGGAAGCGCTCATGATAAAGCGGTAATTATTGAAGCTGCAAAAACTTTGTCCACCCGCTTTAACCCTAAAACAGGCGTGATATTATCCTGGGACCATAGCAGGGATAAATGGGTAAACCCTGTAATTATTGATAACATGATGAATTTGGAATTGTTATTTGAAGCGACGAAACTAACCGGTGATTCATCTTTCTATAAAATTGCAGTAAGCCATGCCAATACCACCATGAAAAATCATTTTCGCTCCGATTTTAGCTCGTATCATGTAATCGATTACGACCCAAATACGGGTGCTGTACTGAAAAAGAATACCCATCAAGGTTATAATCATGAATCTGCTTGGGCCCGCGGACAAGCATGGGGTTTATATGGGTATTCCATGTGCTATCGTTACACTAAAAATCCAATTTACTTAAAACAGGCAGAAAATATAGCAAAATTTATTTTCGATCATCCAAATATGCCGAAAGATTTAGTGCCCTATTGGGATTTTAATGCACCTCAAATCCCGAACGAGCCAAGAGATGCATCAGCCGCTGCTGTTATGGCTTCAGGCTTATATGAATTAAGCAGATACAGCAATCAAGGAAGTGATTATTATAAAAAAGCAAACCAGATTTTAAAAAGTTTAAGCACAAACTACATTGCGCCGATTGGGACGGCCAAAGGCTTTGTTTTGCTGCACAGCACAGGTTCAAAACCATCAAATAGCGAAGTAGATGTGCCACTAAACTATGCCGATTATTATTATTTAGAAGCGTTGCTAAGGTATAAAAATTATAAAAAATAGCAGTCCTGCCCATTACCGATTAAATAACCAAATAACTACACTATGAAACTGAATTTTTGCCTAACAGCTATCCTCATCGGATGCTCGATCTACGGATCTGCGAAAGATTACAAAATAAGCACGGCAGCTGAATTAGCTGCGTTAAAACTATTACCAGGTGATAAGGTAATTGTTAAAAATGGCGAATGGACAAATCAACAAATGATTTTTAAAGGTAATGGCACGCCGCAAAAGCCTATTACGTTGACGGCAGAGGAGGGTGGTCAAGTATTTTTTACAGGTGCATCATCACTAAAAATTGATGGAACCTGGCTAATCGCCGATGGCATATCTTTCAAAAATGGTTTTACAAAGGGCGAGGATGTAATTACATTTTCCGAAAAATCGGCCAATTGCCGTTTAACAAATTCTTCCATTATTGGTTACAATCCGCCTGATAAGGCCATTGAATATACATTTGCTTCATTGTACGGCGTGCATAACAGGGTAGATCATTGTTATTTTGAAGGTAAAACCAATCAAGCACCTACTTTGGTGGTATGGCTTTCAGACAAGCCAAACTACCATCAAATAGACCACAATTATTTTGGTCCCCGGCCGGATATAGGCGGGAATGGTGGAGAAACCATTCGAATTGGTACCAGCACATGGTCGTTTCATGATTCATTTACAAAGGTTGATGCCAATATTTTTGCCCACTGTAACGGTGAAACCGAGATTGTTTCTGTAAAATCTTGCAGAAACACAATTTCCAATAATCTGTTTTTTGAAAGTGTAGGTACTTTAACTTTACGCCATGGCAATTACAATGAGGTATCGGGAAATATTTTTATCGGGAACAAAGTTGAAAATACCGGTGGTATCCGCGTTATCGGCGAACATCACAAAGTACACCATAATTATTTGCAAGGATTAACCGGCACAGGTTTAAGAGCTGCCATTTCAGTGATGGATGGCCTTCCTAATCCAATTTTGGTAAGCCATTGGCAGGTAAAAAATGCGGAGATTACAGCTAATACCATTGTAGATTGTAAAGAGGCTTTTTCAATAGGCGCAGGAAAAAATGCCGATCGAATATTAGCACCACAAAAAGTAGTCATTACCGATAACCTGGTAAAAGCAGATACCAACCCGGTAAGTTGGGTAGATAAAGCAGCTGATGTAACTTTTAGTGGAAATATGCTGGATGCAAAATCAGCCCCACAAGATCTTGAGAAAGGTTTTAATGTGGTAGATGCGGAATTTGAAAAACAAGGAGGTATCTGGAACGGAAAAAGTAAGAAAGCAGGAGCAAATCTAAATAGTGGCCAACTTTCCATCTTAAAAACAAAGAATATTGGCCCAAACTGGTTTAAACCGGTGCAAGCAATGGTAGTAAAATAAACCAAATTAATAACGATAGTTTGGTTATTGTATTTTAAAAACAAAGCTTTATAATTTCATTTCTTAATAAAACAGTATGATAAAGAAAATCAGCTTCTTGCTTTTGATATTTGCGTTTTCTGCCCCTATTGCCAAATCTCAACAGGCATTATCAAAAGATAAAAAAATGGAATGGTGGCGGGAGGCCCGTTTTGGAATGTTCATCCATTTTGGGGTATATGCCCAGTTGGCAGGAGAATATAATGGATACCAGCAAACCCGTGGTGGTGCCGAATGGATTATGAACAGGATGAAAGTGCCTGTTGCCGAATATAAAGCAATAGCGAAACAATTTAATCCTGTAAAATTTGATGCTGATGAATGGGTTAAAATGGCCAAAAATGCCGGAATGAAATATTTGGTGATTACAGCTAAACACCATGATGGTTTTGCTTTATTTGATTCGAAAGCAAGCGATTGGGACATTGTTGATGCCACGCCTTATAAAAAGGATTTATTAAAACCACTGGCTGCGGCCTGTAAAAAGTATGGCATCAAATTGGGTTTTTATTATTCGCAAGCACAAGATTGGGGCAATGCAGGAGGCTCGGTAGCCAGAAAATTAATGGCTGAGGGTTGGCCAAATCCTGATAGCACTAAAATAAACAGTTATACCCAGGAACATAAAGGGCATTGGGATCCGGCACAGGAAACATCGACTTTTGCACAATATATAGACAGGATTGCCGTGCCACAGGTGAAAGAGCTGATGAGTAACTACGGCGATGTTGCCGTATTGTGGTGGGATACCCCGACCAACATGACCGACGAGGCTGCTTTAAAGTTACAGGAACAATTAAAATTGCAACCCAACATTATCACAAACGACAGGTTAAAGCGGCCCAACTTTCCTGGTGATACTAAAACACCTGAACAGAAAATCCCTAATTTAAGCGAGCTTGATGGCAAAGACTGGGAAACCTGTATGACGATGAACGGAACCTGGGGCTTTAGAAACTCCGATACCAACTGGAAATCATCAACTACTTTAATTCGTAATTTGGTTGATATTGCTTCAAAAGGAGGGAATTATTTATTAAACGTTGGTCCAAAACCCGATGGCTCTTTTCCGGAAGCAAGTGTAGAACGTTTAAAAGATTTAGGTGCCTGGATGAAAACATACAGCGAAGCCATATACGCAACTCAGGCAAGCCCTATTCCGGATCAAACCTGGGGCAGAATAACCCGAAAAGACCTTAAAAGCGGAAATACTACCTTATATTTTTCTGTTTTTGATTGGCCAAAAAATGGAGAATTGGTCGTGAAAGGTCTAAAAAATGCGGTTGTTTCCGCGCAGTTATTAAACAGCAAAAATAAAGTAAGCTGGACAAAAGCAGCCGGTGAAATGATCTTTAAACTTCCAATATCGGCTCCAAATGAAGTAGCAAGTGTAATTAAGGTTGAGGTGAAAGGCAAAATGCAAACCTGGTTTGGCGGATTAGGTAAAGAGAAAATGAAAACCGGATCTATAGATTAATGATATGATGAGGATTTTAAGCTGTTTAATTTTATCTATTGCCTATTTTATGCCTGCAACAGCGCAAAAAGTAACACCACTTTGGCAAGATTTTATAACTGCCAAAGCACAAGGCAAAACACCGATTTTGCCCGATTTTTCGTATGCCGGCTATCATTTTTCTGAAAAAGAAATCCCATCCCTTTCGGGTAAAAAAGTATTTAATGTACTCGATTTTGGTGCTAAACCCAATGATAATCTGTATGATGACGATGCTATTCAAAAAACGATAGACGCCGCTGAAAAAAATGCGGGTGGTGGCGTGGTTTTCTTCCCGGCAGGTAAATTTTTATTGGCAAAAGATAATGATAGTACCAAGCAGATTAGAATATCTAAAAGCAATATTATTTTAAAAGGAAGTGGTAGCGGATTAGTCGGGACAGAAATTTATCAGGATAAGATGAGAATTAATGGCAGGCAAATTTTGTTTAAACCTGATGCGAATGCTCAAAATAGATTAACAGCAATTACCAAAAATGCAGAACGTGAAAGCTTCTGGGTAGAAGTAGAAAATACGGCCGGGCTAAAAATAGGAATGGATGTTGTTTTAAAGCACAGGAGCGAAGAATTCACAAGACTGTACTTCTCACCACTGGAACTAAAACCGCAATGGACGAGGTTATTTGGCAAAGACGGTGGAATGTTGATCAATGAGATTCATACTATCGAAAAAGTTGAGGGGAACAGGGTGAAATTTAAAAATCCTATCCATTTTGACCTTGTGTTAGTAAAGAGTGCTGCTTTCGAACTTTTAAATTATAATTCGATTGAAGAATGCGGTATAGAAGATATCAGATTTACCAGTAACTGGAAAACTTACCCTGAAGAATTTGTTCACCACAAAAATGCGATACATGATTATGCATATGAAGCGGTAGGTATGGAGTATGTGAAAAATAGCTGGGTACGGAACTGCGAGTTCCAGGACTGGAATGAAGGCTTATTCATCCGTTCGGGCTATCAGGTTAGCATATTGAACGTAAATTTCACAGGTAAGAAAGGTCACGCTTCTGTTCATGCCCGTACCGGTTATGGCGTTTTAATTAAAAATTGCAATTTCAATGATGCGCAGCATCATGGTGCAGGAACAGGTTATAGTGCTGTAAATACAGTAATTACAAAATGTACTTTGGGTACAGACCAAAATATTGATATCCATTCTGGACAACCTTTTGCAACTTTGTATGATGATATTCAGGGCGGGGTTTTTTACAACCTGGGAGGCCCTGAGCCTGGTCATCCGCATCATGCTAAACATTTGGTGTTATGGAATTTTAGGCATCAGTCTGCGAAAGAGCAGCACTATAATTTTTGGGATTTGGTTAAAAGGCGGAATTATTCGATTGCGCTACCTTTTTTAGTGGGCTTCCAATCTAATCAGAAAGTTACTTTTGAAAATGTGGGAATCAATGAATCACAAGGACATGAAGTATTGCCCCGATCTTTGTTCGAAGCGCAACTTCAATTGCGATTAACAGGAAAGAATATTGCTGAATAACGGGTTTAAGTTATTTATAATGAGCCGTAAGAAAAAATAGCTAAAGCAAAGGTTGCTACCGGATAGTTAATTTTGAAAAATTAAACCATTGGATGCTGTTTCTGGCTTTAACTGATTTGAAATATATACACCATGAAAAAAAATATTATCGTAATCTTAGGCTTGCTAATTGGCTTTCCTTTTATAGGTTTTTCTCAATCTGCTGATTTAAAAAAATGGCCTAAAGGCGTCTCACCAGAAGAAATAGGTGCTAAGGTTGCTGCGAGGTTTGTGGCTACTCCGCATACTAATTTTAACAAACCAACTCCACCCAGGGTAATCACCTATGCAGAAAGCTGTGCCTGGTACGGTGCGCTAAAGTTCGCCAGGGCATCGGCTAACAGTAACCTGAAAAATGAGCTGGTTAAAAGGTTCGAACCTATGTTCGCCCAGGAAGCTGGTATGATCCCGCAGGTAACCAATGTAGATTATGCGGTTTTTGGATCCGTACCATTTCAGCTTTTTATACAAACAGGTGATAAAAAATATAGGGAAATGGGACAAAGCATTGCTGATAAACAATGGGCTATGCCAGATTCTGGCGTAAAAGTTAGCCTGGCCCAGTTAGCAGCCTTTAAAAATGGTTACACCTGGCATACAAGGATGTGGATAGATGATATGTTTATGATTACAGCCCTGCAGGCCCAGGCTTACCGGGCTACGAAGGATAAAAAATATATCAATAGGGCGGCTAAGGAAATGGTATTGTACCTGGATTCACTTCAGAAACCAAATGGCTTATTTTATCATGCACCGGATGTTCCTTTCTTTTGGGGGCGGGGCAATGGATGGATGGCGGCGGGTATGGCCGAAATATTAAGCTCCCTGCCGGCAAACAATCCCGATCGCCCACGCATTATAAAAGGCTATCAAACCATGATGAGCGCTTTGTTGGCCTACCAGGCGCCATCAGGCATGTGGAGGCAGTTGATAGATGAGCCTTCATCGTGGGAGGAGAGCTCATCAACCGGAATGTTTGCTTATGCCATGGTGGTGGGCGTGAAAAAAGGTTGGCTAAACAAAGAGAAATATGCACCGGCCGCAAGAAAAGCCTGGCTGGGCCTCGTATCTTACCTCGACGAAAATGGTGATGTAAAGGATGTGTGCGAAGGAACCAATAAGAAAAACGATAAACAATACTACCTCGACCGTAAAAGAATAGTTGGCGATATGCATGGGCAGGCGCCTATTCTGTGGACTGCTGCAGCTTTGATAGATTAGTAGTTTAATCCTGCACCATAAATGTTTATTTTTTTGAACTCAATATACCGTCGTTTACGCAGGTGCCTTCTGAATGAGTTAGTAGTAAATACATCGGTTTTCTTCGGGATGTAGGTAGCTTCCTTTACCCGAAGAAAATACCCCAGATCTGTAGATCGTGATTATGGCAAGTCAGTTAATTGGTTTGTTGAGAAATAAATTCACGCTGATAACTTAACGGACTTTTTCCTGTAGTGATTTTGAAATATTTATGGAAACTGGCCATGTTGTTAAACCCACTTTCATAGCACAACTGTTTAATGTTGAGTTTGTTCTCGATTAATAGCCTGCAGGCATGGCCAACCTTTATTTCGGTGAGAAACCGTGAGTATGTTTTGCCGGTTTTAGATTTAAAGTACCTGCAGAATGAATTTGGACTGATTACAGCTACATTTGCAATTTCTTCCAGGTGTATTTTCCTCCTGAAATTTTCGAGGGTGAAATTGTATATCGCATTGATCTTGATGTTCGCCGTCTCGTCGTAATCCTGCTTAAAGCCGATAGATGAAAGTTTAACCGTATGGTTGCAGTTGGCAATCAGGTTGAGCGCCTCCATTAGCAATATGATACGGGCGGATCCTTCTGATGCCAGCATTTTTTCCAGCAGGTCTGCTACTTTTGCCTTAATTTTGCCGTTCACCTGCAGGCCCCTTCGGCTGCTTTCAAGCAATGATTTAATCGCTTTGTTTTCAGGTAGGTTAAGGAATTGGTCTCCCCAAAAGTTCTCGCTGAAATGTGCCACGCGGACGTCGGCACGTGCTTTCGACTGGTCTTTGAAATAACTATCGTCAAATCTCCAGTAATGAGCCAAATGAGGTCCCACCAGTACAATATCTCCTGATCTAAAACTCTTAATGTTGTCGCCGATAAATTGCGTTCCAACGCCTTTTTTGAGATGGATGAGCTCAATTTCCGGATGATAGTGCCATTTGTTGTTCATGTGCGGAATCAGGTCTCTTCTTACACTAAAAGATTGTGTAGGCGCTGTTGAAACTTTTAGTAATTGCGGTTTCATATCTGATTTATGTTTTTGGTTAGTCTCTTAAATATACTACAAAATTAGATGTCGTTTAATGCTTGTGCCAATATTGTTGAGTGATTGGGTAATATTTTCCTGTTATGCGATATTATTTTTACACGAGCTATTATCATGGCATTAATTAACCACTCTAGGTATTCCGGTAACAATTTTTTAGGCTATGTTGATAAGGGCTAATTGCAAAAAGAATAGTAATTGTAACTAAAGTCCATTAAACATTTTGCCACTTAAATATAGCTTGAAATCCTTAATCCTGCCTGTTTCCATATCCTGCCGTGGCAATACCTTAATGCCGGTAATGGCCGTTTGTGCACCCAAATCAATTACAACCTGATGTGGATGTTTTGGACTGTTATCTTTCCATTGGCTATGCCAGATACTGGTATATTGAAGATCGAATACATTTTCTGATTTACCATCCTGGCTTTTCAGCTCCTCACTGTCTACATATACCACTTTCCATAAGTTCCTTGGGATTTGCTGGCCATTTCCGTCTAAAACTTCTAACTCCGCGAGTGCTGTATAAGCATCGTCGGCAAAGTTGTTTAATGCCTCAAGGGCAATATATTTGCCATTTTTTAAAGGAAAATTAAAGGTTTGCCATGAAGCGGAATTTTGCATTGTTCCACTATAAATCAATTGGTCTGCGTTATTTTCAAATTGCTGCCCGGCTTTGCGATGATTGCTGCTGATGGCTTTCACCTCAGTAAGGCTATCGAGAATCGGTTTTTCTAACCCCTGCAGGCGTGCTGCAACCGGGCGATGGAGATCGAGCACCACCACCTCGTTTTTTCCTGCATTTAACCATACCCCCGGAACATACATGGTTTGAGTAGGCCCGATATTCCAGTAGCGGCCCAGGCAGTGACCATTCATCCAAACTACACCTTTTTTCAACCATCGCATATCCAGGTAAAAATCATTTTTGTTTTTAGCCGTAAAACTGCCCTTATAAAAAGCCGGTTCGTTTAGTTTGCCTGCTGTGCCGATTGGTTGATATTTCAATAGAGGATTTCCCTCACCTAAGGGAATGGAATAATGCTTCCATCCTTTTAACTGAACTTTTGATGTAGGAGTGATCCGATAAACCTCGCCCAGTAAACCTTTACGGTCGTGCATGTACTCCCCAAAATTTACGCGGCCCATGGCTTCTACCAGTATCCGAAGCCTGCTACTCTTTGTAAATGAGGGTAGATTGATACTGCGCTCATTTTTCATCCTGTTCAATACGCCAATCAGTTTCTGATCCAGGTATATTTCCGCATAATCATGAACTTCGCCAAGGTCGAGCATACTTTTCACTCCGGCAGGCAGGGTGGTTTCGTAAGCCACCATTCCATATCCCTGGCCCAGATCTTCCATATTTAAGGTCGTGTCGGCCAATGTAGCTTTGCCCAGTTGTGCAAAGATAGGGGCAACCCCTGTTAAGTTAAATGGTGCAATCTTCTGTACCGGTATAGCCGGAGGTACTTCAGGCAAAACTTCTCCCGGTTGCAGATACTTTTTAAGCATATCCCGCAATGCATAGAATTTAGCGTTAGCCGATCCGTTTTCACTAATGGGTGCGTCGTAATCGTAACTGGAAGTTTCTGGCACATATGGCTGGCAGTTGGCTCCTGCCCATAAGCCGAACGAAGTTCCGCCATGGATCATATAGATACTGAATGAAGCCTGCTGTTGGAGCATATATTCCAGTTCTTTCACCATGCGGTCTGACGAACCGGTATGGTGCGCATTGCCCCATGAATCGAACCACCCAGGGTAATATTCGCCACACATTAAAGGTCCTTCAGGCTGAACCTCGCGCAAAGCTTTAAAACCGGCTTCAGGGTTACTTCCGAAGTTTACCACAGCAAAAAGATCTTTCTGCACATCATTCTTTAGCTGAACCACGCCGTCGCAGGTGAAAAACGGAACATCGAATTTAGCTTCCTTCAGGTAATCCCTGAGTGTTAACAGGTAATCTTTATCGTTTCCGTAACTGCCATATTCGTTTTCTACCTGTACCATCAGGATCGGGCCACCGTGGGTAATTTGCAAGGGGCTTAATACACGTCCAACTTCTTGCAGATATAAACGGCTACGCTCCAGGTAGTAGGGATCCTGTGTACGTAGTTTAATGTCTTTCTTTTGCAACAGCCACCACGGAAAACCGCCAAACTCCCATTCGGCACAGGAGTAGGGCCCTGGGCGTAAAATTACATACAATCCTTCCTGCTGTGCTATTTTACAGAATTCTGCCGCATCGGCCTGTCCTTCCCAATTGAATTTGCCTGGCGTAGTTTCGTGGAAGTTCCAGAACAAATAAGCACAAACAGTATTCAAGCCTACGGCCTTTACCATTTTTAAACGCTGCCTCCAGTAAGCTTTTGGGATCCTGGCAAAATGCAGTTCGCCACAACGGATCACATAAGGCTTACCGTTAAGGATAAAAGATGTTGTGCTGATTTTAAAAGGTGCCGATGTTTCCTGTTGGGCTAAAACCAATTGGAAATAGAATGCGGATAGTATAAAAAAAAATAAACCGACTAGCTGCTTTTTCATGATTGGGTGATGTTTAAACAAACATTTAGCACAATGCTAATCAAAAAAAGAATAAATAAAATAAGTAAAAATTACGCATTCGATTGCGGTATATAAAACAATCGATTGTGTAATTTTTAGGCCCGTTCAGGCGATATTCCGCACAGCTTTTTACGATTTATTTTAATTAGTTTCGGTCTTTTTGAAATAAAAAACCGAATAATTTTATGCGAAAATTTACCTGTTTACTTTTGTTTTTAATACCATTAAATCTTTTGGCCCAGCCGTTCAGGTCTGTTCAGGAGTTGATCAAGCGAAGAACACCATGGTTAGCAGACCGGGTGGTTTTTAAGCAGTTAAAAATCGATCAGAAGGACGTGTTTGAGTTAAACAGTACTGGCAATAAACTAGTCATTAGTGCATCTGGTCCCAATGCTGCGGCAGTTGGATTGAACTGGTATTTAAAATACTACTGTAACCGCTCCATGTCGCACATGGGCGATAACCTTTCGGCAGTATACCCAATACCCCAGGTAAAGAAAAGTGTACGCTTTGAGGCCCCTGCAAAATACCGTTATGCCTTAAACTATTGTACCTATAATTATACCATGAGCTTTTATGATTGGAAAGACTGGGAACATGAGCTCGATTGGATGGCTTTAAATGGTGTTAACCTGATGCTTACCGTAAACGGCATGGAAGCAGTATGGCAAAAAACGCTGAAACAGATTGGTTACACTGACGAGGAGATTAATGATTTTTTAGTGGGACCTGCATATACTGCGTGGTGGCTTATGGGAAACATTCAGGGTTGGGGAGGTCCAATGCCTCAAAGTGAGATAGATGGCCGTAAAGCGCTGCAGCAGAAAATGATGGCTAGAATGAAAGAACTGGGAATAGCACCGGTATTACAAGGTTTCTATGGGATGGTCCCGGGCTCTTTGAAAGATAAAAGTAAAGCACAGATCATCGACCAAAAAACCTGGGGTGCATTTAAACGGCCTGATATTTTGGTTCCTAACAGCCCTGACTTCTCCAGAATAGCGGGAATATATTACAAGGAAGTTCAGAAAGCATACGGAAAAGACATCCGTTTTTTTGCAGGAGATCCTTTCCATGAAGGAGGAATTACTGCGGGCATAGATTTAAAGGCGGCAGGTAGATCCATTCAACAGGAAATGCAGAAGAGTTTTCCTGGATCGATCTGGGTGCTCCAAGGCTGGCAGGATAATCCGAAGCAGCAAATGCTCGATGGACTAGATAAGCCGCATGTGCTGGTACAGGAGCTGTTTGGCGAATTCACCAATAATTGGGAGAAGAGAAAAGGTTACGATTCTACACCATTTATCTGGAGTGTAGTGAATAATTTTGGCGAAAGACCAGGTTTGTACGGAAAACTGCAACGCTTTGCAGATGAGGTAGACAGGATCAGGAAAGGCCCTTACAATGAAGTATTAAAAGGGGTAGGAATTATGCCTGAAGGGCTGAACAATAACCCTCCTGTATATGACCTGATGTTGGAACTGGGTTGGCGGAACGACCATGTTGAGGTGAAAAACTGGCTGAGCGGTTATACCAAATACCGCTATGGTAAATCAAATCCTCATATCGATCAAGCCTGGCAGGGTTTCCTCGAAACCATTTACCAAAGTATTCCGGGTTACCAGGAAGGTGCAAGTGAATCTATATTTTGTGTGCGGCCAGCGCTTGATGCCAAAGCTGTTTCCCGCTGGGGTACAAGGGTAAGAACCTACGACCTGGTGAAATTTAAGGAGGCAGCCATGGAATTCGCCAAAGCAGCACCAGAATTTAAACATTCCGACACCTACCAGATCGATCTGATCAATATCTTAAGGCAGGTATTGGCCAATGATGGGGAACAGGTTTTCCAAGACATGGCGAAGGCTTACAATGAGAAAAATACTGAACAGTTTACTAAAGTTTCTGCTCAGTTTCTGGATATGATCCGTTTAACCGACGACCTTTTATCTGCCCATCCGTATTATCAGTTAAACACTTACAAAGCTCAGGCATTAAACCTGGGGAAAACAAGCGAAGAGAAAAAGCTGAATATCCACAATGCGATGATGCTAATTACTTATTGGGGAGAGAATAATCCGGCCGAAGATAACCTGCGTGATTATGCGTATAAGGAATGGGGAGGATTAATGAAGGATTATTACCTGGTGAGGTGGGAAATGTATATCGGATATTTACAAAACCAGCTTCAGGGTAAAAACATGCAGGCTCCCGACTTTTTTTGGTGGGAGCGTGCATGGGTAGAGCGAAATTTGGAAATCAAAAAGGATGATGTAACTAAGCCTTTATATCAGGTAGTTGCTGAAATTCTAAGATCGAAAACAACCGCTCAATAAACTGATGAGGCTGATCACTAACAATATTCCTGTTGTCTAAAATCACAACAGGAATATTGTACCTTTTTAACTGGTCGAGCTGTTTTGAGGGCACTTTAGGCTTGCAGAGGGCAATTAGAATACCATCTACCCGCAGGTTTGTCATGTTTTCCAGGATTTGTCTTTCCTGATCAGGGTTCTTAAATGACTGACCAAAAATAACATTGTAATTTTTTTTGTGCGAATAACGTTCCATTTTACTCAGTATAGAGCAGTAAAAAGGATCTGCAATATCCGGAAGCAAAACGCCTACGGTAAAGGTTTTTCCCTGTTTCAGGAATATTGCATTTTGATTGGGGTGATAATTTAGCTCTTCCGCAATTTTATTTACCCTCATTGTAGTAACGAGGCCAATACTGGGGTGGCCTTTAAGTGCTCTCGATACCGTTGAAGGATTAATCTTCAGGCGTCTGGCTATATCTTTGATGGTAGGGATCTTTTCCATTTCTTTAGGCGGTTAGCGTAAAACTTTGAGTTGACGATTTTTAAGGTTGAATGGGTATCCTGACCGCTGGATTTTTTCCAGGTCTGGAAATCACTGATTGGATTGCCATTGGTGCTGTTCCAGATCCATTGCGGCTGTGTGGTGCTAAAATAGCTATTATGGTCAATGAGGTTATGACTTCCCGTTGAGCTGTATTTGTGGAAAAGGAGGTCCTGGGGGCCGGCATAAACACGGTTGTATTTGATCAGGTTGCTATCGCAGTGTTCAGTCAGTCTGATTTCGCCCTCTATTTCTCCGAATGCGCCCAACACGCGGTTGTTCTGAAACAGCGTATTGTTCAATATGGAACAGTTTTTAGTTCCGGAGATGGTATAATTTAAATAATCGCCCAGGTAAATGCCGGTGCGATAACAATTATAAACCAGGTTGTTCCTAACTGTTGTGGTTCTGGTGGGATAAATATTGCTTTCACTAACCAGACCGATTCCTCTGTCGCTTTCATAAACAATATTGTTTTCGATCAGGGTATTGGCCCCGCCACACACATAAATGGAGATTGCGCCATATCGGTCGGCTCCCCAAGTTTCAGGCGTTTTGGTCATGGTGTTATGGTGAAAAATATTATTGCTGATGATCCCGTTGCGGGCATAGTTTGTCGCTACAGCTCCACTAGGGTTAAGGCCATCGCCACCGGCTACAATAACGCCAATGTTCTCGGTATCATATATTTTATTGTTGCTGAACGTGAAGCCCTCTATATTTCCGGCAAGGGTTACATTTTCACTTGTTCCGGTTTGGGTATCGTGAACGGTACAACCGGTAATAGCTAGGTTTGAGATGGGGATGCTGCCATTTCCGACGGCGAGTATGGCATGTCCGCTTCTGCCCTGGGCAAGTGTAGTGTTGTTTTTGATGTTATAAATACTGCAATTTTTAATGGTGATGTGCTGGCCACTGCCGTAAATCGCAATGCCTTGAGGATCTGTGTTAACCAGGGAACTATGTAGGTTACAAATGTCAAAACCATCGATAGTTACCCAACTCACATTATTGATCGTAACCAAAGCCTGCCATCCGGTAACCGCAATTTTGCTGCCATCGATAACTGGTTTTTCTTTTGGATAACTTTGAAGGCTGATGGTTTTGCCTGGTGTGCCTGATCTGGGAAATTTCACTTGCTGATGGTAAGTTCCACCCCTTACCACTACCTGATCACCAGGCATAGCTTGATTTAATGCCACATTAATGGTTTGGAAGGGCGCGTTAATCGTCCCGATATTGCTATCTGAGCCATTAACGGATACATAATATTTATGGGACTTCTTTTTGATTTGCAATGCAGCCGCAAACGTTTTATTAGCACAGACCAGCGTCTGTGCTAATAAAAACAGGCCCAGGAAACAATAAAATTTCATATGCTTATTTTGAAATTACCTCGTGAACTAAATTATTCTGAAATGATTTTTCTGATCCTGTTGTTGTTTTTGTCCAATACATAAACGGTTCCGTTTTTGTCTACTGCAACGCCACCAGGTGCACTGAAAGATGCTTGCTGTCCAAATCCGTCCGTATATCCGGCTACACTACTCCCTGCAAAGGTGCTCACCTGATAAGTATTCGCTTGTACCAATCGGATACTTTGATCAGGATTGCTGGTGCTGCCACCACCGGTTCCATTGCCGGCAACGTAAATATTATCGCTGCCATCTATAGCAATGCCCCATGGATAAGCAAATTGTGCCGATTTAGGGTCGCCATTTAGATAACCTATTTTATCCTGCTGCCCGGCAACAATGCTGCCTTGCCAGGTGCCGGTATTGAACTTTCTGATCACCTGATCGCCATGTGCAGATACAAATAAATTACCAGCATGGTCAAATTTAATCCCTGCAGGATAATTGAGGCCGGAGATGATTTCCTTGGTGCTTCCTTGTGCATCGATCTGGTAAACGCTTCCTGGGCTGGAACAACTGGCATAGAAAAGCTTACCGCTGCTTTTGTCAAATGCAACACTCCAGGGCGCCTGACTACCAAAACCCCATGTTTTGGCCTGTCCATCTGGGCTGATCATCCTGATGTCCCAATTGCCGGGATCTACACAATAGATGTTTCCACTGCCATCAATGGCGAGGTCATACGGCAAAGAGAAATTTGCAGCGGTGCCTTTGCCATCCGCATAACCCGCAAGGGCCGGATTGCCTGCAAAGGTGCTCACATTTCCTTCCGGATCGATTTTGCGGATACAATGGTTACCTGGATCAGCTACATAAACATTGAGTTGATCATCTACCACAATGCCTGAACTTCTATACCAATTTTGACCGGAAAAGTTAAAAGAGGCATCTGTTCCTTTGCCGTTGGCAAACCCTGCGTTACCAGAGCCGGCAAGGGTGGTCACAGTTCTTGTGTATTCATAATTAAAAATGGCCTGACTTAAAATTTCCTTATTTTCTATCTTCACTTTTATCTGGCCAGATTTTGATTTTTTTGGCACCACCACCATAATCTGTGTCGCGCTGGCCGCAATTACCTTAAGCGGCTGCTCATTCAAGCTCACCGTGATTTTGGAAAGATCGGAAGTGAAGTTGGTGCCGGTAATGAGTATTTCCGTGCTGCCGCCACCTTTTTTAGGGATAAAATCTGAAATAGCAATCGGAGAAGACGGATCAAAGCCATCGGTTTTATTTTTTTTGCAGCTTGTAACAAGGAGCAAAATACAGATTGTGCAGCTTAACAAGTGCGAACGTTCTGCTATGATATGGATGAATTTTTTCATTTAATTCTTTCTTAAATACATTAATGCTTTAGTTACCAACCTGGATTTTGTACCAGGGCCCTATCACGGTCGAGCTGATACTGAGAAATAGGGAAGAGGTACATTTTGTTCTCCCAGGCCCTTTTTTGAAATAAGGTTCGTTTATAAAAAGCGCTAAAACCAAATCCAAGTCCGCCATCATCTTCATTCACATTCATGGTGTAAATTGTTTGATTTTCGGGAGCACCCAATAGTAGTCTTCTGATCAGCGTATAATATCTGTCGCCTTCGAAGCATAATTCTACCTGCCTTTCTTTAAGAATGTATTTTCTCATGAGTTCCTTGTTTCCAACTACATTTGGATATACAGTTTCAATTCCCGGTAGGCCTGCTCTGGTCCTTACCAGGTTTAGGGTTTGGACAATTTCGGGATTGGAAGGATCGTACTCGTTTAAAGCTTCGGCATAATTGAGTAGAATCTCCGCATAACGCATAATGATGAAGGGTCTGTAGTTGGTAGCGTCCTGTCTGATATTATCAGCTGGGCTGATGTTTTTTAGAAAATTGTAACCGGTGATGTTATTGGTAATTCCGGTGGCTTTGGCACCAGCTTTACCTGAATAATAGAATTCTATACGTCCGGTACCGTCCACATTCCCAGCTGAAGAATAATAATTTTTATCATCAACAGTAGGCGCGGGTAATACCGGGCGGCCATTGTATTGGATGTACGCATAAAAACGGGCCTCCCTGTTGGCATACATATTCCATTGGCCTTTTTTATGTCCCCAGCTCTGATCACTGTTATTTTCTGCAAAACCGGTTTCGTTATATTGAGATAGCGGGTCATCAATAGCACGACCATTGTTCATATAAAAGGCGTCAACTACATTTTGAGTGGCATTATACACATTGATCCCCCCTGGGTTTGGTGAGGATGCTTTAGTGTATCCCCAATAGTTCCACGAATTTCTGGAGAACAGGATTTCGCTGTTCCAATTGGCCAGGAAAAGATCGCGTACAGAAAAATATGGATCAAACCGGGTACCACCGTTATCCAGATTGGTGAATAACTTATACGCATTGAGGTTCATTACCGCTTTTGCAGCATCTGCAGCAATTTTCCATTTATTTGGGTCATAAGCAGTAGGTGCAAGCGCTTTTCCATCCTGATTTTTTAGCGAGCTGAATGCCGGGTTTCCATTCCACAGCGGACTGGCGGCCCAGAGTGCAAGTTGTGATTTAACCGCCAGGCATGAGCCTTTTGATGGGCGGCCATAATTGCTGGAGGAAGCCCAGCTAACAGGCAGATCAACGGATGCTTCATCCATTAATTGATTTACATAGTCTTTGCATTCATCAAAAGTATTTCGTGGATATTTATTAAAATCTTCATCAAGTGCGAGCGCGGTTGTTAACCTTACCACCGGCCCGTACTGTTTAAGTAATTGCCAATAAAACCAGCCCCTTAAGAACTTTGACTCTGCTTTATATTGAGTTTTTAAAGCAGAACTCAGCTGCGACTCGGGTACTCTTCCAACATTGGCCTCAAAAATAAAAGTCGATCTGATGCCGGTATAGTAATGGTCCCAATGGTCATAATAGGCATTTACCGGACTCCAGTTTCCTGCAACCATCTGTCTTACATTTGTACCCGGGATAGAAACAGATGCTTCATCGCTAATGCCAATATGCGCAAAGTCGATTTCAAGTACTGCACCATAAATGTTGTAGAGGTAAGACTCTGCATTTGCCCGGTTGCTCCAAAGGATATCTGAAGTGAGGAGGTTATCTGGTTTTTCGTCCAGGTGTTTGCATGCGGATAAAATACTCGTTAAGAATAATGTCCCTGCTGCTATAATGATTAAATATTTTCTTTTCATCAGAATATTTTTTAATGCTATAATTGATCAATAAGTCTTTTTTAAAGTGATGCTTTCAGCCCCAGTGCAAATGTTCTTAAAGGAGGGTATCCTGCCGCATTGGCACCTAGTTCGGGGTCCCATAATTTAAATTTGGAGAAAGTAAGCAAGTTCTGCCCTGTTAAATACAGGTATACCGACTTAATCGAGGCCCTTGTAAGCAAAGCATCCGAAAACCGATAACCCAAGGTGGCTTGTTTTAAGCGGACGAAGCTCCCATCTTTAGACCACCAGGTGCTTGGCTGATAATTATTGCTGTTCTGATTGGAAATCCCCAGTCTGGGATAATATGCATCCTGTCTCGGGTTTTCAACAGTCCACCTGTTTTCCAGGTTCGCCAACATGCCCGAAGGATATTGCCCCATACCCGTAAAAGGTACAACACCTGCACCAGTTGCTCCATCACCCGTAACAGCTGAGCCGTTGGCCATAAAAGATACACCCGAAATACCCTGGAAGAAAAGAGAAAGATCTACCCCTTTATAACCTACTGTAAATCCTGATCCATAAAGAATGGTTGGAACGTCTGATTTACCGGTATATACCCTGTCGAAGCTGTTAATTACCCCATCATTGTTCACATCTTTGTACTTAATATCTCCCGGCTTTAAATTTGCACCAAACTGGCTCGCACTGGCCGCAATCTGTTGGGTGGAAGTGAACAGACCTTCTGCAATATACATGAGGTTGTCGCCCAATTTTTGACCGGTTGCCTGTTGGTAGGCATACAGTTGTTTTGGTTCATCCCGTTCAACGATCTTATTGTTGTTATAGGTGAAATTTCCATAAAGTCGAAGCGATACATTTCCAATTTTCTCATTGTATTCTACATTGGCATCTACCCCCTGATTATTCATCTCCCCCAAATTGGCAAATACAGTTCCGGTTACCCCCAGAATGCCCGAGAGTGAACTTCTGGCAATTAGAATGTTTTTTCTTCTTTCTTTGTATAAGTCTACGGTGATATTAAGTTTATTGAACAAGCCGATTTCAGCACCAAAATTGTCTTTGGTCGCCTTTTCCCAGGTGAGGTTCTCTACACCGAACACGGTCTCAGTCACCCCATTAAATATGGTTCCATTAAAGCCTAAACCTATCGAGCTTCCCGAACCATATTGGCTTATATAAGGGAACCTTCTTAAACCGGCTGCATTAACACCGATCTGATCATTTCCTACAATTCCATGAGAACCTCTGATTTTCAGTAGGTTAATCGTGGTTGATAGGTTTTTAAAAAAGGGTTCGTTCGAAATCACCCAACCGCCTGAAACAGAAGGGAAAAATCCAAACCTTTTACCTGGCTCAAAATTTTCTGAACCCGTGTAACCTGCATCAAATTCGAGCAGATAACGGTCTGCATAATCATAAGTTACCCTGAAAGCCATGCCCTGGTTTTTGTAAGGGATAGAAGAAATTACATCTCCAGCCGAGCTAACTACCCTGGTGCGCATATTGTATAAAAATAAGCCGCCAACATGATGTTGGCCAAACCTGCGGTCGTAAGTAATGTTGGTTTCCAGGTACATCTTTTTCTCTGCACTTGAAGATTGTGAGTAACCCAGAAACTGTTCTCCAACCCTTGATTGGTTAAGGATCAGGTTGCCATCAGCATCTCTTGAACTGGCCAGGAAAAGGTTGTTCCTTCCCGTTCGCCTATTGTCGTTTTCACTGTACGAATCAAAGGAGAACCTGGCCATTGCACTCAGTCCAGGTGTAAAACGGTCTAATTTCTGACTAATCGAGAAAATGGATTGTATAGTGGGACGGAATTCTGTTGCGTAACCCGAATTTTGAATTTCGTTGAGCGGATTGCTTCCTCCATTGTTAAATGGGCCAGCCCACGATCCATCGGGGTATTGGATAGGGAAAGCGATAGGCGGGGTTAAATAAGCATTATACCAGATTTTACTTGCTGATAAACCCGGGTATCTGCTGCTCACCAACATCGCGTCCAAATTCATGGATAATAAAGTCGTCGGGCTCAGGTCGATATCGAGGTTAGTCCTGAAATCATACCTTTTAAAATTTAAATTTGGATTATAGCCATTTTGTTTGGTCACTTTATAACTGCCATCCTGGTTATAAAAAGAGGCTGAAACATAGTACCTCACACTTTGAGAGCCTCCGCTTACATTTAAATTGGTATTAAAACCTGGAGCCCAGTTTTTATAGGTTGATTTGATCCAGTTTACATTAGGGTAGAGGTACGGATCTAGTCCACTCGCTGTTTTCTGGATAATTTCTTCTGAATAAACAGGCTGATTGCCATCATTAATATTGGCTTCATTGTAGAGTCTCATCCAGGAAACACCATCGAGCATTTGTGGTGTTTTGGTGAGGCCAGACATAGAGGCTTCGGTTTTGATTGAAATCAATGGCTTCCCGGCACTACCTCGTTTGGTATTGATGATTAATACACCATTGGCTCCCCTGGCACCGTAAACTGCAGTAGCAGAAGCATCTTTAAGTAAGGAAATGCTTTGGATGTCTTCCGGATCAATGTTGTTGTAAGACCCACCAAAAGAGCTGTTTACATCATCCCTTTGTACACCGTCAATAATAATCAGTGGTTCTGTATTGCCGGTAAAAGTTCCTATGCCGCGGATAGTAAAGGAGGCATTGTCGTATCCTGGTTCGCCGCTTCGTTGCATAGAGATAACCCCCGCTACTTTACCAGCCAAAGAGTTGGAAAGTGAACGGTTAGGGGTCTGCATATCCGACATATTGATCGTGCTAACTGCACCGGTAATGGTTACCTTCTTTTGTTTGCCATAACCAACTACTACTACATCTTCCAGTGATTTGTCTTCTTCTGTTAGGTTGATATTGATCTCTGTCTGTTCGCCCAAAAGTATTTCTTTGGTGATGAAGCCTACGATCTGGATGACCAGTGTTTCATTTTTATCCGCCTGGATTTTAAAATTTCCACCCGAATCGGTAGCGGTTGCTCTTTTAGTTCCTTTAATCATTACGGTTGCCCCCGGAATAGGGTTTCCTTTTAAATCGGTTACTTTACCCCGTATTTCCTGACTGCTGAAAATGCTGGTCAGTTTGTCAACGGCCCTGTCGAGAAGTGAACTTTCTTTTTCTTTGATCAGAATAGTCTTTCCATCAATAACATAGACCAGGGGGAGGTTATTGAGGATTTTTTTCACTGCGGTTTCCAGTTCCTCATTCTCAATAGAAATGCTAATGGGATTGATTCCGTTAAGGACTTTCCTGTCGAATAGAAAATTATATCCACTTTGATTATGGATCTTTTCTAATGCACTCTTTAATGATATCCGGCGTTCATTAAGGGTAATGCGTTGGCCGAAGCTTGCCGCACTTACCTGCATTAGCGTGAAAAGGAGTATGATGGTGGTTAGGCGCATAATCATCCATATTTTACGGATATAACGGTCTGTTATACCCGATTTGCTGGCATAAAATCTATACATTTTGTTATATTTGGTTTGTGCAGTGGCCGCTCAGGTCAAATTGTGGGCAACTGCAGGTTTTGGTTAGTAATTTTTATTAACTGGATGCCAGTAATTATCGGGGGTGTGTCCAGCACCCCTGGTGATTTGGCATAGATCGGGAAGTAATTATTTCATCACTGTTACCCTCCTTCCTTCGATTTTGAAACGGACACCACCAACGGTTTCTATCCATTTCAGTACTTCCGATAATTTACTTTTTCTCGATACCAATCCCTCCAGAACAGGTGTTGTACCTATTTTTAACCCAGGTTCATAAACAACATCCACATTGTACCATCTTGCAATCTTGCGCATGGCCGAATTCAGATCTTCTCCGTCGAATATGAAGTTGTCGTTTTTCCATCCCAATGTTTCTTCAGTATTCACCAACCGTGAGGTTATCGTACCGTCAGCATCAACGGATACCTGTTGACTAGGTTTTAACACGACAGTTTTTAAATGCTGAGCATCTTTTAAACTTTGGATTTGCATGCTTCCTTCTACCAGGGTTGTCTTGCTTAAGGGTTCATCAGCATAGCAATTGATGTTAAAAGATGTTCCAAGATCTTCGGCAACCTGGCCTGCACTCATTACACGAAAGGGCTGTTTGGCATTATGTGTAACCTGGAAATAAGCTTCTCCGGTTAATTCTACCCGGCGCTCTTTCTGGCCGGCAAAGTTGGAAAGGAATTTTAATGACGATGCGGCATTTAACCACACTTTGGTTCCATCAGCGAGGGTGATTTGGTACTGACCGCCCTTAGGGGTAGCTAATACCAGTTGCTGCGCCGCTACCCCCGTTGAGCCAATTCCATTTATATCGGTTCCATCGTTATATTCCAGTCCGGATTTATCAACCACTACGCCGCCTGTTAAATTTTTTAAATCAAATTTTTGGCCATTTGCCAGCGTTACAGTGGCTTTATTGCTACCAGGTTGAATGTCGTGAAGCGCCAGATTGTAATCTGTGTGTTGGCTATGCAGGTAATAATAAAGCCCAACACTTACCATGACCAGCAGCGACGCTGCAATTAAAAGTTTTTGACTTAATGTACCGAACTTTCTTTCGGCTGGTAGGGTACTGGTCATCTTTTTAATAATGAACAGGTCTTCAAGTAGTTCCTCTTCGGTTAAACCCAGGGGAAGATCTTTATTCCATTGGGCGTACCAACTCTCTAAAAAGTCGATTTCTTCAGGTGTACAGTTACCTGCCTGTTTCTTTTGTAAAAGCGCGTTAATTTCCTCTTTTTGCATCATTGTTAAACGGCGAAGGAGCGTACCTTCCGCATTCAGAGGTCAAAGACGAAGCAGGATAGCTTAGGGGGTAAAGGAATTTAAAAAAAAATCAGAGCGAGAGGAACAACATAGATCCAAGCCTGCTACGCAATACCTTTAATGCATTGTTTATCGTCGTTTTTACGGTTTGTTCTGACAGGTTTAACACTTTAGCGATTTCCTGATGACTTAAGAAGTTTTTCCTGCTCAGTTCGAATATTTGACGGGTGCGGGGAGGAAGGTTGGCAATTTCCTGATCTATAATGGCCTTTAACTGGTTTTGCCGGACGAGGTAATCGGTAGTAGTCAAACCATTTTCTGCAAAATCTTGAATAGATTGGATGTACGTCTTTTTTAACTTCTGCTTTGCCAGTAAGTCGAATATTTTGTTTCTCACTGAAGTATAAAGATATCCGGAAAGGGTAGATTTAAAAGTAATTTCCTCGCGTTTTATCCATAATGTGGTAAAGAGTTCGTGAACCAAATCCCTGCATTCTTCTCTTAACTGAAGTCGTTTAAATGCATGAATATAAAGGGCAGCGTGGTAACGGTGATAAATTTCAGCATAGGCCAGCCGGTCACCTGACTTAAGTAAGGCTGTTAGTTCCTGATCATTATGGTGTTTATAGGGCATTCGGTTTGGGGTGCACTAACATACATAATTAATGCATATAGTCAAAAATTTTAATTCTATCCGGCTTTGTAAAGAAACGAGATTAATTCTTGTTGCTCTACAACGCCGTTTGCATTTTGATGCAGTCACCTTTATCCTCAGCGAGACACGAATGATAATTTACCCTTGTTTAATTGCGAAATCTATTATCAAAATAAATATTCAACTTATGATCAAATTTAGCAATCATGAAATATTGATTATTCACTTTTTAAGTAACACTTCCCTGGTTTTCCTTTTAGCTCTTATTTTTTCTTTTTGTCTACTACTTTCTGAATTAACTTTTCTCTTCCTTTTCGTAATTAATCAACCTGCCAAGCTCATTATACGCTGTTATTTTAGTGTCTAATGCTGCGATTCTATTTAAATCAGCAATCATTTGTTGCTTATCCAAACCTTTGTCGACCCCCAGTGTGACAAAGGTTTTTTCGAAGATCTTTGTCTCATTTTTTTGTTTCTAATTCTTTGTTTTCAAGTAGATATGTTCCGTGATTTCGTTGATTAAAAGTGTTTGATATCGATCTCGATAAATGACATATCATAACATTCATTTCTCCTCTTATAGTGGACCTACGGAGAGTCCTGGCTAGCGTTTGTAGCTCGGATTTTAACGTTCTGAGATCTTCCGTAAGTTACCAATGGGCCAATGCTGCGGGAATTATGCGGGGTTATAGTGGTTGGACAGCAGCAGATTTTACTGCTTTTAAAAATTTTATGCTGAATGTATACTATCCCGTGTCGAGCGATTTTCTAAATAGACATAACAATACCTGTAGTACACATTACTGGCTTAACTGGGATATGTCTAACTTATGCACGGTGTTGGCCATAGGCATTCTTTGCGATGATGTGGCCAAGGTTAATTATGCAATAGATTATTATCAGCATAGCGGAACTGGCACGGCCTTTATCGGAAGAGTGACTACGGCCACATATCCCAATGGTATGGACCAGGGCCAGGAGGCGGGGAGAGATCAGGGGCATGCAACAATGGAGGTGCCGCTTTTCGGTACTTTTTGCCAAATGCTGTACAACCAGGGCCAAAATTTTTTCGATTATAACCCCTGGAGCCATGTTAACCCGCCTCTTTTAGGGGTTAGTGAATATATAGCGGCCTATAACATCAATACAACCAATACCGTCCCGTTTACAACTTATAACAATTGTGAAAATTCAAATCAAACCGTTATCTCAAGTGCTGGCCGGGGCACCATACGTCCGGGATGGGAACTGGTTTACAATTATTATGTGAAGGTAAAAGGAAAAACAGCTATCTATACTACCCAATTTGCCGCAAAAGTACGGCCTGAGGGTGGTGGTGGAGATTACGGGCCAAATAGCGGCGGTTACGATCAGCTCGGCTTCGGAACCCTTACCTTTTCCCGTTGACAGGCAATTGCTTAACTCATATACGGCAAAGAATTTATCGATCAGGATGAAGTCTTTGTTGTATATGATACACGCATTTATAGGCGATGGCCTTTATGGTCCCATCTTGAACGGTTCGGCCTGTAAAATGAGGGTTAGGAAAGGTTTGTAACTGATGGTTTTTGGTGGAATAAGTTTGCTTATTTGTACGGATAAATTATCTTTTGTTAAATGCCGCGTTTGTCCCTGACTGGGGAGGATTATGATGGTCAATTTTTCTTTGGTGGAGTTTTTTGCCCAAGCTTGATCTACCTCGGCGGCTACAGGGTTGAATGGCCTGGCTTTAAAAAGCCTGCCTGTTGTTGTTTTTTAATTATTATTTCCAGTAAGCATCGGTAAATTTTTCGGGAAAGTATTTACCGAATTCATTTTGCAGATTGTATGATGAAAAGTTATCGTCTTGTATCTTTCCCTCCGCGTTCACCAAAACGTAACGGGGTATGCCATTAAATTTAAATAGTTCTCTCAATGCCAAATATTCATCTGCCTTAATTCTATGTGTATTGATCATTGAGTTTTTTACGATATAGTCGTCATAAAAAACAGCTTCTGTACTTTCTGAATCTGTTATAAATACAAAGTCAAAATCAGGATTATTCTGGTATTTCTGTCTCATTGATAAGCTAGTCTCTATCCCGCTACGGCAAGGGCCACACCACTGCGCCCAAAAATCAACGATTAAAATTTTCCCTTTTAATGGATTAATAATTTTTTTGAAGACTCCTGCCGCTGCGTTATTGGGAAGTTCATAGGCTACATTCCCTATTTTATATTTATTGTACATCCGGTTAATTTCGCTAACCAGAAATGGCTCTTTTATGTTTTTAAACAGGTAATTAGTCTCTTCAACAAAATCTTTATTTTTGTACTGGTAAAATTTAAAGTCTGAGATTACAGAACGAAGATTGGCTATATCAAAAACCAATGTAGATTTTTTATTTTTAGCTAGATATGCAGAATCTAGTTTCAAGTAACCATTGCCTTTTGTACTACTATGAATTAATGCTCTTTCATATACGGGCGAAAATTCAAATCGATTAATAAACGTTGAAAATTCATTGGAAATTAACAGCGACTTATCGTCTAAGTTTATTTTATTTAAAAAATCAAAATAATTAGTGGGCATAGGCAACTTTAGGATTTCATTATCGGGTTTTTCCTTCTGGTAATAGCCGCGTGAGCTCCCATAATCAAAAAGATAGTTCGCGTAAGTCAGATCAACTTGGTTAATTATTATTTTTTTGATGTTTTCCGGTATCTGTTTTGTAGAAATTGTACTATCTGCTGTTTTCCTCGCTTTTTCCCAATTTTGAAGCTGAATGTTTTTAAAATCTTCCGGTTTTTGTTTTTCTCTAAAGTCTTCTAATTTACCATAATCAGGCCTGATAAATTTAATAGATGCCAGCATTTCGTTAACCGATTTATTTACCCCCAGGTATTGTATGTTTTTAAATTCATACGACCTATCGCGGTATCTATCGGCCAATAAAAAATCGTCCCAATTTAAAATTATACCCGTTACACTCCCAGGTTCGGCATAAAAATTAATGCTTTGATTATTAAAGTATATATTGGATGAAATTGGATGTATGGCCAACATGCTACATTCAAATCTTCCATCTTCATATATTCTTACTGTTGTGGGAAAGTCCTCTCCGGTAAGGTCGTTTTCAAAATAGGTTATGCCACTTGCAAATCCTGCTCTTTTATCATATCCTTTAATGTAGCCAACAATTTTAATAGAATCATTTACGAAAAATCGATTTTCATTGACCTTACGTTTGTTGCGGGAAACTTGTTCGTCCATCCATTTCAATACATTTTCAGGTATTGAATTCGTTTTATTTGTTTTAGATTTCTTTTGCAATGAAATACCATAAACAGAAGTTTTGCCCTCATCTCCATAGTTTAAGCGCTTTACCTTTTTATCCAGTTTTGGGAAAATCAATCTAACAGAGGTATCACCGGATTTCGGCGTCCACAATTTTGTATTAAATTTAGCACCTTCAATGGCTTTTACAGTATATTTCTCTCCTGTATCTGCATTTTCCAAATATGCTTTATTGCTGAAGGTAGTCCACCATTTTGGTAAAAAGCTGATCTTAACCTCAACAATAGTTGCAGTATCTGCTAGAATGATATTATCGATATGGTAAATACCTGTATTGGTAAATTCGCTGTGGGGGTTGTTGATGGTTTGTGATTTCGTCGTAAATACAAGAAGAAGTAAGAAGAGCGCGATAAAGTATTTCATGTCGGTTGTAGGTATTTTGAGCGGTTTATTGGTGAAAGGTGATCTATTTGAAATTGTACTGGTTAGCAATATTTAATTGTCGTAAGTTAACGATTTGCCGGTTTATAAAAAAACGTTGCACCGACCAGGCCTGGAGGTAGCCCTTTTTGCTGGGTTAAGCACATCGTTAATGCTTTATCACTTATTGATAAAATTGTTGCGGTTGGTCTTCCGTTCAGGTACAAGCTGATTTTTTTTCCTTTCGGTTCATAATTCCAGGTTCCCCGCATTTTCTTCTGTCCAATATGGCTGGTTAAAATAAAAGTTTGATCTGTTTTAAAGTGAAAAGTGATTTGAGTAAGGCGATCTCTATTGGGAACCTTTCTACCCAGCATAAGTGAATAGTCACTAGTCCATTTACAACTCAAGAATGCTCTTAGTGAGTCTTTGTCGAACTCGATTTGTTGAGCATTCACTGTTCCGACTGTTAACAATAATATGGAAATGAATGTTGTTAGCTTTTTTTTCATTTAGAATATTCCATGAGCTTTGAAATTGTTGAGTTTTAATTTTTTTGTTTCTGATACTGCAAAGCCGCCCAAATGATAGATGCCTTAACCGATCTTTAAAATAATCAGGTTTTGTCAAGAGAAATCCTAGGCTAATAATACTGAAAATATTCAAGGATGGATGCCTCTGCTATTGCAAAAAAGTTTTCTTAGTAGTTTGAAACCATAAGAGCCTTTTTAATAGGAAGACCTGCCTGCGCTGGAATATTTCATTTAGCTAAACCTTTTGCATAAAAAGTTGGTTTCCTTTATATCTGTTCACTAAAAATAATAGACTATGAGTACCAGAGGATCAAAAGTAGAAAGAAGGGAAGTGAATTCTGCACAACCATATGAGGTAAAATATCTTGCTGATAAACTGGGCGTAAGCACTCAGGCCATTACCGGTGCCAAACGGGCTACAGGATCGTCTGACCGCAAGGATATCGAAAACTATATCAAAAATAAAAAGAAGACAAATTAAAAATGTGATTGAGTTTTTTGTTGAGCTTCTGCCTTCCGGATGATGATATTTCTTTAGCGCACATGTACAGGGATGAAGGGCAGATAGCAAAAAAAGATCAAGACGGACGTGCCATTGGACCACGCCTTTTTTGATTATGGTCTTCAAACTTTATGTATATAAGTAATGTTTTAAATGTAAAAAGGAGCACTTATGCCATGGAATAACGGAGATTACCCGCCATCATATAAAAACCAACCGGAACGGCTAAGGGAGAAAGCTGTAGAAATAGCAAATGCGCTATTGACTGAAGGAGTGGAAGAGGGAATCGCCATTGCCACAGGCTTAAAAAGGGCAAGGCAATATTTCAGTGATCCAGAAGAAGAAAGTCGTGAGCTTATGGACATCGCGGAGGATAAAGATACCTTGGAGCATGAAGACTTTGGAGCCAACGATGGGACTATAGATACCTCAGATTCCAGGCAGCTATCTACTGGGCGGAACAGTTCCAGATCAGTACCGATGAGCTAAGGGTAGCTGCCGCTATATATGGAAGAGATCTGTTGGAAATCAAAAAGTACCTAAAAATTTTGGGAGCGCAGTTATTTTTTTGTTTAAGTAGTTGGTTTTTAGTGTCTGTTTTTGCCTTCGCAAACGGTTTGAGAAGCAGAGTTAATGGTTGCTTACAACTTTTTATTAACTATTGGTGTTCATAAATATTTTCGCTTCCTTAGGCTTTTTGGTAGCAGAACTTGATTAGTTTTGCCATTCTATTCTGGATATTGCATTAGCTAATGTATAATCTAGCACACCTCAACCCTAATTTTTATTTTAAATAGTGTTACCATAAATGGCCAAAACCATAAACGCTTCACCGGATATTTCCTTTCGCGAGCGGTTCTCTGCCCTGTCAAACCTGCCTGAACTTTTTAGGCTGGTATGGGTCAGCAGTCCGTCGAAAACAATATTGAGTTTTACCCTGAGGATCCTGCGCTCGGCGATGCCTATCGCGCTGTTGTATGTCGGTAAGCTGATTATAGACCAGGTAGTATTGCTCGGTGGTAAAAGCGGGAGCCAAAGCATGCTCTGGGAATTGGTCTCAGTGGAATTTGTCCTTGCCATTGCCACCGATGGGCTCAATAGGGCGATTGTATTAACAGACAGTCTTCTTGGGGATCAGTTTTCCAATCATACCTCCGTAAGGATCATGGCACATGCAGCTTCGCTGGATCTGGACCAATTTGAGGATTCCCTGTTTTATGATAAGCTTGAAAGAGCAAGGCAGCAGACTGTTGGAAGAAGTGTGCTGTTAACCCAGGTCATGTCGCAGGTACAGGACCTTGTTTCAATGGTGTTTCTGCTGGGTGGAATGATAGCCTTTAATCCCTGGCTGATCCTATTGCTTGTACTTGCAATTCTTCCTTCGTTCCTTGGCGAATCCCATTTCAACGGACAGAATTATGCGCTCACCCGGAGCCAGACACCTGAACGCCGTGAACTCGATTACGTACGTTTTCTAGGTGCAAGTGACGAAACGGCCAAAGAGGTCAAAATTTTTGGACTTTCGGATTTTATTATTTCCCGATTTAAAACTATATCCGATAAATTTTACCTGGACAATAGCAGGCTTGCCGTTCGGAGATCGCTTTGGGGAATCTTTTTTTCAGTTCTGGGCAGCATTGGGTATTATGCAGCCTATGGCTTCATTATCTATCAGGCAGTGGGCGGAATCATTACCATTGGCACGCTGACTTTTTTGGCAGGTTCCTTCCGCCAGCTCAGTACGCTGATGGAGACCATGCTCAGTCGCTTTACCACCGTTTCCCAAGGTGCTATTTACCTGAATGATTTTATCAAGTTTTTCGAAATAAGGCCAAAGATCAGTATTGCAGAGAAACCACTTCCATTTCCAGTGCCTATCAAGACCGGCTTTGTATTCGAAAATGTTGGTTTTAAATACCACAATTCAGAAAACTGGGCCAACAGACACCTGGATTTTTTCCTTGCCCCGGGAGAGAAGCTTGCGCTGGTAGGGGAGAATGGTGCAGGAAAAACGACACTGGTGAAACTTCTGGCCAGACTTTACGATCCGACCGAAGGCCGGATCCTTTTGGATGGTGTAGATTTAAAATTATATGATATCGAGGGGTTACGCTTTAACCTCGGGATTATTTTTCAGGATTATCTCCGATATCAGATGACCCTTTCACAGAATATTGCAGTTGGGAATATTAGGGAAATTGAAAATAAGCAGCTGATCAGGAAAGCTGCAGAAGAAAGCCTCGCTGATTCTGTTGCCCAAAAGCTGCCGGGAGGTTATGAACAACAGTTAGGTAAACGTTTCAACAACGGTGCTGAACTGTCGGGCGGAGAGTGGCAGAAGGTAGCACTGGCCAGGGCATATATGAAAGATGCGCAGTTGCTTATTCTTGATGAACCTACAGCAGCACTTGATGCCAGGGCTGAATTTGAAGTTTTTCAGCGTTTTGCTGAACTGACAAAAGGAAAGTCTGCAGTTCTGATTTCCCATCGTTTTTCAACTGCGCGGCTGGCAGACCGTATTTTGGTGCTGAACAAAGGGCAGATACTGGAACTCGGTACACATGAGCAGCTGATGAAAAAAAACGGAAAGTATGCCGAACTTTTTGAACTGCAGGCCCGGGGTTATCAATAAAATAAATAAGATTCGTGTAGGGTGAAAGTTCGAAATTGCCTACCGGCTTTTCCGGCCAGAGTCATTTCAACCGGATATTTAAAAAACAGACCGGCGAAAATCCATCTGTTTTTTAGAAAAAATATTCAAAAAGGTAAAAAGAATACAAATAGTTAAAAACATACAATTTTAAGGTTTTCAGAATGGGTAATATTGTATGATCAATACAATTATCCCCATGGAAAAAAATAAGATTTCCCGCAGGCAGGCTTTGCAAGGAGCTGCCTTAATGGGTACGGCACTGCTGCTACCGGTAGATAAACTTAAGGCTATTCCATTGCCGGTAGGCAAGACCCTGGCTTTAACTGCTGAGGAAATGGCAGCCATTGATGCGGCCTTGGGCAAGAAAGGCAGCTATAAGGAGGCCGAAGCAGTATATACCGTGCCATTACCGAGGAACGACCTGAAGATGAAAATCAAAGGTGAGCCTGTTCCGATCTCTTTTGGCTTTGGCGGATGGGTGTCGTTCAAGAAGACGATAAACGGTAAATCGGCAATGGTGATGAGTGATACCGTATTGCAGCAGGAAGAAGTGAATCCACTGATCTCTGCGGCCCATGCCAACGGACTGGAGATCGCAGCGATCCATAACCATTTCTTTTACGAGGAACCACGCATATTTTACATGCATATCCATGGGATGGGCAGCGTTGCAGAGCTGGCAAAGAAGTATGCAGACACGATCCGGGACAGCAAACTGTTTCCGGCAAACCAGCCTGCACCTGCCGTGCCACCGGCGGTTACGGCTAAAGAAAATTTTGATCTCCCGGCACTGGATGCCATTGTAAAATATAGCGGTACGGTAAACGGGCCGACCTATAAATACACTGTCGGCAGGGCTGACCTTAAAATAGTTGCAATGGGCGTGGAGATGACCGCCAATATTGGTTTGAACAGCTGGGCATCTTTTGCCGGTAAAACGGATGATGCGCATATTGCCGGAGACATTGCTATGCTCCAGAGCGAAGTGAATTCGGTAATCAAAATCCTGCGTTCCCACAACCTGGAAGTAGTCGCCGTGCACAACCATATGCTGGATGATGATCCGCATATGATCTTTTTGCATTACTATGGGCGGGGCAATGCCTTGGCTTTGGCCAAAGGATTCAGGGCAGCATTGGATGTGCTGGGTAAAAAAGAGGATCATTCAATGGGCAGGATGAAGATGTAAAGAGCAGTAAAATTTAATTCAATACTTATGAAATGGATTACCCGAGAACGGCCAAAAATTGACCGTATTGCCTGTCCCTGGCTCATTCTGAAATTCGTTGACCCAGCGGCGGAATTTATTTTTGTGCCGGCAGCAAAGGTCTTTGAGCAGGCAAAAGTATTGAATGCGGTTCCCTATGATATTGCCGGTGCCGAGTATAGCCATGAAGGTGAATGTTGCACCTTTGATTATGTCGTGAAAAAACATGGCCTAACCGATCCCGCAATCTTACAGATCGCTGATATTGTGCGGGGCGCCGATACTGACCGTCTCGATCTGGCACCACAGGCCGCAGGCTTATGGGCGATATCGGCAGGTCTGTCCTATAATTTTAAAGATGACCAACAGCAGTTGGCTTTGGGAATGGTCGTTTATGATGCCCTGTACAGCTGGGCGAAATATGTACAAACAGAAAAACACACATGGAAAAGCACCCAATAATAAAGGAAAGACCAGCTTACAGCCTGGCAGAGATTACCAAATATTTTCTTAAACTCGGCACCTGGGGATTCGGCGGGCCGGTGGCATTGGTTGGTTACATGCAACGGGATTTGGTAGAGCAAAAAGGCTGGCTGAGTGAAGAAGAGTATAAAGAGGGGCTTGCACTTGCCCAACTGGCGCCTGGGCCTTTGGCGGCACAACTGGGGATCTATATTGGTTTTGTGCATTATGGACTGTTAGGGGCTACCCTTACCGGGCTGGCCTTTGTATTGCCATCTTTTATTATGGTGGTTTCGCTAGGTATGGCCTACCAGTTATATGGAGGCTTAACCTGGATGCAGGCCGTTTTTTACGGGGTTGGTGCTGCGGTAATCGGTATAATAGCCATGAGCGCCTATAAACTGACCATCAAGTCCATCAGCAAGTTCGAACTTGCAGCCATGAAATCCAAATGGCTGTTATGGCTTTTTTACGTCATTGGGATCATCATTACGGTAATTACCGAAAGGGAAGAAGTATTGCTTTTTCTGGGTTGTGGCATACTGTATATGCTCATCAAAGCCCCGCCGCAATGGATCAAAAAACCAACAACGCTGCCTGCCGGCATTCTGATCGGTACAGGCTTCTGGAACTATGACGGAAAGACCCTTCAGGAAATCGGCTGGTTCTTTGCCAAGGCCGGTGCTTTTGTTTTCGGCAGCGGACTGGCTATTGTGCCGTTCCTGCATGGCGGAGTGGTGAAAGAATTCGGATGGCTTACTGAAGGCCAGTTTGTGGATTCGGTTGCGGTGGCCATGATTACCCCCGGACCGGTAGTGATTACAGTTGGTTTTATTGGCTACCTCGTTGCCGGATTTCCAGGCGCATGCGTGGCTGCCCTTGCAACTTTTCTCCCCTGTTATATTTTTACGGTCGCCCTTGCCCCATCGTTTAAGAAGATTGCCAAAAATACCAGCATCAAGGCATTTGTTGATGGGATTACGGCAGCAGTTATTGGGGCGCTGGTAGGATCAGTAATTGTGATCGGATTACGTTCGATAAAAGATATCCCAACAGCGCTTATTGCAATAGCAGCAGTACTCGCGCTTATTTACATCAAAAAACTTCAGGAGCCATACATTATTGGCGCTGCTGCAATTGTCGGTTTACTCATCAAGTTTATATAAATCATTTAAAATGTTAACAAGCCCCCCCTTTCAATTATGAGAACAGTTATACTAACGATTTGCTTCCTGGCAGCGGGAATATTTTCCGCAGGTGCCCAACAGCCCCCATCTTACCCAAAAGTAACAGGCTATTTTGCCATATTAAATCCTATAGGCAGTTGGAACAAAAACGGTTTTACAGATAATTTCTCAAATGTATATACCATAGGTTTCCCTTTCGGGATCAATATCCTGAAAAGTGACCGTTTCGGAGTCAGCTTTGAACTGGTACCTTCAATCAGGACAGAGCATGGCGTTTCGAAGGTAAATTCTGTTCTTTTTCACCCTGGTGCTATGTTCCGTTTCAAACATGGCTTCACTTTTATCGGCAGGGCGGCATTTGAAACCAGTGGCAGGTTTGGTTTTACACCTGTTTTAAATCAGGTACTTTTAAAAGGCAAAAGTGTCAATTTCTATGCAGCAGTTCCGATTCCGGTGAGGTTTGGGAACGCTCAGCCAGCTTCTCTTGGAGCGGGAATTCAGCTCGGGGTTGGTTTCTAAACGATACGAAGATGTATTTGACTTTTTTTATGTTGTTTGAAGAAAGCAAGAGAAAATATTACATCTCATCACAAATAATATTGTTATAAAATCCTGATTTACAAAGTGTTAGTGTTTATGCGGAAAGATGTCAGATAGAATTGTTCGCCCATAGCAACCCATCCGTAATTAGCTATTTAAGGGAAGCCGATTAGGAGAAACGCCGTATTTCTTTTTGAAAATAAAGGAAAAATGGGAGAGGTCTTCAAAGCCGACTTCGAGGTAAATTTCTGTCGGTTTTTTCTTTTTCTCGGCCAGGTGGTAATAGGCCAGTTCAAGTCTTTTATCGGTCAGCCACTTCTGGGGAGTGGTATGGAATAGTTTTTTAAAATCCCTGTTGAAGGTCGACAGACTCCGGCCGGTCAGGTAGCCCAGTTTTTCCATGGACATGTTGAACATGAAGTTGCGCTGCATGAAATCGATCAGGTCGATCTTGCCCGGAACATCAAAGTTGGCAAGAACACTATCTATACTGGGATCGATCAGCCGTAGGATGTTGATCGCCTCTTCAATTTTAAGGGTGGCCAGGCTCTCCGGGAACTCACTTTCCACATCAAAATAGGGAATCAGGGAAGCCAGACAGCTTTCCAGTAGCGGGTGGTTGCTGAAACGGTAAATTTTCTGCTGGGGCTGTGTTTTCTTGTTATGCTCGGTTTTTTCATAGAACTTTTTTAACCGCTCGGTAGATAAATGCATCACCACTGTCTTATGAGGCAGGCCGTTTTTCGGATAGTTGATGATAGTGGCCAGTTCGTTCCTTGGGATCAGGAAAATATCGCCTGTTTTAAAGCTGAAGGTGGATTCTGCCTGTATGATCTTGGTTTCTCCGGAAATGAACCATACCAGCATGTGGTCGTCAAACATCAGGTCGGATTTGAACAGCTTATCTTCGTAGCTGGAAAGCTTGATGTCCTTGGTCAGGTATTTGGATATATGTTCCATTGTGATAAAGTTATTGGTTTTTCATTACATTCCATGAGATGCAATGGCCGCCATCGATCAGATACGCTGAGCCAGTGATAATCACCTGTGCTCCGTTTTTTTTCAGTTGTTTGGCGGCGGCATAGCCGATGCCACTGTTTCCACCGGTAATCAGGGCGGTTTTTTCTTTTAAGTTTTTCATGGCCTAGTTCACGTTGAATTTAATTCCTGTCATTTCCTCAGTCAAATCCCATAGCCTTTTAGCACTGCTTTCGTCCAATGAATAGTCCATTACGCCACTTTGGTGCAGTTTAGCATCAGTTTGAATGGAAGGATTTTCTGACAGCAGTTCGGCGATATCGGCATCTTCACAGTAAACGCCTCCGATGTTGTTGAGCAGTGGACTGGTGGCGGCCCAAACGGATGTTGCAGCACCCTGTGGAATGGTTTTCAGACTGGCCAATATTTCGGGGCGCATGTTCCCTTTTTCATCAAAAAAGCCCATTTGTTTGAATAGTTCCATATCGGCATCCCTGGCTAGTTCTGTTCCGGCGATCGATCCGGGATGTAAGGAGTAGGCCCTTACCTGATGCGCTTTTGCGCGGTTATCTAGTTCGAGCGCAAAAAGGTTGCTGGCAGTTTTTGATTGTCCATATCCAAGGAGCGTTTGATATTCCCTGTGCTCGAAATTCGGATCATCGAAATTAAAGGGTGCCATGTGGTGACCCAACGAGGAAACATTAACTATGCGTGCTCCATTGGCATCTTTAAGCGCAGGCCATAGTTTTGCTGCCAGCTGAAACTGTCCAAAGTAATTGGTAGATAGCTGTGATTCGAAACCACGGCTGTCTCTTTGCAAAGGCACCCACATGATTCCTGCATTATTGATGAGTAAGTGCAGCGGTCTGCCTGATGCCAGGAATTTTTCAGCAAACGCATCGATAGCGTCAGGTCTGGCAAGATCCATTATTTCGATTTCCACGTTTGGAATGCCTTGTAGGTTTTTCCTTGCTTTTTCGATGTCCCTTGCTGGTACGATCACGGTTGCGCCCGCTGAGGCGAGTACTTTTGTGGTTTCCAGACCGATGCCGGCATTACCACCGGTCACGATGGCGATCTTTCCTTTGAGGTCAATGCCTTTGATGACTTCGGCTGCTGTTGAGGTAGCGCTAAAACCTGAACTCAGTGGGTGTTGTAACGCGCCTTGATAATTGTTTTTTTTCATTTTGTTTTTGATTAAATGTTATAGGACAAATGTAGGCGGTTACTCAAAGGTGGATTTTGTTTAGCGTGTCAATTTACTTTGTTTATAAGGTCAGTTTTTTGAGCGTGTCGGATTTATGATAAATAGGGGGATTAATACTTATCGTTTACTGATTTTTTGGATGATGATGAAGTTCATAAAATCAATATCTTCCTAGGGTTAGATGCCATGGGAATTCCTGTGACAGGAAGAAAAATTGAAGTCAATCCTGGTATCCTGTCAGGTTATTTCCGAGAAAAATTTTGTACAGCATAAATAGAAGCTGTATTTTTATCAGTACCAACAGCAAAAATGAGAATCGAAGAGTATATACCGACCGAATTACTGAGACCTTTCATCAAGGCATACAGAATTGTTGAAAGTGAAGTGGAAATGACAAATAGGATTTTGCCGGGAACCTCGCTTGTTGTTGCTTTTCGTTACAAGGGGCAGGTCAGTTACCTATCAGACGATAGAGAACAACTTTTGCCTGCTTCAACTATTTCTGGTTTAAGAAAATCGGTAAGACTCATCCACTATTTACAAGATTCCGCTACCATAGTTGTTCAGTTTAAAGAGACAGGAGCTAAAGCATTTTTTAATGAACCGCTCTATGAACTCTTTGAAGAGAGTATTTCTCTTGATGCTTTCATTAAGAGAAATACAATTGAAATTATTGAAGAACAATTAGGCGAAGCTCAAAACAATATTCAGAGGATTGCCATCATTGAGCAGTTTTTATTATCGCGATTAGACAGCCATAAACCTGACAGATTAATCTCAGCAGCCGTAGAAATAATTCATTCAACAAAAGGTGCAATCAGAATAAAAGATTTAGCAGACACGCTTTATATCAGTAATGACGCTTTTGAAAAGAGGTTTAGAAAAACAGTTGGCACATCGCCAAAACAATTCTCCTCTATTATAAGGATGGAGGCAATTGTGAGGCAGAAACAACAAGCAGAAAGCCTGGCTGGCATAGCTTTTAACGCAGGATATTACGACCAACCTCATTTCAATAAAGACTTTAAACTGTTTACGGGGCAAACACCATCAGCGTTCTATAAATCGCCTAACTTTTGGTAATTCAATGATTTTTTACAATGATTTGGCTTGAGTTGTTCTGAAATTTGAAGTATAAAAAATATAACCGATGATTTCAATACTCAGAATAACCTTCGCATTATGCACCGTAATGATGTGCAAGCAAAATAGCTTTTCCCAAGTTACTAACAAGTCACTAGAAAAATCAAACAAAATGGATAACATTAAACAAAAGGAGCTCATTTATTTCCTCTACGATACGGTATTTTTAAAAAAACGGTATGAGAAGTTATCAGAGATAATTTCACCAGATTATATAAACCAGTTTGGAGCCAAGGGCGCCGCTGGTTTTCAAGAAACAATATTTGAGTTAACAAAAGCATTTCCAGACGCTCAATGGAAAGTAAAAGAGATAATTGCTGATGGAAATAAAGTAGTCGTGAAACAAAAATTTAGTGGAACTCATAAAAATCAATTTCAGAATATTCCGCCAACCAATAAAACTGTTTCTGTTGACGGAATAGTAACCTATGAATTTAAAAATGGCAAAATAACTGGAAGTCAGATACAAACAGACCGATTAGGCTTTTTACAACAGTTGGGTGTCTTACCCATCGACCTCACAAATTTATCCAATAAAAAAGAAAATCGTAATGAGGTATACTTCGTTGATAAGTTTTCAGTTCCCAAAGCATCAGTTGAAGAGTTTGTAGAGAGAATGAATTATAACAGGGTGTTTATAAAAACTTTGCCAGGCTTTATAAGTGATCAGGTTTTCGAACAAAAAGACAGTGAGGGTAATTTGGTCATTATAACAATCGCCGCTTGGGAAAATCAGGGCAAACTGGATCGAGCGAAAACAACCGTACAAACAGAATATAAGCGAATAGCATTTAATCCTGTTGAATTTTACCAGCGATTAAATATAAAAATGGAAAGAGGACTATATTCAAAATTTAAAGAGTGAGAAATGTGCAAAGATAAATGCAATGTGCCTTACGATCGAAACCACTTTGATGGAATTGAACGGTGAAGAAATTTCTGGGAACATCATCTCAAAAATGGCATTATCGATTGATCATTATTCACCCTGAATTTTATTTGTAAACGCAATCTTAGTCCAATTAATTCATCCATAAATTGGTTAGGTTTAGGATGGTGATAGATCAAGAATTTTTAAAGATCTTAGTATAAAACTGAAACCTTTTTTATGTCTCATCTTCTAGCTAAAATTTAACCGCTTTCCTTTATCTTTGCCGCGAATTTAATATTCCCAATCGTGATTAATGTAAATAACATCTCCGTTTCATTTGGCGGAACCACCCTTTTTAGCGATGTAACCTTTTCGATAAACGAGAACGATAAAATCGCCTTAATGGGTAAAAATGGTGCAGGCAAGTCGACCATTCTAAAAATCATTGCTGATGTAACTAAACCTACTTCTGGTAGCGTAACAGGCCCGAAAGAAGCTGTGATTGCGTATTTGCCACAACATTTGCTCACTCATGACAATGTTACTGTTTTTGAGGAAACCATGAAAGCTTTTGCCGAGGTAAACCAGATGCAAAAAGAGCTTGATGAGCTGAATGAACAACTTACTATCCGTACCGATTACGAAAGTGACGACTATATGAAGCTTATCGAGCGGGTATCTGAATTAAGTGAGCAGTTTTATTCTATTGAAGAAACCAATTATGATGCAGAGGTAGAGAAAGTGTTAAAAGGTTTGGGTTTCGAGCGTAAAGACTTTACCCGTCAAACCTCAGAGTTTTCAGGTGGATGGCGTATGCGTATCGAATTGGCCAAAATTTTATTAAAGAAACCTGATCTTATTTTACTGGATGAGCCTACCAACCACATGGATATCGAAAGTATTCAATGGTTGGAAGATTTTCTGATCAATTCGGCAAAAGCCGTGATGGTAATCTCGCACGATCGTACTTTTGTTGATAACATTACCAATCGAACCATTGAGGTAACGATGGGCAGGATATACGATTATAAAGCCAAATACACCCATTACCTCCAACTGCGTGCCGAGCGCCGTGTACACCAATTGAAAGCCTACGAGGAACAACAACGTTTTATTGCGGATAACCAGGAATTTATCGATCGCTTTAGGGGAACCTATTCTAAAACCTTACAGGTGCAATCGCGTGTAAAAATGCTTGAGAAACTCGAAGTAATTGAAATCGATGAAGTAGATACTTCGGCGTTGCGATTAAAATTCCCACCGTCGCCCCGTTCAGGCCAGTATCCGGTAATGGTAGAAGAGCTAACTAAAACTTATGGCGATCATGTTGTTTTTGAAAAAGCATCTATGGTGATCGAACGAGGAGAAAAAGTGGCTTTTGTTGGTAAAAACGGCGAAGGTAAATCGACTATGATTAAAGCTATTATGGGTGAGATTGATTTTGAAGGTGGTTTAAAAGTAGGGCACAATGCTAAGATTGGCTATTTTGCGCAAAATCAGGCTGCATTACTGGATGAAAACCTAACGGTATTCGAAACCATCGATCAGATTCCGTTAAGCGACGGCTCAATAAAAATCAAAGACCTTTTAGGCGCCTTTATGTTCAGTGGCGATGATACCACAAAAAAGGTTAAGGTACTTTCTGGTGGCGAGAAAACCCGTTTGGCCATGATCAAATTGTTATTAGAGCCCGTAAATGTATTGATCCTGGATGAGCCAACCAACCATTTGGACATGAAGACCAAAGATATTATTAAAGACGCGTTGAAAGATTTTGATGGCACTTTGATTTTGGTATCGCATGACCGGGATTTCTTAGATGGATTGGTGCAAAAAGTATTTGAATTTGGCAATAAACGTGTTCGCGAACACTTTGAAGATATAAAAGGATTCTTAGCTTATAAAAAAATGAACAGTTTGAAGGAAATAGAGCAAAGTTAAACGTATTTCCAACACTAAATTTTTAAAAGCAGTTCTGAAAGAGCTGCTTTTTTGCTTTAATAGATTTTTGGATTTTAAAGCAATGTAGCTTTGATGACTTTATTTTACTTAAATTCTTACCTTTAATTCTACCTACTTGATGAATAAATGAAAAACATTGTTGCTTTAATTGGCTTACTACTAACTTTCGGATTGGCCAAAGCTCAATCTAATCGGGAAGATCTCGAAATAACCTGGCCTAAAGCTGAGGAGCGGGAGCTTGACGAACAATTATCCTCAACCCAGACCGATTTCTCTCGTCGCCGTCAAAAATGGAACCTGAAGCGCGGTGCTAAAGAAAAATGGCAAGAAATGGTAATGGTACTTAGTGAAGATATCACCAAAAATACCAAGAGCTTCGATAGTATTAATGCCTTCTTTGATCCATCAAAAACAAAAGGCGCCATTATTAAGTTCTTGAAGGAAAAGAAAGATGGCCCATTTCCTTATAAACTGATCAGTATTGAAAGCGAGAATATTAAGTCCAAGCAGATACCTACTTCTACTCTTGTTTATATTATAGATGGTAAAACTTGCAGGCATACTGTCTTCGTTTCGATGATAACCTCAAGGTTTCCGGCAGATTTCCTTGAACAATGGTCAGAGGTGTTATTAAACAGCAAGGTTATTCCATCTAAGGCAGGAAACTTTGAATATACTGATGATGCAGTTTTTGACGTCAAGGAGATAAATGGAACTAACGCATTTTTAGTTAAGGCCAATTTTAAATCAGCTCAGGTACAATACCTGCTTAAGGGACAGTCTGTTAAAGTTGTTTTAGATGATCTTCCAGAAACCAGTCTTTCTGGTAAAATATTAGAGATTGGCGGATTGAAAAACAACTCGGCCCTGGTCTCTCCCAACACCGCGACTGGGAACTTTGTAAAAATGATTGAGCGATTTCCTGTTGTGATTAGTGTAGAAATCCCCTCGGCAATTAAAGATAAGTTTAAAACTGGAATGAGCTGTACAGTTAAAGTGGCTACAGCGCCGTAAAAGCGAAATCTAAAAATTAAATAGATGTGCCTATGGAAAACAGGATTGATGAAATGTTGAGCGAATATAACCTGAATAAAGAAAACAGTATTTTACCTCTTTTGGATGATTTTAGAGATGAGGATGAGGTTCGCGGATATTGTATGAGGGTTTTACAAACCTATCCTGACCTGAAAAAAGAAGACTGGATGATCGGGATTGAAGGGGGAGATTACATTTACAGTTTTGATGGAAATTTTGTTTTTATCACGGATGATATCTGGAGCTTTAATCTAGTTGCAAAGCAGCCCGTATTGGAATTGCTGACAGGAAAAATGAGATTGCTGAAGCAATCAAGGCTTTGAAAAAGGTAACATAAGGCTAAGGGAAAAGAGTGGTTCTAAAACTTTTCCCTTTTTTATCATTTTTAAGTAAATCAATAATCTCTTCATTCATATTATCGATTAAAATACCTGAACACTGTATTCAGAAATAAGATTACTACTTAGCGCTAATCGAAGGTTTTAGTGGAATTTCTAAATTTTTTACAGCACCAATTGGCGCAATCTTAATTGATCTGTTTCCTTGGGATAGGTAGAAATAATAAATACTATTTGTGCCGATCAAATAAATGTCTTCAGATTCGCCGTTCGAATAATTCAGCTTGCGATCGTATTTGAGTTCGTTATTGCGGATGTGTTTTGATAAGTTTTTTCCTTGTCCAAGGCCAATTCCCAAAAACAGCGATAGTAGTCCGATAGCAAAAATAATAGTGAAAAGTTTTGAAAAGTGGCTTTCTACTTCCTCTTCACTAAGTGTTTCATGGTTTTTTAGGCCAGAAAGACGTTGAGCCCACTTTTTATTCCTGCGCTTTGCCAGATAGGCCGGGTAAGCATAAGCGAGGAGAATGAAGCCTGTCGTAACGATTACTACCACCGGATGAGAGGTTAGTGTTGCCACTGGACTGATCAATACATCCATAATTGTGGTATACTTTAAAATGTTTATACCGATCTGGTAGTAAAAAATGCTTTCTTTTATTATCCCCATCACCACAAGGAACAGGTAACCATATGGTAATAGTTTTTGCAGGTTTTCGGAGAGTTTCATTTGCTAATGATGTTATTTAGTCTAGAGGTAAATTTTATTTCGAACGCAAAATAGAAAAAATAACAGTTCCGATTGGTTGTTTTCTGCGATAAACAAAATTATTGGTCAGGATGATTTACTTTTAAAGCCGCTATCATTATTGAACTGAGGACGGAACAATTGCAACAATTTCTTCTGTTGTGGATTCTATCTGGCTAACATCTGTTTGTGTGGCAGCAAAACGATCGATAGTCAAATTTGGTGCTTTGCCCATAACCAGCGTATGGTGATTGGTGTCACCTTTGAGTTTCAATGTACTATTATCGAGAATTTGAGTATATAGGCCCTCACTACTGGTATCGATATCAGCAAAGGCATTTCCCTTAAGAATGATCTGGAGAAATTTAGTGTTGAGCTTTGTTTCTGTTTTTACTACAGCATTTTGATCGGCCTCAATGCGGTAGATGTCGTTTACATAAATAACAAGTTTACACTTTTCTTTATCGAGGCCGGTAATGCGTAGCACCTCGCCTTGTTGGGTAACTTTCACATTTCCAGTGTTATCATCTGCAAAAGATATTCCAATCGCGGGGCGCTGTACCAATATCACTTCTACATTTCCCTTTATCACAATCCTTCTAAAGTTTTGAAGCTTGTAAAGCATCGTCGTGTTTTTTTCTGTAGCCCTTAAGTTGTTTGGAAGGGCAGCCGTTAAAGTAATTACTGCTAATGCAGTAACGATTAGCGTTTTAATTGAAGTTTTCATTGTGTTTTTTATTTAAATGTTAAAATTTATTAAGCTTATGGTGGTGCACTATTTAAAACCAGCTTGTACCAACATTATTCAGTTTCGTGGTTAACCAAGCGGGTGCCAAAAAGGAAATGTCAGCTTAATGGCTTTGTAATGGGTTGTTTTTGCCTACTGCTCGTTTATGGGTGTTCATTTTCGAACAGTGGTTGTGCGGCAGCGAACAGTTTTTGTGTATTAGCAGGTAATTGCTATTTCAATTGTTTATTACGGCACATGTAAGATTATATTCATTATTTTAGTAAAGTTAAAGTATATTGAATCAGTAGTTTTGAATAGAAATCACGATGTCAGTAAAAATTAATCGGCAAACACAGCAGAAACTTCAGCAGTTATTGGTCATTATCCTGGCTTGGACGGTGGCTGGAATGGTAATTGCCATTTTTGAAGACCTTGTGCTGCATACCCGAAATTCTTTAGGGCCAGCGCCTGGTTATACCTTAATGTCTTCAATCCTATTAAATGCAGTTATCGGCCTTTTTGGGGCACTGTTAGGGGGAAGTTTACTCGTATTCTTTGTAAATGTAAAATATAACGATAAACCTTATGGTTATACCCTCTTAATTGTTGCCGGATCGTTTTTAGGCGTTATTTTGATCGTAAACGAGATACTTAGCCTCTATGAACTGGGCGATTCGAAAAGATTTTTAAAAAATGGATTGGTGTGGGCCTTTGTAGTTTCCATAACGCAGTTGCTGCTACAGATAAACAGTAAGTTTGGACAAGGGATTTTCTGGGATATTATCAGGGGGAAATACAATACGCCCAAAGAAGAATCACGGATCTTCATGTTCCTCGACTTAAACTCATCAACATCTATAGCCGAAAGCCTCGGAGATAAAAAGTACCATGAATTATTAAAAGATATCTTTATCGATATTACCAATCCTATTTTAGAAAATAGGGGAGAAATATACCAATATGTAGGTGATGAAGTAGTAATTGCCTGGCGTTATGATGAAGGATTAAGAAACAATAAATGCATCAATTGTTTTTTTGATATCAAAGCGCATCTGTTACTTCTGAAGGATAAGTACCTTGGAAAGTATGGTTTAATACCTGCTTTTAAAGCAGGTATCCATTGCGGAAAGATTATTGCAGGTGAAGTGGGGATTATAAAACGCGATATTACCTATTCTGGAGATGTACTGAATACCACTTCAAGAATTCAGAATATGTGCAAGGAGTTTAACCAGGAGATGCTGGTGTCGATAGCGCTAATTGAAGAACTCCAGTTAACCGACCATTATACCACGCAAATGTTAGGTGCAATTAAGCTCCGCGGAAAGGAAAAAGAAATGCAGCTCGTAGCTGTACAGCCAGTTTAATACCTGCCAAGTTTAATTTGTAAATCCTATTTAACTATGTGATCTATAATACTGTAATAATTTCTTTACTAAAAAAACAGGACAGAGCAGGTCACTTCTTTTTTTTAATTGTGATAGATTGGCTTGATTAACCATTTATAAACCACTATATGTTTGTCCCCATTTGGGAGCAATGATATAGCTTGAGCCACCTATTATGTTTGTTTTTACCAATCTGATTAAAACTTCGGCATCTAAAATATTATTCCTTTGTTCTGCGATGTGCGCCGGCGTACCAGTTTTTGCTCAATATGTAGAACATAAAGGGAATGATGTTACCTCGCCGCTACATCTGTTAAAACCGGCCTATGTTACACCTTATGGTGAAACAAAAATGGCAGATATTAAAGTATCGTTAGATCGGATTTATAATTGTCTGGATAAAACGACCCCTTTCGAACTGATAGATAAGGTTTCGGGAAAAGTGGTTTCAGATTTAAAAAAAGCAGATTCCACTTCGATATTTAAACCAGGAGACTATCGTTTAACAAGTTACGAATGGGGCGTTACCTATACGGGGATGTTGGAGGTTGCAACCGCCACCGGAGATCAGAAATTTAAAGATTATACCGTTAAGCGGGTTAATTTTTTGGCAAATGTTGTTTCTGCATATCAAAAATATTTAAAAACAAATAAAGGCGCAGTAACACCGGTTCGTTCGGTAATAAATCCACATGCGCTAGATGACGCAGGTTCTATTGCTGCTGCAATGATTAAGGCGCAGCGAACAGGAGAAGTGAAAGCCGATCTCCGCCCGGTTATCGATCATTATCTAAATTACATTATGACCAAAGAGTTCCGTTTGAAAGATGGTACTTTGGCCAGGAACAGGCCGCAACCCAATACATTATGGCTTGATGATCTCTACATGAGCCTGCCTGCAATTGCCCAGATGGGCGTACTAACTGGCGATACGAAATATTTTGACGAAGCGGTGAAACAATACAGATTGTTTGCCGAACGGATGTTTAACCCAGAAAAAGGATTATATATGCATGGTTGGGTTCAGGATATGGATCCCCATCCGCAGTTTCATTGGGCGAGGGCAAATGGCTGGGCACTTATGACAAAAATAGAACTGCTGGATGCCTTGCCTGTAAATCATCCAGATAGGCCCTATATCTTGCAAATGTTAAAAGCACATGTAAAAGGTTTGGCAGCTCTGCAGGATGGGACAGGTTTTTGGCATCAGCTTTTAGATCGTAACGATTCTTATTTGGAAACTTCTGCTACCGCGATTTATACCTATTGCATTGCCCGTGCGGTAAACAAAGGCTGGCTTGATGCCAAAGCTTATGGCCCGATGGCACTGTTGGCCTGGAATGCGGTGAGTACTAAAATAAATGCAAACGGTCAGGTAGAAGGAACCTGTGTAGGTACAGGCATGGGGTTCGATCCTGCGTTTTACTATTACAGGCCTGTAAATGTTTTTGCTGCACATAGCTATGGCCCGGTGCTTTTAGCAGGAGCAGAAACTTATCGTTTGTTACAAGCACACCCTTTCGTAATAAACGATAGTTCCGTACAGATGTATAAATAATCAATACCGTATTTAACCAAAATAAAGATGAAATATACATCCTGTTCATTTCTTATTGCCGTTTTTACCTGCATTTTAGTATTTAACCATTACGCTGGCTACGCACAGATAGGTAAACGTTTTCCTTCAGAAAGAAAAGTTGTTAAAGATCCCGTTACGGGTGTTGTACTTACTTTTCTAACCAGTAGGCCTGCAGGAGATTCGAAGATTTATCAGACACATAACCAATGGACTGCTGATGGACGATGGTTGATATTCCGATCTGGCAGGGTTAAAGGGGAAGCAATGGCGGTAAATGAGCAGACTGGAGATCTTGTTCAGGTTACCGAGGGTGGCTACACCGGAATGTTGAATGTGGCCAGAAAATCGATGAAACTATATTTTATGCGGAATATTGATTCGGGCAAACGCGTTGGAGGCGCAGTAAAAATTATAGAGGTAGATCTGGCTAAGGTATTTGCCGATAGTAAGTCTGGTAAAATGAAACCTGTATCGGCTTATGAGCGTGTTTGTGGAACCACACCCGAAGAAATTGGTGCTGGTGGCGATATGGCGCTTGATGGCGACGAAGACTGGGCTTATTTCAGGGTGGGTAAAGAAGAAGCGGCTAAACATCTTGCAGCAGGAATTAAACTGGAACCAAACTTTGGGCCGCGGAAAATGGGCGCTGGCCCATCGGGTATAGCAGGGATGAATATCCATACCGGCGAAATCAAATATGTAATTTCCGTTCCTTTTCAGATAGGGCATATACAGACCAATCCCTGGCTTGCCGGCGAAATTGTTTTTTGCTGGGAAACCGGCGGGAAATCGCCACAGCGCACCTGGACCGTATTGGCTGATGGAACAGGCTTACGGCCACTATATCCAGAGGCCGATTATGAATGGGTTACCCACGAAGCCATAATTTCGCATGATGAGGTAGCCATGGCCATAATGGGGCATAGGCCTATACCTGGAACTGGTGCTGTATCTGTCCCACAAACTGAAGTGAATGGTGCCAATCCCGGACAAGAAAATACCTGGGGACCATCAGGTACCCGCGAAAAACCTACCGGGCTGGCCATTGTAAATCTAAGAACAAGGGAAATGAGAATTGAAGGGCAAACGTCAACTGGTAGTGGGCTTTGGCATGTAAGCGGTTCTCCAGACGGAAAGTGGGCCGTTGGCGATGATTTTTCGAGAAGCATTTATCTGATTAATAGGAAAACACATGAAATGAAACTGCTCTCGGCAGGACATAAGCAAACAGCTGCAGATCATCCGCATCCTACCATGAGCCCTGATGGTAAAAAAATCGAAATCCAGTCAGCAATGTTATCTGAAGACAACCGATCCATGAATATCTGTGTGATTGCTATCCCAGAAGGATGGATGAATATCAAATAACTTTAAACCAAACAACATTACATGCTGCTGCGAATTGCAGGATAGCCCTCTTATTTTGTATTATTTGTTGTACTGTTAATGTTTTTTTTGAACAGTAATGCTGTTGTTTAATTTTTTTTAAAGGCATTAAGACTTGCTTAAAACGATTTAGGTATGCTGAAGATCGATGTTATCTTTTTATGATAATATTTTATAGTAAGAAGACAGGATAGTACAGGATGGGAATTTTGTTCTACCTCTATATATTTAAGAAATAATTCACTAACCAAATAACTTTTTAACCAACTATTTAATTAACGAACGTTAATACGATTCTATGCAGTAAAAATCTACTCACCCTTTAAGTCAGTTTTTGCATTTTTTAATTTCTAATTGATTTAGATCCATAGCTTTTTATTGTCCAGTATTTTAATGGCCGTTTATCCAATGAAATTGCTATGAGTAAAATTTTACAGAAATTTTTAATCGTTAATTTGGCGGTTATATTCATTCTCAGCGCTTGCCGGAAAAAAGAATTTGATGAGTTCTATGGCCGTCCTGAAACATTAGCCGATCCGATTTATCAACAACTTCAGGCCAAAGGGAATTTTACCAGATTTTTAGATTGTATAGATAAATCGGGCTATAAAGAAACCTTAAGTAAAGCAGGGTCATGGACGGTTTTTGCACCAACAGATGCGGCTTTTGCCACTTACATGTCCGAAAACAACTTAACCGAGATAAATGCAACGCTGGCTTCGGCAATTGTACGTTATTCAATGACCTATGACGGAGAGAAAGTAGAACGTTTAAGCGATAATTTAACGGCAAAAGGTTTTGTTAAAAATGTTGGTTTTAGGCGACGTACCGTTTATTACGATTTTGTTTACGATGGCTTAGACAATGATGGTAAAGCGATAAAGGTAATTGCAGGTAACCGAAACGGAACTTATTTGCCAACCGATTTTAACAATAAAAACCTGCCCTATTTTCTTGCCCCCTTTGTCTCTTTTGCAGGCATTAGTGCTTTAGATTATAATTATTTTTATCCGAATACCGAGTATACCGGAAAAAATGTTGGCCCTGGGAAAATTATCGAACAAGATATAGTAGCTGAAAATGGCGTAATCCATATCGTAGATAAAGTGCTTACCCCACCACAAAGTATCGATCAGTATATAGGTGCTAAAGCGCAATATGGTGCCTTCAAATCCCTTTTGGATAAATATGTAAGCTATAATGTGAACACTGATATTACCCATCGTTATCAGGTGTTAACGGGTAAAAGTGATAATGTTTTCGTTAAAAACTATAGCATATTGCTTGGTTTTTCGCCTAATAATGAAAATTACCTGAAAGATGATGCCAACGATGCACAGATTGGCATGTATACCATTTTTGCACCAACTGATGAGGCGGTTGAGGCCTATGCAAAAGTGCTGTTAAAATATTATGCAAAAAACAGGTTACAGCCCGGAAACTATAAAGCACAGCTGAACGAACTGTTTTCTTTAAGATCCGATATCATCAGGGATTTTATCAACTCACATTTGTATAGAACTACCGTATGGCCAAGCAAGTTTAATACCGTTAACAGCTTTTTGGGCGAAGCCACCAAACTTACGCCTGCAAACGTTGTAGACAAGCAGTTTTTAAGTAATGGATTGTTTTATGGCGTAAACGCTGCCCAAAATGCCAATGTATTTTCAACCGTGTATGGGAAGGTAAATTTAGATCCTACCTATTACATTATGAAACAGGCGCTTGATGTATTGGGTTATGCTATTCCAATTAAAACGGCCTCATTAAAATACATTGTTATTCCAATTCCCGATGCCACTTTGGTAAGTTTAGGGTTTTCATACGATCCCTTTTATCCTTCGTCGCCAATTAGGGGCGACCTCAATATTTTAAGACGGCTCTTGCAAACGCATATTATCCCACTGGGCGACCGTGCCGTACCAAATTTTGCCACAACGGCTGGTATTTTAGAAACTTCGGGTGGTGAATACATTAAATATAACAACGGTTTTTTCTCTTCAGCTGGTACAGAAGATTTACCCGCAGTTGCCGATAAAAGTATTAAGATCGATTCGGTTGCCACAGCTGTTAATGGAGCTGATGCCTATGCTGCCAAAGTACTGATGTATACTGTACTTCCGGTAAGCAAGCATATCGAAAAATATGGTACACTAACAACCGATCCTTATTATTCTTTCTTTCAGTACCTTAAAAATAACGTTACGCTTTATACAGCTGCTACAGGCGCAATTCAAGGGGTTACCGATGGAAGCGCTTACACCGTTTTCATTCCTACAAATTCGGCTATACAAGCTGCGGTAACCGCAGGATTATTACCAAAACTAGCCAATGGAGCGCCAAATTATGCGCCAACAGACGCCGGAGATATTAGCAAGGTGGCCAAATTTATCCAATACCATATTATTAAAAGCACAGTAGCAAGCGACGGACAGAAAACAGGTTCTTTTGAAAGTTTGCTTAAAAACGATTCGGGAGATGCAGCCAAGGTTACTGTATTTACCAATACCACCAATACGCTCACGCTAAGAGATGTAACCAATACTGCTGTGAATGTTTTGCTGGGTACAACCGATAGGAGCAACGTGTTATCTAACAGAACGGTGATTCACCAAATCAATTCTTATTTAAAATATCAATTCTAAACCGAGATGACTAAAAGATATAATTATAGTTTTTTTATTTTACTATGCTGTTTGTTGGTATCGTCCCTAACCTATGCACAACAAATTAACTATGTAAAGGGTAAGGTAATTGATAAAAAAGATAAGCAGCCCATTATTGGTGCATCTGTTGTAATTGTTGATAAAGACAAAAGGGTAATTAAAGGCGTTTCGACAGATATTGATGGAAACTATTCTTTACCGGTAGCAGATAAAACCTATAGGATATCGGTTTCATATATTGGTTATAGGTCTTCAGCACCTGTCAATATCGATAAAGCAGTAATTAACTTCCAGTTGGAACCTTCTGAAAACCAGATGGATGAAGTTCAGATTGTTTCGAGAGCAAAAACGAACAATGGAAGTGGAATGACGATCGATAAACGGGATCAGACTTCGGCTACGGTTACCATTGATGCCAAAGAACTCGAAGACCTCCAATCGGCATCGATCGATCAGGCTTTGCAAGGCCGCATGGCTGGGGTTGACATTACCGCCAGTACGGGCGATCCAGGCGCGCCGATGCAGATCCGTATCCGCGGTACATCTTCCATTAATGGTGCAACCGATCCGTTAATTGTATTGGATGGTATGCCCTACGACATTACCATTCCTTCTGACTTTAACTTTGCCACCTCTGATGAGAACAATTATGGTCAGTTATTAAATATTGCCCCATCTGATATTAAAGAAATTAGTGTGCTAAAAGATGCTGCGGCTACAGCCGTTTGGGGATCGAGAGCAGCAAACGGTGTATTGATCATTACCACAAAAAGAGGTTCGATTGGTCCGCCAGCTATTTCATACAACTTTAAAGGTTCGTATTCTAAACAGCCAAGTCCGATCCCGATGTTGGATGGTAACCAGTATTCATCACTCGTTTTGGAAGAATATTATAATGCAGGCCGTCAGTTTTCTACTTCAGAATTTGCAAAGCAATTTCAATATGATCCGAACGATCCTTATAATTACTATAATTATAGCAACAATACCGATTGGTTATCGGCCATAACGAGGGTAGGTTACCTTCAAGATCATAACCTTTCTATTTCTGGGGGTGGTGAAAAAGCGAGATACCGTGCTTCGGTAAATTATTTTAACCAGACAGGTACTACCATTGGCACCGATTTAAACCGTGTTTCGGCAAGGGTGAATTTAGATTATATGGTGTCGAACAAAATCAGGTTCAGTTCTGATATTTCGTACACGCACATCGATCAGAATGGGCTTTTTACACAGACGGTTAGAGATGTAGCTTATACCAAAATGCCTAACCAGAGCATTTATGAGTACGATGAATATGGGAATTTAACTTCAAATTATTTTAGCCCTGCGGCAACAGCTCAAGGCTTATTTATCTACAACTCCGATAAAAAGGAAAAGGTAAGTGGAACTTTTAATCCATTGGCTATGGCTGCTGCAGGCAGTAATCATCAATTGGGTGAACGGATTACACCTAAATTTAGTTTACAGTACGAGATTTTGCCAAGTGTATTGCGTTTAAATGGAAGTTTTATGGTAAATATTAACAATACCAAGGTGAAAACTTTCCTGCCACAGATTGCAACAGGCCGCCCTTATACCGAATCGGTTGTCAATATGGCTTCAGATGCGGATGGCGATTCATTCACCATGAACACCAGTATGACATTGGCCTATACACCTAAATTGAACGACAGACACGATATAATAGGTTTTTTACGCTTCGATAGTGAAGATAGTCGCAGAACTGGTCAATACTTGTTTTCAACCAATACGGCATCATCGTATTTATCCGATCCTTCTGTTGATAGCCGCACCAATTACACAGGTTCTGCATCATCATCTTTAGGACAAACCAGGTCAGTTGGTTTACTGGCTAACGTTCAATACAAATTTTTAGACCGTTATATCATTAATGGTAGCATTAGGGGCGATGGTAACTCCAGGTTCGGTGCTGCTAATCGATATGGCATTTTTCCTTCAGTTTCTGGCCGTTGGCGGATATCTGGCGAACCTTTTATGAAGAAGGCCAATAAATATGTAGATGATTTTAGTTTAAGGGCCAGTTACGGTAAAAGTGGTAATGTGCCGCGTAACGATTATTCTTATTTTAATATTTACCAAAATTATGGTTTTAGTTATTTGGATAATGCCGGGGTATATTCTACCAATATGGAATTAACCGATTTAAGGTGGGAAACTGTTACACAGTCCAACCTCGGTATTACCTTAAACCTCTTTAAAAATTTAAACCTCGATTTCGATTTGTACCGTAAACGTACAACAGATCTGTTTTATCCGGGCTTACAAGTGGCAAGCTATAATGGTTATGGAGGGGTTGATATGAACGTGGGTACCATGGATAATCAGGGATGGGAAGTAAACCTGAATGCTACCGTGATCAAAAAGAAAAAGATAAGATTAGATCTTTCTTTCAATATCGCGCACAACGAAAACGTAATCCGCGAGGTTTCACCGCTATATCCTCGAGAAAACAAAGGTAGGGTAACCAGTAACAATGTGTACAAAGTGTTTGTTCAGGAAAATAATCCTTTCGGGTCGTTTTATGGCTTCAAATTTAAAGGTGTATATCCTGATAAAAACGCAACTGTTGCATTGGATGAGAGCGGAAACCAGATTGTTGGGCCGAACGGCGATAAAATTTACATGCGTTTTGCTTATCCATCTATCGATTATGTTTTCCAACCGGGCGATGCCATGTATGAAGATATCAACCATGACGGGAACATCGATTATAAAGATATTGTGTACCTGGGTAATGGCAACCCGAAACTAACAGGGGGATTTGGATCTAACCTAACCATCAACGGAAACCTTCGTTTAGGTTTTAACTTCACTTTCCGTACCGGTTACGATATTATCAATGGTACTAAAATTAACACCACCAATATGTATGGTTTTAATAACCAAAGTACAGCGGTATTGCGCAGGTGGAAAAAAGAGGGCGATGTTACCGATATGCCGAGAGCCATGTATGGTACAGGTTATAACTTTTTAGGTTCCGACCGCTATATTGAAGACGGATCATTTTTAAGATTGAGCTCGGTGGTGTTAAAGTACGATTTTGGCAAAACCTTTATGAAGAGATTGGGCATGAAATCGCTTACCACCAATCTTACCGTTCAGAATATCTTAACATTTACCAAATACACTGGTCAGGACCCTGAGGTGCCGATTAAGTTAAACGGGTCGAACACCGTGATAGATAATTCTACCACGCCGCCAATTAAAACAATCACTTTCGGTTTAACTGCTAACTTTTAATTCAAAACTGATGAAAAATATTTTATATAGCACTTGTTTGATCATGATGCTGGTGATGAGCAGCTCTTGCAACAAATGGCTCGATCTGCAACCTAGAGATGGAATTACCAGACAGGAATTCTGGAAAACGAAAGAAGATGTTTTAGCAGCGGTTTCCGGTTGTTACACCTCATTACTGGCGCCTCCTCCAGGTATTGGTGATAAATCTTTATTGGAGTACATGTTTATGTATGGTGAGCTTAGGGCCGATATGATTGCAGGCGGGCCCAGTATTACCACAGAAGAAACGGATATTATTAATGTAAATATTACCCAGGATAATACAACAGCAAGGTGGGCAGCATTTTACCGTACCATTAACTATTGCAATACGGTGCTCGATTTTGCGCCTGGCGTTAAAGCTACCGATCCCACTTTTACCGATGCAGCATTAAACGGTTATGTGGCAGAAGCGCTTACGCTAAGAAGTCTGATGTATTTTTACCTGTTGCGTACCTTTAGAGATGTACCCTTAAAATTAACTGCCACTGTAAAAGATACCGATTTACAGGACCTGCCGAAAACCAAACAGGCCGATATTTTAAAACAGATTGTTGCCGACTTAAAAAAAGCAGAGCAGGGAGCGGTTACCACTTATGGTAGCACAAGGTTTGATAAGGGTAGGGTAACCAAATTTACCGTAAATGCTTTGTTAGCCGATGTGTACCTGTGGATGGAAGATTATCCGAACTGTATTACCGAATGTAATAAAATCATCAGCTCGCAAAGATTTGCCTTGGTTGGTGCAGCTTCTGGCTGGTACAATAATGTGTTTTTTAAAGGTTCATCCATCGAAACCATATTTGAATTTGACCAGGCGATTGAAAACCCGTTTTATACTTTACTGGTAAATACCAGACGACGTTTTATCGGTTCCCCGTTTTTGAGTACCGAAATCTTTATTCCGGATGACGTTGATCCGGATAATAACTATGATATCAGACCTGGCTCTTATTATAATGCGGCTTTTACCATTCAAAAATATGGCACGGAAAATCCTTCTTACGTAAAATGGCAGGCATACCGTTATTCAGATATCATGATGATTAAAGCCGAAGCTTTGGCCTTAACCGGAGGTGGTGTAGAAGCTTTGGCATTGGTTGATGAACTGAGATTAAGACGTAAAGCTGTAAATGCGACGAAAGCGGCTGTAGACCCGTCAGAAACTGAAGCTTTATGCGATTATATTTTGGCCGAACGTGCCAGAGAATTTGCTTTTGAAGGCAAAAGATGGTTCGATCTTCTACGCCACGCCAAACGCAATAACTATAGCCGTATTGATATTTTGTTAGATCTTGCAGCCAAAACAGTATCGCCTACGCTTCAACAATCGGCCATTACCAAATTTAGAGATCCCAATAGCCATTACTTGCCGATTTATCAAAGTGAGTTATTTACAGATCCTAATCTCGTACAAAATCCATTTTACACTAAATAGAATAAGTGATATGAAAGTGAAATTAGACATCCGCAACATTACCTATTTGGTTATACTCAGTGCATTTATAATCTTCGTAATTAATGCCTGTAAAAGAGAAAGTTTAACATTAAGTACTACTGATGATGTAAACATTACCGGATTTTTGGAGAAAAATCCAGAAAAATTTTCTTTGTTTACCCAGATCTTAGAAAGATCGGGTACAAAAGGTTATTTGGCAGCATATGGTAAATATACCATGTTTACTCCTGATAATAATGCAGTTAACGATTGGTTGAAAAGTTTAAATAAAACAGCAGTCGACCAATTATCAGCTGCAGAACTTAAAGACGTTGTTCGTTTCCACGTTTTGCCAGATACCATTGCTACAGGCAAGTTTACCGATGGTAAGTTAACCCAGATCACCCTTTACGGTCAGTATTTGCAAACTGGTGTTACTTTTAAAGATGGTGTAAGTAGTTTTATCATCAACAAACAGGCGCTCATTACCCAGTCGAATGTTCGGGTTGGGAATGGAATCATCCATGTTATCGATCATGTGTTAATCCCTTCAACTAAAACGCTGGCTTCAACTATCGAAGGCAATACCAGGTACAGCATCTTTACCCAGGCCTTAAAAGAAACCGGTTTTTACGACTCATTAAATTATGTACAAGCTATAATTCCTGATACTACACGTCGTTTTCAAACGGTAATTCTCGAATCCGATTCGGCAATACAAGCTGCTGGTTTTAGTAATTACGCGGCCTTAAAAGCCAAACTGTCTAAAACGGGTAATCCTAAAAGCCATACTGATAGTTTGTGGATGTACGTAGCTTACCATATTTCAACAGGAGCAAGTTATACGCCTGATATTGTGTCTTCACCTTCGTTATCTACTTTGGTACCTAGCGAAATCGTAACTACAAAATTGGTGGGGACCAAAATTTTATTAAATGATGATGAATTTAATGGGGTGATTGAGCCCGGAGTTGAAGTAAACAGAACTTTTAGCAATGTTACTACTTCTAATGGGGTTTTACACGAATCGAAAGGTTTTTACAAAATTAAACCAAGGGTACCTACAGGTGTTTTCTTCGATATAGGCGATCAACCAGAATTAAAATTATTAGCGGCCTGGCGTGCCCCTGGACAAACCATTCAGCTTTTACAAAACGGAAAATTGATTACAGCAGGCATCAGGCTCGATGCTTACCGGTCAAACACAATTGGCCCTGTTTATGCCGTGTCCTCAACACCAATTGGTGCATCTGATGGCAGGAGTTATGCCAACAGAGATGTAATTCAGTTTAACCCAACCACCAGTAATACCGCACGTTCTATCTGGATGGAGATCAGAACCCCTATGCTGGTAAAAGGTAAATACAAAGTTTGGATCTGTCATACTTACAACGTCTCCGGACCGCTTACGCAGGTTGGGGTAGATGTGGGCACAACACAAGAGCAATTATTGCCGAATTTGGTCGATTTTGCGCAAACATTAGGTAGTTCTGGTGTGCCTACCGCCAATGCAGCCTTGCCTTCAGCAGATGGATTAATGTTAACCAACGGCTTTAAACGCTATATGGCTACCACAGCCGATGTAAGTAATGGTGTAAATGGTTTACAGCCCATATCAGTTAATAACCAATGGTCGGTTATGGTCGGGAAATTGGCTGGTGTAGTCGATATCAAAACGACTGATAGACACTGGGTTAGGTTTACTACCCTGCGTGGTAATGGATCCGGAATTATGAATATGGATATGATTCACTTTATTCCGATTGATGATGATCAGAACTATCCAAGATTTAGTCCGTCGGGCCTGATTTATAAACGCCCATAACTAATTGAGCTATAGAACTAATAATATAAATAATGACTAGAAAATATATAATATATGTTGCCCTGCTCAGCATCAGTGCAGTTTTATATTCCTGTAAAGATAACCTGGAACTTCATAACGAGCTTACCAATGTAGATAACAGTTTAGATCTTGCACAAAAGCTCGATGCCCAGGCTAACCTAAGTGTTTTTAACGGTTATGTTAAAACTACAGGTTATGACAAGGTGCTTGCAGGTGCGCAAAATTATACGGTTTGGGCACCAACTAATCAGGCTTTAGCCAGTTTAGATGCAGCAATTGTTTCGGATCCTGCAAAATTAAAAGATTTTGTGGCCAACCATATTGCACTATCTACTTTCCCGTTAAACAAAGAGGGCGATACTACAAGGTTGAAACTGCTTAATAATAAATTTGGTGTTTTTACCAGCACTAAATTTGAGGAAGGCACTGTTTCTGCTGCTGGCCAGTTTGTAAAAAACGGGGTATTGTATACCGTAGATCAGGCCGTTCCAACCAAACAGAATATTTGGGATTATATGCTCAACAGTACTGATGGTGCTTTGCAAAAAAACTACATTAATAACCTATCAGTTACCGTTATCGATACCGCAAATGCTACTGTTATTGGTTATAATGCATTAGGAAATCCGATTTTTGCACCTAATCCGCCCATGATATCCAGAAATACTTACTGGGTAAATGTAGCCGATTTGAGAGACGAAAGCCAGCAATACACTTTTTTTATATTGCAGGATGCCGCTTTTACAGCCGAATCAGCAAAACTTTCAACCTATTATCCAAGTGTAAATCCGAATTTGAATGCTTCTTACTTCTTGGTAAAAGATTTAACCGTTAAAGGTGTTTACCCGATTGAAAAGTTGCCAGATACACTGATTTCTTTACAAGGCGTAAAAGTGCCAGTCAATAAGGCTAATATTATCCGTTCGTACCGGGCCAGTAACGGGATGGTGCATGTTGTAAATGCACTGCCTTTCCGTTTAAAAGATAAAATACCAGAATTTAAAATCGAAGGTGAAAAACCACAAGCCATTAGTATTGCACGTACGCTTTTATACCGCACAAAACTTGATAACCTAGGGAAAACCTTTAACGATATTGAGGTTTACGATCATAAATATGCCGAATTTGGTGTGTTTTATACTAAAGCCAATTTACCAGTAGTAAAATATAAAGTTTACGCAAGGGCCATTTCTGGTTTGCCTGGCGACCCACAGGTGGCGGCGTTTACACAGCGTTACTTCTTTTTTAACCCTGCCACAGTAAGTTATACTTTGTTTTATACCCATCTGGTAAATCCCTTAACCTACAATGAAGCCTATTTAGGCGAATATACCCCAGCACAGTTTGGTAATTTTCAGGTTAGGTTAACCGCTGCAAACAGTACAAGTGTAAATGTAAGTACGCTCATATTGGATTATCTACGCTTCGAACCAGTTTTACCTTAATTATGAATCTTGCTTTCAAAAAAAATACTATGTATAATTTTACAACGATAAAAAAAGTCTGGGGCATATTGCTTTGCTTACTGGTGTTTGGCTTAGCTGCACAGGCACAGGAAGTAGATTCGATGAAAACCGAAACAGATACCACTACCGTAAAAGTAAAGGCCCGCGCAGTTAGGGGCGAAAAAATCAAGGGAGTTGTGCTCGATGGGAATACCAATAAGCCTTTAGTGGGCATTAATATCACCGTTACTGGTTTTAACGCCGCCATTACCGACGAAAAAGGAAGGTTTACTGTAGTCGTACCCGATTATAAGGCCAGCATTATTATTTCGGGCAATGGTTTCCAAACCAAGGTGCTACCGGTTTATAAAGACAAGGAAATCAGAACCAAACTTTACCCGTTATCATTTGCCTCGGTTTATAACGAGGTAGTTACGCCGATAGGTACGGTTTCTCAGGCACGCGCAATACCTGCCATCAGTAACGTGAGTTTGCAAGGCAACTGGGCCAGTAATTCTGAAAGTGTAATGAGTTACGTTCAAGGCAGGGCAGCAGGGGTTAAAGTTACCAGGCGCTCCGGAACACCAGGAGTGGGTGCCGATGTGCTCATCAGAGGGTTTAACTCTTTGTATGCTACAAATCAGCCTTTATATGTGGTTGATGGAATGATTTTCGATGCCAATAATTACGGTACTTCGCTAATTAAAGGTCATGTTAACAATCCGCTTCAATTTATCGATGTTCGGGATATTGAAAACATCAGTATTATTAAAGATGCAGCTTTGGCATCCACTTATGGAGTGAAGGCAGCAAATGGAGTGGTGCTAATTACCACCAACCGTGCACACGATCTGGCTACCAATATCGATTTTTCTGGTTACGCAGGTTTCAATTTCAAGCCTAAAAACTTACCTGTAATGGGTGCTTCTGATTATAGGTTATATCTTTCCGATATTTTAAAAAGTCAGGGGTTAAGCAATAGTGCCATTGCCGCAAAACCTTATATGAACGACGGTCCAACCAATCCCGATTATTTTAAATACCACAACGAAACGAATTGGCAGAATGAAGTATTAAAAAGCAGTTTCGATCAGAACTATTTTTTAAAGGTAACCGGTGGCGATAATATTGCGAAGTATGCACTTTCTGCTGCTTATGCCAGGGATAGGGGCGTAATTGATAGCACTGATAATTTAAAATACAGTACGCGCTTTAATAGTGATTTAAACCTGACTAAAAAACTGCAGGGAAGCACCAGTTTATCATTTACCTATACCGAGCAGCGTTTAAAAGACCAGGGAATTGCTCCTGTAACCAACCCCCTGTTTCTAGCTTTGGTTAAATCGCCTTTTATGGCCAGAAATGAAATAAATTCGACTGGGGCAGTGTCACCAAATTTGGCGGATTATGATACTTTACAGGTGAGTAATCCACGAGCTTTAATCGAGAAAGGACAAAATTTAAAAAAGGCTTATCGATTTTATGGAAACATCAATTTCGATTTTACTTTCAACAAAAACTTTAAACTATCTAACCTAAGTGGTGTAACTTACGATAAAACACAGGAAACGCTTTTTATTCCAAGGAAAGGAGTAACCAACGATACACTTTCCAATTATGTAGGCGATAGCCGTTTGGGTACTCAGGTAGGGAGGTTTTTTAATGTGTTTAACGATCTGCGCTTAACTTACGATCAATCTTTCGGTTCATATAGCAAATTACATGCAATTGTAGGTACACGCTACTCACAGAGCGAAAGCGAGCAGGACTATGCTTTGGGTTTCAACTCTGCAACAGATGAATTGATTAGCATTGGTAACAGTAATGCCGCTTTTAGAACATTTGGTGGTGATATTGGGAAATGGCGTACGCTGAACAATTACCTGTCTGCCAATTATAGCTATGCCGATAAATACCTGGTTAATTTCTCAATGGCTGTTGATGGTTCTTCGCGCTTTGGTGCAAAGGCCGGTCAGGGTTTCTTAAACTTCGATGACGGTTTGAGGATTAATGGAAGCCGTTATGCTGTCTTACCCGCCGTTGGTGCTGCCTGGGTAATCTCTTCAGAGAAATTTATGCGCAATTTACACCGTGTTGACCTTTTGAAATTAAGAATGAGCTATGGTTTAGTTGGAAATGATGATGTTGGGAATTATACCGCCAGAAAATATTATACCTCTCAAAATGTATTGGGCATCAGGGGTATCGTAACCGGAAATTTTGCTAACCCCAATCTACAATGGGAAACCGTACGCAAGTTTAATACCGGTATAGATGGCTCCTTTTTTAGTGAGCGTCTAAGCATCAACTTAGATTATTGGAGAAACAGCACTAAAAATATGTTAAGCTATCAATTGCTGAGTGTTGTTACGGGTACTGCTTCTTTTATCAACAATAATGGTGGCATGCAGACAAATGGTTTAGATTTAGCCTTAAACGGTCGGATTCTAAATGAAAAATTAAAATGGGATGCGGGTTTAACCATCGGTACATCAACCAATAAAATTACCAGTTTACCTGACGGAAATTCAGTGATAACCAGTTATGCAGGTGGTGCTTACATCAGTCAGGTTGGTCAGTCGGCCAATCAGTTTTACGGTTATAAAACCAATGGTGTTTTTGCGACCAATGCGGAGGCCACTGCCTCTGGTTTATCTAGCCGCAATACTTTGGGAGCGCTTGTACCATTTACAGGAGGCGATGTAAGGTTTACCGATAGCAATGGCGATAAGATTATTGACGATGCCGACCGCACCGTTATTGGTAATCCTAATCCGAATTTATTTGGAAGCTTTAACAATACCTTCACTTACAAAAACTGGAGTTTGGATGCTTTAATCACTTTTGTTAGCGGTAACGACGTTTACAATTATACCAGGGCACAGTTAGAATCTGGAAGTACTTATTACAACCAAACCCCAAATATTGGCAACAGGTGGAAAGGTGATGGACAAGTTACGTCGGTACCAAAAGCTACTTATGGCGATCCGGTAGGGAATGCCCGTTTTTCTGACCGCTGGATAGAAGATGGTTCTTATTTACGTTTGCGAACCGTTAATGTAACCTATAACGTACCCTTAAAACTGAAAGCCGTTAAGTACGCAAAAATTTATGCTACGGCTAACAACCTGTTTACTGTAACCAATTATTTAGGCTATGATCCGGAATTTAGCAACTCCGGAAGTTTATTTAGCCAGGGCGTAGATACCACACTTGAGCCGCAGTTCAGGTCGTTTCAGCTAGGTGTTAGAGTTGGATTATAATTAAGAAAGATATACTCATGAAAATGAACATAAATAAAAAAATTGCATCCCTTTTATTGTTGGGTGTTTTATCGGCAGGTTCGTGGTCTTGCAAAAAAATGCTTGACGTACCAACCGAAGATAAATTGGATAGTGTAAATGCTTTTAAAACAGTATCAGATGCAGATGCGGCGGTTATCGGTATTTACGGCCAATTTTTGGGCCTGGAAAAACTGTATATCCTGCAGAACGAACTGCGTGGAGATTTAATGGATGTTACCTCCAGATCAAGTACTGATCTGCAGGAGTTATCATCACATACCGAAACAAAAAACAATCAATATGTTGATCCAAGACCATATTATCAGGTGATTGTGAATTGTAATGATGTGCTCAAAAACTTTAAAATGATGGTCGATGATCGCCGGATGAGTGTTGATGATTACAACAAACGCTATTCAGATATTGCCACGTTGAGGAGCTGGATTTACCTGCATTTAGGTATTCAATATGGTAGCGTGCCTTATATCACTGATGCGATAGAAACGGTAGATGATTTAAAAAACCTGGCCAATTATCCGAAAACACCGTTTGATCAGCTGTTGGATAAATTAATTGCTTTTAACGAAAGCCTGCCATATAAGGAAGCTTATGCTTATCCAACAGGAACATCCTTATTGGTTACCATTGATGCTAATAGTACCCAAAAATTGTTTGCTTCCAAAGCATTTCTGTTGGGCGATCTTTACTTATGGAAAGGCAATTATATTAAAGCAGCAGAAAATTATGCCAAGCTGATGAATGCCGAAAATGGCAATTCGAATGATAACTTTAGGTTTAACTTTTACAAAATCAATAACTCTGGTGATGTGGCTTATGCTAATTTAGCCGTTCTGTTTAGTAGAAGTGGGCAAGATGCCAGTAGTTTGATAAACAGTTTGGATGCAGGCTGGCGTGCTATTTTTGCCTTGCCAACCACCTCGAGTCCATGGAGCACCGAGTGGTTATGGGCCATGCCTTATAATACCGCCTTTAAGCCTGTAAACCCAATGATTGATTTGTGTTCGCCGCTTAAAAGCTACCAGATAAAACCTTCGCAGGCTATAAAAGACTTGTGGAATAGCCAGGTTACCACTAGCGGTGTTCCTTTCGATCCGAGGAGCAAATTATCGTTCAATGCTTCGGCCATGGGCGAAGAAATTACCAAATTAACCGATAACGGTGGGAAATGGGGCATTTATCGTGCATCACTATTACACCTACGTTTTTCGGAAGCTGCCAATAGAGACGGACAGACTAAATTGGGCTGGGCATTGTTAAACACGGGGATCAGAAATACTTATTACGTAGGTACTATTACAGCCGGAGCACAGGCCCCAGTTTCGGTAGCGGAGTTAAACACCATGATTACACCTTATCCGCAAACCTCACCTTATTATTTCGATGCCAGAAAAAATAACGATGTTTCGGGTACCTGGTACCGTAACTGTGGCATTAGAGGTAGGGCAGTGTTAAATGCGATCGATGTAAGCTACCAGACGGATATGATTGGCTTAGAAGGCAAATTGATTGATGAGGCCGCATTGGAACTTGCTTTTGAAGGTAACCGCTGGCCTGATTTGGTACGTATTGCCCGCAGACAGAATAACCCAGCCTTTTTAGCAGACCGCATTTACCAAAAGCTGCTAAAAGCAGGCAACCCTAATGCAAGCCTTGCCAGACAAAAATTAATGGATCCAGCCAACTGGTATTTGCCGTTTGATTGGAAATAACAGGTTGTAATGAAGCTGTATTGTGCCTGAGGGTAATTTATCGTGCAAAAATCAACATTTATTACAGATGAATTTAAGAGATTAAATCTCATCAGATTATCGTCATTGCGAGAAGGCTTTTCCAGCCGACGAAACAATCTTACAACGATCGCTACCAGCGTGCGCATTAAGATTATTCATTTTTGCATATGTTTTTAAAGGCATTCATGAGCTCACTTCGTTCGGTTATCTTCGTTCCTCGCAATGACGACTTTTTATGGTAGCCTGTCGAAGGACTAGGTTAAATAACCTTGGCAAGGCGTTTCGACAAGCTCAACGTGACAATACGAGTCGAATTAACTTTGTGATACAGCTTTATTACGCTTAAAAAGCTTCTAGGCCCAAAATCTGTGCCTTGTATGCTGCCGGGAGAATTAAGTTTCTTAACGGTTTGTTTACCTTCAGTTTTCTGCTTATTTTGTATAAAGTAAGTATTGGTTTAATGGGTTTTCCTTCCCCCAGTTTAAGCAATTCATTCACTTTAAGTGGGACTATGAGTGCTTGTATTTTTCGCATTAATAAATACCTCAGCGCACCCAGGTGTTTTTTGTACTGATCAAAAAGATCATGAGAAAAGCAACTATAAATTAAATTTTCCTGTAGCTGTTGTTCATGCATCATTTGCCAGGCCGCAAAATTACCAGGAAGTCCATTTATATTCATGCGGCATCCAACTTGATAGAAAGTAGTAAATATTTCTTCCTTTTCTGTTAAAGTGAGTTTTCTTTCCAGTACTTCGAAAGCACGGATTGAATAGTCAATCAGCATAAATAATACATCTCTATAGGCCCAATCTGGAATTTTAGCGTTTCTTCCAGCTTCAACATGCTGATGGATCGTGGTAATCTGATCTATCGCTACATTAGCTTCAGTTAAAGTGGAAAACACGATTTTTTGCGCATAGGCAACAGTAGAAAACAATCTCCCTAGCGGATCTTTAGGCAGTTTGCCTGTAAAATACAACCAATCAACAGCTTTATTCAGGCTAAATTCCGCTGCGGCGCCGGCAAAAATAAAAAGCACAACATCTGTATTGCCCCATATTTTCCTTACGATAGAATGTTTATTTACAAAGTCCATAATCCATAATGCTCTTCTAATATTTCAATTTTTTTGATGTTGATTCGGCATAATATCAGCGGGATAACGCCGATGATGCCAAAAGAACAGTCTATCATTTGCCAAAATACTGGGATTTGGCGGACATTTCCGGCAATTAAGGCCAATGGAATAACCGAGATACAACAGATGATACCAAATTCGATTACCCATTTGTTTTTGATCGGATCTTTTAACGGGCCGATAAAAAGCACGGCCAGCATGACATGTGCAAACGCCAGCCAATCGGTACCATAACTTAAAAATGTATAACGTAAGTTGGTCGCTTTAAGGGCCTGATAAACCGCTTCAATCCAGTTTTGAAGGCTACTTGGTAAAATTGTACTGTGTTTCACCAGATAAGCCATTTCGGTTTCTAACGGAAAAGCAGTTAATCCGCTTATTGTCAATCCGACAATTATTGTGCAGACGTATATTTTGGAATGTAGCCTTAATTTTTTTTCTTCCGTATTCATAGCTTGCTGGTTAAATAATGGTGATTTGCATGTGATCGTAATCCTGTTGATAACACAATAAAATCCAAGGCCGAAACTTTGTGCTAAAGCATTGGGGAGTTAGTAAGCCTGATGGGTTAAATTGCTTCAAATTTCTATGTTTCATAAAGTGCTTTGTGTTTCAAAGTAAAAGCTAAAAACTGAATATTCCAAAAAAAAAGTAAAAGATTTTGATAAGAACCTCCGTTCGATTATTAATATTCCTTTAAAGGTCTACTGCAAACATTTTTCGTTCATGGCCATCACCCTGAACCGAGCATTAGCGAGCTCACGAGGGTAATTTATTTCAGGGGTATTTAGCAGGAAAGATGCTGACCACGAAGTAGCTATTAGGCCTTTAAAACAATTAAAACAGCTAATAAAATAAATTCAGCATGACGATCGCGCTAGTTTCTCAGGCTTAAAATTAGTCAGGATGAATAAATATTAAGCGAACTCAGGTCAGGAGGATTTTTTTGCCTTGTAATGAGATTGGAGACAGGGAGTCAGTTGCACTTAAAGATTGTGGAATAGTAGGTTATTTGCCATGGATTTGTACAAGATAACTTTATGTTTTTAAAAGCAAAAGAGCCAGCATCGCGCTGGCGCTCTTGTTATCATTAACTAAACTAAATCAACGCACTGCTGTTAGCAGTTGTTTCATTCGTTAAACAAATATCTGTCGCATTGACAATTAAAACGAAGGTGGCTGATAAATACGGAAAATGTCCTGTTGAATAGGTTTTTTCGGAATTTAATTCTGTTAGTCGTTTTAATTATACTTTTTGTCAAAATTTTGTTCTTTTTTTTGTGCTCCGCTTAAGGGTTTAACGGAGAGTATTTATATATTTGGATATTCATTATAAACTGAGCCTAGAAAAGAAATAAATAGACTAACCACTATAATGGAATTATACACCCCTGACCAAACAGATAAAGATATTTTAACACTATTACAGAAGGATGCAAGGCTAACCTATAAGGAACTGGCCGCTATGTTGCATTTGTCAAAGTCGCCCATTCAGGAACGGGTAAAACGCTTAGAACGTTTAGGGTTCATTTCTTCGGTAGTAGCATTAATCGATCCTAATAAATTTGAGAACTGTATGATATCCTATTTACAGGTTCAGCTTACCAATCATTCTGTTAATGCCTTCCGGTTATTTCAGCAGGAGGTAAGTAAACTCGATGAAGTACTGGAATGTTACCATACAACAGGAGGCTTTGATTTTATGTTAAAAGTTGTTGCAAGGAATATGATCGCTTACAACGATTTTCTAATTAATAAATTCGGTCGTTTGGATAATATAGGCACCCTTAATAGTTCACTTGTAATTACACAGGCTAAACGCGAAACTGCCTTTCCTGTATAGCGGGATCACTAAATTAATAAATCAAAAAAGCACCCCAATTTTAATCTGGAGTGCTTTTTTGGTTTATAGTAGCTTATATCGCTACATTGATCTGTACATTGATGTTATCCCGGGTAGCTTTAGAGTATGGACAGGTTTGGTGAGCAGCTTCAACCACTGTTTTTGCTTCTTCGTAGGTAAGTCCGGGTAAAACCACATTTAACCTTGCCTGAAGATTAAAACCACTATCGGCCAAAGCCAGATCAACTTCTGCATCAATTGCAGCATTTGCAGGAAGTACAATTTTAAGTTGGGAAGCATTGTGTTTCATTGCACCAATAAAACATGCAGCCCAGCCTGCAGCAAATAATTGCTCAGGGTTGGTCCCTTTTCCTGTACTGCCAGGAGATGATAGCGCGGTGTCAAGCGCTCCATCGCTACTTTTTGCGATGCCCTCACGGCCACCGCTTACATGAACTTTTCCAGTATAAAGCACTTTGTTGATCGCTACATTTAACGTATTTGCTGATTCGATTACATTTTGATTTTCCATTTTTTTAAAATTTATTGTGTTTATTTAATTCTTAACATGAATATTTTAGTTTTTTTAAGCCATCATTGCTGCCTGGATAATGGCATCCGCAAATGCCTTAGGTGCTTCCTGAGGAAGATTATGCCCAATGCCGCCACTAAGATTATAGTGCACATATTTTCCTTTAAACTTAGCTGCATAATGATCTGGGTTGCCATGCGGTGCACCATTTGCATCTCCTTCGAGTGTAACGCTTGGAACCGTTATTGCCGGAAATGTGGCTAGTATTTTTTCATATTTATCATATTGTGCTTCCCCTTCTGCCAGCCCCAATCTCCACCTGTAGTTATGAATTACAATGGCCACGTGATCTGGATTATCCAGTTCAACTCCCGACTTTTCGAAAACGGCATCAGTGAATTTCCATTCAGGAGAAGCGGTTTGCCAGATCAGTTTAGCAAAATCTTTTCGGTTAGCTTCATATCCTAAACGGCCACGTTCAGTTGCAAAGTAGAACTGATACCACCACGATAACTCAGCTTTTGGCGATAATGGTTTTTGGTTCAGCTCCTGGCTTCCAATGAGGTATCCACTTACCGAAACCATTGCTTTACAACGTTCTGGCCACAAGGCAGCCATAATATTGGCCGTTCTTGCTCCCCAATCAAAGCCACCAATTACTGCTTTATCTATTTTTAAGGCATCCATCAAAGCAATAATATCGGTGGCAATGGCCGATTGTTGTCCATTTCTCGGTGTTTTTGCTGAAAGAAACTGCGTACTGCCATGGCCGCGAAGGTGCGGAACGATTACCCGATATCCTTTTGCAGAAAGTAGTGCAGCCACATCGGTATAACTGTGAATTGTATAAGGCCATCCATGTAACAGTATAACTGGTTCGCCATTTACAGGTCCGCTCTCTGCATAACCCATGTTTAACACACCGGCATGAATCTGTTTTATGTTATTAAAGGATGTATTGCTATGAGTTTTATGATAGTTTGATTTGGTTTTTGTAATCCCTTTGGCGTTCAAAAGGTTTAACCCACCAAGTTCTGCAGCGGCCACGGTTAATGCTGCTAAGCTTATAAAGCGCCGGCGGCTATAATTATTTTGATTTTCCATTTGCTAAAATTTGTTGATGATTAATGTTTTACTCCGTTAGGTATGTCAAAATTAATGCGGATGGAAAGGGAAGATTAGCCTTTTTGGGATGAAATAGACAAATTAGGTTTTGACTTATACATTGTTAACCCTGAGTAAGACTATAATTGAATTCAAAGGAATGATCATCATTTTGTGCCGGCTACCGTGTTGATACATTTTTTATTGTTAGCCTTTTATGCGTTTGTTAATTACGTTCACGAAACACCGATCGTACCGAAATAAAAACACAATTCTTGTGCTGATTTAAACCTGGCATTGTCTACTTAAGGGCTGAATCTGTCTGGTTCAGGCTTAAAATTGTTTAATTAGAAGATTACGTGGTTACTTTAGGAGAAAAAAGAAGATATACATGTAGTGCAGCTATCATATTTAAAAAAATATTATTTTTGATTATCCCAACCCACCTAATTAGCCTGGCTAAAAACTGATATGACCAAAAACCCTTTAAAGATTTCGCCTGCCATTATCTGGGTAAGTTCCATTTTTCTTGGCGTTTTATCTTCTGTTCCGCAAATAGCAGAACATCATTTTAATGCAGCCGAAGCCATAGTTAATGCTGGTATTACCTCGGTATTTGCTTTGTTGATGTGGTACTTAAACATCTATATGCTGTCGCGAAAGAGCAGTAGGCCAAACAAACAGGGGATTTCTTATTCCAGGTTATTTAAAAGCCTTTTAATTGGTATTGGCGTTATGCTTTGCCTGGCGTGGATTCAGCAATTGATCCTTTCGCACATTAATTTCGGTCCGGTGATGTTGATGGTTGAAGTAAGGGGAATATTGATCAATTTAATTTTTTATATGTTCCTTCATCTGTTACAACAAAATTACGAAAATCAACAGGTGAATATGGAATTAGAGAAAATCAAAAGCGATAGTTTGGGTGCGCAGTACGAATTGCTGAAGCAGCAGGTTAATCCTCATTTTCTTTTTAATAGCCTGAATACATTAAAGGCTATGGTAGAAATCGGCGATGAAGAGGCTGTCGATTTTATCCTTAAGCTTTCTAATTTTTATCGATATACCCTCGAGAGCCGTAAATTAGACCTGATTCACGTTTCGGAAGAAATGGAAATACTCAATGCCTATCTATTTTTGCAACAGGCAAGATTTGATGGTGGTTTTAGTTTTACTTCCACATTAAATGAAGAAATATTGCAGACCCTAATTCCTCCCTTTACGCTGCAGCTGTTAATCGAAAACTGTATCAAACATAATGTAGTTTCGCTGGATAAACCTTTGCGCATCAGCTTGTATGCCGAAGATGGGCAAATTGTTCTGGAAAACCCTATCCGTTTAAAAACTGCCGATAACAACTCATTGGGGGTTGGACTAAAAAATATCACGTTGCGCTACCAGCATCTTCTCGAAAAGCCAATCGAAATTATTGACGATGGCCAAATTTTTAAAATTAAACTCCCATTAATTCATGAACATCATCATCATTGAGGATGAGCTGAAAACAGCTAAATCACTCGAAAATATAATTTTGAGCTTGAGGCCCGACGTGAAAATAGTAGGGCAGTACCAGAGCATCGAAGGATCGGTAAAAGCGTTATCAGAACAGCCACAGCCCGATTTGATATTTATGGATATTCAATTGGCAGATGGATTATGTTTTGAAATATTTAAACAGGTTAAAGTAAACAGTCCCATTGTGTTCTGCACGGCCTTCGATGAGTACTCCTTAGAAGCTTTTAAGCGTAATGGAGTAGATTATGTGTTAAAACCATTTTCCAAAACAGATATTCAGGAGGCTTTTCAAAAGGTAGACGGCCTTCAGAATTTTTTTCAGCAGAAAGTAATCCCCGATCTGAGCAATTTATTGACAAAATTGAGCAGCCCCGCTGGGAAAGAGAGCTTTTTAGTGTTTAAAAACCAGAAATATACCACTGTTCAAACCGAGAATATTGCCTTCTTTTACATCAGAAATGATGCTTCAACCATTATGTGCTTCGATAAACAAGAGTTTACATTAAGTCAATCTCTTGATCAGATTACGGCAATGGTATCGTCTAAACAGTTCTTCAGGGTTAACCGCCAATATTTAGTAAACTTTAAAGCCATTAAAGAAATAGAACATTATTTCTTAAGAAAATTGTTTGTTAAACTGGTGATTGAAACTCCTGATAAATTGCTGATTAATAAAGAAAAAACACCTGCTTTTCTTTCCTGGATGGAAGATAGGTAAAGAAAAATCAATATTTATCTGTTATTAGTAACAAGCTTGGTCAGAAAACGGATCCGTTTCTGGCCTTTTTTGCTTTAAGGCGTGCTCGTAGCTAATTTGTCTTATTTATCCGCTTCCTGTCTAGCTCTTCCACCAATTTGTCCGGTTCAGCTATTTTCAACCTCATTTCAACCATGGCACCTGCTTATTTTTGATAAAAAAAGAATAGAAATTATGAAAACACTAAAAAGAATAGCGATCGTAAATGCGGTCATTGTAGCGGTAATAGCACTTAGCGCTTTTATTTGGCTAGGTTCTGCACAAGAAAAAAAAGTGGAGCAGCCCGTTAATGGAAAAGGCTTTGCCGTTTTGGAATTATTTACGTCTGAAGGATGTTCGAGCTGTCCGCCAGCAGAAGAACTGCTGGCCAAAATAGAGAAAGAATCTAATGGGAAACCGGTGTATGTGCTTGGATATCATGTCGATTATTTTGATAATTTAGGTTGGAAGGATGTTTTCGGAAGTCCGGAAAATACAAAAAGGCAAAAAAAATACAGTGCTTGGTTAAATGCACAGGTTTATACTCCTCAATTGGTTATTAACGGCGCTCAGGAATTTATAGGATCTAATGAAAACGACGTGAGAAATGCCATTAATAAACAGCTTCTGAATACGCAGTATACAGCCAGTTTAACCTTCAATACTAAGAGAGATGGAGAGGTATTGACAATAAATTACGAAGCCAAAGATACGCAGGCTAGTGATGACCTCTTTTTTGCGCTGGTACAAAAGAGCGGTAGCACCGATGTACAGCGTGGGGAGAATGCAGGACTTAAATTATCCCACATCCAAATTGTACGTAAAACCTTAACATTATCACTTAAGGATGCAAAATCTGGAACTGCAGTATTAAATATCCCTAAAGATAGTAGTACCGAAAAATGGGAAGTAATCGGAATGGTTCAGCATAAAACAACAGGCGCAATTTCAGCAGTAAATGCATCAACAACTTTTTAATCATATTTATCATCATGGAAAATCATCAAAATACAACAACCAACAGTTTATTAGTTGGATTGGCAAGCTTAATGTCGACACTTTTTCTGGTTAGCCCTCCATTTGAAAAAAATCCACAGCAGTGTGAAATGGTACAAAGTATTGGAAAGAAAAAACAGAAAGGACTGGAGAATGAGCCAGTTGTATAACATAAATCTAGTTGAAATTCATAAGCAATGTTTATTAGTTAGGAGGTCGCCATATATTTGGCGACTTTTTTATTTAAAGACAATTTGCTACACACCTTAACGGCAAACATAAAGCGTGCGCAAAGCGTTTATAGCCTTGATATCTTTAGCTTTTATGGGAATTACGGATGCTGTGTCAGGTAAAATTCTCGCTAATAAAAAAAGGCGCTACTAGCGCCCTTTATGTGAAAACTGATTTAATTAGAATTATTCAAACCTTAAACAGCAGTTAAGTTAGAATAGTGGGTAGGATAAAGTTTTTGGAACATCAGGTAGGTTATTGTAACGATAGCAAAGGCAATAATAGCATCGGCAGTGGCTAGCGGACCGATCACAATTAGTTTTGAGCAGAATGCAAAAATGATATCAAAGAATATCCCTGCAAATACCCATTCTTTTAACCTTAACAATTTGTTGGGGATTAGTAGAACTGCGATTCCGGCTAATTTAGCAACACCAAGTACATAAATAAAGTATGCCGGATAGCCCAGTTGTAATGTAATGTCCCAAACAATAGGTTTTTTTGTGAGTTCACAAACTCCGCTGGTGCCAAACCATAACGAAGTTAGTGAGGCGCCGATCCAATAAATGGTTTTTGTTGTTTTAAGTGTCATAATATTTTTTTTAAGTTGCCCAAAAATGTTGCATAAACATTCCAAAAACCAGTTGAACGGACCTGAACCAGACAAATTAAATCCTGAGTTAGACAATTGAATGAATTTGTTGTTAAACATTAGCTTGTGATGCATTTTTAACTTAAAAGGCCTACCAATGAAAATGTGTAGATCAAAGTCAGATATTTGTTACGGATAAAATCCTCCTGAATATTTACTTTAGTTTCGATATTGGGCATTCGTTTACGGTTTATTGATCATATCCACCAATATTTTTAGAATTGAATTCAAATTAACACCATAATTAATCAACTATGTCGAATCGAAACAACGCAGCCGATACTACTGAAGCCTTAACAGATGCCGGGATAAGCCCGGATAAGAAAACATTTTTACAATCACTCACCGAAGATTGGTGGGCAGTTATATTGGGAACGATTATTATTGCCACAGTACTTTATTTAACCAACAATGGTGCTGTAATAAGTTTACCTGCATTTAAATGGGCCACCAATGAAGACCTTTTGGGTAAAATATTATCAGCATCCAACTTATTATTAATTGTTGAAATGGGGGCAGTTTTTCTGGCCTTAGCTTCAATAGCCATAGGTTTATCAGGGGGCAATGTTGTACGGTTTGCTGGCGGTTTTGCACTCATTTATTTTTTAGCTATCATTTCTTTTATTATCGGAGGTAATAAAAGTGTATCCTATTTTGGGTTAGAATATGTGGTATTTGCACTGCTTATCGGTATTGCATTGGGCAACCTGATCAAGTTGCCATCTTGGCTAAAAGAAGCAGTACGGTCTGAGTTTTATATTAAAACAGGTTTGGTGATATTAGGAACCACTATTTTGTCGGCCGATCTGATCAAAGCGGGTTTACCCGGCATAATACAGGCCATTATTGTTGTTACTGTAGTTTGGTTTTTTTCGATGTGGTTAAGCCGCAAGTTAAAAGTAGATGATGAATTTGGTGTAATATTGGCCTCGGCCGTGTCTATTTGCGGTGTTTCTGCAGCAATTGTTGCTGCAGGAGCTATTAATGGTGATAAACGTAAATTATCTTATGTAACTACTTTGGTATTGATTATGGCTATCCCGATGATGATTATTCTGCCTTGGGCAGTAAAGTATTTTAATATACCCGAGGTGATTGGTGGGGCATGGCTGGGTGGTACCTTAGATACAACGGCAACCGTAACTGCTGCAGGCGATTTGGTTGGGCCAATAGCCGTTAAAGCAGGTGTTATTGCCAAGTTTTCGCAAAATGTTTTTATTGGTGTTGCTGCTTTTTTTATTGCTATATGGTGGGCCTATAAAAAACCTAAAAGTGAAGATGGTGTACCTTTCAAGGCCGAACGCCCTGGGTTGAAAATTGTGTGGGAACGATTCCCGAAATTTGTATTGGGTTTTGTTGCGGCGTCTTTAGTGTTTTCTTTTCTGTTATCGCCCACAACTGCAAAGAGCGTTGGACCAACCTTAAACGGCTTACGTACAGTGTGGTTTGCAATCGCTTTTATTTCAATCGGTATGGAAGCTAAATTTTCATCACTGGTAAAACTTCAGGGCGGTAAACCCGCATTTACATTTGTTACAGCGCAAATATTTAACATATTTTGGACCCTCTTATGGTCGTATATTTTATTTGGCGGATATCTATTTCCCGTACCTGATTTTAAATAGCATTGTCATCCTGAGCCTGTAGAAGGACAAATGTTTTTTGTTTCTGACCAGTAAAGGTCTTTACTTCGGCTAAGCTTAGTACAAGCTGGCTCAGGCCGACAGCATAGGGCGCTCACGGTCAATAATCAGCAATAATGATATAACTTCTTTCCGCAAAAAAAAAGCGACAGTGATGTCGCTTTTTTTTTATTTCATTATTTTGCCAATGCAGCAGTTTGCACAGCATTTGTATCTGGGCTACTCATTTCTGTACTTCCATTTATTCAGTTTTCTTCAGGATCTGTGATTTTGCTGATACAAAACTTAATGATTAGATTTTATATTATCTTTAAGGGAGAATTCTTAAACACTCATCAGCAAGTTGTTCAGTTAATTAGGAGAAGAGGAGCTTGAGACTTCATTTTTTGACCAAATCGTTTAAATAATAATATGAGAAGTACAAAATTTAGCTATCTGGCTTTTTTTATCTGCCTGGTTTATACCGGTTTTTGTGGTTTTATTTCTGATAAGCAGGTATATCCGCGTTTAGGGATTGTATCGGGTTTAACGCAGGATAGTTTAGCTTATGCCTCTGGTTTTAAAATGATTGGCGAATCTGTTCCGAAGATACTTTCACCTGCATTAACAGATGACCAGTTTCGTGCCAACGTGATAAAGATTAAAGCTGCAAAATGTAAAGTATTAACCTGTAACCTTTTTTATCCGGCGAGTATAAAAATAGCTGGCCCGGAGGTAGATGAAGCGAAGGTTTTAACTTATACCGAAACTGTTCTTTCAAGAGCTCAACAAGCAGGGATCAAGTTCATTGTTTTGGGCAGCTCGGGGGCAAGGAGCATTCCGGCTGATTATAATGTCATTAAGGCAAAATCAGATTTTATCAGCCTGGGCAAAAAACTAGCGCAAATTGCCGGGAAATATAAGGTTACAATTTTGCTGGAAAATCTAGAAACCACCGAAACTAACTTCATCACCTCGTTAAAATCAGCTGCAGAAATTGTAAGGGAGATTGATCATCCAAATTTCAGGCTTAATGCTGATATATTTCACATGATGCGTGAAGGAGAGTCCCCAAATGAAATTATTGAGGCCGGAACATTAATTGCATTTTCTGAGGTTGCCGAAAAACAAAACAGGTCGTTGCCAGGTGTTATGGGCGACGATTTTAAGCCTTATTTAAGAGCCTTGCACAAAATAAACTATAAAGGTTTCATCTTTATGGAAGGAAGTATCAAAAATGCTGCTGTAGAAATGCCGCTTGCTTTCAAATATCTTTCTGCCCAGATTGCAGAAGTGTATTCGGAAAAGAAAGCAGATTAATCATTGTTCTTTTCTACTGAAATAAGATATATAAATGCTGTTATTTCGACAATAATACCAGCGATTGCACATTTGATTTTTCTGCAGCTTTATCAATATTTGGTAAACGCATTTTTGCAACGTTGGCCTCGACGGTTAAAGATGGATTTTCACTTTTAGTAAGTGCAGCTATGTCTCTTACAGTACTTGATAACATTTTAAGTGTAAGCATAAATTGACGGTCGATATTCCTGATCTTCTGAAAATCAACATTTGGATTGAAATGTTCGGTATTCGACCGCTCACTTTGATTAAACTGGATGCTGTCTAAAAGAACCAATTTGTCTGTAATCTGGTTCAATACTTCGTCTGAAAGATTTAATCCTTGTATGCCTATCACCCTATTGTTTTTTATATAATAATCTAAGCCGTTAAAGCTAATGAGGGTTAAGTCATTCCTGTTGATGATGTATTCTGCCTTTGGAAGGCTGTTTTTCGAACGGTTTTTATTGTATGCACTGCGCTGAGCAGCTAAACGTTCAATCATATCGTTTCCGTTCAATCTATCTATATTTTGGAAAATGTTAGCTAGTTTTATTTGCTTGGTCTGAGCAAGAACACGAATTGATAAGCAAGATAATGAAGTGATTACAAGGAATACTAGAGCGGATAATTTGGTACTTTTCATGCCGCAAAGATATATGTATAATCGCTAAAATTAAATTTTTTGTATGTTTAATATTACGTTTTTAAGGTGTTTTTGATTTTTTTTTGATGATAAAAATCAATTTTTTATTTAACAGGTATTTAATAATTAAAAAACATGCGCAATTCTTTGGCTTAGGAGATTGAATTTATGAAGAAGAATTCTCAATTAAGTTTTTAATTCTGTGCTTAAGAAATAGTTCTATACTTTTGGGTTCGCGATAGATAGTATTACCTCATTATTGATGATCGAACTCGACTTTTTCTTTAATCTGCCTAATGGCGATATCATGCATTTTCAGCTTATCCAGCTTTCGAGAAGTGAGCCGTGGACTGTTCTTGACCATAAACAGGTATTGGAAAGGATAACAAAAGAAGCTGGGAAATGGAAAACATTGTTAGGGAATTCCTTATCCGAAGAGCTTATACAAAACATCGGACTGTTTATTGATCGGCAGCAATATCAAAATTTGCCGATCGAGATTAAATTGAGATGGCCAAAGCTTATTGAGGAAATTATAGTGAATTCAGATGCTGAATATATTGTAGTCTGCAAGCCCTTTGTAAATTTCAGATCATTTGAAAAAATGTTTGAAAAATTTGTGCCTGCCATGATAAAGGATGAGTGGGCAATCAATTTTAAAGTTTACAGCCACGATTTTGGCGAAGATTTTATAAAGAAACTTAGCCGCAAGGAAGAAAAATCCAGTTATCAACCTATTCAGAAATGGTAATCTTGCATTGGAAGCATGGATTCTGCTTCATATTAAATTTCAATTATTTAAATATCACACATAAATTCCCCTGTAACTTATTTTGCCACAGTATCTTTCGATTGCTAGATAGACCCTGAATAATTTACCTTCGGTGAGCTCGCTTAAGGCTCGGTTAACTGCGTAGCTTTCCGCTACGCTATAGGTCAGGATGACAACAGTGAGTTGAAAATATCTACAGAAGATATTTAAAGGCATGTTGATTATTAATCGAGTTCAGTTTATTCGTACAAACGAGAGCCAATTAGGTTTAAACCCATATTAATTCCTTTATTCGATTTAGTATTGGCCTCAAAGTTTCATTGAGGTGCTATTAGGATGTTAATTCTGCAGTGTTAACTAAATGTATTTTTGTGGCAGCAAGTCCTCTTGCTGTAAGTTCTATTTCAAAAGAAATTTTATCATTGAGCCTGATTTCTTCCTGGAGTTCCATTAAAAAGAATTGAATTTTCTGTTCATTTTCATCTTTAATAATGCCATGTCCACTATTTTGATCTACATAGCATATTGTACCCTTTCTCATTTTTGATCTGTTTTGTTAAGATTTACACTTAATTCTTCAATGAAGATTTATTTAAATATTAGAACGTCAATTAGCATGGTTTAATATAGTAATAATTTCGTTACATTGAGTTAGGGAAATCGATAATATTTCTTGATGGTGAAAATGTAGAAGGGTTTCTTATTTGGCCAATTTAATTGCTAAAGAGGGATAGATTGTTCAGCTTTTTTATCTTCTGATTCCATTATTAATGCACTTAAGGAAATACTTATGCTTACAATATAGAAGCCTTCTTCGTCAATTCCTGCAGTTATTTCAGCATTTTGGTGATAAGCGTATTTTAATCGGTTGCGGATATTGTCCATTCCTGAGCCAAAGCCTACCTTGCTTTGTACTAATCTGGGTAAATTTCGGCTTTCGATACGCAGTTTGTCATCAAAGGTGTAAACATCTATAGTGGCCTTATTTTCTATGTTATTAAGATTCCCGTGTTTAAACATGTTTTCCAAAATAGTAAGCAAAACAAGCGGAATTAATTTGATTTCATCAAGATCAGGGCCGCTAGCAAGCTCAATATAAATTGCACCTTGCGTAATGCGGTGCAAACCAATCAGGTTTTCGCATTGTGCAATCTCTTCACTTAAATATACATAGCCTTCATTATGTTGGGTATTGGCAGCAAAACGCATCATATCTGAAAGATAAAGCATTACCTTGGCGTCTTCCGGAGAGTAAGTGCTTAGTTTCTGGTGTACAAACTCAAATGTATTAAAGAGCAGATGTGGATTAATCTGTGCTTTCATGAAAGCATTCTTAGACATAGCTAGTTCCTTATCCATTTTTTCCTTATCAATAAGCATTTGAAAACGCTGTTTTTCGATACGGGATTTTTCTGCTTTTTCTTTGATGAACCGCTTTAAGAAATAGTAACCTGTAGAAAAAAGAAGAAAAAACGAACCCCTATAAAGTACCCTGGATATTCTGATCCTAAAACTTGGCAATTTCCCCGGTAAAATATTGGTATAAGTATTTAATAGAATATCAACTCCGGTAACTATGCCCAAATAAGTCAGGATTGCGAGGATAACCACGAGAGGAACCTTCCATACCGCTCCGCTAGGGAACTCTGTTGCTTTTTCTAACAGTAAAGGATAAGTGTAAAATAAGGTCATATTAATCAAGTAGTGAATAGCATAATTGCCGAACGTTCCTAAGATACCTGCAAAATAAAGCACCATCAGTGTTTCCCAAATGATAAATATAGTCCATGCAATTATGTGTATCCGGTAAGTATGCAGCCAGTTTCGTAACATACTGTTGCTCCATTTTAAACTATTCATAAAGACTTATTTACTATTTGTGTAACGATTAAAGTTATAGCGTGTTCTCGCAGCTAGTTTTCGAAAAAAAAAATATGGAAACTCAAAAATTAGCTAAAAGAACACTTTTTGTATTTAAAAAAAGATATAATGGAAAAATAAATGAACCAACAAGTACTTCCGAACCGACCACTTCAGGAGTTACGACCACTTCCGTTATAGTTTAATACTATTCTTTTCATCAGTAGCCGTTATTTTTTACGGCTACTGATAATTAGCCTTTCAGAAATAAAATTTTTAAATTCATTATAATATATATCTCCAACGGTAAAATTTATGTGGTTATTCATAGTAATCCGATTACCATCCACATACAAAATCTTATCAATAGCAACAATATAACCACGGTGTAACTGTATAAAACCTTTCTTAATACTAAGCTGTTCCCGAACATCTTTTAGGCTTAAATAAGCAATAATTACTTTTTCTACGGTATGTATTTTAATGTAATTGTGGAAACTTTCAAAAGCAATAATATCTTCATATTTAACCATTACCGCACGGTGTTCCTCTTCTTTGTTTTTAACCAGAAAGTAATCTTCATTGGCACCACCGGTCATTTCCTGTCCAAAAAGCCGGGTAATGGTAGTGGCAAATTTGGCGTAACTATATGGTTTAAGCAGATAAGCATCTCCTGCAGCTTCAAAAGCATCAAAAGCGTATTCCTGGTGTGAAGTAGTGAAGATGAGCTTTCTGGTTCTAAAGCGGATGGCCTTAGCCAGTTCCAGGCCGGAAATCTGGGGCATTTCCACATCCATAAAAATTACATCGACTGTGTCTGAGTTGGCTAGCTCTCTTAAAGCAGTAACTGGATCAGTATATTGCTGGACGAGTCGCATGTTCGGGGTATCCTCAATATATTTTTGTAGCCCCGCTAAGGAACTGAACTGGTCGTCTATGGCTATGCACTTAATCATCTTCAAAAATCTGTTTCTCTTATAACGAAATTACTCCTTTTCGTACCGAAAAGGGTACTATCTGTACGGACTAATTTAAAGCCTTTTCTTATTTACTAATTTAACGCAAAAATGTGTCAATTAAGTTTAAAAGATGCAGGCAATAGCTATAATCCATAAAAATATTCTAGAATACCGGTAAAGAAATATACTCCGCCTTTAATGGTTTGGCTAATCGAATTACAGGTTTTAATCAAGCTAAGAGCGCAGATTTGTACGTTTTGTTACAATAATATATATACTTCTACATCCGTGTAGTGCCTGTTGTCTGACCGGTTTCACTTTGCACAGATTCCTTGCGTAATACCACTTGTACTGATTAGTGTTAGTTAAACGTCATATATATTCAGATAAACCAGACTTGGTTTTATTAAGGATATTTTTGCAGCATAGATTTTATTCCTAATTAATTTATGGCTGATCACTTATTGAAAAATATACGTTATTCCGTTCTCGATCTTGCAACCGTGTTAGATGGTTTTACTGCTGCAGATACCTTTAAAACAAGCCTCGATTTAGCTAAACAGTCTGAAACTTTAGGTTATACACGTTACTGGTTTGCCGAACACCATAACATGGCTGGTGTTGCCAGTTCGGCAACAGCTGTGCTTATTGGTTATATTGCTGGTGGCACTGATAGCATCCGCGTAGGCTCTGGAGGCATTATGCTACCCAATCATGCACCTTTAATTGTTGCCGAGCAATTTGGTACTTTGGCCTCTCTTTATCCCAACCGTATCGATCTGGGCTTGGGCAGGGCACCCGGAACCGATCAGGTTACGGCAATGGCCATCCGCGGCGAAAATTTTAGTGCTGTTCATAGTTTCCCTAGGGATATTGAGAAACTACAGCAGTTTTTCTCTGCGAATAATAATCGTGCGAGTGTAAGGGCCATTCCTGGAGAAGGATTGGATATCCCGATCTGGATCTTAGGTTCGAGCACCGATAGTGCACGCTTAGCAGCAGAAAAAGGTCTCCCTTATGCTTTTGCCAGTCATTTTGCACCAGCTTATTTCGAACAAGCCATCGCAATTTATAGAAATAACTTTAAGCCCTCCCCATTTTTACAGGAACCTTATGTAATGGCCTGTGTAAATGTGGTTGCTGCCGATACCGATGCAGAAGCTGAACGTTTATCAAGCTCGGTAAAGCGGATGTTCTTGGGTGTAATTACAGGTAAAAGAGAATTGTTAAAGCCCGCAGTTGATGATATCAATCAATATTGGGATCAGTTGGAAAAAGAAGCTGTAGAACAAATGTTGTATTATTCTTTCATTGGTAGTGCCGAAACTATTAGCGGGAATTTAGAAGCTTTTGTTGCAAAATTTGGCGTAAACGAGATCATGAGCACCTCGCATATTTACGATCATCAGGCAAAATTGCATTCGAATAGAATTTTTGCAGGGTTGTTTGAGAGCGATTAGGAGTCATTGCGAATATGCCTTCTTTCATGGATCGTCATTTCGAGCGGAGTGCAACGCAGTCGAGAACCCGAAGGCCCAGCGAAGCTAAATCTATTGAGATAGATCTCTCCTCCGAAGGAGTTCCCTTGGAACATTCCACTGCGTTCCAGTCGAGATGACGACCGTTTTATTGAAGATATCGAAGATGAGTGCAAAATCATGTCGATTTTCTATATTAACCACCGAGTTCACAGAGAAAAGGTCACAGAGGGACACGGAGTTCTTTCGATACGGTTTCTGCGGCAATCTCCTTAATCTATGGAAACTCAATCGCATCATGTTTCCCGCTGATATCGCTGATTTGCGTAGAAATGGCATTTTTAGCATTAAGCACTTAAAACATTAAGATTTTAATGTAAATCATCTGCGGCAATCTTCCTAAATCTGCGGGAACTCAATCGCATCATGTTTCCCGCGGAAATCACTGATCACCGCAGAATTCTGTCTATTTCCCATCTTACATTACTCATCATTCATCATCTACTCTTTAAGATTTGTTAATACTAAGGGAATATTGGGCCTTTAGCTTTGCGCTTTATAAAGCGGCATCCCTTGGAGAATTCATTATTTTCATCTTTACAACTTGGTGACCACCGGGCTATGGAGGAAATCTACCAGGCCTACTGGGAGACTGTTTTTGATACAGCCTTTAAAAAAACAGGTGATGAGGCATTGGCACAGGATATTACACAGGAAATTTTCATATCCCTCTGGGAGAACCGAACAGCAATTAACCTAACAGGAAGCCTCGGTGCCTATCTTTATGGTGCGGTAAAATATAAGGTGATTAATTATTTTAGGTCGGGCAGTATAAAAGAACAACATCAAACTGCACTTAAAGCACTAATGGACGAGCAGCATATTGCAGCAGCTGATGATAAACTGATTTTAAAAGAGCTTCATTTAGAAGTTGATGCCGCCATTGCACTTTTACCCGAAAAAATGCAACTGGTATTCTCGATGAGCCGAAAACAGGAAAAATCCATCAAAGAAATAGCTTTAGAACTTGATGTTTCGGTTCAGACAGTAAAAAACCAGATTTCTGCAGCGCTAAAATTGCTCAAAAAAAGCCTTTCCTATATCCTGCTCATTGCGGCTTTAATCGGCTTAACATAAAGTTAATTTATAGATAACATTCTTGGTTAGTACCGATCTGCTTTTCAACTGACATGTATTTAAATGACAGAAGAACAGGCAAAGGAACTGCTGCAGAAATATCTCAATAAGCAGGCAAGTCCGCAAGAGCAAAAAAAAGTTGAAGAATGGTATGCCACGCTCGATCAGGAAAATATTAAATTGGCGGCCGATCGTAAAGTAGCAATAGGGGAGCAAATGCTTGTTCACCTTCAGGCCGCTATGCACCAAAAGCCAGAACATGGCAAAGTATCCAGATTAAAGCCTTTTATCAGGATTGCTGCCGCCGTACTCATCATCATTACGCTGGGAATAAGCATTTGGAAACTCAATATCCCAGTGAAGCTCGAAAATCAGGTTACCGTAGTTACCGGAAGTACAGAACGGAAGCACATTACCTTATCAGATGGTTCTGTGGTTTTGTTAGGTCCGTCTGCAAAACTCTGTTATCCTAAAGTATTCGCTTCAAACAACCGCCAGATTGCATTAAAAGAGGGCGAAGCTTTTTTTGATATTGCCCATCAGGAAAAAAGACCATTTACGGTACATACTGCATCTGGGGTCGACATTCGCGTGTTGGGCACCTCTTTCAAGGTTAAGTCGTATCAGGCCAGCAAACACATCGAAGTTGCCGTAATTACCGGAAAGGTTGCCGTAAGCAACAAAAAAGTAAATCTGGGCACATTGATTAAAGATGAGTTTTTAATCTATGATAAAACTGCCGGGCGAGCTGACATTGGCAAAAGTAAATCTGCAACCTATATCGAGCTCGCTTTTGATGGAGCAAGCTTAGAACAGGTAATCAGCAAACTCCAATATGCCTACAGCATTAAAATTTTGCTAAATGACAACGCTTTGGCCAAACTTAAAACCACTGCTTCTTTCAGTAGCAAACAATCGCCTGAAGAGATTTTAGATATCATCTGCAGCCTGCACCACCTAAAATTCAACGGATCAAAAAATCATAAAACATTTAATATATACAGATGAGATGAGCAGGTAATATAGAAATACTTAGCGGTGCCAGTTAGACTGGCCACCGTAATCTTTCTTTCCGGCCAAAGGGCCAGCGTAATTAAAAGCTTTAAAAAAACAAATCAAACAAATGAAACCAACCTCCGCTAAGAGGACATCAGCTCTTTATAAGATCATGAAATACTCATGTTTAACATTTTCAATTCTCTGCATATTTTGCAGCTCAATCCTGGCCTCGGCTGGTATGGCACAAAAGTTAGAGAAAACTACAGTCAGTATTACGCTAAACAAAGGCCGTAAGATGACCGAAATTATCAAAGAAATCGAGTCGCGCACCGGACTTAGCTTTGTTTACAATCCAGATCAGCTGCAACAAAAAAACATGTTTGTAAGTGGCGATTTTACCAAAGAGCCTGTAAGGTCGCTATTGGATAAGCTAGGATTACAGGTTTTAGAAAAAGGCGAATATGTAATTTTAAACAACGCCGTTCAGAATAAACCAGACCGGATTATCACCGGGATTGTGCGCGATTCAACAGGTTTGGTGCTGCCCGGTGTTTCGGTGAAGGTACTGGGCACGCAAAGCGGTACTGTAACCGATGGAAATGGTGCTTACCGCGTTGAAGTAGGCGCTGACGCGGTGTTATCGTTCTCCATGATCGGTTACCGTACCAAAGAAGTAAAAGTGGGTGAAAACCAAATTATTAATATGGTGTTGAGCGAAGAACGTTCGATGCTTGCCGATGTGGTGGTAGTAGGTTATGGAATGCAGAAGAAAGAAACCTTAACAGGTGCAATCAGCATTGTTGGGTTGGATAAGCTTTCTTCGCGCTCATTAAATAGTGTAGGAGAGGTATTGGCTGGAAAATCACCAGGTGTAATTGTAACTAACGAGGGTGGAGATCCAACTTCTGCTCCACGCATTAATATCCGCGGTGCGGGAGGGATTAACGGAGAAAATGTATTGTATGTAATCGATGGGTCTATATTTTCAGGTACACCACAGCTTAATCCTAACGATATCGAATCTATTTCGGTATTAAAGGATGCATCTGCGGCAATTTACGGCGCCAGGGCATCAGGAGGTGTGGTATTGGTCACAACTAAAAAAGGAAAGAGCGGTAAAATGCAGATTAGTTTCGATGCCAAACTTGGACAACAAAGCGCATGGAAGAAATTAGAGCCATTAAATGCTCAGCAACGCGCACAGGTGGCCGCAACTGCTGCCAAAAACGGTGGTACAACCATATTACCAGCTTTTGATATTTCGAAATATCCTGATGGACAGATTACCCGCACCAACTGGATGGACGAGGTTTTTAGAGATGGATTGTTACAGGATTACAATGCCGCAATAAACGGTGGTAGCGAAAAATCTAATTATTACCTAAGTTTCAATTACCGTAATGCAGAAGGCATTGTATTAAATACCAAAACTAAGCGCTATAACTTCAGGATCAATACCGAGCATGAAGTAACCAATTGGTTAAAAGTTGGCGAAAACCTTTCGTATAGCAGTACCAACGGTAATGGTGCAAATACCAGCAGCGATTACACTGGTGCCTTACTTTCGGCTATCTATTATCCAACCAACGGAACGCCATATAATGCCGACGGCAGTTTTGCCGGTTTACCAGGCGGACAGTATGCTGGTGATTATGGCGATATTGTTAATCCAGTTGCCGATCTGCAACGTATTGATATAAACAATCCTGTAAATGTGCTTGTGGTTAACCCTTATGCCAATATTAAATTAGCAAAGGGCTTAACTTTCAGATCTAACTTAAGCATCACTAAAACCGATGCTGCATTTAAAAGCTTTACGCCAAAAAGGCCCGAGGTAGGAAAACCGGTATTAAGCAATAGTTTACAGGAAAGCAGCAGTCGTGCCAACGATTTTCTTGCTGAGCAGGTTTTAAGTTATAAAGCAACCTTTGGTAGTCACCAACTAGATCTTACCGGTGGTTATTCTTTCCAGAAAACTAAAAGCAATAGCTTGTCAGCTTCAGGAGCAGGTTTTGACGACGAATCGCCTCAATACAGATACCTGGTTAACGCAACAGTTATCCAGCCGTCGGTTAGCGGGATGTACGAACAGGCACTTTCTTCATTATTTTTAAGGGCGAATTATAATTACAAAGAAAAATATTTATTGTCGCTAATCGGCCGTCGTGATGGATCATCGCTGTTAAGTAAAAATAACAGGACGAAAAACTACGGATCAGCTTCCTTCGGTTGGGTGGTAAGCAAAGAAGATTTTCTTAAAGATGCAACCTGGTTAAATGAATTGAAACTAAGGGGCAGTTATGGCATATTGGGTAATTTAGGATCGCTTAATGCCTCTGCTGTAAATCCATTGTTAAGTGCTACTCAAAGTTATTTCGGGCAAACACCAACTTTACAAAATGGTTATGTACAGAATGTTTTAGCCAATAAAGATTTAACATGGGCAGAATCAAAGCAAACGAACTTTGGTCTTGATTTGACAGTTCTCAACAGATTAAGCCTTAATGCTGATTATTTTATCAAAGAAACAAATAAGATGATCTTAACCAGGTCGCTACCAGGGACAGCAGGTTTAAATACGCAGACCATAAATGCTGGTATTGTAAAAGATAAAGGTATAGAACTGGGTTTAACTTATAATAGTGATAAAAATGCAGCATTTACTTATACCATAAACGCTACTTTAACTAAAATTAACAACAAAGTACAGGAACTGGCACCGGGGTTGGAAAACATTGCTGTGGGTACCAACTTCCGAAATGAACTTGCACCGCTTACCATTCGGGTTGGCCAACCTTTGTACAGTTACTATGTGTTAAAAACGGATGGTATTTTCCAGAGTCAGGCAGAAGCTGATAATTATAAAAATATCAAGGGGACTAAGATTCAACCGAATGCGAAAGCAGGTGATTTTAAATTTGTTGATATCAACGGCGACGGATCTATTGATGGTAAAGACCGTTATTTCGCTGGCAGCGCTTATCCTGATTTCTCTTACGGATTGAGCTTTAATGCAAGTTATAAAAATTTCGATTTCAATATTTTTGCGCAAGGCGTACAGGGGAATAAATTGTTTAATGCAGTAAAGCGTACTACTTATAGTGCTAGTGGGCCATCTTACAATAAACTGGTGGGTATCCTAGATGCCTGGTCGCCAGAGAATCCTGGAGGTAAAGTGCCCATTGTTTCAACAAGTGATGCCAATGGGAACTTTAATGCTTCCGATTTTTATATCGAAGATGGTTCTTACCTGCGCATCCGTAACGTAACCCTGGGATACAGTTTACCAAAATCAATCGCTAATAAATTAAAAACAGGTGAGGTAAGGGTTTATGCTACGGCAAACAATCTTTTTACCATTACCAAATACTCAGGCTTTGATCCCGAAATCGGAATGGACAACAATGGAGTGGATGTTGGTCGTTATCCTCAGGCCAGAAGCTTTATCCTTGGTTTAAGTGTAAATCTATAATCACAAAACAACAATGAAAACGAATTTAAAATATATGGCATTTGCCGCCCTTGCTTTTTTCTCTTCATGTACAAAAGAGCTTGATATCGTACCTGAAGGATCTCCATCGGCACAAAATTTCTGGAAAACAAAAGAAGATGCTATAAAAGCAGAAGCTGGGATGTATGAAAATTACAATGCAGAAGACTTTTATGGTCGTGGGATGTTCTGGTTTATCAATGCCAGTGATGATATGGTTACCGGACGTAATAAACCGGAGGCTGATAATATCAAAAATTTTAACCGTACATATGTTGGTGGAGGTTATACCGAAACCCAATGGAGCATGCGTTATGCCATCATTAAACGCGCTAACGATATTATTATCAATGTGCCGGCCATCGCAATGGATGAAACCTTGAAAAAACAGATTATTGGCGATGCTTATTTTAACGCCGGACTGGTTTACTTCCAGTTGGCGGCCAATTACGGTAACGATAAAGCCGGAGTGCCGATCGTAACACCAGAAAGCGATCCTTCTCAGCCTATTGCCCGTGCAAAAAATGTAAATGAAAACTACGATTATATCATTTCACTTTTATTAAAAGCAGCCGATAACCTTCCCCTGTTTTCGGCAATGAAACCTGCTGATTACGGTAAAGCACATAAAACGGCTGCCTGGGCATACCTCTCTAAAGTGTACCTGTACAAAAAAGATTATGCCAATGCCGCTAAGTATGCTGATATGGTTATCACTTCAGGCCAGCACGATTTAGTAAATACAGGTTTTGCCGATGTGTTTAAAGCAGCCAACAACTGGTCAAAAGAATACATTTGGTCGGTGGTGTGTACGCCAAGCGGTGGCGGAACAGGTTGGGGCAGCAAGCTTCCAGGTGTAATGTTAACCAATAAGGCCTGGGGAATTTATAACGGATGGGGTTATTACCTGCCAACCAAAGAGCTTTACGATTCTTACGAAACTGGCGATCAGCGCCGTGAAGCCACCATCTTAAAACCTGGTGATAAATTTATGTTCTTTGGTGCTGAGCGCAGTTTTACCAAAGATGGAGGAGCAACTTCAAATTACCAGTTTAAAAAATATATGGAGCCGTTTTCATATGCAAATCCAATTCCAATGCATGTTAATCCGAACGGAGATAATGGTACAACAGATTTAAATGTGCCTTTAATGCGTTATGCCGAAGTATTGCTGATTAAAGCCGAAGCTGCAATTAACCTGAGCGGTGCAGGGGCAGGCGATACCGAGATGAACAAAATCAGGCAACGCGCAGGTTTGGGGACTAAGACAGGAATGACGATCGACGACCTTAAACGCGAACGCCGTAACGAACTTGCAGGAGAATGGGCCGACCGTCACCGCGATTTAGTAAGATGGGGTGATGCTCAGGTAACTTATGCCAAACCATTACACGATTTTGATGGGAGCGTAATTTGGCCTGCAAGAACTTTCAATCCACAGGTACATGATGTTTGGGCCGTACCACAGAGAGAAATTGATAACAGTGCAGGTGTAATTAAACAAAATCCAGGATGGTAAAATCAAATAAACTGATCCTCTTTTTATTATTGGGTTTAGGTGTACATTCAGTTTCTGCTCAGCAGAAACTGAATGCCGCTAATGGACACAGCCATAATGATTATAAGCAGCAGATTCCTTTGTTGGAGGCCTATTATGCTGGTATGGGATCTATAGAGGCAGATGTGTTTTACCGAAACGGAGAATTGTTTGTTGCCCACGATAGCAGCGAAATCACCTCAGGCAAAACATTGAAAAAATTATATATCGATCCATTGGTGGCATTTTTTAAAGATCATGCCAACCAGCCTTATCCAGATCCGAAACAAAAACTTCAGCTGGTTATCGATATAAAGGAGGATTATGAACACGTGATCCCGAAATTATTGGCCGATTTAAAAGGTAATGAATCTGTTTTCGATCAACAGATCAACCCTTCAGCCATTAAAATTGTAATGAGTGGGGCTGTTCCGCCTGCCGAAAAGTTTAAGAATTATCCGTCACTCATCAGTTTCGATGGCCGTCCGGCAAATCAATACACAAGTGATCAGTTAAAGCACATTGGGATGATCAGCGATGATATTTCTCATTATTCGGTATGGAATGGAAAAGGTACCCCAGCACCAACCGATTTAGAAAAAATGAAAGCGGTAATTGCCAAAGTACATGCAATGGGTAAACCTTTCCGTTTTTGGGCAACTAAAGATAGTCCGAACAGCTGGAAAGAACTGGAACATATGGGGGTTGATTGGATCGGAACGGATCATCCCGCATTGCTAAAAGATTTTTACCAGAACAGGGCTAAGCTCGAGTATAGCAACCCGAAGGCTTATATACCTTATCAGCCAACTTACAAAACCGATGGATTAAAAACCAAAGCCAAAAATGTAATTCTTTTAATAGGGGATGGAATGGGACTGGCACAGATTCAGGCAGGTTTGAGTGCTAATTTTGGTCAATCTAACATCATCACGATTAAACATCTTGGCCTTTCGCGCACCGAAGCTTCCAATTCAGATTTTACTGATTCTGCAGCAGGCGCAACGGCTATGGCTACAGGACATAAAACCAATAACCGCTACATCAGCGTCGATTCTACAGGTAAAGCACTTCAGTCTATTCCTGATATTTTGGCCCCTTATGGTCTTACAAGCGGGATCATCAGCAGTGGTGATATTACCGATGCTACGCCTGCAGCATTTTATGCGCATCAGCTTGAACGATCTATGACCAAGGAGATAGCGGCCGATTTTCAGAGCGGTCATGTTGATATCCTGGTTGGTTCGAAACGCAAAAGTTTTACCGAGAATCCAGATCAAAAATTGATGGATAATATCTCGGCCAAGGGTTATACACTACAGAAAGACCTAAAAAGTTTTGTTGCCTCAAATGCAGATAAGCAAGTGGTACTTTTAGACGATTCTGTTACGCGGAAAGTATTGGATGGACGGGGAGAAATGCTGAAGATTTCGTTCTTAAAAACGGTTGAATTGCTCTCGAAAAATAAAAAAGGATTTTTCATTATGGCAGAAGGGGCACAGATTGATCATGGCGGGCACGCTAACGATTTACCTTTCGCGGTAACCGAACAACAAGATTTTGACCGTTTGGTGGGTGAAGCCTTAAGGTTTGCCGACCAGGATGGCGAAACATTGGTAATTGTAACTGCCGATCACGAAACCGGAGGACTGTCGCTCCTTGATGCCTCTTATAGAAATGGAACCGTCCGTGGCAATTTCAGTACAGATGACCATACCAATATCATGGTGCCTGTATTTGCTTACGGTCCTGGTTCGGATGCCTTTATCGGGGTATATCCTAATCATCAGATTTTTTATAAAATCATCGAAGCTTATCGTTTAAAGAAAACGCAATAAATCTTTAAAATATACCAAAAATCTGCATGGCGGTGTCTGTACACCCACGGCACCGCTTTTTTCTTAACGTTAAAGCAGCGTGGCAGCGCTAATTTTGAAACAATAAAAAGAATGTTATGGAAAGAAGATCAGCACTTAAGAATATAGGTGGCCTGTTTTTACTGCCAACCCTACCTGCATTTTCTTCGTCAGCCGATAAAAAACCTGTGCTAAGAGTGGCACACATCACTGATGTGCATCTTAAAAACCAATTCAATGCACCAGCCAGGTTTGTTAAATGCCTGCACCATTTGCAATCGCAATCACCAAAAGTTGATCTGGTTTTAAATGGGGGAGATATCGTTTTTGATATGAACAAAGAAAACATTAATACCATTAACGATCAATGGAAACTGGTAAAAGAGACGATGAAGAACGAATGCAGCCTTCCTGTGCATTACTGTTTAGGCAATCATGATATCTGGTGGAATGAAAACACCAAGGGCGATGTTTTTTACGGGAAGAAATATGCCATGGATAAATTGCAGCTGGTCAAGCCTTATTATAGTTTAGTGCAGAACGGATGGAAGATTATTGTGCTGGATAGTACCCATCTGGATGTCGACAATACCTGGTATATTGGAAAATTGGGCGATGAGCAGTTGAACTGGTTGAAAAATGAGCTCGAAATAACAAATTCTGCAATGTCTGTAATGGTGATGTCGCATATTCCAATCCTTACTGCACTTTTAATGATAGAAGATGATATTGTAAACAAATGGACCATGCTTGGTGGCGATATGCATACTGATACGGCCAAAATCATCAATCTTTTTTATCAACATCCTAATGTAAAACTGTGTTTAAGTGGTCACCTGCATATGCGAGATAAAGTGGTGTACAATGGTGTTACCTACCTCTGCAACGGTGCCGTATCAGGTGCCTGGTGGGAGGGCAACAGGAGAGAAACTGCACCAGGTTACGGCTTGATCGATTTATATGCTGATGGCAGTTTTGAAGAGCAATATGTGAATTATTGATGATATAAATTTTCAAGATTCGTCATCCCTGTGCAGACGCTATTGTGTGGACACATCTTTTTGAGTTGATTTTTAGGCGTTTTGCCAACTTCCTCGAATAATACACTGTTACAACCGAAGAACGCCGTCAATTCCAAGTGGCGGAGAAATCAAAAAAACAGGTGAACAAAAGAAAAAAACAGCACTACCAAGCCTTAAACGCAGTGGTTTTATGTTCATAAACGTTATTTCAAAACTTTTACGAAAATTGAACACAAAACGAAGTGCCACTGTTTTTTTGATTTGCATGGGCCGCGCGAAGCCACCTTGTTGGATTGACAAAGCGCTTTGGGTACTTTGGCGCTCCAAAGTACCATGCCGCCGCGGCAGAGAGCGGAAAAGACAATGTTTGCTTAACTAATGCTTTTTCGAAATAGATGCCTTTTTGTAGCTGAAAAGATGCTGATCCCGAACATTCGGGACAGCATGACGACCGCCTTGATGAAATGTACTAAAAAACAAATATAGAGTTAACAAAAGATGTGTCCACACGATAGATGCAGACGGGGATCTTAATGCAATAGTGCCTGGTAATGGCATTACGATTATTCATTAGTTTTCCTTTTATTCAGAGGCATTCATGAGCACTCCGTGGTTCCCAGTCAAATTGGGAATGACGCCCGCATTTGAATTTACTAACAAGCTTAATGTCCTTAGCTTCTTAATGGTCGAAAGAAATTAAAATACAAGTTGCTTTTTAAGATTGCATAACCTTGTGGGAGAACTATTCTTGTTATTGCCTTAACACAGGCTTCATATCTGTATGCTTGCTTTGTTCTAAAATATTCCTAATTAAATGAAGAAAGAATTACTCACGCTAATAGTAGCCATATCTATCGGTATGGTGTCATGCAAGAAAAGTCACGAAGAAACCCCTTTAGAATTTAGCTATCCTGCCGTTGCAGAAGTTTCTGATCCCTCCGTGCTTTTCACAACTGTTGCTGGTGTAAAAGTGTACAATGGAGGTTTTGGATCAGCTGTTGCCACCGATCCCAATTCACCAGATGTTTTTTATATGCTAACCGATAGGGGTTCGAACGTTGCCGGGCAGCTCGCAAACTCAATCATCATCGGAAAACCTGATTTTGATCCACAGATTGGGAAATTCAGGCTGAAAGATGGAAAATTGGTACTCGAACAAACTATCGAACTTAAAAATGTATCCGGTAATAAATTAAACGGGCTTCCAAATCCTGCAGGAATGGGGGCTTCTGGTGAAACTGCTTACGACCTAAATGGACAGGTGATTGCGCCAAGTGCTGATGGAATCGACTCAGAAGGCTTGGTAAGGGCAGCTGACGGATCATTTTGGATCAGCGATGAATATGGTCCACACATTGCACACTTCGATGCAACTGGTAAAACAATAGAACGCATTAATCCATTCGGAACTGGAACCGGTGGACGTACTATTCCGGCTGTATTTGCCAATAGAAGAGCAAACCGTGGCATGGAAGGTTTGGCCATTACTCCAGATGGAAAAACGCTGGTAGGCATGATGCAGTCGCCAATGTACAATCCGTCTAAAGCTGCGGTTGCCAATTCGGTAATATTAAGAATTTTGACTTTTGATATCGCAAGCGGAGCAACCAAGCAATATGCTTACCTGATGGATAACACCTCTTTAACAGGTGTGAGCGATATTGTTGCCGTTAACAGCACTACTTTCCTAACCATCGAACGTGACGGATTGTATGGCGGCGCAGCAAGCAACCAGGCAACATTTAAAAAAATTTTTAAAATAGACCTGAGTGGTGCTACCGATATTTCTGATTCTGGCAATGGTGCAACAGGAAAACTTTATGGCGGCAAAACCGTGGAAGAGCTGAACAATGCAGCAGGTTTAAACACAGCGGGAATTACCCCGGTAAGCAAAACCATCGTTTTAGACCTGTTGAAAGATCTACCTTCCGTTTATCCGCACGATAAAGCAGAAGGTTTAGCCTTGCTGCCTGGCAACATCCTCGTGATTTCTAACGATGATGATTTTGGTGTGGTGGATAATGGGGCAAGTGGCTTTGCACAAAAAATATTGCCTTTAACAAATTCGGTCGATAGAAACCGTTTATACTTTGTTAAAATTAAACTTTAAAGCAATTAGCCATGTGTCAATTACTCATGGCTAATTTATACCATGAAATAACGTGCAAGTTGATATACTGTCTCATTAGTATGCCCATTACTACCGTACTTTTACCCTTTTTTTGCATGGCTATAGGAATTGAGGTTTACATTGTTAAGCTTTGTACAGCCTATCTTAATTTGCCTATGTATTACAGTTGTGCGATTGTTGATGATGAACAGCATGCGATTGATGTACTCCACGATTATATTGAAGATATCCGTTTTTTAAAACTGTTTAGCGCCTTTAATAATCCATTTGATGCCTTAAAAACAATTAGTGCCGGCGATAAAATCGATTTTCTTTTTTTAGATATAGATATGGATGGAATGAAAGGAACTGAACTATCCCAGCACCTCCGCTCGAAAGCCAGGTTTGTGATCTACGCATCCGCCCACCTCGAAAATGAGGTAAGAAAAATAGATTCTAGCTTTGAATGTTATCTTGGCAAACCGATCTCAATGAAACGTTTTGCTGGTACCATCGATAAACTGATACGACTCAATAATCTGCCGATAAAAAATGAAAATAGCTTATGATCGAACTTAATTACCTTTTTGAACAGGAATTTTTAGAAGATGTACCCTATCAGTTAATACAGTCAAGCATGGAAGACCCATGGTTGGTGCTGTCTGGATGTAAAGTGCTGGGGATTATTGATGAAGTTGAAGGGAACTGGAGCCAGATTATAGGTGGAGATATTCCACCAAAAGCAATTGAAGGGATGGGGGATTTGATTAACATGCAACAGTTTAGCTGGTTGCCGAATCTGATTAAAAAGCAGTGGCCAAAGTATGTGCTTGATGTGGTTGTAGAAAATGTAGACCGTTACGAAATAATCTGCCATAAAGAGGCTTGTCCCAAACGTTTTAAACAACGTTTTACATTGGGTATCCATGCGCTGGCACAGCGAGAATCTGCGCTTGTTTTTAAAGTACGGTGCTTGGGAAAATCAGATTGTTATGAGGTGCTTAAAACGCCTGCAATTGATCGGTACGTTTAATATTTGTCCTGATATCTTTAAAGGTAAACACAGGTGGCTAACGCAACCGGAATCTGCTGCATTTTCAAATTTATATTAATTCTTGTTTGTTTTAAGCGCTGATGTCAATGTAATATTTAAATTTGGCCTTACAAAACTCTTCCTCGACATGACCTTTGTAGAAAAACTGCAGGCCTTACGCCAGTTAATGGCTGCTCAAAAAGTAGATGCTTATATGATTACCGCGGCAGATCCTCACATCAGTGAATATTTACCAGCACATTATAAAGCTATTCCTTTTGCTTGTGGATTTACAGGGTCGGCCGGCACGCTGGTCATCACTCAGGATTTTGCTGGTCTGTGGACTGATTCGCGATATTTTACGCAGGCAGAAACACAATTAAACAATACGGGTTACGAATTGGTAAAGTTGAAAGTGCCACATACGCCTGAATACATCGATTGGTTGCCCCAGGTTTTGCCAAAGGGTGCAAAAGTAGGTTTTAATCATCAGCTTATTACGGTAGGTTTAGCCTTCGAGATGCAGAACAGTTTGACCGAGCGTGGAATAGAAATAATTGACGTTGATTTTATCAGCACGATTTGGCTTGATAGGATAGGACTACCTGTAGAAAATGCCTTTTTAATAGGCGAAGAAGCTGCGGGTCTTAGCATTTCGGCTAAAATAAACGAGGTAAGAGCTGCTTTAAAAATAAATGGAGCAGATTATCATTTTATTTCATCGCTTGATGACATTGCCTGGCTTTTTAACCTAAGGGGAAAAGATGTAGATTATAATCCTGTTACCTTAAGTTTTGCTTTAATTACTCCTGCAGCGGTAAAACTTTTTATCGACGAGCAAAAATTATCGCAAACAGATATTGATACTTTAAATCAACAGGGCGTAACTTTGCATCCCTATGCTGAGGTGGCTGAGGCATTAAAAAATCTACCAAAAGACGCGCGGGTTTTTATCGACCCTAAACGTACTTGTTTTGGCTTGTATCAGTGCTTGCCTTCTAGTGCCAAAATCGTTGCAGGCATTAATCCAAGCACACACCTAAAAAGTTTAAAGAATAATACTGAGATTAATCACATCCGCAAGGCAATGCTAAATGATGGCGTGGCTTTAACCAGGTTCTTTAAATGGATGGAAGATCATTTGGGGAAGGAAAAAATTACAGAATGGTCTGCAGCAGAGAAACTGGGTGCATTTAGGGCTGAACAAACATCTTTCGTCGGTTTAAGTTTTAATACCATAGCTGGTTACAATGCCAACGGAGCTTTGCCGCATTACAGTGTAACAGCAGAAAGCAATCAGGAGATTTTAGCCGATGGTTTGTTTCTTGTCGATTCAGGAGGCCAGTATTTGTATGGTACAACCGATATTACCAGGGTAATGCCTATCGGTAATTGCTCATCAACCCAGGCCGATGATTATACCTTGGTGCTAAAAGGCCTGATTGAAGGTTCTAAACTGATTTTTCCAGAAGGTACCAAAGGTTATCAAATCGATTCCATCTGTAGAAAACCACTCTGGGAACATGCCATAAATTTTGGTCATGGAACGGGCCATGGTATTGGCTTTTTTCTAAATGTACACGAAGGACCTCAGAATATTAGTCCAGCCAACGTAGATATTGCCTTTAAGCCAGGAATGGTAACCTCCATCGAACCTGGAATTTATCGTCCTGAAAGACATGGTGTACGCATCGAAAACCTTGTTTTATGTATCCCTAAGGGAACGACTGAATTTGGCGATTTTCTCACTTTCGAAACCTTAACCTTATGTTTTATCGATACCACGATCATCAATAAAACACTTTTGGTAACAGACCAGATTGTATGGTTAAATCAATATAATCAAATGGTGTTTGAGAAGCTTCAGCCCCTTTTATCTGATGATGAAGCTGAATGGTTGAAAGGGAAATGTCAGCCGATTTAATCATTGTTTACCAATGATTCTAAAGAACGGTCGTCATTCCCGCGCAGGCCTTCCGTGTGGACAGATCTTTTGCTATATCCTCAGCATTGGCCGTCATTGCCAGCTTGACTGGCAATCTTAATGCAACAAGAAAGATTAATGATCAATATCTGAAGCTTTAAGATTCCCGTTTTCACGGGAACTGTCGCTGCCATCACGTTTGGGTACCTAATGTAGTGCTAATGGGTTGGGTTTCCCCTCATGTGTTATTAATCTGCGTGCTTTGCGTAATGTGCGGAACCTATTTTGTTCATCATACTTCCCCGCAATTCACCATCGATCAGCCACCCACTTACCACCTCACGCCCAACTTCCAGTAAATACACCAATTCTTTGCCGATTTTGCGCTATTTTTAACTTCGATGCCCGCTTTATCTTTTAAATTTTAATTTTGATTTAACTACATTCCTAAATTCCCTTTATGATCATGATTATCGAACTAAAAAAGAAGATAAACTTATCCGTAATAACTTTTAAAGCAATACTTTGCTGTATTTTATCTTTTCTAAATATTGAGGTAGTTCTGGCGCAATCGCCTTGGGTTGCTTTAGGCAAAAAGCCATCTACGCTGGGCCTGGAAAAAGGATTTTCTACTTACAATGCCGGGGCATTTAATCTAAAGCTTGTTAAGTCTTCGCAAACAGTGGCAGGTCTCCAGCCTAAAACGGTTCAAGATTTCGATTTTGTACCGAGTGATAGTTTAAAAGTGCGCAGTTCTGACGGATTGTACCACCTGGGCGATATCAATTTAAAATTACGCAACCTTGGCGAAGAAGCCTGGAAGAGCTACAGCACAGCCGCAAAAAGAAGCCCAGTGAAAAATATTGCTATGGGTAAAAACGTACTAGCCGCTGCCGATCTTGCTGCAACACTTCCGGCTGATATCCCGTTGCAGGTTAAACGGATGTGGGAAATGTTTAACGGAAAGCTGGTGCTCCGCTTCGAACTGAAAAACAAGACCAATAAAAACGTAGAAATCGGGGTACTGGGTATCCCGATGATTTTCGATAATATTCTCGAAGGCAGGACATTGGAGCAAACCCATGCAAAAAATGTTTTTTACGATCCTTATATCGGAAAAGATGCCGGTTACCTGCAAGTTACCAGGCTAAGTGGTCATGCACCTTCCTTGCTCGTCGCACCACTGGGGCATACACCATTTGAGGCTTATAATCCGCTTAATGATGACCGGACGCCAAGAGGAATTGCTTTTGAAGGCTTTTACGAATGGATGGTTTACAGTAAAGCCTATGCCGAAAATGAATGGAAAAATGCCGAGCAGTGGAATACACCAACTTCAACCTCTTTACAACCTGGTGAAACCAGAAGTTATGCCCTTCAGTTTATCCTTTCAGGAGCAGCAAAAGATATCGAAAACAAACTGATCGAAAATAAACGACCAGTAGCGATCTCAGTTCCAGGTTATGTACTGCCTAAAGATGTGGAAGGGAAATTATTTATTAACTACCCTAAAAAGATTAAAGCTATTCAGGTTCAACCCGAAAATGCATTAAAGGTAAGTGCAATAGGTTCGACCAAAAATGGTTGGAAAGGTTATACTGTAAAGGGAAATACCTGGGGAAGAGCAAGGTTGTCTATCACCTACGAAGATGGCTTAGAGCAAAGTATAAATTATAAGATAATTGAAGCCGAAAGTGATGTGATTGCCAGTTATGGCAGTTTTTTAACAACCAAGCAATGGTTTAATCAACCCGATCCCATTTTTAAAAGAAGTCCTTCATCTATTACTTACGATAATGAAAAGCAACAACAGGTAACGCAAGACAATAGGGCGTGGATTGCAGGTTTAAGCGATGAAGGCGGGGCAGGATCGTGGCTGGGTGCAATAATGAAGCAATTAGTGCAACCCAAAAAGGAAGAGGTTGACAAACTCAAACAATTTGTAGACAGTGTAATGTTTGGAAGGATACAGCTTAAAAACGGTCCGCAGAAATATGGTGTAAAAAAGAGCTTGTTCTACTATGCGCCAGATTCGCTCCCTAAAGATACTTATGCCTCAAATATCAATTTTAAAACATGGTCTGCATGGCCCAAAAAAGAAGCTGATAACCTGGGCCGGTCTTATAACTACCCACATGTTGCAGCGGCCCATTGGGTAATGTATCGGTTGGCGCGTAATTATAGCGGTCTGGTAGAGGAGCAGAGCTGGAAACAACATCTTATAGATGCTGCTGAAACAGGCATGGCCATGGTTAATATTGCGCCTTATTACGCACAGTTCGGCCAAATGGAAGGCACAGTTTTCTATCTCATCCTAAATGACCTTAAAAACGAAGGACTAACAGATGAAGCAACCAGGTTAGAAAATGAAATGAAGAAGCGAGCAAACCACTGGCGTTCGCTACAATATCCCTTTGGTAGTGAAATGCCTTGGGACTCTACAGGTCAAGAAGAAGTTTACGTATGGTCGAGCTATTTTGGCTACCAGGACAAAGCAAATGTAACGCTTGATGCGATATTGGCCTATATGCCTGTGGTGCCGCATTGGGCCTACAATGGCAATGCCCGTCGGTACTGGGATTTTCTTTATGGAGGCAAACTTTCGCGTATCGAACGGATGATCCATCATTACGGTTCAGCGCTTAATGCCATTCCTGTGTTAATGGATTACCGTAAAAATCCCGGCGATTTCTATCTTTTACGTGCCGGTTACGGTGGGTTATTGGGTTCGATTTCCAATATTACTCAGGACGGTTTCGCGCCTGCAGCATTTCATGCTTACCCATCAACCTTAAAAAATGACGGCATTACCGGCGATTACGGATCCGGTTTTTTCGGCTATGCGGTTAATACTTCATCGTATATCTTAAAGCATCCTGAGTTTGGTTGGTTAGCTTTCGGTGGCAATTTGAACAAAACGGGTAATAACATCAATGTTAAATTAACTACGGCAGCAAAATCATCGGTTTATATTGCTGCTGTAGGGCTTTGGATCAGCCTTGATGCGGGTACCATTGATGAGGTAAATTATAATACTGTAAATGGCGAAATTCGCTTAAAACTGAGCAAAGCAAATGAATATACACCTACTGCCTTATTGAGGTTGTTGCAGCCTGTAAAAATTAATGGCGTCGGTTCTTATGCTGTAAAAGGCAATGGCGTTAAGAAAAGGGGAGGATACGAGTTTCCGCTTGCAAAAGCGCATACAACTGAAATCATTCTTCAAAGATAATATCAATTTTTCTATCGTCTCCGCCCCGTAAACTAAAATTTACGGGGCTTTTTATTGTTGATTTGCGTTGATAATCAATTGTATGTATTTCTTATCAATATTGTAAATTGATATAAAATATTCATATTAATTGTATTCCAAGTTATTAAAGTTAAAATGTTTAACTTAATAGGAATGTTTTATTGATTGAAAACCATTGATTTCGTACCATTTATATCTAAATAATTACTTCATGTTAATTATTTTAAAATTTTGTACCTTAAATAGATATGTATATCAATAATAATATAGTTCATTCAAATTTAGTAGATCGTCCTCGTTTATAACGAGGATGCATGAGAAAGGCGATTTTATCGCCAATAAAACGTGCATATTTGTAAACCCAACTGACGTCATTCTCGAGCAGGCGGGAATCTTAAAGCTTCAGATTTCTCATTAACCTTTCTTGTTGCATTAAGATTGCCAGTCAAGCTGGCAATGACGGCTAATGCTGAGGATATAGCAAAAGATCTGTCCACACGATAGGTGCAGGCGGGAATCTATCCCAAGGTTGGGTGGGGCACCAACCTTTAGTTAAGTCCACAAATCACAGAAGAAACTTCATGAATGTTCCGTGTTTCCGTAGCTAAAATTGTTAACGCTATCAAAAACTTTCATTAATCACCCTTACAATGTGCAGATTTTACCTTTCTTCTTCGCTAACCTGAAATTTATTGTGATTTTTGTGCCATAACCATAGCTTATAATTTGCAGATACCTCCCATATTTTAGCCATTCATTTCAAATCTGATGTAATGAATATAGCTTTTTGGATATTTGCCTAACAATTAATAATATGTTTGAAAAGAAAGTTTACCTCCAACGAAGAGCAACATTAAAATCAAAGATAAATTCGGGGATATTACTCTTTTTGGGTAATGAAGAAAGTCCGATGAATTATAAAGATAATACCTACCATTTTAGGCAGGATAGTACCTTTTTATACTATTTTGGGATAAGTGAGCCAGCATTGGGCGCTATCATCGACCTTGACGAAGATCAGGTAATCCTTTTCGGTGATGAAATGGGAATTGACGATATCGTGTGGATGGGCAGACAGAAAACATTGGAAGAAAAAAGTTTAGATGCCGGCTTGACCAGAGTTCTGCCTTTAGCGCAACTAAATACTTATCTTAAGCAATACCAGGACAAAAAGCGTCAAGTTCATTTCCTGCCTCCTTACCGCTCAGAGAATAAGATTAAATTGTCCGGCTGGCTAAATTTGCCTGTCGATCAGCTTAAAGAAAAAGCATCACTTAGTTTTATTAAAGCAGTTGTAGCGCAACGATCGATTAAATCTGTCGAAGAAATTGAAGAATTAGACCGTGCAGCAGCAATATCGGCCGATATCCATTTAATGGTAATGCAACAGGCAAAACCCGGCATGTACGAACGCGAACTTGCTGCAAAAATTCAAGGCGCTGCACTGGCTTCGGGCGGTAATCTGGCTTATCCGGTTATTTTAACTGTTCGTGGCGAAATTTTGCACAACCATTATCATGGTAATCAGCTAAAGGAAGGTCAACTGGTTTTGAACGACTCTGGTGTAGAAACAGCTTTAGGTTATGCGGGCGATCTTACGCGTACTTTTCCGGTAGGCAAAAAGTTTACTGCCGAGCAAAAAGATGTGTATGATATTGTACTGAATGCTTACACGCATGGCAAAAATATGTTGGCGCCGGGTGTAAAATATTTAGATGTGCATCTGGCCTCGTGTAAAATGCTGGCGCAGGGTTTAAAAGATATTGGTCTGATGAAGGGTAATGTAGACGATGCGGTGCAAGCCGGTGCGCATTCCATGTTCTTTCAATGCGGAACAGGTCATATGATGGGCTTAGATGTGCACGATATGGAAGATTTAGGCGAGCAATATGTAGGTTATACAGATGAACTGACCAAAAACACCACCCAGTTCGGGTTGAAATCGTTAAGGTTAGGCAAAGCACTCGAAGCAGGATATGTGTTAACGGTAGAGCCAGGTGTTTATATTATTCCCGAATTAATAGACCGTTGGAAAGCCACCAACCAGTTTGCCGAATTTATTAATTATGATAAATTGGAGCAGTTCAGAAACTTTAGCGGCATTAGGGTTGAAGACGATTTTCTGGTTACCGAAAACGGAAGCCGGATGTTGGGTAAACATTTGGCCTTATCCACAGATGAAATAGAAGCGATTAGAAGTGAAGCTTATTAGCAAGGACGGTTATTTGGAATAATTTCTGTTTTTTTTGGAGCGCAGGGCTTTTCGGTTTTTTTAAAGGATAGTCCTGCCATCCGCTTTATCCCGATGAAAAAATCGGGATGCCCGCTTCTGTCAGGGCTAGAAAACTAGGATAGAAGCACAGAACCACGGTTAAATAAACCTGATAGAACGGATGCTCCCGATCCTTTATCGGAGCAGGAGGGATAGCAGGACTGAACTAACCGATAAGTACTGCAATTGCTTTTCAAATTAATAATAAGCTATTACAACATGATAACCAGCAAAAACATATGAAAAAATTAACCTTCCTAACCGTACTTTTCTTAACGTTTAGTGCCATGCTTTTTGCACAGTCACCTAAAAAGGTTTACACGCTGGCCGATACCTTAAGGGGAAGCTTAAATGCCGAACGTACCTGGTGGGATGTACAGCGTTACGAACTTTCTGTTAAACCCGATTATAATGATAAAAGTATAAGCGGCTCGAATAAAATCGTATACAAAGTAGTGCAAAATAATAATGGTAGTACCCGTATGCAGATCGATTTGCAGGAACCATTAATTATTGATAGTGTGCTGTACAACGGAAGTTCGAAGGTGAAATTTGAACATGTTGGCAGTGTTTGGTATGTGCATGTTCCGGCGCAAAAGTTATCTGTACTGAATAATGTTCATATTTTTTACCATGGAAAGGTTCACCAGGCCAAAAGAGCACCATGGGATGGTGGTTTTATCTTTACTACCGATTCGCTTTCGCGCCCATGGATGACGGTGGCCTGTCAGGGCTTAGGCGCTTCAGTCTGGTATCCGAATAAAGATCATCAAAGCGACGAGCCTAATCTAGGCGCTTCTTTAACGATGACGGTTCCTGATACCTTGGTAGCAGTAGGGAATGGGCGACTGGTATTCAAGAAGGATAATCACGATGGTACTGTGACTTGTCAGTACAATGTTAAAAGTCCGATCAGTAATTATTGCATTATCCCTTACATTGGCAAGTATGTGAATTTTAAGGAGAAATATGCAGGCGAAAAAGGTGCATTAGATGTGAATTATTGGGTGCTTGATTACAATTATCCAAAGGCGAAAACTTATATGCCCGACCAGGTGCATAAAATGATGAAAAGTCTGGAGCATTGGTTTGGGCCATATCCTTTTTATGAAGATGGTTATCAACTTATCGACGCTTCGCATACAGGAATGGAGCACCAATCGGCAGTATCTTATGGCAATGGTTATAAGTTTGGCTATAGAGGAAGAGACATGTCGGGCGATGGCTGGGGCTTAAAGTGGGATTTCATCATTATCCACGAAAGCGGACATGAATGGTTCGGCAATAACATTACCACCAACGATCTGGCAGATATGTGGGTGCACGAAGGTTTTACCAATTATAGCGAAACCCTTTTTGTAGATTACATTTTTGGCAATAAAGCTGGTAATGAGTATAATTTTGGAATTAGAAAAAGCATCCGGAATGATAGCCCTATTATTCCCCCTTATGGGGTAAATGCGCAGGGCAGTGGCGATATGTATCCAAAAGGAGGGAATATGTTGCACGCCATTAGACACAGTTTAAATAACGACGAGCTTTTTAGATCGATATTGCGTGGGCTCAACCAAACCTTTTACCATAAAACAGTAACCACCGCTCAGATCGAAAATTATGTTTCTAAAAAGGCAGGTTACAATTTTTCAAAAGTTTTTGATCAGTACCTGCGTACCGTGCAAGTGCCTAAATTCGAATATTACCTTAAAGGTGGTAAAGCTTTTTACCGTTATAGCAATTGTGTTAAAGGTTTCAATCTGCCTTTAAGCCTGAAAAAAGAAGGTGTTAAAACGCTTAAAATTATTCCATCGCAAAGCTGGCAACAGGTTGCATTGGCTAAAGGTCAGGATGCACTTTTTACTAAATCGGGTATCGAATTTATGTACTACCTAGAGGTGAAAAACACAAAATAATTCATTGGAAGTGCTGTTGGATGTACCATCCGACAGATTTTTATTAAAGGTATTCTTTTTTGTAAGGATACCTTTTTTGTTATATCTCATTGCAGTGCTGTTGGATGTTACCATCCGACAGATTTTATTAAAAGTATTCTTTTTCGTAAGGATACTTTTTTTTGTTATATCTCATTTCTCCTACAAGAGCCTCAGCTTTTCCAAATCAACTGCGTCTGCTTTAAATGGCGCATTTATGACCAATATTGGTTAAAATCCAACAATATTCCCGTAAGCGGATATGCTAACTTTGAGCATCATTTAAATGGGTTTGTTGCTAAATAAACCAGCTGAGTGATGTTTTGGTCAATTAAAACTAAATTTTTGGTTTTAAAAGCAGGCCTTGTTTTCTTGTATATAATTATTAAAAACATAAATTACAATGAGTATTAAATGGACTGGGGTTTTCCCTGCTGTAACAACAAAATTTACGGCAAACGATGAGTTAGATTTTCCGGCTTTCGATTTAAATATCGAAGCGCAGTTAGAAGCAGGTGCTGAAGGGATTATTTTAGGCGGATCGCTTGGCGAAGCCAGTGTATTAACCGATGAAGAAAAGTTCGGCCTGTTATCGCATACCTTAACTGTTGTAAATGGCCGAGTGCCGGTTTTATTGAACATTGCAGAGTCAACTACCAAAAAAGCAATCGAAGTAGCTAAAAAAGCAGAATCGCTTGGCGCACAAGGTTTAATGTTGTTGCCCCCAATGCGTTATAATGCTGCTCCAGACGAAACTTTAGCATTTTTTGGTGCCATTGCTGAAAGCACAAGCCTGCCGATCATGATTTATAACAATCCTGTTGATTATAAAATCGAAGTAACCTTAGATATGTTTGAGGTTTTAACCAAATACGATAATATCCAGGCGATCAAAGAATCAACAAGAGATGTATCGAACATAACCCGATTGATCAACCGCTTTGGCGACCGCTTCAAAATTTTTACGGGTGTAGATCCATTGGCGATGGAAAGTATTGTGATGGGGGCTCACGGATGGGTTGCTGGTTTAGTAGATGCTTTCCCGAGAGAAACAGTTGCCATTTTCAGACTGATTAAAGAAAATCGCATTGCTGAGGCGCTAACCATTTACCGTTGGTTTTTGCCTGTACTTGAGCTGGATATTCATGCAAAATTGGTACAGTACATTAAATTGGCTGAGGTAGCAACCGGATTAGGAACAGAAGCTGTTCGTGCACCCCGTTTACCAATAAGTGGCGCAGAGCGAGAAAAAGTATTGAAAATTATTAATGATGCATTAGCTGTTCGTCCGGAACTACCTGCAGGTAGCTGGGGAAAATAGTTTAAAAACCAAATATGAACGGAAAAAATATTGTAGCCAGCACTTATGTAGAAGTTAATGAAAGAAGCCTTAAAGCTGTTAATCCCGCAACGGGATTAACGCTTGACGGTGAATTTTTTAAAGCGAACGATAGCCTTGTTAATGATGCCTTAACATCGGCAACATCGGCTTTCCAAAGCTATAGAAGCCTAAACAAAGATCTTAAAGCCGCTTTTTTAAATGCCATTGCCGATGAAATCGCTAATCTTGGCGGAGAGTTGGTAGACAGGGCTTCGGCAGAAAGCGGTTTGCCTTTAGGTCGTTTACAGGGCGAATTGGGCAGAACAACAGGCCAGTTAAGGTTATTTGCCAATCTGGTTGCCGAAGGCTCTTGGGTTGATGCAATTATCGATACTGCACTGCCTGAAAGACAGCCTTTGCCACGGCCTGATATTAGACGAATGTTGATCCCAATCGGGCCGGTAGTAGTTTTTGGTGCAAGTAATTTTCCACTTGCTTTTTCAGTTGCAGGTGGCGATACAGCGTCAGCACTAGCTTCTGGTTGCCCGGTAGTAGTTAAAGCACATCCCGCACATTACGGAACCAGTGCGATGGTAGGCGGTGCCATTATCAAAGCTGCCGAAAAAACGGGAATGCCTAAAGGTGTTTTCTCTTTGTTGTATGATGATGGTTATGCTATTGGAGCTGGCTTGGTTCAGCATCCATTAACTAAAGCCGTAACGTTTACAGGTTCGTTTAAAGGAGGAATGGCCTTGATTAATCTTGCCCAACAGCGCGAACAGCCAATTCCGGTTTTTGCTGAAATGGGAAGCATTAATCCGGTAATCTTTCTTCCCAAGGCAATAGAAAACCAGGCAGAAGAACTGGCTAAAAAATATGCTGCATCAATTACTTTGGGGGCTGGTCAGTTTTGTACCAACCCAGGTTTATTGTTAGCGGTTCAATCACCGGCACTCGAAAATTTTAAAGCCGTTTTAAAAGAGGCAATTTCAACTGTTCCATCTGCAACTATGCTTACCGAAGGTATTGCCAATAATTATGGTAAACTTTCTGTTGAGGTAGTAAATGAAGGTGGCGTTGCGCTTTTATCGGCATCAACAGTAAAAAATAATGAGTTTCAAAATCAATCGGAGGCGAAAGTTGCTCAGGTAAGTGCTGCTGATTTTATTAAAAATCCAAAACTTCGTGAAGAAATTTTCGGCCCATATTCGTTGCTGGTTGTTGCTCAGGATATTGCTGAACTTGAAAAAGCCATTGATATTCTCGAAGGACAACTTACCGTAACCCTAATGGCCGAAAAACAGGAACTTCAGCATTATCAAACTTTGGTAAATAAGCTGACTGATAAAACCGGAAGGATTATTTTAAACGGTGTGCCTACAGGCGTAGAAGTTTGTGCAGCCATACAACATGGTGGGCCGTTTCCTGCTACCAACGATAGTCGTTTTACTTCAGTTGGTTCAACAGCAATCAACCGTTTTGCGAGGCCATTGGCTTATCAGGATTGGGAACAGGAATTGCTGCCAGACGAATTGAAAGACGGAAATCCTTTAAATATTTTCAGAACGGTTAACCAGATATTAACGAAATCTCATGAGTAAGACTTTTTTTTGTGTAGATGCACATACTTGCGGAAATCCGGTTAGGTTAGTTGCAGGCGGCGGCCCTCAGCTTATTGGCTCAAATATGAGCGAAAAGCGCCAGCATTTTTTGAAAGAATTCGACTGGATCAGAACAGGTTTAATGTTCGAACCACGCGGCCATGATATGATGTCAGGCAGTATTCTTTATCCGCCTCACGATCCAGCCAATGATGTAGCTGTGCTTTTTATCGAAACGAGTGGCTGCCTTCCAATGTGCGGCCATGGTACTATCGGTACCATTACCATTGCTATTGAGGAAGGATTGATTCAGCCCAAAATACCTGGGATGATCAGAATGGAAGCCCCGGCCGGATTGGTTTTGATTGAATATAAGCAGGAAGGTAAAAAGGTTAAATCGGTTAAGCTGAGAAACGTAGCTTCTTACCTGGCTGCAGAAAATTTAGAGGTAGAATGCCCGGATTTAGGTACGCTTACTTTTGATGTAGCTTATGGCGGTAACTTTTATGCCATTGTAGACCCACAGGAAAATTTTCCGGGACTGGAAAACTACACCGCTTCGCAACTGATTACCTGGAGCCAGACCATTAGAAAACGCATCAACGAACAATATACTTTTGTGCATCCTTTAGATCCGACGATAAATGGCTGTAGCCATGTGTTATGGACCGGAAAAACAATCGACCCTACATCAACCGCCAGAAATGCAGTTTTTTATGGCGATAAAGCCATCGATCGTTCGCCATGTGGAACAGGTACCTCAGCCCGTTTGGCACAGTGGTTTGCTAAAGGAAAACTAAAACAAGGAGAAGATTTTATCCACGAAAGTTTTATCGGCAGCAAGTTTATTGGAAGAGTAGAAGAAGTTGTAGACCTTAACGGAATTAAAGCCATTATACCAAGTGTAGAGGGCTGGGCAAAAGTTTATGGCTACAATACCATTAAAATAGATGCCGAAGATGATCCATATGCACATGGATTTCAGGTGATTTAGTGAGTTTTAAAAAGAATATCAGCAGTATAAATTAAAAGAATGTCGAAAGTATTAATTATAGGTGGTGGAATAGTAGGTTTAACTTCAGCGTATTATCTGCAAAAAAAAGGCTACGAAGTAACAGTTTTAGATAAAGGAGATATTACCGACAACTGCTCTTTTGGTAATGCCGGGATGATTGTGCCAAGCCATTTTGTACCCTTGGCTGCGCCGGGTATGATAAAGCAAGGTATCCGTTGGATGTTTGACAGTAAAAGTCCGTTTTATGTTCGCCCATCTTTAAATGGGAACCTCATTAACTGGGGCTTGAAATTTATGAAACATGCCACGGCAAAACATGTGAGCCAATCGGCAGCACCTTTACGCGATTTATCGTTACTGAGCAAAAAACTATATGAAGGATTGGCAAAAGAGCCTGATTTCAATTTCGAATTAACCAATAATGGTATTCTGGCATTTTATAAAACAGAAAAAGCAGGAGAAGAAGAAGCGCATTTAGCCGCAAGGGCAATTGAACTGGGTTTGGATATGGCTATGTTAACAGCCGACAAATGTCGCGCTTTACAGCCCGATTTAAAATTAGACGTTTTAGGCGCTGTACATTATCGTTGCGATGCACACCTTTACCCAACAAAGTTGATGAATGCTTTGCTTCAATATTTGTTAAACAATGGTGTTAAAATAGAACGTGGCAGAGAGGTTAATAAAATTGAAACGGTTGGCAATCGCATTATGAAGGTTTTTACAGGCAATACCGCCTGGGAAGCCGATCAGTACGTTTTGGCAACTGGTTCATGGTCGCCTGCTGTGGCTAAAATGGCAGATGTTAAAATATCTTTAATGCCAGGCAAAGGTTATTCTTTTATGGAGCCAGAACCTCAGCAGCGGCTAACTATTCCGGCATTGTTATGTGAAGCCAGAGTGGCCATAACACCAATGAACGGACAGATTAGGTACGGCGGCACAATGGAGTTAGATAAAATTAATACCCGCATCAATATGCAACGGGTTAAAGGGATTGTAGAGTCGGTTCCGGCTTATTTTCCAGATCTAAAACCTGCACTTCCAGCAGAAAAAGATATCTGGTATGGTTTCCGTCCGTCATCACCTGATGGTTTGCCTTACATTGGCAGAAGCGAAAAAAGAGAAAATCTTATTATCGCTACCGGCCACGGTATGATGGGTTTAAGTTTAGGCCCCGCAACGGGTTTATTGGTTAGCCAGATTGCTTCGGGCATGGCTACCGACCTAAAAATGGAACCATTTGCAGTAGCTAGATAATATAGAAGTCATATTATGAGTTTTGTCATTACCAGATACCTGCTTTAGAAAAAAGGGCCTGGTATGTTATGTTGGGAGGTATCGTCATCTCGACCGTAGTGTTCCAAAGGAACTCCTTCGGAGGAGAGATCTTTTAAATTTGATATCAATAAACTGGTACAAAGACCTCTCTCCCGAAAGTTCGGGACTGCGCTACAGTCGAGATGACGACCACTCCATTGGAGTCTTTCAAAGGTAGCGTATGACTTCCTTCACTTAACTCAGTTCTTTACAATTCCCCCCAAAAACACCAGAATAGGCTACTAAATCCAAAAATAACAGGCTTTAACTGTTTAGATTAATCGTTTTAGATGTTGCTTTACAGTAGGTTAACTAAGAGTATAGTGCTTTACGAGCTGCCTAATTCATCATCAAATCCGTCATATATTATCAAAATATAGCATGATTTTAACCTTATTTGAGTTTTATTGGTTTATTTGAGTTAATATTTATACATTCAATTCGTAATCAAACTCAACCAACTAAACCAAAAATTATGAAAGTATTACCATTTACCATGCTTGTTCCCGATGACAAGAGTGTGATATCGGAACATATTGAACTTCCATATTTTTACCAGTATCTGCACCGACATGATGAATGGCAGATTACTTATATAGAAAAGGGAGAGGGCACGTTAATCGCAGGGAATGATATGCATGCTTTCCGATCGGGCGATATTTTTGTAATTGGGGCAAAACTTCCACATCTTTTTAAAAGCAATCCCGAATATTTCTCTGCTGATAACAATAAAACAATCAAAGCATGTTCTATCTACTTTAATCCTAACGGTATTTTAGCTGCTTTGTTCAATCTTCCCGAAATGAAGATGGCAAGTGGTTTTTTAGCTAAACACAAACATGGTTTCAAAATTCCTGCTGCATTTACTAAAAATATGGTAACCAAAATGTTCAATGTTCACCAGGCATCAGGAGTTGATGTGCTGTTTAACTTTTTGAAATTGGTTAACAGTCTTCAGGATTTAAATGAGAATATAGAATCTTTATGCTCGGATATGTATTCTTCTAACGTAACCGAAAATGAAGGGATGCGGTTGAGTAAGATCATTAACTTCATCACCGAAAACTACAACAATCAAATTTCTTTAGAAGATGTAGCCAATGCCGCGTTTATGACTCCTCAGGCCTTCTGCAGATATTTTAAGAAACATACCGGACATACTTTCGTGTCCTTTTTAAACGAAGTTAGAATTAACGATGCCTGTAAAAGCCTTATTTCGGGTGAGAAAGCCGATTGCATTTCAGGTGTAGCCTATAAAGCTGGTTTCAATAGTATTACCAATTTTAACCGGGTATTTAAAAGTATTATTGGCCAGTCGCCAAGAGCATATATCGATACTTATAATAATGTGAGCAGGGTGAGCTACGTAGGCGCTTAAACAAAAAAACACTTTTATTTTTTACAAAAAAGCTAGCCATTTTTTCAAATGGAGGCAAATGCTATTCGTTAAATTTAACCAAACCAAATGCAAAACAAATTAAAGTTTTTTGCCCTTTTGTTAATGGTAAGCCTGTTATCAGGTACTTTTGTATTGGCCCAAACTTCAAGCGAAAGTCTGTACGAACAAACCAGTGAAATGGGTACGCTGATAGTAGGCTACCAAAGAGATGTAGATGCCATTAACGATTTCTACTATCCTTATTCTGCAGGAGGTACTTATTCTTTTCCGATGACTACTTTTAAAAGCCCGGAACAAAGAAAACGCCTGCAAGACATCAATAAAGATTATTTAAGTAAGTTAAAATCAGCCAAATTTGAAGGCTTTAGTATTTATGGCAAAGTAGATTACATCCTCCTTAAAAAACAGATAGAATCTTCTGTTTGGCTCTTAGGTAAAGAGGAAACAGAATATAATGCCCTGTCTAAATATTTCACCTTCGCCGATGCAATTTATGCACTGGAAAAACTAAGAAGAAGGGGCACTTATAAAGAAGGATCATTACTGGCTGTCCAGATGGCCGAAATCGCGAAGCAGATTGATACCCTGAGCCAAAATTTCACTAAGCAAGCAAGCCTCAAACCCGATCAGCTTAAAATGGCAACGGCTATAACTTTGAGTTTAAAACACCGTTTAAAAGGTTTTTATCAGTTTTATATGGATTATGAACCTGGTTTTACCTGGTGGGCACCTAAACCTTACGAAAGGTTAGATCTCGCTTTGACCAATTACGCTAAGTTTTTTAACGATAAAGGAGATCCTGTAGCTACGGCAAAATCAAACAAACCAGAAATTAAGGGAAATCCCATCGGAAGGGAGGAACTGATCAGGCAATTAAATGCAGAGCTTATTCCTTATACACCAGAAGAACTGATTCAGCTTGCCGAAAAAGAATTTAAGTTCTGCGACGAAGAACTTTTAAAAGCATCAGCAGCAATGGGCTTCGGTAAAGACTGGAAAAAAGCTCAGGAAAAAATCAAGAATAGCTACGTACCCTTAGGTAAACAGCCAGAGTTGATTGTAAAACTACAGGATGATGCCTTAAGCTTTATAAAAGCCAACGATCTGATCAATATTCCGGCTCTTGCTGAAGAAACCTGGGGTATGGTCATGATGTCGGCCGAACGCCAATTGGTAAATCCATTTTTTACCGGAGGGCGTGAAATTAGTATTTCTTATCCAACAAATTCGATGGAAGAAGATGATAAGTTAATGAGTATGCGTGGTAACAATCCTTATTTTTCAAGAGGAACGGTACAGCACGAACTCTTGCCTGGTCATCATTATCAATATTTTGTCAATAACCGTTATAAAAGCTATCGCGATCCTTTCAAAACTCCTTTTAGTGTAGAAGGCTGGCCGTTATACTGGGAGCTTTTACTCTACGATAAAGGTTTTGCCAAAACTCCTGAAGAAAAAATGGGCATGCTTTTCTGGCGGATGCACCGTTGTGCCAGGATTCTTTTTTCGCTAAATTTTCATCTTGGTAAATGGAGTCCTCAGCAGTGTGTCGATTTCCTGGTCGATCGTGTAGGTCACGAACGCGCCAATGCAGAAGGCGAAGTACGAAGATCTTTCAAAGGCGATTATAGTCCTTTATACCAGGTGGCTTACCTTACCGGTGGTCTTCAGCTTTTTGCGCTGAAAAAAGAATTGGTTGATAGTGGTAAGATGAGCTTTAAAGCTTTTCACGATGCGGTGATTAAAGAGAACTTAATTCCTGTAGAAATGATCAGGGCTACTTTAACCAATCAGCCCTTAACCCGTGATTTCACTACCTCATGGCATTTTTACGGCCAACTTAAATAAATAAACTCACCAAACCATTTGAACCACCAAGCAACTAAACACATGATTGAAAAAGAAACCACACAATTTAAACCCTCACTTAAATTGATGGATGCAACAATGCTTGTAGCCGGAAGTATGATCGGCTCAGGTATTTTTATTGTAAGTGCCGATATTACCCGGAATGTAGGGAGTTCTGGCTGGCTGTTGGTGGTTTGGTTAATTACAGGTTTTATGACACTTACCGCTGCTTTGAGTTATGGCGAATTAAGTGCCATGTTTCCAAAAGCGGGTGGACAGTATATTTATCTAAAAGAAGCATATAACCCACTGGTCAGTTTTTTATATGGCTGGAGTTTTTTTACGGTAATTCAAACGGCAACTATTGCCGCAGTAGGCGTGGCATTTGCCAAGTTTACCGCATATCTAGTGCCTGCACTAAGTGAAGACTTGGTAGCCATCGATTTAGGTTTCTTTACCATCTCACCCGCTCAACTATTGGCCATTGGGGTGATTATATTACTCACCTATATTAACAATAGGGGGGTAAACGGCGGTAAAGTGATCCAAACCACCTTTACAGTGGCCAAATTGTTAAGTCTGTTTGGCCTTATCGCGTTTGGGCTTTTCTTTTTAGATAAAGGAATCTGGAAAACCAACTGGGAAAATATGTGGGTTTTAGGACCGCTATCTGCCGATGGAAATATTGGCTCTTATACCATTTTGGCGGCTTTCGGTGCCATTGCGGCGGCGATGGTGGGTTCGATATTTAGTAGCGACTCCTGGCACAACGTTACCTTTATTGCGGGCGAAATCAAAAACCCTGCACGGAATATTGGCCTGAGTTTAGCCTTGGGAACCATAATCGTAACAGTGCTCTATATTCTTACCAATGTGATGTATACCGGGGTACTTTCACTACACGATATCGCCTATGCTGATAAAGATCGGGTGGCGGTTTCTGCTGCCAACCATATCTTCGGTACGGCCGGTACCATCATTATTGCGTTAATGATTATGGTTTCAACTTTTGGCTGTAATAACGGTTTAATTATGGCTGGTGCCAGGGTATATTACTCAATGGCCAAAGATGGGCTTTTCTTTAAAAAAGTAGGTACACTCAACAAAAATGCAGTTCCTGGTTTTGGACTATGGATTCAGTGTATTTTTGCTTGTTTATGGTGTATCAGCGGAAAATATGGCGATCTGTTGGATATGATCTCCTTTGTGGTGGTGATGTTTTATATGCTCACCATTTTCGGAATTTTTATCCTTCGTAAAAAACGACCAGATGCCGAGCGGCCTTACAAAGCATTTGGTTACCCTGTGCTGCCAATCATCTATATGATAATGGGGCTGGCTTTTTGTGTATTGCTGATTATTTTTAAACCTAAATTTACCTGGCCTGGATTAATCATCACGTTAATTGGTATACCGGTTTATTACCTGATTAAAGGAAGTATTGCCCGTCAGGATTTGAAAGCAAAAGAAGCGGTTGATGTGAGCGGTTAAAATATTGATGTTATTCATCAAAATCTAAAGGAAATCAGAAGATCCGTAGCACTATATTTACCACAAAAAATCTGTAATGGCCACTTATCCAAGCGCTAAAAAAGCAATAGCGATCATCTTATTAAGTTTTGTTTCCTTTCAGCTGCTGGCGCAGCAGGCGGGTTTGCAGCCCTATGCACCAAGTGCTGCTGAAATGGCAAATGCTTACCAATTATCTACTAAGCTGGATACCGCATTACGCAATATCCCAACCAACAACGATCTTATTCCCTTTTGGAAAAAAGATGGAAGTGCATTTTGGTACAAAAAGAACCTTCCTAACAGAACATGGGAATATTATTATGTAGATGCTGCAACAGGTAAACGTAAAGCAGCATTTGATAACAATAAACTGGCTGAAAGTATAGAAAAGATAACGGGTAAAAAACAGAATCCATTAAAACTTCAGTTTGCTCAATTGTATTTCGCCGATCAGGGTAACACAGCAAAACTAAAAATACAGGATAAATGGTATCAATTAAACTTGAGCGATTACAGTTTAGCGGATACCAAAGACACTACAATTTATCGTTACAATGCCAAAAGGCCTTTGCAGCAAAGCAGATCGCGCTGGCAAAGGAACCGTGAATCCAGAAAATCGCCTGATGGTAAAAATGAAATAATCATAAGGGGTGGAAATATATTTGTCGTTGATCTAGCTACCAAAGCAGAAACCCAATTGAGTACCGATGGGAGTGCCGATAAACCATATGGCGAATTTGCATGGTCGCCCGATGGAAAAAATATTGTTGCCTATAAAATCGATCCGAAAGAGACTAAAAAAGTACATTATGTCTTAAGTTCGGTTCCTGGAACTACCCGTGGTGAATTAAAATCAAGAGAATATGCCCAGCCAGGCGATGACTTTACCGCTTATCAGCCCTATGTTTTTAATGTAGCAGCTAAAACTGCCATTAAAGTAGATGCAGATCCAATTGATTTCTTTGGTGCACCAGAATTGCATTGGCGCGGTAATAACAGCAGGTATTATACCTATGAGAAAGTAGATCGCGGCCATCAACGTTTTAGGGTAATTGAAGTAGATGTTTTAACCGGGAAAACCAAAAACATTATCGACGAAAAAACAAAAACTTTCATTTATGAGCGGCGCATTTATACCCATTATATACCTAAAACAAATGAAATATTGTGGACAAGTGAGCAGGATGGATGGCAACACCTTTATCTGGTTAATGGCATCACAGGAAAACAGACGCTGGTTACCAAAGGCAATTGGGTAGTTAGGGATATCGATAGTGTAGATGTGGTTAAACGTCAGATTTGGTTCCGGGCAAATGGAATGAATGCTGGTGAAGATCCTTATTTTATCCATTATTACCGGATTGGGTTCGATGGAAAGGGACTGGTAAATCTTACACCCGAAAAAGGTAACCATAACCTCAGTTTTTCTCCTGACCGCAAATATTATATCGATACCTATTCACAAGTAAATGTGCCGCCTGTTAGCGAGTTAAGGTTAACTGCGAACACCAAAAAAATAAGCGAAATTGAACACGGCCAATCAGCTATTTACTTGGCCACAGGAGTTAAACTGCCTGAAGTGTTTGTATCTAAAGGAAGAGATGGCATAACCGACATTTGGGGCATTGTTTGCTTTCCTTCAAAAATGGATCCGAACAAAACTTATCCTGTTATCGAAAATATTTATGCAGGTCCTCATGATAGTTTTGTGCCCAAAAGTTTCTTACCTGCCAGTGAAATGCAGAGCATTGCCGAATTAGGCTTTATTGTAGTACAGATTGATGGAATGGGTACCGCCAACCGGTCTAAAGCTTTCCATGATGTATGCTGGAAAAATATAGCAGATGCAGGTTTCCCTGACCGGATATTGTGGATGAAAGCTATGGCGGGGAAGTATCCGAATGCTGATATTTCAAGAGTGGGGATTTATGGCACTTCGGCGGGTGGGCAAAGCTCAACAGGTGCACTATTATTCCATCCAGAGTTTTATAAAGCTGCGGTTTCTGCCTGTGGTTGTCACGATAACCGTATCGATAAACAATGGTGGAACGAACAATGGATGGGTTATCCGGTAGGGGCGCACTATGGAGAACAATCTAACATTACCAATGCACCAAAATTACAGGGTAATCTGTTTCTAATTGTTGGTGAAGCCGATGAAAATGTACCGCCAGAATCAACCTATCGACTTGCCGATGCATTGATTAAAGCAAATAAAGACTTTGATATTTTAAGCATTCCAGGTATGGGGCACAGTGATGGTGGTATTTACGGACGGAGGCGTAAACGCGACTTCTTTGTAAAACATTTATTGCATGCCGAACCACCAAATCCGAATGTATTGGTTCAATAGTCGTTGGTTGATAGGCGATTAGCTATTTATTCGCTGGTCATTTGCTCATTCAAAATTAAATAACTCAATCTTTCTCTCATTCGATCCTTAAAAATAATTTGTTATTTTGCTGCATTATTTAGTCATCCTTTAAACATGTTGCAAAGAATTAGAATATCCGGTCTGTTTTTACTTGTTCTACTGTTCAGTGCGTTTGCAGGCAATGCATCGAAGATAGATTTCTATCAGATCAAAATTTACCACTTGAAAACCGATGCACAAGAAAAAACAGTGGACGATTATCTTCAGAATGCATATTTGCCCGCATTGCACCGTAATGGAATTACAAAAGTCGGTGTGTTTAAACCCATTGTGGGCGATCAGGCTGCGGTTGCAGAAAAGCTTATTTATGTATTTATTCCTTTGAAATCGTTCAATGGTGTTCTGGAACTGGATGAAAAGTTAGCCAGAGATAAACAATATGCTATTGACGGTAAAACTTACCTTGATGCAGCTTATACCGAGGCTCCTTACGAGCGATTAGAATCTATTGTTTTAAAGGCTTTTGAGGACGCTCCTCATTTTATGCTGCCTAATCTAAAATCGCCGATGAAAGAAAGGGTGTACGAATTAAGGAGTTACGAGGCACCTACGGAGAAATATTTTAAGAATAAAGTTGAAATGTTTAATAAGGGCGATGAAATCGGGTTGTTTAAAAGACTTAATTTTAATGCCGTATTTTATGGAGAAGTAATCGCTGGTAGCCGAATGCCTAATCTAATGTATTTAACCACTTTCGAAAATAAGGCAGATAGAGATGCACACTGGAAGTCTTTCTCGGCAGATGAATATTGGAAAAAGCTTTCGGCAATGCCGGAATATCAGCACAATGTTTCTAAAAACGACACTAAATTTGTTTACCCAACAGACTATTCAGATTTTTAGGAAAGGTAAAAGAAAGACTAAAGCTAAAAGACTAAAGCTGAAAGCAAAAGGTAAACTAAATTAAACCCTTGCTTCCGTGGCAAAAAAAATAATCCAATCCAGATAGATCCTGAAACGAGTTCAGGAGGACGACCCTGGGACCGAGCTATGAAAACTTAATGTCCTTAACTGCTTAATGGTAGAAAAGAAGGTAGATATCTTTTGTGGGCTACTCACAAAAGTATTTCATTGTTCTTACGTTCAGTCAGAATCAACTGATTCACCGTGTCTTCAAATTTTCCAAAATCGAGTGGTTTAAATAAAAAACAGTTGGCCTTATCAAAGGCATCAATGGCCTTATTGTCATCGGTACTTACAAATACAACAAATTTCACGCTGTTTCGAAGCATTCTGGCTATATCAATTCCTGATATTTCCATTTGGACATCCAGAAATAGGAAATCAATTTTTCCGTATTTCCAAAAGGCGGCCATGGCATCTATTGCATCCGTAAAACTTCCCTTTAGCTGGAGTTTGTCTATTTTGGAAATAAAGTTTTCAAGTGTTTTTATACTCATTTGGCTGTCATCTATAATTACACAGCTATAGGATTGTGATAGGGGGAAATTCATTTGTAATAAGCAATTTTACAAACACTTACAAAATGCCTGCCATTCGATTATTTTTTAAGTTTGTAATACCAAAATGTTTTGTTTAAAATATAATTAATCAGTATTTTATGGTCAAATAGTGCTAAAAATAAACTATTTGTGTGCTTTGTATTTTTTTTGATAGTATAGGTAACTGCGATTCTACTTTCGTGTTTATCGAACCTGAAGAATTCTTTTTCAGCAACTCTCTTTTCTGATTCTTTTAGTACGTAAATCGAAAAAATCATTTTTGATAACACACTATTGCTTTCAATATTGTACCCTATAGCGCATGACAGTTAATCTGATAAGCCAGTTATATTTGTAAAGAGATAGCTATAGTACCCGTGATTATTTCGCTAACCAAATAAATTTTCTCATCATGATTGTACCGATCCTTATCAATAAAATAAGCAAGATGTTGCTGTTGTTTATGCTCGTTTTCCTGTCGTTTACAGCTGGCGCAAGGGCTATAAATCAGTTTAATCTTTTGGTTGCCCCAGGTACATTATCAGAAAATGCCCTGGCCTTATTATGGGATAAACAACATGGTGCTCCGGACATAATTTATCAAATCTCTTTAAATGGTAAGGTGCAAGGCACTACGGGGAAAACCAATTATACAATAGAAAACTTGACACCAGATACCTGGTACACGGTGAGCGTAAATGTTAAAGGAAATAATGCCGCTGGCTTAAATTCCATTCGTTTTAAAACAAAGACAAAAGGAAAAGTATACAATATTTTAGATTTCGGTGCAAAAGGAGATGGTATTGCCAATAATACGAAAGCCATTCAAACAGCTATAAATGCCTGTAGTACAGGCGGCACGGTTTATATCCCTAAAGGAATTTTCGTTTCAGGTGCGCTATATTTAAAAAGTAGTATGACCCTCCGGATAGAAGAAGGTGGTGTATTAAAAGGATCAACAGTTGTAGAAGATTATTTGCCGATGATCCTAAATCGTTTTGAAGGCTGGGAGCTGAAAACATATGCCAGTTTACTCAACGCAGGTACGCTTAATCGCAACGGAACTTATAATGTGAAAGATTTAAGAATTACAGGTAAAGGCACCATTAGTGGCGGAGGGAAAAAACTTGGTGATGCGATGATCAAAGCCAGTGGAATAAGGAGCAGAGGCCGTTTAATCTGCTTAATAAACTGTCAGAACGTAAGTTTATCTGATTTAACGATTACTGAACCTCCTTGCTGGACCATTCATTATATTTATAGTAACAATGTAACCTGTCAGAATTTAAACATCATAACTGCAAATATTCGTAACGGGGATGGTATAGATCCTGATTCTTCTACCGATGCTTATATTTTTAACTGTACTTTCGATACCGGCGATGATTGTATTGCCATTAAATCGGGTAAAAATCCTGAAGGCTTTTTTGTAGCCAAACCAACCAAAAATGTACGGATAACAGATTGCGACTTTAAACGCGGTCATGGCATTTCGATTGGCAGCGAAATGTCTGGTGGAGTAAGCGACGTTTTGGTACAGGACTGCAAAGCTGGGAAACTATTACATGGTATGCAGATAAAAGGAACTAAAGATAGGGGTGGTTACGTGAAAAATGTAACCGTAACCGATTGTCAATTATTGCAGATTACCATCTTCTCAGCAGTTAATTACAACAACGATGGCGAAGCCGCGCCACAGATACCTACCTTCGAAAATTTTGTATTTAAAAATATAGATATGTCTATGGCTTCAAATGCAGGGGCAGCAATTAATATCAATGGTTTTAAAGATCCTGCCCACCGCTTGCGAAATGTAACTTTCACAAACGTCACATTACCAGAGCAGTCAGAAATTGTGGTTAACGATGCCGAGAAGATAAAATTTACTGAAGTGAAATCGGCCACTGGCACCAAACCTCAGTACATGGTAAAGAATAGTTCTGAAGTGATTTATTAGTCATTAACTATTAAACATCAATTATTATAACTTTAATAATCTTTACTACCTTAAACTCCTATCCGGCTATCGGCACCTTTCCCCTGAAAGGGAAAGGGCTAAAAAAACAAATTACCGCATACTGCAATATGCCCCATGCTATCGGCCTAGGAAATGATGGAAGGAGAGAACGTTAAAGCTTTTGCACCTCCTTTCAACCTACCACTACCCCGAGGCAGCACGGCCTCCCCGATCCTTCATCGGGGGCTTGTGCTGGCGACCAAAAAGCTTTGACGAATTTATCCGACATCAGTTCCAAGCCTTTCAGTTATGCCTTGATGTTTGTTGTTTTTAATGGCAGTCATGCTTTCGCTGCGCTCAGGTTTATTTCTTTTGGGCCAAGCCAACCTGCAAAGCAAGCTTGAAGGCCTATAAAATATATATACAACTGAAAAAAGAAAGAGCCCCTCGGCGGCGGCGAGCCGAAGCAAGACTGCGCAAAGGACAAGAATAGCGACCGCTTTAAGGTTCCCGCCTGCGCGGGAATGACGACCACATTAAATAACTCCTAATAATATGGTTTCGTGTAAATCAGTGCTTCCGTGGCAAAAAAGCTGACCAGAAAGATTCTGAAATAATCCGATAGCTATCAGATTAGAATGATGCAATTTTAGATCCTGAAACAAGTTCAGGAGGACAATCGCTGAATCTGTTCTATAAAATCGATCTTCTACAACCTTAATGTCCTTAATTTCTTAGTGATAGAAAACATCACTCCATCTCTGGTAAAAAATTAGATAGACAAACGATTGCGCGGTTTTTGTGCCTAAAAACGCACCATTTCCTTTAATGTGTTTGTTAACTTTATCCCCATAGCAACTAAAATTATCTGCTTGCTTAACTTAAACACATAACCAAATCAAATTTAATGACCCCGCATCATTTTTTTAAACATTTTAAAATAACCAAGCCCAAAAACCAACCTAACCGCGTTGTTTTGGCATGTGCATTTTTTTTAATTACCGCTCCGTTTTTTGTTTCTGCTCAACCAGCTGGTCAGAAAGTCAATCAGGTAGCCGAAAAGGTTACTAAAGTGCTTGGTGCAAAAAAGATCAATACCACCACAGTAGAAGTGTTGCTTTCTGATAATCAACGTTTAACGTTAGATTTTTACGGCGATCATATTTTCCGTCTTTTCGAAGACCCTACAGGAGGTTTTATACGCGATCCGGAAGCAAAACCAGAAGCCAAAATTTTAGTCGAAAATCCCCGTCGACCGGTTTCAAAACTGGATATTAAAGATGAGCATAATCAATTGTTCATATCTACCGGTAAGATTACCGTTCTTTTCGATAAAAATACTTCGTTGATGAAAATTATCAACCTTGCAACCCAAGCCGTTGCTGTTGAAGAATTGGCACCGATTCAGTTTGAAAAAGGAAAAGTAACCCTTACCTTAAAGGAAAATCCACAGGAGTATTTTTATGGTGGCGGTGTACAGAACGGCCGTTTCTCACACAAGGGAAGAGCCATTTCTATCGAAAACCAAAACAGCTGGACGGATGGGGGAGTAGCTTCACCAACACCTTATTATTGGTCTACCAATGGTTATGCTGTAATGTGGTATACCTTCAGTAAAGGAAATTACAATTTTGGTGCTAAAGAAAAAGGATTGGTAAAATTGGCACATGAAACCGATTACCTGGATGCTTTTTTTATGATTAACGATGGTGCAGTACCCTTATTGAACGATTTTTATCAGCTTACCGGAAATCCGATTTTGTTGCCGAAATTTGGTTTCTATCAGGGACATTTAAACGCTTACAACCGCGATTTTTGGAAAGAAGACGAAAAAGGAACTTTATTTGAAGATGGTAAACGTTACAAAGAAAGTCAGAAAGATAATGGCGGTATAAAAGAGTCGCTTAACGGTGAAAAAAATAATTATCAGTTTTCAGCACGTGCGGTGATTGACCGTTATAAAAAACACGATATGCCATTGGGCTGGGTACTTCCAAATGATGGTTATGGTGCAGGTTATGGTCAAACTGAAACATTGGATGGCAACATTCAGAACCTGAAAAGTTTTGGTGATTATGCCCGTAAAAACGGCGTGGAAATTGGACTTTGGACACAATCTGATCTTCACCCTAAAGCAGAAGTAAGTCCGTTATTGCAGCGCGATATTATTAAGGAAGCCAGAGATGCAGGCGTTCGTGTATTAAAAACTGATGTGGCATGGGTTGGTGCCGGTTATTCATTCGGGTTGAATGGTGTTGCCGATGTAGCGCAGATTATGCCTTATTATGGCAATAGTAGCCGCCCGTTTATCATTTCATTAGATGGCTGGGCGGGTACCCAACGTTATGCCGGTATTTGGTCGGGTGATCAAACTGGTGGCGTTTGGGAATATATCCGTTTCCACATCCCTACCTATTTAGGTTCTGGTTTATCTGGTCAACCGAATATTACTTCTGATATGGATGGTATTTTTGGTGGTAAAAATCTAACCATCAACACCCGCGATTTCCAATGGAAAACCTTTACGCCTATGGAGTTAAACATGGACGGTTGGGGCGCTAATGAAAAATATCCACATGCATTGGGCGAGCCTGTAACTTCGATTAACCGCAACTATTTAAAACTGAAATCGGAGTTAATGCCCTATACTTATAGCATAGCTAGAGAAGCAGTTACCGGATTGCCTATGATCAGGGCAATGTTTCTGGAATATCCAAATGCCTATACCAAAGGCACTTCAACACAATATCAATACCTGTACGGACCTTCTTTCTTAGTAGCGCCAATTTATCAGGCAACCAAATCAGACGAAAAAGGTAACGATATCCGCAATGGTATTTATTTACCAGAGGGAACATGGATTGATTATTTCACCGGAGAAAAATACACCGGGAACAGCATTCTCAACAGTTTCGACTCGCCATTATGGAAGTTGCCTGTTTTTGTGAAAAATGGTGCCATTATCCCGATGACGAATCCGAATAACAATGTTGCTGAAATCAATAAAGCAAACCGTATTTATGAACTATATCCATTTGGAAAAACTTCATTTACCGAATATGATGATGACGGTACAACAGAAGCCTATAAATTAGGGAAAGGCGCTTCCACTTTAATTGAATCAGAACTAGATCCGAAGAACAATGTCCTGGTTACCATTCATTCTGCAAAGGGCGATTTCGATGGCTTTGTGAAAGAAAAAACAACTGAATTCGTCATTAACGTTACAGAAAAACCAAAAAGGTTAACGGCAAAAGTTGGGAACAGTAAAATAAAATTATCAGAAGTAAACTCAAAAGACGAGTTTTTAAAACAGTCTAACGTTTATTTCTACGATGCTACACCAAACTTAAACCGTTTTGCTACAAAAGGAAGCGAGTTTGAAAAAGTGGCCATGGTTAAAAACCCGCAATTGTTGGTTAAACTTCAATCTACCGATATTACCATCAATCCGGTAACCCTTAGTATAGACGGATTTAAGTTTGAGCCTGTAGATAAACAACGGGTATCAACAGGGAAATTAACTGCTCCTGTTAATGCAAGGGTAAATGATAAAAACAGAGAAGCCTATACGCTTAGCCCAAGCTGGAGTAAAGTGAGCAATGCAGATTTTTATGAAATCGATTTTAACGATATGCATTATACCACTATCCGAGATACTGCTTTGTTGTTTGATGGTTTATTGGCCGAAACAGCTTACAGTTTTAAACTGCGTGCAGTAAATAAAGATGGTTATTCTGATTGGACCGAAATTAAAACAACTACTAAAACCAATCCTTTAGAGTTTGCTATTCAGGGTATTGTTGCCGAAACTACGGTAGAAAATCAAGGCGGTTCTGGTATCAATAAATTGTTCGATTATGATGAAGGTAATACCTGGCATACCAAATGGGGTGTTAAGGCAGTTCCTTTTGATATGATCATTGATCTGAAATCGATCAATCAACTGGATAAATTCCACTACCTGCCACGCACAGGAAGAGGGAACGGGATTTTATTAAAAGGTAAAGTATTTTATAGCAATAATAAAGAAAGCTGGACAGAAGCTGGTGCATTTGAATGGGCCAATAACGATGAAATTAAAATATTCAATTTTACTGCACATCCTGCTGCACGATATATCAAAATTGCTGTTGCTGATGGCTTAGGTGGTTTTGGTTCAGGTAGAGAGCTATATGTATTTAAAGTTCCTGGTACCGAAAGTTATCTTCCCGGCGATATCAATAACGACCGTTTAATTGATAAGAACGATTTAACTTCTTACATCAATTATACTGGTTTAAGAAAAGGTGATGCTGATTTTGAAGGTTATATCAGCAATGGCGATATCAATAAAAACAATTTGATAGATGCTTACGATATTTCTGTTGTGGCTACACAACTTGAAGGAGGTATAAAAAATGCTAAAATTGATAAGGTTGCAGGTAAACTGGAAATCAGTACGGCTAAACAAGCTTATAACAAAGACGAAATCATCGAAATTAAAGTAAAAGGAATAAACCTGAAATCAGTAAATGCTTTAAGTTTTGCCTTACCATACAATGCGCAGGATTATGATTTTGTAAGTGTTCAGCCTTTAAATATCAAACAGATGGACAACCTGACCAACGATCGCCTGCACACCAATGGCGCTAAGGTTTTGTATCCAACCTTTGTAAACATTGGCAACAAAGATGCTTTAAACGAAACTTCCGATCTGTTTATCCTGAAATTAAAGGCAAAACGTAAACTACAGTTCGGGCTTAAGATTAGTGAAGGCATTTTAGTAGATAAAAATCTCAATTCAGTTAAATTTTAGTTAGTAGTGATTAGTGCGAAGAGGTCGGTTTTTAATCGGCCTCTTTTTTATTGGCACTAACCTGAACATAAGAATAGATTCGGTAATAAGTTTGCAAAGTGTATCTTTACAGCTCGTCTATTTCAAAAGAGGCAGGGTTTAGCTAAGGCATTCTCCCATCAAATTTTGTTGTTCAACTATGAGATTAATTAGTCTAACTTGTTTTCTTCTACAATTTTTTTTCCTCTTTACTCATGTTAAAGCGCAGGTATCCCATGTCGATAACCAGCCTGTAATAGCGGGCCATTATGTAATTAAAACATACGGCATAAATGAAGGACTGCCTTCAAAAAATACAACAGCTGCTTTAAAAGATAAAAGGGGATTTATATGGGTAGGTACCGAAAACGGTTTGTGTAAGTTTGATGGTTATTCTTTTAAAATTTATGTAAATATTCCCGGCGATACCACATCACTAACCAATAACTATATCAATGCTGTTGTAGAAGACCAGAATGGTGCGTTTTGGGTGGCTACCATGAACGGTTTAAATAAATTCGACCCAGTAACAGAAAAATTTGAGCGTTTTTATCATAAAGAAAACAATAGAACATCGTTGAGCAATAATAAAATATGGTCGCTACTCATTGATAAAACAAATAAGCTCTGGGTAGGTACCGACGATGGTTTTAACCTTTTTAACAAAAACTCGGCATCTTTTACAGTTTATCAGCCCGACATTAAAAATCCAAATGCAATTAAAGGGAAATCGGTTAATGCCATTGCAGAAGATAAAGAAGGGAATTTATGGTTAGGCAATTGGAGCAAAGGACTAAATAAATTTGATAAAAAGACACATCGCTTTACCAATTACACACAAAAGGAAATAGCAGGCGAAAAAAATCCGAACGATATCTGGACACTTAGTATAGATGGCGATGGCATGATATGGGTTGGTTGCTATTGGAAAGGTGACCTGTTCAGATTCGATCCGAAAACAGGGAAATTCAACACCTACAGTAGTAAAGGCACTGGTAACGCTTCAGTATTTAGTATATTAAATTTAGGCGCAAAAAAAATGCTGGTTGGCGGAAATTCCGGATTATTTTGGGTAAACACCGAATTAAATAAATGGGAGAAAATAGACGAACTCGAATTTTTTGCCAATGGAGGTCTGTACCGCGATAAAACAGGAATGATATGGGTTTGTGGTAAAAATGGTCTCAGTAAAATAGACTTTAACCAATATAAGTTTAATTTTATTTCCCTTCCTTTTGGGCAGGCCGACATCAAATCCATCATCAGTTATGGTAAGGATTTTTGGGTAGCCACAAACAAAGGTTTGTTTAAATATAATCCCGATAATCGTTCAGTAATTAAACTGCTGCATACCAGTAATGCAAATAGTTTATCAAGTTCTGATATTATTAACCTATCTACCGATTTAAATGGCAGGCTCTGGGTAATGGGCGAAAATGGTTTCGACCTTTACGAGGAGAAAGAGCATAAATTTGTTCACCATCATCACCGTTCGGCACTTGGTAGTTTTTTTAACGAAGATGTTTTTAGAGATTTAATTGAGGTAAACAATAACGAATATTATCTGGCTACCGATGCTGGTTTGAAAGTGTATAACGATAAAACCCGCAGTTATACACATTACTTTAACGACCCTAAAAACCAGGCATCATTAAGTAACAACCATTTGTACTGTCTTTTAAAAGATGCGCAGGGCAATGTTTGGATCGGGACATATGGGAGTGGGCTCAGCCGCTTTAACCCTAAAACCAGAAAGTTTAGCAATTACATGATCGATAATTCAAGAAAGGGTGGCATTAGCAATAACATTGTAAATAGCCTTTATCTGGATTCGCACCAAAATGTTTGGATCTGCACCCGCGATGGATTGAATAAATATGTAGCTAAAACAGATACTTTCGAAATATATTCAAAGCAAAACGGTTTTGCGAGCAATGTTTTTACCGATCTGGTAGAAGACAATAATGGCAGGTTATGGGTAACAACCGAACAGGGGATTTCACTTTTTGATCCTGTAAATAAAATGGTAAAAAATTACGATGAGAAAGACGGTGTTTATGCCAATGCCGCCATCTGTAAAAATGCAAAAGGAGAAATTTACCTGGCCGGAAGTAAAGGAATCGTTTACTTCAATCCACAGCAGCTAAAATATAATAAAACGGCTCCGGCGGTTTATTTTTCCGATTTTTCTATTTTTAATAAATTAATTCTGCTTGGTGATGATTCTCCATTAAAACTACCGGTGTATATGACCAAGGAGATTACTTTGCCCTACAGCCAGAGTGTGCTTTCTTTTGGTTTTATAGCACTCAATTATACACTTTCCGAAAAAAACAAGTATGCTTATTTTCTCGAAGGTTTCGATAAGAAATGGAATTACAGTGGCAGTGAGCATAAAGTCACCTATACCAATTTAAATCCCGGTAAGTATGTGTTAAAGGTAAGGGCATCAAATAACGATGGTATCTGGAATATGGTGGGCAATTCTATCGTAATTACCATTACACCGCCATGGTACCGCACCTGGTGGGCTTTTTGTATTTATGGACTGGCTTTCTTTGGGATGATTTATGCCTATCTTAAATACCGTGAGCATCGCGCAAACCTCGAATTTCAGGTGAAACTGGCCCATGTAGAAAGTGAAAAAGAGAAAGAACTCAGCGAGAAGAAGCTTTCTTTTTTTACCAATGTATCGCACGAGTTTCGTACGCCACTTACACTAATTATCAATCCGGTTAAAGAGCTTTTATACAAGAACGATAAAAATGTGGATACCACTGATTTAAATATTGTTTACAGGAATGCAAAACGGCTTTTAAGTTTGGTAGATCAATTGTTATTGTTCAGAAAAGCAGATACTTATGGCGGAAAATTAAAGGTAGCTCCAGTAAATCTGGTGAGTTTGTGTAAAGAAGTATTCCTTTGCTTTGTGCACCAGGCCAGGTCTAAAAATATTGTATTTGAGTTTATATGTGCCGATGAATTGATCCCATTTTATGCTGATAGGGAAAAAATAGAAATTGTGTTTTTTAATCTTCTGGCAAATGCCATAAAATTTACGCCTGAAGGCGGTACGGTTAAAATGATTGTAAAAAGTGACCAGGGAAATATAAATGTGCTTATAGAAGATACAGGCTGTGGTATTACCAGCTTTGCAGGAGAAAAACTCTATGAAAAATTTTATCAGGATCCGGGAAATAAATCAGCAAAAGGAGGTTTTGGTATTGGTTTGTACCTCGCTAAGAATTTTATAGAAATGCATGGTGGAGCGATAAGTTATACCAGTGTTGAAAATAAAGGCACGGCGTTTAATATTGCTTTATTAAAAGGGATAAGCCATTTTAAAGATGCGGTAATTTTGCAGGAGGAACTGGTAGATACCGATTCATCGATATTTAAAGAGTTAATAGAGGATGAAATAACGGCAAATAATATTGTAAAAGCAGCAGAAGAACCATTGATTGATAGTCAGCTCGCTGTGGAGTTAAAAACACTTTTGATTATTGATGATAACGTTGAGATCAGAGAATACCTGAAACAGGTTTTCAGAATGGATTACCACCTTTATGAAGCGAGCAACGGAGAAGACGGGTACGATATGGTAAAAGAACTATTGCCCGATATTGTGATATGTGACGTAATGATGGATGGTATAACCGGGATAGAACTTTGTAGTAAAATAAAAGAAGATGTAGCCGTTTCTCATATTCCTATTATCCTGTTAACCGCTATTTCTGCGCCCGAGGTTAAACTTAAAGGAATAGAAGGCGGGGCCGATGATTACATTAGCAAACCTTTTGATAAAGATTTTTTAAAAGCGAGGGTAGCCAGTATACTAAAGAGTAAAAATGCGCTGCAAAAATATTTTTATAACGAGATTACCCTCAATTCGAACAGCACCAAAATCTCTGCAGAGTACAAAGAGTTTTTGGATAACTGTATCCATATTGTAGAAGAACACCTGATCGATCCCGATTTTAATATCGATATACTTACTGCCGCTATCGGTATGTCGAGATCTAATCTTTACCGCAAAATAAAATCCATTTCTGGTCAGTCAGCGAATGGTTTTATTCGTTTCATCAGGTTGAGGAAAGCTGCCGAAATTTTTATCAATACCGATAAAACCATTCAGGAAACTTCTTACATGGTGGGTATTAACGATCCGAAATATTTTAGAGAGCAGTTTTATAAGCTCTTTAACATGAACCCATCGCAGTACATTAAAAAATTCCGCAAGCCGTTTTCCAATAACATTAATACCACAGTTAAAAAAGGTAAATAGCAAGTAGCCATTCATTTGTTATTTTTAATAATCGGCCCCAAAGCATTGTTTTGGGGCTTTTTCGGTTTGTTTACCCCTCTAATTTGGGCTGTTTGTACCCCTTGGGAGTTGTTTGTTGGCGCTAATTTAGCCTTCTAATAAAGCAGTGCTATAATCGCGATTCCGATAGAGGGTTCTGTTGGGTAGGTTATAAAATTGATCTGCTAACCAAATATTAAACTTGCAAACCAATATGAGAAGAAAAGTTCTGAAAGGATTTTTGCCAAAATTCTTTACAATTAAAACACTGGCATTTCTATTTATCGTATCCATCAGTTTACCGGCAATGGCATCTTTAGTTTCTGATAGAACAGGGATAAAGAGTCAGCTTAAAGAAATTGTGATAACAGGTACGGTAACGAACGAAACTGGCGCTACATTTCCAGGTGTAGCGATTAAAATTAAGGGAACAGAAAAAGCAGTGCAAACAGATGTGAATGGTAAATACAGCATCAATGTTTCGGCTAAAACTGACATACTTATTTTTTCATTTGTAGGCTATACCAACCAGGAGCAAGCGGTTGGTGATAGAACAACCATTAATGTTCAGCTTAGTGCCGATACCAAAACGCTAAATGAATTAGTGGTTGTTGGCTATGGAACACAGAAAAAAGCAACATTAACCGGTTCAATCTCGCAGGTTAAAGGGGCCGACCTGGTTAAGAGTCCGCAACCGAATTTATCCAATTCATTAGCTGGCCGGTTTTCTGGGGTGGTAATTAACAACAGGAGCGGTGAGCCGGGATTTGATGGCTCAAACATCACCATCAGGGGTTTGGCTACGACCGGAAGCAACAGTGTATTAGTTGTTGTAGATGGAATACCCGGACAAATTGGTGGTCTGGAACGCCTAGATCCAAATGATATTGAAAGCGTTTCGGTATTAAAAGATGCATCTGCCGCCATTTATGGTAACAGGGCAGCCAACGGTGTAATTTTAGTGACTACGAAAAGGGGAAAAACAGGTAAACCTACTATCAATTATAGTTTTAACCAGGGGTTTAGCTCGCCAACAAGATTACCTAAAATGGCTGATGCGACAACCTATGCACAGATTATGAATGAAATTAATTTCGATTCAAATCCTGCAGGCGGCCTTAATCAATCTTACACTGCAGATCAGATTGAGAAATTTCGCAATGGCTCCGATCCATTGTTATATCCCAATACTGATTGGATTGACCAAACCTTGGAAAAAACTGCGCTGCAAAGCCAACACAGTCTTTCTATTAACGGGGGCAGCGAGGATGTAAAATACTACATGTCGTTAGGTACTGTTTCTCAAGATGGTTTGTATAAAAATGGGGTAACCAAATACAATCAGTATAATTTCCGTACAAATATAGATGCCAACGTTTCTAAATACCTTAAAGTTGGCTTATCGGTATCAGGCAGACAAGAAAACCGTCTGTTTCCTCAGGTAGGGGCTGGCGATGTTTTCAGATCCATTTACAGGGCAAAACCTATTGTATCGGCTTATTATCCAAATGGTTTACCAACAACCGGTATCGAAAATGCAAATCCAGCCGTACAGGTTACAGATATAGGCGGAACAAATAAATCGCCAACGCAGGTTTTAAATGGCATTTTAAGGGCTAGTTTTATTATTCCTGGAGTACAGGGTCTTTCTGTTGATGGTTTCTTTTCTGCTGATAAATCTAATGTATTTACCAAAAGTTTCAGCAAACCATATCTACTCTACCAATACGATCCTTCATCTAAAAATTATAATAGTGTAATTGTTGGTGGCAATAACCAAAAAGCTACCTTGACCGAAAGCCATAAAAATGAATCGTTGCTTACCACAAATATCAAACTAAATTATGCACGTAAGTTTAACCTGCATGATATTAATGCTTTTGTGGGTTACGAACAAAGCGAAAATCATTTAGAATATTTCGATGCACAACGTTTTAATTTCCTTTCAACTTCTTTGCCTGAACTTTCTCAAGGAGGTACTGCCGCTACGGATTTCTTAAACTCAGGCTATAGCACAAATTATAACCGCCGAAGTATAATTAGTCGTTTGGCTTACAGTTACGATGATAAATACCTTTTTGAAGGGCAGTTGCGCGTAGATGGATCATCAATTTTTCCTCAGGGTAAACAGTATGGTTATTTTCCTTCAGTTTCTGCAGGGTGGGTAATCTCAAGAGAAAAGTGGTTTAACGAAAACGTTAAATTTGTTGATAATTTAAAAATCCGTGCTTCATACGGAGCGCTTGGTAACGATAACGTAAATGGTTTCCAGTACTTTGATAATTATGTTCTTGTTGGAAATGGATTTGTGGCCCAAAGCCCAGGTGCAACATCATCAACCATACAGCCGGGTGTAAATTTAGTTAAACTTGCAAACCCGAATATTACCTGGGAAGTAGCCAAAAAGCTCGATATCGGTTTCAATGCCGTTATATTTAAAAACTTCAGTATCGAAGCCATCTATTTTCAACAAAAAAGATCTGATATCTTGGCCACCCGTAATGCATCATTGCCAGGTTCTTCAGGAATTGTAAACCCTTTCGGTTCTGATCCGCTGGTACCTTCAGAAAACATTGGTAAAGTTAGTAATACTGGGTTTGAAGCTACTTTAGGTTATAACCACAATGGCGAAAGCTTTAAATGGAATGCATCAGGCAATATCACTTACGCAAAAAGCAAGGTAATTTTTATTGATGAAGCCAGCGGTACACTAGATTATCAACGCCAAACCGGCAGACCATTAAATGCTAATCTACTTTACAATAGCATTGGCATATTCAGAACGCAACAAGAGTTAGATGCTTACCCACATGTAAGTGGCGCTAAAATTGGCGATCTTAAATACCTCGATTATAATAATGATGGCAAAATAACGGCCGATGACCAAACCAGAACGCCATATAGTAATATCCCTCAGATTACTTATGGTTTTACGCTTGGCGCTTCTTATAAAAACTTTGATGTATCGATGGTATTGGCTGGGCAAACCCAGGTAAGCCAATATGTTTTGCCAGAATCTGGTAGTATCGGTAACTTTTACAGCAGTTGGGCCGATAACAGATTTAGTGCATCTAATCCGAACGGAACTTACCCAAGGGTAACTGACCGTGCATCGAATGCGATTAGCGGTGGGCAGTTTAACAATACTTTTTGGTTAAATGATGCCTCATTCTTAAGGCTCAAAAATGTAGAAATTGCCTATAACATTAAGGCCAGTTTCTTAGAACGGATCAATGTTTCGGGATTAAGGCTTTATGCGAGCGCCTTTAACTTGTTTACCATTTCTAAAGTAAAAGATTACGATCCTGAAGGAACCAGCGGCAGTGGGCAGTTTTATCCACAGCAACGCATTATTAATTTGGGTGCCAATATTAAATTCTAACATCATGAAGAACAAATCAATATATATATCACTTTTAGGCCTGTCTCTTATCTCAACGAGTATTGCAGGCTGTAAAAAAGATTTTTTAAATGTAGAACCAACAGATCGGATCTCTACAGCTTCAATAGAAACCGATACGGCTGTTTTTGAAGCCTATGTGACCAACCGTTATATCGCCAGTAGATTGCAGGATAAGGAGGGCGACGGTTCTTCACCGGGTTTTGGCAGAGGTTTTGAATATAGCATGTGGAGCTCATTTACGGATGAATCTATTTATAATAATGATGATGCCACCTGGTTGATCCAAAGAGGACAGCTGGCACCTGAAAATTTAGGCAGTGCGGGTGTATATTGGGGCAGGAGCTACAAAAGCATCAGAGAATGTAATTACGGCCTGGAGGTACTTGGTAAAATTGGCATGAGTGCGGTACATAAAAAACAGCTTGCGGCCGAACTTAAATTTGTCAGGGCTTTCCGTTATCAGGATCTGATCCGGAATTATGGTGGTGTCGTTTTAATGGGCGATAAGGTAACAAACCTGACCGATAATTTACAGGATCCGGCATTGTTTCAGCGCGCCTCGATTAAAGAATCTATAGATTATGTAGCAGCACAGCTAGACCAGGCTGCAGCAGATTTACCTTTGGATAATAGCAGTAGCTGGATGGTAGGAAGGGCAACAAAAGGCGCTGCACTTGCGCTAAAATCCCGCTTGCTTTTATATGCTGCTAGTCCGTTGTATAATGCTGGTACCTGGCAGGCAGCTGTTACGGCAGCTCAGGCAGTTATTTCTTTAAATAAATATGGAATTTACACGGGCGGTTATGGAAATTTATTCTTAACCGACCAAAGCAATGAAATTATTTTCGCGAGGTTGTTTACAAAAAATGCTAACCATACCCATTTAGAAATTGCCAACGGACCAAACGGTTATGGCGGCTGGGCTGGCAATACGCCTTTGCAAAACCTGGTAGATGATTACGAAATGGCCAACGGTAAAACCATTACCGATCCTACATCTGGTTACGATAACAACGAACCATACAAAGGTCGTGATCCTCGTTTTGCAGCCACTATTTTATACAATGGTGCAGCTTACCGCGAACGTAATGTAGAAACCTTTATTCCGGGAGGAAAAGACAGTAAAGATGGAAATGATAACTGGAATACAACCAAAACAGGTTATTACCTTAAAAAATTCATGAATGATGCTTATCCATTGCAAAACCCTTGGGGTAATGCAGGGTTTCAGCCTTGGATTTATTTTAGATATGCAGAAATTTTGCTTAATTATGCAGAAGCGGCAAACGAAGCTTATGGCCCTGATGCTGTTCCTTCCGGATCAACAATGTCGGCAAGGCAAGCTATTAATATGGTAAGAGCAAGGCCAGGTGTGAATATGCCTGAATTGGCCGTTGGGCTTACCCAAACACAAATGCGCGATGCGGTTCGTTATGAGCGCAGGGTAGAGCTTGCTTTCGAAGAACATCGTTTTTATGATGTAAGAAGATGGAAAATTGCCGATGTAACCGAAAACAAACCTGCTGCTGGAATGATTATTACCAAAACGGGTACTACATTTACTTATACGCCTAAAGTTGCTTTAGACGGGCGTAAGTTTGAAACCAAACATTATTGGTTACCAATACCTAGGGCCGAAATTTTAGCTTCGGGTGGTAAATTGCAGCAAAACCCTGGTTATTAACAAAACAATTTAACCATCAATGATAAAGTATTATAAACAAATCGGCTACTTTCTTACTTGCATTTCCTTGTTTTGCTATGGTAATGCTGAGGCCCAGCAAACTGTAAAGATTGAAATTGATCCATTGGTTCAATTTCAAACAATAGAAGGTTTCGGGGCATCTGATGCCTGGACTTGTCAGTTTGCCGGATTATGGCCTGCAGAGAAAAAGGATAAGATGGCCGATTTGCTTTTTAGTACCCAAATTACAAAAACGGGTCAGCCCCTGGGTATTGGCCTTAACATGTGGCGTTTCAGTATTGGTGGTGGCAGTGCCGCCCAAGGTAAGGCAAGCGATATTGGCGACGAATGGCGTCGCCAATACGCTTTTCTGCAACCCGATGGTAGTTATGATTGGAACGCGATGCCAGGGCAAGCCTGGTTTTTAAAGGCCGCTAAAACCCGTGGCGTAAAACAGTTTATCGGCTTTGTAAACAGTCCTCATGTGCTTTTTACCAAAAACGGTAAAGCTTATTCTAGCGATGGTAACTGCAACCTGAATTTTGATAAACTTCCCGATTTTTCAGCCGATATGGTAGCCACAATTAAAGGGCTGAAAAAAACTACAGGAATCGAATTGGATTACCTTAGTCCGGCAAATGAGCCACAGTGGAAATGGAATGAGCACAATCAGGAAGGTTGTCCCTATAACAATACTGAACTTGCTCAGCTTTATAAAGGCGTAAATGATGCATTCGCGAAAAATCAGATCAAAACCAAAATACAGATAGGAGAGGCCGGCCAGCTCGATTATTTATACGATAATGGAAATACCGCAAAGGGAAATCAGGTCTATCAGTTCTTTAATGCTTCATCTCCGAATTATGTTGGCAACTTATCCAATATTGATCAATCAATTTCTGGTCATAGCTATTTTACAACAAGTCCTGAACAAAAACTTATAAATACCCGAAAAAAAACAGCTGAAGCAGTAGCCAAGATAAAAGGTTTAAGGTATTGGATGTCTGAATATTGTGTGCTGGGTGATGATGTGCTAAAGGGTGAGAAACGTGATTTGGGTATGGTAACTGCACTGTTTATTGCCAGACTAATCCACCACGATCTGGTTTTATCTAATGCTACATCATGGCAGTGGTGGTTAGCCGTATCAACTGGCGATTATAAAGATGGGCTGGTATATATTGATAAAAATAAAACAGACGGGCAGGTTTATGATAGTAAAATGTTATGGGCTTTAGGCAATTATAGCCGTTTTATCAAAGCAGGTAGTAAACGTGTTGGGGTTAGTATAATAAACGGAAAAGAAAAACAGATTTACATATCAGCATATCTGGATAATGGCAATCTGGTTACTGTAGCCGTTAATACTAGTGAGCAAGATATCGACCTGGATATGGAAATAAAAGGAAGTAAACCAAATGTGGTGCAAACCTATGTTACATCTGCAGCATATAATTTATCACCATATAAGCAATATAAAAGTAACCAAGGTATTAGGGTTCCGGCTAAATCTATTACCACAATAGTAAGTAAGTAAACCCAGTTTGGGGATGCTTGAATATCCAAAAATTTAATCCTTTTCCATTTTTGTTCTCTGGAACAAAGCACCTTATCTATGTAGGGAAAGGAAAACTATGCATATAATTTTATAAAACATAAATACACATCTTCATGAAACATACCTTCAAATACCTCATTTTTAAGGTAATTTTAATTACTTGTTTTGCCAGCTTAGGTGCTTTTGCACAGGCTCAGCACACTTTTAAACTTGCAGACTCTATTTTTCTGCTTGATAATAAGCCTTTTCAAATAATATCTGGCGAAATGCACTACCCCCGAATACCAAGAGAAGCCTGGCGCGATAGAATGAAAATGGCTAAAGCGATGGGCTTAAACACCATTGGTACCTATGTATTTTGGAATGTACATGAACCACAGAAAGATAAATTCGATTTCTCGGGCAATAATGATATTGCCGAATTTGTGCGTATTGCAAAAGAAGAAGGATTATGGGTATTGCTTCGCCCTAGTCCGTATGTATGTGCCGAATGGGAATTTGGTGGTTATCCATTTTGGTTGCAGAACATTAAAGGTTTACAGGTAAGGAGTAAAGAAGCACAATATTTAAAAGAATATAAAGAATACCTTACAGAGATTGGTAAACGGTTAGCGCCATTGCAGATTAACCATGGTGGCAACATCTTGATGGTACAGGTAGAAAACGAGTATGGTTCTTACGGAAATGATAAGGAATACCTGAAGATCAATACTCAGCTCTTTAAAGATGCCGGTTTTGATGGCGTACTTTCTACCTGCGATCCTGTTCCTGCATTAGAAGGTGGTCATTTAGCGGGTTTGCTTCCAGGCGTAAATGGCATCGATAATCCTGCGCAGATCAGAACGCTGATCAATAAATATAACAATGGTACCGGACCTTACTTTGTGCCAGAATGGTATCCGGCCTGGTTCGATTGGTGGGGTACAAAACATCATCAGGTAGATCCAAAAACATATGCCAATAAACTGGATACTGTACTTAAAGGAGGGATTTCCATTAACATGTATATGTTTCATGGCGGTACAACCAGAGGTTTTATGAATGGGGCAAATTATAACGATTCTACAGCTTACGAACCACAGATTAGTAGTTATGATTATGATGCACCTTTAGATGAGGCAGGTAATGCCACACCAAAATTTATGCTTTTCCGCGAAGCGATTAAAAAGAATTTGCCTGCAAACCAAAAGCTTCCTGTTGTACCTGCTGCCAAGCCGGCAGCTGCATTGCCTGTAATTACTTTTACCAAATCGACAGACATCTTTAACCTGGTTGGAAAACCACAATTAAGTGAAAAACCATTAACCTTCGAAGCCCTTAACCAACCTTATGGTTTTGTATTGTACAGCAGCACAATAAAAGGGGGGCGCAAAGGCGTAATTAAAATCAACGAGCTGCGCGATTATGGCCTGGTATATATCAATAAAAAACTTGTTGGTGTTTTAGATAGAAGGCTTTACCAGGATAGTCTAACAGTTAATCTTCCTGCTGGCAATGTACAACTGGATATTTTAGTAGAAAACATGGGTAGGATTAATTTTGGTCCTTACCTAATTAAAAATAATAAGGGGATAACCAAGAGCGTAACGTTCAACGGTACTGAGATTAAATCGTGGAAAATGTACCCACTGCCGTTTGATAAAATAGATGCCCAAAAAACCCATCCTAAAGTAAATAGCCAATCTGCTGCGGTGCTTAAATCGGCATCCTTTAATTTAACCAAAGTTGCCGATACTTATTTAGATATGCGCAAATGGGGCAAAGGCGTGGTTTGGGTTAACGGACATAATTTGGGGAAATATTGGGGCATTGGACCTCAACAAACCATTTATTTGCCAGCAGAATGGTTAAAAAAAGGAAAGAATGAAATTGTAGTTTTCGAACTGCTTAAACCTACACAGCATACATTAAGCAGTTTAGCTAAACCTATTTTAAATGAATTAAAATAAATTATATCTCGATTTTCTTCTGGTTAACGCCTCACTAACCAAATATTAATTTCAAAACCTATGAAAATTAAAACGTCAATTGCAACAATGGCCGTTATGTTAAGCGTGTGCTTAATAGGCTGTGAAAAAAAAGAATTAATTACAGAGACTCCACCTGATATCGGAAAAACGGATGTCACCGATGCTCAAAAAGCAAATTTAGAATCGGTTGGTGCTGCGGGTATTGCAGGTGTAAATTGGGCAGATGGCCGCGACAATTTTGTTGATGGCTGGGTAATCCCCTCAGGGTTAACCGCTGGTGATGATTACACCACGGTATCAGCAAAAGCAAATGCGATATTAACGGGTTTCCAGAATAACATGCCGGGTGTAAATACGGTAAGGTTACCAATTAACCCGCCAAGTGTATCCGATTCGTGGTGGGGCGCATATACCGGGGCAATAGATCGCGCTTTAAGTAAAAATATGAAGGTTATACTTGCCTGTTGGGAAAGCGCATCTTCCCATAATGGTACTATTGATGACACGACTCAGTTTTGGGCCATGTGGCAAACCGTAGTTAATAAATATGGAAGTAATGCAAACGTGTATTTCGAGCCTATGAACGAGCCCTATGGTTATACATTGGCCCAATTAACCACTATTTATGCCGAATGGCTTTCCCGTTACCCCAATGTAAGCAAAGGCCGGATTCTTCTAGGCGGTACCGGCTACTCGGAAAATGTAACAGCCGTTGGCGCTGATAGCCGATTTTCGAGCTGCCTCTTATCCCTGCATAATTATGCATTTTGGGCTACCAGAACACAATCGGCTTGGGAAGCCGACTGGCGAAGCCGTTTTGGTAGTTATGCAAACCGTACCGTGGTTACCGAATATGGTGCAGCCATGACTACGGGTAAAAATTATACCGGTTCGGTTGGTAGCGATAATGAAATTGCCTATATAGTTGGTTCTACCAATGTATTTAGAACCGATAAAGTTGCCAGTGTGTACTGGCCAGGGCTTAGAGACAACGACAGTTACAGTATTCAGAACCGTGGCGGAAGCGGAACAAATATTACCTTAACAACTACCAATCAATCGGGATTAACCCGTATCAGATATGGCTGGGGTTTATAATAAGATTTAAGGAAAAGAGATTGTACCATAAATATAGATTTGTCATCCTGAGCTTGTCGAAGGATTTGCTTAAATACCCTTTAAGTTGTTTCGACAAGCTCAACATGACAGCATCTGAGGTGAAATCGCCTTTATGATACAATCTCTTTTGCTTTATCACAATAAATATCGTTAGTTAGCGAAAATCTCATCTGGAAATGGTACCGCTTTTCCGGTCGCTTTTTCTACAGGCATTTGTCCCCGCGTTCTTTTAAGGTTTTGCCTAAAAGTATGGTTAATTTCGTGCAAACGTTTGATGTTTGACTATTGTGAATCTATATTTTATAGTATTTGGAATATTAACAAGATGTAATTAGGATATTGTGATCATGAAAAACGAGGATAGATACAGATAGGTTTTGGGGTGTTAAAACATCATTTTTATGTTATATGTCGGTTTTGATGACGAAGTGATAGGAAAAGTAAATAAATAATAAAATTTCTGTTTGTATTTAACAACATGATCTTTAAATATTTAACGCTGTTTTGTTTAATTAAGGTTAAGTTTTTATTAAATAGATTGACTTTGTTCTTTGCGGGAATGAATTTAATTTCTAACTTCGCAGCCTCGAAAGGGACAAAATGATTCCGTAGCTCAGCTGGTAGAGCATTACACTTTTAATGTAGTGGTCCTGGGTTCGAATCCCAGCGGGATCACAGAAAGCCTCACAGAAATGTGGGGCTTTTTTGTTTTACTCCCGTTGAGATTCGAAAAGAAGCGCCGGCCTGGATTTGATTTGTAAAAGGCTCAGGGCCGAGTTGGGGATCTTGCAGGGCTGAGCCAATCCCAGCGGGATCACGGCAAAGACTATCAAAAAGTATAAAACCCTGCAATCACACGATTTGCAGGGAAGGTTTAGGGAAGAATATTCAAAATATATAAGATCTTATATGAACTGTGTATTATGCTTCGAGTCAAATTATTGTTTTTCAGGGTGTTGTGTGGATGGGGTGTCCTGTGCGGATAAAACTGCAAAGCTAATTTGTTTAATTTAATATTATCGTTTTTAACCAATTTTAGCACGCTTAATTTACGTACAATTTAAAATCAAGATGATCGAATTATCCATAATTAAGTTTGGTCACAAAAACTGGTGTGTTGGTGTAATTTTTTTGTGTTTATTTTTTCAAAAATGGTAATTCGCTACTTCTAAATAACATTTTCGTAAAATCTAAATCAACAATTAAACATGTACAGATTGTCTCTCAGTACTTTCGCAATTTTTTCCGCCTATTCCAGTTTTATTCCCTATCAGTATCTTCTAAACAGGAATAATATTTTGGTGATTTTTAGTTGCCCAGTCCAAACCGATCAATAGAAGTAAAGCAGGCTTAGGTTGTCAAATAGAACTGGATTTAACCTGTTTTTATATCGTTTACCGATTGATCTGCTTACTCCCGGTTTCATCCAGATCTAAACTAACATGGATTTGTTTAATTCTGCACTTATCAGGGTACCTATACTACTGATCATTATTGGTTTACTTACCCCTTAACATCCTCCAGAAATACCAATCGTGGTTGGGGTAGAGCGCGACGAATTTTGCATGAGGTGAGACGAACAAACTTCTCCTTAAAAAGTAGAAGGGCTGACCTTGCATCTGATCGAGAAAGACAAATAGTTCAACACCAAGATGGACAAGCAACAAAGCTGTATCAAGCATACTTTCTGCATTAGATAAATCGAAATAAACGATCACTTTAAAAAAAATAAAAAAATGAAATACAGTTACGCTCTTTTAATGGTGCTTTTGCCAATTTTTGCTTTAGCACAATCGCAAACAGGTACCCGAAATGATGCTGGTATAACCGGTAATGAGGGTGCAACTTCTGGTTTCTTTGAAACCTCTGCGCCTGTAAACTATCCCGCTGGGGCCTCCAGTTGGTGGCATTTACTAGATGTTAGGCACTCTAATGGTAACAATAACTATGCGATGCAGCTTGCGGGGAGTTTTTTTGATCAGAACCTTTACTTCCGCAAGACAAATTCCAATGGCGCGCAACCATGGTTTAAAGTACTTACTGATGATGGGAATGGAAAGCTTGATTTTAATAATCTGCGGGTGACCAGCCCAGGTACTCATATTGATATTGTTAATGCCCCTTATAACGGGCAGCTGGAGATTCAGGCAAATACTGGTAGCCGCTCAACGGTGAGTGGCGCACAGTTAGAGTTTATTATTCCTGCCAATACCGATGGCTCCAATTTATGGGGGCAGGCTAGAATTATTACAGTGGCAGGCAACCAAAACAATGGTGATGCCACAGGAAAGATGATATTGGGTACTAGGAGATCTTTTTCAAAATCGCCGGGGGTAAATGGTTGGGCGTATGGTGATGATCTTGTGATTGATGGAGGTGGTAAAACTGGAATAGGAACATTATCTCCTACATATAAGTTGAATGTGGCGCAGGATATCACAATGAATACAGACATTGATGTTGCTCAGTTTGGCGTTTCCGGTAGCAGCGATCCAGCCAAGCGGGTAGTGATGGGCTATGATGTAAACGGTGCAGGTTTTGGTTTTATCAAAGCAGGCTGGTTTCAGCACCAGTGGACCAATTTAGCACTACAGCCTAATGGTGGTAATGTAGGTATCGGCATTACCAACCCAGCAGAGAAACTTGCCGTAAATGGAAATATCCGTGCAAAAGAGATTAAGGTAGAAGCCGCTAACTGGCCAGATTATGTTTTTGAGGAAAGCTATGATGTTGGAACGTTGAAAGGATTGGAAAGCTACGTTAAAACAAATAAACACCTGCCCGAAATGCCTTCTGCAAAAGAAATTGAAGCAAATGGAATAGCGGTTAGTGAAATGTTCAAGCTACAACAGAAAAAGATAGAAGAGCTAACCTTACATCTTATTGAGTTAAGCAAAAAAGTTGAAGTTCAGGATGCATATATTAAAACGCTAAATAAAAAAGTAAAGTAATCAGCGGTACATCTGTTCGAAATCTGGAATCCAATACCTTTTTTAAATTTTAAACCAAAACCAAATCAATGAAAACTTTATTGCTCTCACTCCTGACTTTCAGCGAGCATCGCCCTATCTAATCACAGATTAAAATATTTTAATAATGAGAATTGAAAATAGGATTTTAAAAACAGCTGTACTACTTTTGCTTATCGGTTTGCATAAAGTAAATGCTCAGACTCCTGTCGAAGGAGGTGTAAGCACATTTTTGCCAAAAGTTATACCACCTTCCCCTACAGCCGCCTCGTTAGGGAAATATGGGGATATACCAGTTGGCGAATATACGGGTACAGCAAGTATTAATATTCCAGTTCATGTAGTTTCAATTGGTAAATACTCTTTACCAATTACATTGAATTATTCTTCATCCGGACTAAAAGTAGAAGAAAAATCGAGTTGGGTAGGCTTGGGCTGGTCGCTTAGTGCCGGTGGTGTTATCACAAGGTCTGTGCATGGTAAGGCTGATGAAAAACCAATGGGTTATTGGGCCCTTGGGAACAAGACAGATGCACAATTATTCAATGTTGAAGAGGGACAGCCTTTACCTGGTTCATCAGTAAGTAGTCCTGTTTGGAACGGAGGTTATGACTTGGAACCAGATATTTTTTATTACAATTTTGCAGGTAAATCAGGGAAGTTTGTTATGGATGCAGGTGCCGGACACAATGCCCATTGTATTAACTATAAAAATTTGAAAATTGAACACAATAATTCTTTAAGTAGCTTTACCATTACAGATGATGATGGTTCAATTTACCTATTTGATGCATTAGAAAGCAGCACAAGTGACGGGAACACTTTTACTTCGGCTTGGTATTTATCTAAAATTACTACATCTGCAGGCGAAATAGTTTTTACTTATAGCAGCGTGAACGAGTTTAGTAGCGGTGTACAAAAATCAGAAGTTGATTATACTAATCTTTCCCCCGCCTATCAGGCGAATAAAGAGGCTTCGTCATCGGCATCGTCTATTGAAATTGAGGGAAAGGTACTACAACAAATTGATGCTTTTGGCCAAAAGGTTAAATTTTACACCTCTAAAAATAGGCTCGATATACCTTTGAGTTCGGTACTTGATTATATAACCGTTGAGGATTATAACGGAGTTATTACTAAGAAATTTACATTTGGCCATAGTTATTTTGGGGATGTGAATTCAATGAGGTCGAATAAGAGTGATGATGTTAGGCTAAAACTTGATAATTTTAATGAAATTTCTACTGTAGATGGTGCAGTATTAAAATCACACCTTTTTGACTATTATTCACCACAAGCAGTGCCAGGAATAGATTCTAAATCACAAGATTATTGGGGATATTACAATGGAGTGCAGAATAGTACACTTTTAGTAAAAGTGGATCCTCTGGATTACGGACCTGCAGACAAAATTATTCCGGGGGGGAATCGAGACTCGAATCCCAGTCGGGCAATGACTGGAGTGCTTAAATCAATAACTTACCCAACCGGAGGCTCTTCGACGTTCGTTTATGAGGGAAATGATTGCGGTTTCGCTGATGTGGGAGGAGAAAATAAAATACCACATGGTGTTAGTGCCATAGCAGTAAAATCATCCACTGTAAATATACCTATCGCTAAAGCAACATTCTCTCTTATAACGAATCAAAAACTGTATTTCAATGTAAATGGGAAATATACAGGCCCTGCGCCGGTTGAGAATGGTCCCAGTGTTTTTATTAATTTAATTAACAGTGATGGGAGCAAGACGGTAAAGCTTTCAAGGTATATGGTTAATAATAATACCACCGAATACATTAATCTTGATGCGGGAGATTACGAACTGATCTCAAGTGTAGATGGAACAGGACAAACAATGTCTGCGCAGATGAACTACATTACCTATGGAGAACCATTTAAAAAAATACCCATAGGTGGACTTAGGATTAAGCAAATAATCAATTTAGATCCGGTAACTGGATTGAAAAGTTCGGAAAACTTCAGCTACGTAATGAAAGATGACCTAGATCGTTCCTCAGGGGTAGTAATGTCAAACCTAAGATTTGTTGATTTTGATCATGGATACATCGTTAGAACCTCATATTCTTCTAATTATTTAGGCACAACGCAGGGAAGCAATGTAGGCTATAAAATGGTAACATCTTATACAACTTCAGACGATGTACCTGCTTTATCAAATGGAAAAAAAGAGTCCTATTACTCCACCGCCCCTGTTAACTTGTTTGGACAAACATACGGACTTGTAAATGGCTATTTAACAAATACAAATGTACCGTCGACCACGCTGGTTACTGATTTTGATGTTTATAGAGGATTTCTTACTAAAGAATTAATTTACAACAGTCAAAACGTTGCTGTTAAGGAAACTTCTCATAATTATAACTTCGATGAATCCTTAAGTTCTAGTTCTCCTAACTATTTTGAACTTCCAGTAAAAAAAGGATATAATTTTACGATATGTATGGGTGGCTGTCCATCAGGGCCTGCTAATCTTTCTAACTTATTAAAAGCAAAAATAATATGTCGTTGGATTTATAAAACGAGCACTATTGAAAAAAGTTTTGATGTAAATGGTTTAAATCCTGTCGAAAATTCTACATCCTATTACTATGAGAACCCTGTTCATGCGCAAACAACAAAAATCGAAACAAGAGATAGTAAAGGACATTTGATAACAACGGTAAATAAATATCCACAAGATGACTTTACAGATTTAACTTCAATAGCAGAAACCGCAAGACAATCTTTAATTTCCAAACATATTATTAACCCAATTTTGCAACAAAGTATTTTTAGGGATGGTATTCTTATTGAAAAAACGCTAAATAATTATAAAAATTGGTCTGCGTCTATTGTCGAGCCGGAAACAATTTACAAGCAAAACGGTGCTTATACTTTAGATGCTCGGATTCAGTTTTACAATTATGATTACTTAGGAAATCTTTTAGAATGGAGTATGTCTAATGGGCCAAAGGAAATCTATTTGTGGGGATACAACAAACAATATCCTGTAGCTAAAATTACTAATGCGGATTATGTAACGGTAAGTAGTCTTATAAATCAGGCTTTATTGGATAACCCAAATGATGACAATACTTTAAGGACTTATTTAAACACACTTAGGGCCGCTTTACCTAATTCATTTATTAATACTTATACCTACAAACCATTAGTCGGCATGACCAGCCAGACCGACGCCAAAGGTATAACCACCTACTATGAATACGATTCCTTTCAGCGCTTAAAAGCAATTAAAGACCAGAACGGCAATATCTTAAAACAAACCGACTACCACTATAAAAACTAACGCCTCTATGAAACAACATCTAAAATATTTCTGTGCTGTGGCACTCCTATTGCTCTGCAGCCGCTCTTCTGCCCAAAAGGTGGTCTCGGTTTACAACGGCGAGAGCGAGATCAGCGCGCCGTTGAGTGTAACGCTGACCGATGGTTTCCATGCCACTGGAACTGTGCGCATTTTTACCACGGGCTTAAGCTATGTGAACTGCGTGCCTTTTGTATCAGCGGCGAGCAGTGGCCAGAACTACATCAGTACGAGAACATTCAAACAGGCGGGCATGGATCCGAATAATCTTTCAGGTCGCAGCATTTGTGAGGTAAACGAAACGATCCAGTATTTCGATGGCCTCGGGAGACCCCTGCAGACCGTTCAGGTACAGGGCAGCCCGGGTTTTAAGGATATTGTACAGCCTGTTGCCTACGATGCCTTTGGCCGCGAGAAATTCAAATATCAACCTTATGCAGCACAGACCGGAACGGCAGGGAATTACCGCCCGGGTGCACTTACCGATCAGGCGGGTTTTTACAGTTCCCCTACAGGCGGGATAAAGGCGACAGCCTATCCGTTTGCTGAAACGGTGTTCGAAGCCTCACCC